>Ga0081538_10005196_pt1 | contig 11776 bp, 11 predicted proteins | sample TabmetS5T2R1_FD_71022 | JGI IMG/M metagenome (GOLD analysis project Ga0081538, IMG submission 71022) | Tabebuia heterophylla rhizosphere microbial communities from the University of Puerto Rico - S5T2R1 | ecosystem: Host-associated > Plants > Roots > Rhizosphere ... | reverse complement strand
CGCCGCGCACGGGGTGCAAGACGGGCTGCCCGGAGGCCCTGGCGAAGGCGCTCATCACGGAGCCCGCGCGCATTCCGCCGCGGACCCGGAAGCGGCTGGACCTCCTGGTCGGACGGCACCTGCCGCCGGTGAGGAAAACGCGCCGTGGCTGAGCCCGCCACGGAGCTGGACGTGGTGGCCGTCGGCAACGCGCTGGTGGACGTCCTCAGCCACGCCTCCGAGCAGTTCGTGGCCGACCAGGGCGTGCCCAAGGGCTCCATGCAGCTCGTGGACGAGGCGCGCGCCCGTGCCCTCTACGACGCCATGGGCCCGGCGGTGGAGATCTCCGGCGGCTCGGCGGCCAACACCGTGGTCGGCGTCGCGTCCTTCGGGGGCCGCGCGCAGTACGTCGGCAAGGTGCGCGACGACCAGCTCGGCGAGGTCTTCGCGCACGATCTCCGGGCCACCGGGGTGGGCTACTCGACACCGGCGGCGCGGAGCGGGCCCGCAACCGGGCGCTGCCTGATCCTCATCACCCCCGACGCGCAGCGGACCATGCAGACCTTCCTCGGCGCCTCTTCCCACCTGGCCGCGAGCGACGTCGATCCCGAGCTCGTGCGGCGCGCGAAGATCCTCTACCTCGAGGGCTATCTCTTCGACCCACCGGCCGCGCAGGAAGCCTTCCGGGTCGCTGCCGGCCTGGCCCACGCCGCCGGCCGCAAGGTCGCGCTGACGCTGTCGGATCCCTTCTGCGTCGATCGGCATCGCGACGCCTTTCTGGACCTCGTGGAGCATCACGTCGACGTCCTGTTCGCCAACGAGGCCGAGATCTGCGCGCTCTACAAGGTGAACGACTTCGACGCGGCCCTTCAGCGCGTGCGCGGCCACTGCGAGGTGGCGGCGCTCACCCGGAGCGCCCAGGGCTCGGTGGTGGTGGGCAATGGGGCGGTGCACGTGATCGACGCCCACAAGGTCGACGCGGTGGTGGACACGACCGGCGCCGGGGATCTCTACGCCGCGGGCTTTCTCGTGGGGCTGAGCCGCGGGCGCGACCTCTCCACCTGCGGGCGGCTCGGCGCGCTCGCGGCGGCCGAGGTCATCTCGCATGTCGGGGCTCGGCCCGTGCAGCCGCTCGCCCGGCTCGCCGGCGCGCTGGCGGGGTAGGGGATGGACGCCGCGCTGGAGGCGAAGTACCGGCGGCTCGTGGACATCCTGCGCGACCTGGACCGGGTCGTGGTCGCCTTCTCGGGAGGCGTGGACTCCACCCTGCTGGGACGCGCGGCCAAGGACGCCCTCGGCGACCGCGCGCTCCTCGCCACCGCGGATTCGGAGACCTATCCGGCCTCCGAGCTGGCCGAGGCGCAGGCGCTCGCCGTCGCCATCGGCCTGCCGCACGTGGTGGTGCAGACGCGCGAGCTCGATCGGCCGGAGTACGCGCGCAACGCGCCGAACCGCTGCTTCTTCTGCAAGGACGAGCTGTTCACGCGGCTCGAGGCGGTGGCGCGGGAGCACGGGGGCATGCCCATCGTCTACGGCGCCATCATGGACGACCTCGGCGACCACCGGCCGGGCATGGAGGCGGCGAAGGCCAAGGGGGTGCGGGCGCCGCTGATCGAGGCCGAGCTCTGGAAGCGGGAGGTGCGCGACATCGGTCGCGCCCTCGGGCTGCCCAACTGGGACAAGCCCTCGTTCGCCTGCCTCTCGTCACGCTTCCAGTACGGCGATGCCATCACGCCCGCCAAGCTCCGCCAGGTGGACGCCGCGGAGACCTTCCTGCGCGGGCTGGGCTTCCGCCAGTTCCGCGTCCGCCATCACGAGCGGCTCGCGCGGATCGAGCTGCCGTCCGAGGAGATGGGACGGCTCTGGGAAGAAGGCCGCCACGCCGCGGTGGTCCGGCGCTTCCGCGAGCTGGGCTACGCCTTCGTGACGCTCGACCTGCAAGGCTTCCGCAGCGGCAGCGCGAACGAGGCGCTCCAGTGGATCGGGAAAAAGTAAGGGCGCTGCTGGAGGCGGTGGCGGCGGGCACGCTGTCGCCGGATCGCGCCCTCGCCCGGCTGCGCGACCTGCCCACGGAGAACCTCGGGTTCGCCCGCGTGGATCTGCACCGCGGCCTCCGCCACGGTATGCCCGAGGCGGTGTTCGGGCCGGGAAAGACGCCCGACCAGATCGTGGCCATCGTGCGCCGCCTCGCCGAGGCGCACGACAACGTGCTCGTGACCCGCGCGGAGCCCGAGGTCCTCCAGGCCATCACGGCGAGCGGCCTTCCCCATCGCCTCCACCCCGCCGCGCGCATCGCGGTGGTGAAGCCGGCGGCAGGCGAAGGCGTCGGCCTCGTCGTCGTGCTCAGCGCGGGCACGTCCGACCTGCCGGTCGCCGAAGAGGCGGCGGTGGTGGCGGAAGTCATGGGCAATCGCGTCGAGCGGATCTACGACTGCGGCGTGGCGGGCCTGCACCGCCTGGTCCCGCATCTCGACCGGCTCAACGAGGCCAATGCCATCGTGGTGGTGGCGGGCATGGACGGCGCGCTGCCCAGCGTGGTCGGAGGCCTGGTGGACCGCCCGGTCATCGCCGTTCCGACCAGCGTGGGCTATGGCGCGTCCTTTCACGGGATCGCCGCCCTCCTCACCATGCTGAACGCCTGCGCCCCCGGCATCTCGGTGGTGAACATCGACAACGGCTACGGGGCCGCCGCGCAGGCCAGCCAGATCAATCACCTCGTCGCCAAGCTGCGCTGAGCGCCCGAGGATCGCGTGCGCCTCGCGTACTTCGACTGTCCCAGCGGCGCCGCCGGCGACATGATCCTGGGCGCGCTGGTGGACGCGGGCCTGCCTTTCGAGGACCTCCGCGCCGGCCTGGCGCGGCTCGGCCTTGACGGATACGCGCTGGAACAACGTCAAGTCACCAAGCGCGGCTTTCGCGCCACCAAGGTCGAGGTGCACGTCGACCATCACGACAACGGGCACGCCGACGGGCACCATCACGAGCACCGGACGCTGCCCGTCATCCGCGAGCTCATCCAGCGCAGCGCGCTGCCGGAGCCGGTGAAGGGGAGCGCCATCCGCGTGTTCACGCGGCTGGCCGAGGCAGAGGGCCATGCCCACGGCGAGCCGCCGGAGTCCGTGCGCTTCCACGACGTGGGGGCGGTGGACGCCATCGTCGACATCACCGGGGCCTGCCTCGGCCTGCACCTCCTCGGCGTCGACGCGGTCTACTGCTCCGCCCTCCCCGTCGGCGGCGGCATGGTGGACGGCCCGCACGGCCGCATCCCGGTGCCCGCGCCGGGCACCGCCGCGCTGCTACGCGGATTCCCCGTGGTGGACACCGGCGTCAAGCGCGAGCTGGTGACGCCTACCGGCGCCGCCATTCTCACCACGCTCGCCGCCGGCGCAGGCGCGATGCCCGCGATGACGGTGTCTGCGGTGGGCTACGGGGCGGGGACCATGGAGCTCGAGACGCCGAACGTGGTTCGCGTGTTCCTCGGCGAGTCGAGCGCGGCCGCCGGCACCGAGACGGTGATGCAGGTGGAGACCACGGTGGACGACATGTCGCCGCAGCTCTACGAGCCGCTCATGGAGCGCCTCTTCGCCGCGGGCGCGCTCGACGTCTACCTCACCCCGGTGGTGATGAAGCGCAGCCGGCCCGGCGTGGTGCTGGTGGCGCTCTGCCCGCCCGCCCTCGCGCCCGATCTCGCCCGCATCCTCTTCGAGGAGTCCACCACCATCGGCGTGCGCTGGACGGCCTACGAGCGCGCGCGGCTGCCCCGCGAGATGGTCACGCTCGCCACGTCCCTCGGGAGCATCACCTTCAAGGTCTCGCGCCTCGAGGGCCGGCCCGTCACGGTGACGCCCGAGTTCGAAGAGATCCGCCGCATCGCGCGCGACAAGGGCCTCCCGGTGCGCGAGGCGCTCGAGCGGGCGCGCGAGGAGGGGCGGAGGCTCCTCGGCTGAGGCGCGGAGGGCCCGCCGCCCCTTGACATCCCCAGGGGCCGGGACTAAGGTTTGAGGCGCTTTCGCCAGCCCCGGCCCCCCGTATCGGGGAACCGTTCACGCTTCGAGTCCCCCAGGAGGTAGCGCGGTGAAAAAGAAAGTCACGGCGTCCATCAACGGCCAGAGCCACACGCACGAGGTCGAGCCCCGCCTGCTCCTCGTCCACTTCATCCGCGAGCTGGCCGGCCTCACCGGGACCCATGTGGGCTGCGACACCAGCCAGTGCGGCGCCTGCACCATTCACATGAACGGTCAGGCGGTGAAGTCCTGCACGCTCCTCGCCGTCCAGGCCGACGGCGCGCAGATCACCACCATCGAGGGCATGGCCAAGGACGGCAAGCTCCATCCCATCCAGGACGCCTTCTGGGAGAAGCACGGGCTCCAGTGCGGCTTCTGCACGCCGGGCATGATCATGTCGGCGGCCCAGCTCCTCCAGCGCTACCCCAAGCCCACCGAGGCGGACATCCGCCATCAGCTCGAGGGCAATCTCTGCCGCTGCACGGGTTACCACAACATCGTCAAGGCCATTCAGTACGCGGCCGAGAACCTGGCGAAGCGGTAGGAGGGGCGCACAATGGCGACCGCCAAGCTCCTGGGTGCAAGCATCAAGCGTCGCGAGGATCCCCGCTTCATCACCGGCAAGGGCAGCTATACCGACGATCTCAAGCTCCCCGGCATGACCTACGCCGCCTTCGTGCGCAGCCCGCACGCCAACGCGCGCATCCGGGGCATCGACATCGGCAAGGCGAAGGCCCATCCGGGCGTGGTCGCGGTGTTCACCGGCAAGGACATGACCGGCGTCAACTCGCTGCCGTGCGGCTGGCTCCTGCCCGAGCTGAAGATCCCCGCGCATCCGCCCCTGGCCACCGAGGCCGCGCGCTACGTGGGCGACCCGGTGGCGGTGGTGATCGCGGAGAGCCAGAGCGCGGCCGACGACGGCGCCGATCTGGTGGCGGTGAACTGGGACGTGCTGCCCTCGGTGACCGCCACCGAGCGCGCCGCCCAGAAGGGCGCCCAGCAGATCCACGAGGTGGCCCCCGGCAACGTGGCCTTCACGTGGCAGATCGGCGACGCCGCCGAGACCGAGGCCGCGTTCAAGAAGGCCGACGTGGTGGTGAAGAAGCGCATCGTGAACCAGCGGCTGGTGGCCAATGCCATGGAGCCGCGGGCCTGCGTGGCGCGCTACGAGGACGCGACCGGCGACCTCACCCTCTGGGTGACCTCGCAGAATCCGCACGTGCACCGTCTCCTCATGACCGCGTTCGTGCTGGGCATCCCCGAGCACAAGGTGCGGGTCATCGCCCCCGACGTGGGCGGCGGGTTCGGCTCCAAGATCTTCCTCTACAACGAGGAGACGGTCTGCTCGTGGGCAACCAAGCAGATCAAGCGTCCGATCCGGTGGACGTCGAGCCGGCGGGAGGCCTTCCAGACCGACGCGCACGGGCGGGATCACATCACCGACGCCGAGGTCGCACTCTCGCGCGACGGGAAGTTCCTCGGCCTGCGGGTGAAGACCACCGCGAACCTCGGCGCCTACCTCTCGACCTTCGCGCCGGCGGTGCCGACGTACCTCTATGGCACTCTCCTCAACGGTGTGTACACCTTCGGCGCCATCCACTGCGAGGTGACGGGCGTGTTCACCAACACCACGCCGGTGGACGCCTACCGCGGCGCCGGGCGTCCCGAGGCCTGCTATCTGCTGGAGCGCATGGCCGACGCCGCCGCCGCCGCCCTGAAGATGGATCCGGCGGAGATCCGGAAGAAGAACTTCATCCCGAAGTTCGACAACGGCTTCCAGACCAAGGTGGCGCTCACGTACGACAGCGGCAACTACGGGGCGGCCTTCGACCGGGCCCTCCAGATGCTGGACTACAAGAAGTTTCGCGCCGAGCAGACGGCGGCCCGCGCCAAGGGGCGGCTGCTGGGCGTCGGCTTCTCGACCTACATCGAAGCCTGCAGCATCGCGCCCTCCAAGGTGGTGGGCTCGCTCGGCGCGCAGGCTGGTCTCTGGGAGTCCGGCAAGGTGCGGGTGCACCCGACCGGCATGGTGACGGTATTCACGGGCTCGCACTCGCACGGGCAGGGACACGAGACCACCATGGCCCAGCTCGTGGCCGATCACTTCGGAATCCCCATGGAGCACGTGGAGATCGTCCACGGTGACACCGGGTCGGTGCCGTTCGGCATGGGGACCTACGGCAGCCGCTCGGCCTCGGTGGGCGGCACCGCCATCCTCATGTCCATCAACAAGATCAAGGAGAAGGGCAAGAAGATCGCCGCGCATCTCCTGGAGGCCTCACCGCAGGACATCGAGTACGCCAACGGCCAGTTCCAGGTGAAGGGCTCGCCGCAGAAGGCCGTGCCGTTCGGCCAGGTCGCGCTCACCGCCTACGTGCCGCACAAGTATCCCGAGGGCGTGGAGCCGGGGCTCGAGGAGACGTCCTTCTACGATCCCGCCAACTTCTGCTTCCCGTTCGGGGCGCACGCCTGCGTGGTCGAGGTGGATGCCGACACCGGGAACGTGAAGATCCTGCGCTACGTCGCGGTGGACGACGTCGGCAACGTGATCAATCCCATGATCGTGGACGGGATGGTGCACGGCGGCATCGCGCAGGGCGTGGGCCAGGCCCTCTGGGAGGGCGCCGTCTACGACGACGGGTCGGGCCAGCTCGTGACCGGGACCATGATGGACTACGCACTGCCGAAGGCCGACATGCTGCCCATGTACGAGACCGACCGGACGGAGACGCCCACGCCGGTGAACCCGCTGGGGATCAAGGGGGCCGGCGAGACCGGCACCATCGCCGCCACGCCCGCGGTGGTGAACGCGGTGGTGGACGCACTGTCCGCGCTCGGAGTCGACCACATCGAAACGATGCCGCTCACGGCCGAGCGAGTCTGGAAAGTCGCCCAGGCCGCCCGAGCGAAGAAGTAAAGGGGGACGCGCGCATGTATCCAGCCCAGTTCGACTATCACGCCCCCGGCTCGATCAAGGAGGCGCTCGACCTGCTCGGTCAGCACAAGGATGACGCCAAGCTCCTGGCGGGCGGCCACAGCCTCCTGCCCGCAATGAAGCTCCGCCTGGCGCGCCCGGCCCACCTCGTGGATCTCCGGAAGATCCCGGGCCTCAGCGGCATCCGCGAGGAGGGCGGCACCCTGGTCATCGGCGCGATGACCACGCACTATGCCGTCGAGTCGTCCGCGGCGGTGAAGGGGAAGTGCGCCGTGCTCGCCGCCACCGCCGCCCTCATCGGCGACCCCATGGTGCGGAACATGGGCACGATCGGGGGGAGCCTCGCCCACGCCGACCCCGCCGCGGACTACCCCGCAACCATCATCGCGCTCAACGCGGAGATGGTGGTGGAGGGAGCGAAGGGCAAGCGGACCATCAAGGTGGACGACTTCTTCAAGGGCCTCATGACCACCGCGGTGGGCGCGGACGAGATCCTCACCGAGGTGCGCGTCCCCGCGCTGGCCGCCAATCAGTCCGCGGCGTACATGAAGTTCCCGCATCCCGCCTCGCGCTTCGCGGTGGTGGGAGTGGCCGCGGTGCTCACGCTCGACGGCGGCAAGGTCAGCAAGGCATCCATCGGCGTCACCGGAGCGGGAACCCGCGCGGTGCGCGCCCGGGGCGTGGAGTCGGCCATCACGGGCAAGAGCCTCGACGCCGCCAGCATCGAGGCCGCCGCCGAGAAGGCGCCGGACGGCGTCGACGTGCAGGCCGACCTTCAGGGCTCGGTGGACTACAAGAAGCATCTCCTCAAGGTCTTCGCCAAGCGCGCGATCGAGGCTGCGGCGAAGAAGTAGCTCCCGAGGTGATCGCCGGGGTGGTCCTTGCGGCGGGGCTCTCTCGCCGCATGGGCCGCCCCAAGCTGCTCCTGCCCCTCGACGGTCGCCCGCTGATCCGCCGCACGGTGGAGGCGCTGGCGGCGGCCGGCCTTGCCGACCTCGTCGTCGTCGTTCCCCCCGAGTCCGACGCGCTCCGCGCCGCCCTCGACGGCCTCTCGGTACGCTTCGCGGTGAATCCCGCGCCGGAAGCCGGCCAGGCAGGCTCGGTGGTGGCGGGAGTGGCCGCGCTCACGCCGGGAACCACCGCCGCGCTCATCGCACTCGGCGATCAGCCCGATCTGCCGGCCGCGGTCCTGACGGGGCTGCTCGAGCGTCATCGCGCCGGCGGCGCCGCCATCGTCGCCCCACGCTATCGCGAGGGCCGCGGCAACCCGGTGCTGTTCACCGCCGAGGTGTTCCCCGAGCTGCTACGCCTCGACGGTGACCAGGGAGCGCGCGCCATCGTGGACGCTGACGCCGCGCGCGTTGCGCTCGTGCCCTTCGATCTGCCCATGCCGCGCGATGTCGATACGCCGGACGACTACGAGAGCCTCCGGCACCACCGCTAGCCGGTGTACACTAGGGAGCCATGAGAGAAGAGATCAAGAAAATCCGCGACTTGATGGAGAGCGCGCAGTACGTGACCGACCCCGCGATGGCGACCTCGGTCCATCTCGCCATGACGCTGCGCAAGCCGCTCCTCATCGAGGGCCACGCGGGCGTCGGCAAGACCGAAGTCGCCAAGGTGATGTCGCGCATGCTCGACACGCGGCTCATCCGCCTTCAGTGCTACGAGGGGCTGGACGCCGCGCAGGCCCTCTACGAGTGGAACTATCCCAAGCAGATCCTCCATATCAAGCTGCAGGAGCGCTCCGAGGCCTCCACGTCGGACAAGGAGCACGAGATCTTCTCGGAGTCCTTCCTGATCCGCCGGCCGCTGCTGCAGGCGATCACCCCGAACGGCGCTCGCCCACCGGTACTCCTCATCGACGAAATCGACCGTGCTGACGAGGAGTTCGAGGCATTCCTTCTGGAAGTCCTTTCAGACTTTCAGGTGACGATCCCCGAGATTGGAACCATCAGGGCGGAAGAGCCGCCCTACGTGATCCTCACCTCCAATCGGAACCGCGAGCTGTCGGATGCGCTTCGCCGGCGCTGTCTCTACCTCTGGGTGGACTTCCCGGGCTTCGAGAAAGAAGTGCGGATCGTCACCCGAAAAGTCCCCGGCGTGAACGAACGGCTCGCGCGCCAGATCTCCCGCTTCATGGAGACCCTGCGCACCGTCCGGCTCGCCAAGCTGCCGGGAGTCGCGGAAACCCTCGACTGGGCGCAGGCGCTCTCCTCGCTGCACGCCGACCACCTCGACGAGGAGCTGGTGCTGGAAACGCTCGGGTGCGTGCTGAAGGACCCCGACGACATCAAGCGGGTCCGCAAGGAGCTGGCCGGCGCGGGGATGAAGCGCTTCGTGGCGGCCGAGGGGTAGGTCGGTGGGGGCGACCGCGCCGACGCGCGACCTCCTCACCCAGACCCTCGCCTTCGGTCGCATGCTGCGGACGGCCGGCGTGGCCACCACGACCTCCGAGGTGATGGACGCGGTGCGGGCGCTGGAAGCCGTCGACCTGCTCGATCGGGAGGAGGTGTATCTCGCGCTCCGCACGGTGCTGGTGACCCGTCGGGAGGAGATTCCCGTCTTCGACCGCTGCTTCGAGGCCTTCTGGAAGTACCGCGCCGAGGAAGGGCAGGGCCTCGACGGGCTCATCCAGGCCATCGACCCGCCCAAGCCCGAGGACGACACCATGGCCGGCTCGGTGGAGAGCCACGCCAAGCAGAAGATGGAAGTGGCGCTGGAGGGCTGGGAAGAGCAGGCCGAGGACGACGGCGAGCCCCTCGAAGTGCCCGGGGTGAGCGCCCAGGAGGTCCTGATGGACCAGGACTTCTCCACCTTCCCGTCGGATCAGCTCGACGAGGTGGCGCGGGTCACCGTGCTCATCGCCAAGCGGCTGGCCCGGCGCCTGTCCCGGCGGCGGAAGCCGGTGAAGCGGGGCGGGGTGGTGGATCTCCGGCGGAGCATCCGCGCCAACATGACGAAGGGTGAGATGGTGGAGCTGCGGCGGCGGGAGAAGCGGCGCAAGAAGATCCGCCTGGTGCTCCTCGCCGACGTGTCCGGCTCCATGGACCTCTACAGTCGCTTCCTCCTGCTCTTCCTCTACGCGCTCCAGAACGCCTTCGGCCGGGTGGAGACCTTCACCTTCGCCACGCGCCTCACCCGCATCACCGAGCATCTCAAGGGCGCGACCTACAAGCAGGCGCTCCGGCAGCTCGCGGCGGTGCGGGACTGGTCCGGCGGGACGCGTATCGGCGAGTCGCTCCGTGACTTCAATCGCACGTGGGGACACCTCGTCGACCGAAGGACCATCGTGATCGTGCTCTCCGACGGTTGGGACACCGGCGAGCCCGAAGAGCTGGCCCAGGAGATGCTGACGCTCAAGCGCAAGGCCGGGCGCGTGATCTGGCTCAACCCACTGCTGGGCAACCCCTCTTACGAGCCTCTCACGCGGGGCATGGCCGCGGCCTTGCCGCTGGTGGATCACTTCGCGGCGGCGCACAATCTCTCCAGCTTGCGCGAGCTGGCGACTCACTTGAAACTGGGATAGAGACCACACCATGAGCAAGTCCGAGCTGTTCGAGAATCTCGAGAAGCTTCGCGAGTCGGAGGGCAAGGTCGCCCTCGCCACCCTCGTCAACACCCGCGGCACCACGCCGCGCAAGGAGGGCGCCCAGATGCTGGTGGGCGAGGGGGGACGCATCCTCGGCTCCGTCACCATCGGCGGCTGCGTCGACGCGCAGGTGATCGAGGAATCGGCAGGGGTGCTCGAGGGCAACCGCCCCCGGTTGCTCGAGCTGGACCTGGGCGACGAGGAGGCGTGGGAGATCGGGCTCACCTGCGGCGGCACCATCGAGGTGTTCATGGAGCCGGTGACCCTCGACCGGCCCGACGCCACGCTGGCCTTCTACGAGCGGGCGCGCGCGCACGCGGACGGGGGCGGACGCGCCGCCATCGTCACCCGGCTCGACGGGGAGGGCAACGGGGCGAAGCGCCTGGTGCTGGACACGGGCGCCGCCGAGGGCACGCTGGGCAGCGCCGATCTCGACCGGCGCGTCACCGAGGAAGCCCGGGCGGCGCTGGCCGGCGGCAAGTCGAAGACGCTCCTGCTCGAGGGCATGCGCGCCTTCATCGAGGTCCTGGCCCCGCCGTCCATCCTGGCCATCATCGGGGCGAGCCACGTGGCGATGCCCCTGGTGACGCTGGCGCGCACGCTCGGCTATCGCACGGTGGTGATCGATGGCCGCCCGCGCTTCGCCACGCGCGAGCGGTTCCCCGACGCGGACGATCTCCGGATCGGCATCCCTTCGGAGCTGGCCCGCGAGATCCCCATGCTCCCCACCACCGCGCTCGTCCTCGTGGCCCACGACTACAAGTACGACGTGCCCGTGCTCAAGCACGCCCTCGCCTCGCCGGCGGGCTATATCGGTCTGCTCGGCTCGAGCCGGCGCGGCGCCGCCATCCTGAACATCCTCAAGGAGGATGGCGTGGCCCCCGAGGCGCTGGAGCGGGTGCGCGTGCCCATCGGGCTCGACCTCGGCGCCCAGTCCGCGCCCGAGATCGCGCTGGCCATTCTGGCCGAGGTCCTGGCCGTTCACCGCAAAGCCACCGGCATGCCCATCGTCGAGAAGGTGCGGCGAGGGCTCAAGTGAAGGCACTCGCCCTTCGCCGGGACGAGCTCACGCCGGCCGCGCTCGTGGGGCGCATCGCCGCCCATGACGTGCGCGCGGGCGGCAAGATCGTCGTACGCAAGGGACAGCAGCTGGACGACGCCTCGGCGGGGGTGGGCCTGGGGGGGCCGCGGGCGGGGGCCCCCCTGCCCGTGGTCCGGGCGGGGGGGAGGCCCACGGGGGGGGCGGGGGGGGGGGGTCCCCCCGGC
>Ga0081538_10005195_pt1 | contig 11777 bp, 9 predicted proteins | sample TabmetS5T2R1_FD_71022 | JGI IMG/M metagenome (GOLD analysis project Ga0081538, IMG submission 71022) | Tabebuia heterophylla rhizosphere microbial communities from the University of Puerto Rico - S5T2R1 | ecosystem: Host-associated > Plants > Roots > Rhizosphere ... | reverse complement strand
GCTGGTCCTCCCCAACATGTTGATCGAGGCCCTGCCGGCCGCCATCATCGTGGTCGATCGCGATGGCCTCTGCCGCTTGCTCAACGCCGCCGCCGAGGACCTGATCCAGGTCGGCCGCAAGACCCTGTTGGGCCGCCGCCTGTCCGAGGTGATCCCGGAGGATTGCCCGCTGTTCAGCCTGATCGAGCAGTGCCGCCTCAGCCGCTCGGCGGTGAGCGATGCGGAGATGCTGATCGACGGGCCGCGGCTGCACCTCGAGCATGTCTCGGTCGAGGTTGCGCCGCTCGACGACCCATACGGATCGGTCGTGATCTCGATGCGCGACCGCAGCCTGGAGCATCGCATGGCGCGGCAGGGCGCCGCGGCCGAGGCTGCCCAGTCGGTGCGCTCGATGGCGGGCATGCTGGCGCACGAGATCAAGAACCCGCTCGCCGGCATCCGCGGCGCCGCGCAGCTGCTGGAATCCAAGCTTTCGCCGGCAGATGCGGCGCTCGCCGCGCTGATCCGCGAGGAATCGGACCGCATCGTCGGGCTGGTGAACGGCGTCGAGATCTTCGCCGACGACCGCGCGCCGGTGCTCTCCATCGTCAATGTGCACGAGGCGCTCGACCACGTGTGCAAGCTGGCGCGGGTCTCGTTCGCGCGCAACGCGACGCTGAAGGAATATTATGATCCGTCCTTGCCGCCTTTGCGCGGCAATCGCGATCTGTTGATCCAGATCTTCCTCAATCTGGTGAAGAATGCCGCCGAGGCGTGCGATGGCGGCGAGATCGTGGTGACTACGTCCTATCAGGCAGGTTTCCGCATCGGCGAGCGCAACAAGGCGCACCGTCAGCCGCGCCGCATCGCGGTCACCATCTCGGACAACGGGCCGGGCGTGCCGGAAGCCCTGCTCGGCAACCTGTTCGACCCCTTCGTCACCAGCAAGCCGGGCGGCCGCGGCCTCGGCCTGCCGCTGGTCGCCAAGCTGGTGCGCGCCCATGACGGCGTGATCGAGTTCCAGAGCAAGCCGGGAGCGACGCGCTTCACCGTGCTGCTGCCGATTTCCGACACTCAGACAAACGAAGGCGGGTCATGAACGCAACCATCCTGGTCGCCGACGACGATCGCTCCATCCGCCTGGTGGTGAGTCAAGCTTTGGCCCAGCGCGGACACGCGGTGCGCGCCGCCTCGGACGCCCGCACGCTGTGGCAGTGGGTCGACGCGGGCGAGGGCGACCTGGTGGTCACCGACGTGCTGATGCCGGACGGCAACGGCCTCGACCTGGTGCCGCGCATCAAAGAGCGCCGGCCGGACCTGCCAATCATCGTGATGAGCGCGCAGAACACCATCCTGACCGCGATCCGTGCCAACGAGCGCGGCGCGTTCGAGTATCTACCGAAGCCGTTCGACCTCGACGTGCTGGTGGCTGCGGTCGACCGCGCGCTGACGCAGACCCAGCCGGAGGCGCAGCCTGCGGCGGCGAATGCCGATGAGGCGCTGCCGATCGTGGGCCGCTCGCCGGCGATGCAGGAGGTGTTCCGGGTCATCGGCCGCCTGGTCAACACCGACATGACGGCGCTGATCAACGGCGAATCCGGCACCGGCAAGGAGCTGGTCGCGCGCGCCCTGCACGATTTCGGCCGGCGCAAGGACAAGCCCTTCGTCGCCATCAACATGGCCGCGATCCCGCGCGAGCTGATCGAGAGCGAATTGTTCGGCCACGAGAAGGGCGCCTTCACCGGCGCCATCGCGCGCGGCATCGGCAAGTTCGAGCTGGCGCAGGGCGGCACCCTGTTCCTGGACGAGATCGGCGACATGCCGATGGAGGCGCAGACCCGTTTGCTGCGCGTGCTGCAGACCGGCGAGTTCACCAGCGTCGGCGGCCGTACCGCGCAGAAGGCCGACGTGCGCATCATCGCCGCCACCCATCGCGACCTGCGCCAGCTGATCGTGCAGGGGCGCTTCCGCGAGGATCTGTTCTATCGCCTCAACGTGGTGCCGATCCACCTGCCGGCGCTGCGCGAGCGGCGCGGCGACATCGCCGACCTGGCGCGGCATTTCCTTGGCAAGGCGGCGCTGGATGGCCTGGCGTCCAAGACCCTGTCGACCGCCGCGATCGAGGAGCTGCAGCGCTACGATTGGCCGGGCAACGTGCGCGAGCTGGAGAACCTGATGCGCCGCATCGCGGTGCTATACAGCGAAGCCGTGATCGACGCGCGCATGGTGGCGGAATCGCTGGCTGCCGGCGCCGCCGGACGCGACGGGAAAGGCGGTGGCCGCCACGCCGACGAGACCCTGAGCCAGTCGGTCGACCGGCACCTGCGCGCCTATTTCGCCGCGCATCAGGGGCGGTTGCCCGCCAATGGCCTCTATGATCGAATCCTGCAGGAGATGGAGCGGCCGCTGCTGACCATCTGCCTCGAGGCCACGCGCGGCAACCAGATCAAGGCGGCGGAGTTGCTCGGCCTCAACCGCAACACGCTGCGTAAGAAACTGCGCGAGCTCGATATCCGTGCGAGGCGTCCCGGAACGGCGGAATGACCGAAGTCGCCATCACCAACGTCAAGAAGTCCAGCCTGGGCCGGCGCATCCACAACTGGTCGCGCCGGATCAACGTGGAACGCCGCATCGCCATGATCTTCCTGGCGTTGGGCGCCCTGTCGGGCCTGCTGACCTATCTGGTCCTGACCGACGTCTGGCAGACCCAGAATCCGGCGCGCGCCATCACCTGGCTGCTGCTGGCCGACTTCATCATCGTGCTGTCGCTCGGCACCATGATTGCGCGGCGCTTTGTCGTGCTGTGGGTCGAGCGGCGCCGCGGCCTGGTTGGCGCGAAGCTGCATTCCCGGCTGGTGCTGTTGTTCGGCCTGATTGCGCTGATCCCAGCCATCACGGTGTCGGTGTTCTCGACCACCTTCCTGAATTACGGCCTCGACATCTGGTTCGGCGACAAGATCAAGTCGGCGGTGGAAAGTTCGTTCAACGTCACGCAGTCCTACCTGCAGGAGCATCAGCAGCGCGTCGCCAACGATACGCTGTCGATCGCAAACGAGATTCGCGCTCAGGACTGGGGCGGCTTCCTCGACCTGTCTCGCCTGGATGCGTTCCTCGACCGTCAGGCCGAGCTGCGGGACCTGTCGGAAGCAGTCGTGATCGACCGGCGGCGGCAGATCCTCGCCAGCGGCGGCTTCACCCTCATGATGGAATTCGACCTCGACCTGCCGGAGGATGCGCTGGTGCGCGCCGATAGCGGCGAGATGGTCATGCTGCATTCGCCGAGCGGCGACCGTATCCGCGCACTGGTGGCGATCGATTCCACAGACGGAATTTATCTCTATGCCGGCCGGGTGATCGATGATGGTGTGCTGACTGCGATCCGCAACAACGAAGGCGCGGTCAACCTTTATCGGCAGTTGGAGGGCGATCGCTCGCAGTGGCAGATCACCGTCGGATTGATCTTCGCCGTGCTGGCACTGCTGCTCCTGATGGCCGCCATCTGGGTCGCGATCATTTCGGCCACCAATCTGGTGAAGCCGATCTTGCGACTGGTGGAAGCGGCCCAGCGCCTGGGCAGCGGCGATCTCGCGACCCGCGTCAAGGCCGGCAAGCGCGATGACGAGCTGGGCGAGCTCAGCCGCACCTTCAACACCATGGCCTTGCGGTTGCAGACCCAGCAGGTCGAGCTGGTCGCGACCAACCAGCAGCTGGACGACCGCCGTCGCTTCACCGAGCTGGTGCTGTCGGGCGTCTCGGCCGGCGTCATCGGCCTCAACGAAAAGGGCGAGATCGAGCTGCCCAACCGGTCCGCATCCGAGCTGCTGGGACGCAATGTCATGCAGCATGTCGGAGAGCGGTTGGGCGAGCTGGTGCCGGAGATGGGCGAGCTGGTCGCGCTGGCGCAAAGCCGCCCCGCCGGCACCGCCGAAGGCCAGATCAACATGTCGCACGGGCCGCTGACCCGCACGTTGCACGTGCGCGTGGTGTCGGAGCGCAGCGAAGGCGACCACACCCGCCTCGTGGTCACCTTCGACGACGTGACCGAGCTGCTGGCGGCGCAGCGCAAGGCGGCTTGGTCGGACATTGCCCGCCGCATCGCGCACGAGATCAAGAATCCGTTGACGCCGATTCAGCTTTCGGCCGAACGCCTGAAGCGGAAATACCTGAAGGAGATCGTCAACGACCCCGAGACGTTCCAGGTCTGTACCGATACGATCGTGCGGCAGGTCGGCGATATCGGGCGACTCGTGGACGAATTCTCGTCCTTTGCGCGCATGCCGGCGCCGGTGCTTCGTCCCGAGGACCTGGTGGAGCTGGCGCGCCAAGCGGCCTTCCTGCAGCAGAGCGCCAACGCCAGCATCGTCTACGACGTGGACCTGCCGGCAGAGCCAATCTGGGCCAATTGCGACGCCTCGCAGGTCACGCGCGCCCTGACCAACCTGCTGCAGAATGCCGCGGACGCGATCGAGGCGCGGCTCGAGATGGAGCAGGCTGCCGCCGGCGGCGACGGACAGAATCGCTTGACGCCGGGTCGCATCCATCTATGGATTCGACGCGATGGCGACGAGGTCACCCTGGCGGTGGACGACAACGGCCGCGGTCTGCCGCGGCAAGGTCGCGAAAGGTTGACCGACCCCTACGTGACCACCCGCGTCAAGGGCACCGGGCTGGGTCTGGCCATCGTCAAGAAGATCATGGAAGATCATGGCGGGAAGCTGCAATTGTTGGATGGGGAGAAGGGCGGCGCGTCGGTGCGTCTGACTTTCCCGTCGGAGATCGTGCTTGCCGACCCGGCCCTGAAATCGGTACAGGCATGATATGAGTATGCTGAGTGTTCGAGGCATGGCATGGCGCGCGATATCCTGATTGTCGATGACGAGGCCGACATCCGGATGCTGATCGCCGGCGTGCTCGGCGACGAGGGATTCACCACGCGCGAGGCTGCCAACAGCGACGAGACGCTGACCCTGTTGCGCCACCGCTGCCCCAGCCTGATCGTGCTCGACATCTGGCTGCAGAACAGCACGCTCGACGGCATGCAGATCCTGGAGGTGATCCAGGAGACCTATCCCGACGTGCCGGTGGTGATGATCAGCGGCCACGGCAACATCGAGACCGCCGTCAACGCCATCAAGCGCGGCGCCTTCGACTTCATCGAGAAGCCGTTCAAGGCCGACCGCCTGCTGGTGACGATCGAGCGCGCGCTGGAGAATGCGCGCCTCAGGCGCGAGAACGAGGAGCTGCGCGCCCGGGTCGGCGGCCAGAGCGATTTGATCGGCCGCTCCGCCGCGATGACCCAGCTGCGCCAGGCGATCGAGCGGGTGGCGCCGACCGGCAGCCGCGTGCTGTTCTCCGGCCCGCCGGGCAGCGGCAAGGAAGTGGCCGCCCGCCTGCTGCACCGCAAGTCCAAGCGGGCCGATCTGCCGTTCGTCGTGCTCAATTGCGCCACCATGCACCCCGACCGGCTGGAGATCGAGCTGTTCGGCACCGAGCGCAACGGCGATGGCCGGGAGAGCGTCTCCAAGGTCGGGTTCCTGGAGCAGGCCCACAGCGGCACGCTGCTGCTGGACGAGGTCGCCGACATGCCGCTCGAGACCCAGGGCAAGATCGTGCGGGTGCTGCAGGAGCAGACCTTCGAGCGCGTTGGCGGCAAGACCAAGGTCGATGTCGACGTCCGGGTGATCGCCGCCACCAGCCGCGACCTGCAGTCGGAGATGTCCAACGGCCGGTTCCGGCAGGACCTGTTCTATCGCCTGAACGTGGTGCCGATGCGGGTGCCGGCGCTGCGCGAGCGGCGCGACGACATTCCTGAGCTGCTCGACCATTTCATGCGCGTCGCCTCGGAACAGACCGGTCTACCGGCCCGCAACTTCGGCGACGACACCCTGGCGCTGCTCCAGGCCTATGACTGGCCGGGCAACGTCCGGCAGCTGCGCAACGTGGTGGACTGGCTGCTGATCATGGCGCCGGGCGAGCAGGGGGAGGCGATCCGCGCCGACATGCTGCCGCCCGACATCGGCTCGGCCAACGCCGGCGGCGTGTCCGCCGCCGACGGCACCGAGGTGCTGTCGCTGCCGCTGCGCGAGGCGCGCGAGATCTTCGAACGCAAGTATCTGGAATCGCAGGTGTCGCGCTTCGGCGGCAACATCTCGCGCACCGCCAGCTTCGTGGGCATGGAGCGCTCCGCCCTGCACCGCAAGCTGCGCTCGCTGGGGATCACGGGGTCGGAACGCGGGGACAAGATCGAGTAGCTGGCGGCGGCCATTCCCCTGGCCGCCATTTCGTCTGAACTGGAACAAGCTTCATGAAGGTCGTGATCTGCGGCGCCGGTCAGGTGGGCGCCAATATCGCGAAGTATCTCGCTCACGAAGGCAACGACGTCACGATCGTGGACGTCGACCCGCATCTCGTGCGCGACATCACCGACCAGCTCGACGTGCAGGGCATCGCCGGCTTCGCTTCGCATCCGCACGTGCTGGAGCAGGCGGGCTTGCGCGATGCCGACCTGCTGATCGCCGTCACCCACTCCGACGAAGTCAACATGACCGCCTGCCTGGTCGCGCATGCGGTATTCGACGTGCCGACCAAGATCGCGCGCGTGCGCGAACAATCCTATCTCGAATCCAAGTGGTCCAGCATCTTCGGTTCCGACCACCTGGGCATCGACGCTGTGATCTCGCCCGAGGTCGAGGTGGCGGAGGCGATCCACCGCCGCCTGGAAGTGCCCGGCGCGTTCGATGCCGTCACACTCGCGGACGGCCTGATCACGTTGGTCGGCGTGCATTGCGGGCCGAGCTGCCCGGTGCTGAACACACCGCTGCGCCATCTGACGACCCTGTTTCCTGATCTGCATGCCACGGTCATCGGCATCGTGCGTGGCGACCAGAAGCTCGTGCCGGAAGACAGCGACAGCATCGCGGCCGGCGACGATGTCTATTTCATCGCCGAGACCGCGCACCTGAAGCGCGCCTTGAGCGCGTTCGGCCACGAGGAGCAGGAGGCACGCCACCTGATCGTGGTCGGCGGGGGCAACATCGGCCTCGGCCTCAGCGAGCTGATCGCCGAGCGCAATCCCGGCACCGACGTGAAGCTGATCGAGCTGGACCGCCGGCGTGCCGCGCTCGCCGCTGCGCGCCTGCCCAACTGGGTGGTGATCCAGGGCGACGCGCTCGACCCGCGCATCCTCGAAGAGGCGAACGTCCGCGGCACCGAGACCATCGTCGCCGTCACCAACGACGACGAGGTCAACATCCTGGCCTCGCTGCTGGCAAAGCGCGCCGGCTGCCAGCGCACCATCACCCTGGTCAACTCCACCAACTACGCGCCGCTGATCGGGTCGCTCGGCATCGACGCCGTGGTCAGTCCGCGCGCGACCACCGTCTCCAACATCCTCCAGCATGTGCGCCGCGGCCGCGTGCGCGCCGTGCATTCGCTGGGCGACGACTTCGGCGAGGTGATGGAGATCGAGGTGCTGGAGACCGCGCGCCTGGTCGGCACCACTATCCGCGAGGCCAAGCTGCCTGATGGCGTCATCGTCGGCGCGGTCGTGCGCGATGGCAAGGTCATCATCGCCACCGGCGATACCGTGCTCGAGAAGGACAGTCACGTGGTCCTGTTCGCGGCCAGCGACTCCGTGCGCGATATCGAGCGCAGCTTCTCCGTACGGCTCGAGTATTTCTGATGTCCCGTATCGTCTATATCAACGGCCGCTATGTCCCCAAGTCCCACGCCCAGGTGGCAGTGGAGGATCGCGGTTACCTGTTCTCCGACGGGGTCTACGATGTACTTCTGTTCCACGGCGGAATGCTCGCCTTTGCCGAGCGCTATCTAGATCGGTTGGACCGGTCCTTGGCGGAGCTAAAGATCGAGAAGCCGATGTCACGCGCCGCGCTGCTGCATGTGATGAGCGAGGTGATCCGGCGCAATCACCTCCGCAACGGCTCCGTCTATGTCCAGGTGACGCGCGGCGTGGCGCCGCGCGATCACAAGTTCCCCAAGGGCATCAAGCCGTCGCTGCTGGTGATGGCGCGGCCCTGGAAGGCGCCGCCGGCGGACCTGCTTGCCAAGGGAGCCAGCGTCGTCACGATGCCTGATCAGCGTTGGGCCCGCCGCGACATCAAATGCATCAGCTTGGTCGCCAATGTCCTCGCCAAACAGGCGGCCGCGGAGCAGGGTGCTCTAGAAGCGTGGCTGATCGACGGCGACGGGATGGTGACGGAGGGTTCCTCGACTTCGGCCTGGATCGCGACACCAAAGGGCGAATTGGTGACGCGGCCGAACGGCACCGAGATCCTGCCCGGCATCACGCGCGCGGTCGTGCTCGACGTGGTGCGTGACCTCGGCCTGACCTTGCAGCTCCGCCCGTTCTCGCGCGACGAGGCCTATGGGGCACGCGAAGCGTTCCTCACCAGCACCAGCAACTTCGTGCTGCCGATCACGCGCATCGATGGCAAGCCGGTGGGCGATGGCAAGCCGGGACCGATCGCCGCGCGCCTGCGCGAGGCCTACATCAAGGCGGCGCACCATGCCTGAGCGCAAGACCCCGCGCGCCATCCTGTTCGACTGGGACAACACCCTGGTCGAGAGCTGGGGCGTCATCCACGAGGCGATGAACCTGACGCTCGCCGCCATGGGCCATCCGCATTGGACGCGCGAGGAGACGGAGACCCGGGTGCGCGCCTCCTTGCGCGATTCATTCCCGACCATGTTCGGCGACCGCTGGCGGGATGCAGAGCGGGTCTTCTACAACAGCTTCGCCGCGATCCACCTCCAGCACCTGCGCGCTTTGCCGGGCGCGGGCGAGATGCTGGCCGATCTCGCGCGCCAGGGACTCTATCTCGGCGTCATCAGCAACAAGCGCGGCGAGTATCTGCGGCGCGAAGCCGATCACCTGGGCTGGACCGCCCATTTCCGCGCGCTTGCCGGCGCCGGCGATGCCGCCCGCGACAAGCCGGCGATCGAGCATGTCCAGCTCGCGCTCGGCGAGCTCGCCTGCGGCGAGGATGTCTGGCTGGTCGGTGATGCCGATATCGACCTCAAATGCGCAACCAATGCGGGCTGCACGCCGGTGCTGATGCGGCCTGCGGCGCCCTCCACGGGCGAGTTCCCAGGGCACGAGCCTGCCCTTTATTTCCCTGATTGCGCTGGACTTTTGGCCTATCTGCGACAAGCTTAGTTTCCTTGCCGCCGATCCTATGTTAATCCTGAGGAGCGCCGCGCGCCCTACCCCCAAGGAGCGCGAAGTAGGCGGGCTGGCGCGGCCCCAAGAACAAAGGACGAAAACTCATGGCTAACGAAAAATCGCAGAGCGTCCAGGACGTTTTTTTGAACAACATTCGCAAGAGCAAGATGCCGGTGACGGTGTTCTTGGTGAATGGCGTGAAGCTGCAAGGCATCATTACGTGGTTCGATAATTTCTCCGTGCTGCTGCGCCGCGACGCCCATTCGCAGCTGGTCTACAAGCATGCGATCTCGACGATCATGCCGGCCGGACCGCTGCAGTTGTTCGAAGGCGCGAAAGAGGGCGAGGACGCCTAGGGCCTTGATGGCTTCGCTGCCGGCGGACGGTATTTGACGAGGATGACGCTTGGATAAGGTGACACCGATCGACCGCCGGGAGGCGCGGGTCGACATCGACGGCTTACGGCATGGCGACCGCACGCTGGTGATCCACCCGGATCTGCACCGGCGCGCGAAGCCGGCCGCCGGACTGCACTACCGCACCCCGGCCTCGCGGCTGGAGGAGGCGTGCGGCCTCGCGCTTGCGATCGATTTGGAGATCGTGGCGGCCGAGGTCGTGCGCGTGTCGGAGCCGCGGCCCGCGACCCTGATCGGGCAGGGCGCCGTCGACCGCCTGAAGGAACTGGTCGAGGAGAGGTCGATCGCCCTGGTGGTGGTCGACGCCGCGATCTCGCCGGTCCAGCAGCGCAATTTGGAGCAGGCCTGGAAGGCCAAGGTCATCGACCGCACCGGCCTCATCCTCGAGATCTTCGGCGAGCGCGCCCGCACCAAGGAAGGCCAGCTGCAGGTAGAACTGGCGGCCTTGTCTTATCAGCGCTCGCGCCTGGTGCGGTCCTGGACCCACCTTGAGCGACAGCGCGGCGGCTTCGGCTTCATCGGCGGTCCCGGTGAATCCCAGATCGAAATCGACCGCCGCCTGATCGACGAGCGCATCGTGCGCATCAAGCGCGACCTCGAGGACGTGAAGCGTACCCGCGCGCTGCATCGCCGAGCCCGCAAGCGCGTGCCGTTCCCGGTGGTGGCGCTGGTCGGCTACACCAACGCCGGCAAGTCGACCTTGTTCAACCGCCTGACCCAGGCGGAGGTGATGGCGAAGGACCTGCTGTTCGCCACCCTCGATCCCACCATGCGCCGGGTGCGGCTGCCGGGCGGGCGCGACATCATCCTCTCCGACACCGTCGGTTTCATCTCCGATCTTCCGACCGAGCTGGTCGCCGCGTTCCGCGCAACGCTCGAAGAGGTGCTGGAAGCGGACCTCATCCTGCACGTGCGCGACATCGCGCATCCGGAGACCGATGCCCAGAAGGCCGACGTCGAAGCGGTGCTCGAGGGCCTCGGCCTCGAGCATGCCGTCGTGCACGACATGATCGAGGTGCTGAACAAGATCGACGCGCTGCCGGCGGAGGACGCCGAGCGGATCGCCGACCTGGCGCGCCGCGATCATCAGGTGGCGGCGGTATCGGCGCTGACCGGCGCCGGCTGCGACCGTCTGCTGGTGGAGATCGAGCAGCGCCTGGCACGCGACCGGCAGGTGGCAACCTACCGCCTCGGCCACGATCGCGGCGGCGACATCGCCTGGCTCTATCAGCATGGCGAGGTGCTGGAGCGGCACGACGACGAAGACGGCGCCAGCCTGACCGTGCGCCTCTCTGCCGACGACCGCCGGCGCTTCGAAACGAGCCGTCCAGCATGAAATCCCCCGACGTCAACAAGGTCGCCGCGCTGATCGCGGAGGTGGCGGCGACCGAGATCCAGCCGCGCTTCCGCAAGCTGGCCGCCCACGAGCAGCGCGAGAAGGCGCCCGGCGACATCGTCACCATCGCCGACGAACGCGCCGAGGCCGCGATGACCCCGCGCCTGTTGGAGCTGGTGCCCGGCTCGATCGTGATCGGCGAGGAGGCCGCGGCCAAGGATCCGAAGCTGGTCGAGCGCCTGCTGCACGACCAGGTCGCCTGGATCGTCGATCCGGTCGATGGCACCGCCAACTTCGCCGAGGGCAAGCCGGACTTTGTCAGCATGGTCGCCCTGGTGCGCGGCGACGAGCTGATCGGCAGCTGGATCCATCTGCCGATGACCGGCCACACGGCGATCGCCGAGCGCGGCGCCGGCGCGACCTACGACGGCGCCGCCATTCCGAAGCTCCAGCCGGCGGGCGAGACTCTCAAAGGCGTCGTGGGCGTGGGGAAATACAGCGCGCCATCCCTGTATCCTCGCGCGGACGCCCTGCGGCGCGCGGTGAAGCAGGTCGGCTCCCTGCGCTGCGCCGGGCTCGATTACCTGCGGCTGGCGCGCGGCGAGCTCGATTTCATCCTGTTCGGCCGGGCCTGGCCCTGGGATCACGCGCCGGGCGCCTTGCTGGTGGCGGAGGTCGGCGGTGTCGCCAGCCACGGCGACGGCGCGCCCTATCGGCCCAGCCAGCCCTTCACCAAGGAAGGCGTGCTGACGGCGCGCAGCCCACAGGTCTGGCGGCAGATTCTCGACCGGCTGAATGCACAGCCGGCGCACTGAACAAGGGAGACGGCATCCATGAAAACTGCATTCCTGGGTCTGGGAGTCAT
>Ga0081538_10005194_pt1 | contig 11778 bp, 9 predicted proteins | sample TabmetS5T2R1_FD_71022 | JGI IMG/M metagenome (GOLD analysis project Ga0081538, IMG submission 71022) | Tabebuia heterophylla rhizosphere microbial communities from the University of Puerto Rico - S5T2R1 | ecosystem: Host-associated > Plants > Roots > Rhizosphere ... | reverse complement strand
AGCTCCCCGACCCCGGACAGGGCGTCGACGTAGAAGCGGTAGCCCCGGTCGGTGGGGATCCGCCCGGCGCTGGTGTGGGGATGGGAGAGGTAGCCCTGCTCCTCGAGCACGGCCAGCTCGTTGCGGATGGTGGCCGGCGAGACCCCGAGCGAGTAGCGCTCGGTCAGGCTCTTGGACCCGACCGGCTTCTCGGTGTAGATGAACTCATGCACCACCGCGCGCAACAGCCGCGCTTTTCGCTCATCGAGGTCCATGGCCGCCCCTCCCTGCACAAGACGATCCATGTCCGGCAGCGTAGCAGTCAAGGTAGGCGAGTGCTAAGCGGCCGTTCGCCTGTTTCACCCCCCCGGCAGCTCGGTCGAGCCTACGACCCCGGGGCACCCCTGATCCGGGTCGTAGCGCGCGCGGTTGCTCCCTGACCTGTCGTTCAAGCTCTCGGCGTAGCAGCCGGTTAGGCCAGCCGGGCCACCACCTCGCCGTGCAGGAACATGCCCCGCTCGGTCAGTCGCAGGCCGGGGCCGGGGGCCAGCAGCCCGGCCCGCCGGAGGCTGCCGACCTCGGCGCCGTCCACGTCAACCCCAAGGCGCCTGGCCTCGCCCGGGCCGAGCCCGTCCACCGTCCGCAGCCGCAGGGCCAGCGCCTCGAACCGGGCCTGCTCGAGGTCGAGCCGCTCCTCCCCGTCGGTGGGCCGCCGGTTCCCGCGGGCGGCCCTGAGGTACGCCGGCACGCTGCTGACGTTCCACCGCCGCACCGTCCCGTCGAACTCGTGCGCCCCGGCACCCAGGCCGAGGTACCGCCCCCGCCGCCAGTAGGTGAGGTTGTGCCGGCTGGGATGGCCGGCCCTGGCCCAGTTGGACACCTCGTAGTGGTGGTAGCCGGCGGCGGCCAGGACCGTGCAGGCCGTCTCGTAGCGGTCGGCGAGGTCGTCCTCGCCCGGCTCGGCCATGCGGCCGGCGGCGACCAGCCGGCCGAACTTGGTGGCCGGCTCGATGGTGAGGGCGTAGGCGGACAGGTGCTCGGGCTCGAGGGCGACGGCCGCCTCCAGGGTGGCCGACCACGACCCGGCGTCCTCGCCCGGCCCGCCGTAGATGAGGTCGAGGTTGAGGGCGGGCATCCCGGCCGCCCGGAGAGTCGCCACCGCGGCCGCGACCCTGGCGGCGTCGTGAACCCGGCCGAGGTTGGCCAGGACCCGCTCGTCGAAGCTCTGGGCGCCCATCGACACCCGGGTCACGCCCGCCCGGGCAAGGGCCTCGGCCATGGCGGCGTCCACCGTCTCCGGGTTGGCCTCGACCGTCACCTCGGCCCCGGGCGCGAACGGCAGCAGTTCCCGCAGCCGGGCCAGCAGCCGGGCCAGGCCGGCCGGCGGCAGCAGGGTCGGGGTCCCCCCGCCCACGAACACGCTGGTGACCTCCGGGGGTGCCGGGCCGAGGGCGGCCACCGCCAGCGCCGCCTCCTCGAGCACCGCAGCCGCGTACGGCCGCCGCAGCCCCTCCATCCCGGTGTAGGTGACGAAGTCGCAGTAATGGCAGCGGGTGAGACAGAACGGCACGTGCACGTAGACCGCGAACAGCGCCGGGTCGACCAGCGGCGCCGGGGCCAGCGGCGCCGGAGCCGGCGGGGCTGTCCGGGCAGCCTGCAACGACCCGGTCCCGGGCTCGGCCCCCCGGAGGGGGAGCGTAGCCGACCGCGAAGCGGCGTGCTCCCGGTTGTCCACAGCCTCGGCCGTCATCGTCCCTACCCCTCGTCGGTCCGCAGGGCGGCCACGAACGCCTCCTGGGGGACCTCGACCCGGCCGATCTGCTTCATGCGGCGCTTGCCTTCCTTCTGGCGCTCCAGCAGCTTGCGCTTGCGGGTGACGTCGCCGCCGTAGCACTTGGCGAGCACGTCCTTGCGCCGGGCGGTGATGGTCTCGCGGGCGATCACCTTGGCCCCGATGGTGGCCTGGATCGGCACCTCGTAGAGCTGCCGGGGGATCAGCCGCTTGAGCTTGGCCGTCATCGCCCGGCCGTAGGCGTAGGCCTTGTCCTTGTGGACGATGGCCGAGAAGGCGTCGACCGGCTCGCCCTGGAGCAGCAGGTCGACCTTGACCAGGTCGGCCTCCCGGTACCCGCTGGGCTCGTAGTCGAGCGACGCGTACCCGCGGGTCCGCGACTTCAGCTGGTCGAAGAAGTCGAAGATGATCTCGCCCAGGGGGAGCTGGTAGCGCAGCTCGACCCGCTCCTCCGACAGGTACTCCATGGTCACCAGCTCGCCCCGCCGGCCCTGGCACAGCTCCATCACCGGGCCGATGTAGTCGGCCGGGCACAGCACCATGGCGGCCACGTACGGCTCCTCGATCCGCTGGATCGACCCGGCGGGCGGCAGCTCGCTCGGGTTGGAGACCAGGATCGTCTCCCCCGTCTCCAGGGTGACCCGGTAGGCGACGTTGGGGGCGGTGGTGATCAGGGCGAGGTCGAACTCCCGCTCCAGCCGCTCGCGGACGATGTCCATGTGGAGCAGCCCCAGGAAGCCGCAGCGGAACCCGAACCCGAGCGCGGTCGACGACTCGGGCTCGTAGACGAGGGCGGCGTCGTTGAGCCGCAGCCGGTCCAGGGCGTCACGCAGGTCGGGGAAGTCGTCGCCCTCGATCGGGTACAGGCCCGAGAACACCATCGGCCGCGGCTCCCGGTAGCCAGGCAGCGGCTCGGCCGCCGGCCGGGCCGCCGTGGTCACAGTGTCCCCGACCCGGACCTGGCGCACGTCCTTGACCCCCGGGATGAGGTAGCCGACCTCGCCGGCCTGGAGCTCGGCCGTCGGGACGGCCTCGGGCGCGAACACCCCGACCTCCTCGGCCTCCGAGACGTGCCCGGCGGCCATCATCCGGACCCGGTCGTTCTTGGCCAGCCCCCCGTCGACCATCCGCACATACGCGATCACGCCCCGGTAGGGGTCGTACAGCGAGTCGAACACCAGCGCCCTGGCCGGGGCCTCGGGGTCACCGGTGGGCGGCGGCACACGCTGGACGATCGCCTCCAGGAGCTCGGGGACGCCCTCGCCGGTCTTGGCCGAGACCCGCAGCATCTCCTCGGCCGGCGTGCCCAGCACCTGCTCGATCTCGCGGGCGACCCGGTCGGGCTGGGCGGCCGGCAGGTCGATCTTGTTGATCACCGGGATGATGGCCAGGTCGGCCTCGATGGCCAGGTAGAGGTTGGCCAGGGTCTGGGCCTCAATCCCCTGGGCGGCGTCGACCAGCAGCACGGCGCCCTCGCAGGCGGCCATGGCACGCGACACCTCGTAGGTGAAGTCCACGTGCCCGGGGGTGTCGATCAGGTTGAGGACGTACTCACGGCCGTCGGCGGCGGCGTAGGCCAGCCGCACCGCCTGGGCCTTGATGGTGATCCCGCGTTCGCGCTCCAGGTCCATCTTGTCGAGGTACTGGGCGCGCATGTTGCGCTCGCTCACGGCATGGGTGAGGTCGAGCAGTCGGTCGGCCAGGGTGGACTTCCCATGGTCGATGTGGGCAATGATGCAGAAGTTCCGCAGTCGCGACAGGTCGGTTTGCATGGCCAGCCCATCCTAGCCGCCGTTGAGGGCCGGCAATCGGCTGTGCTAGCCTCGCCCGGTTCCCCGTGAATTCGTGAATTCAGTGCAGGAGTGCCCTTTCTTGGCCAACATCAAGTCGCAGATCAAGCGGAACCGGCAGAACGAGCAGGCCCGCGTCCGCAACAAGTCGGTCCGTTCGGCCCTCAAGACCTACGCCCGCCGCGTCCGCGAGAGCGTCGCCGCCGGCGACCAGGAGGCCGCCGAGGCCGCCCTCCGCCGCGCGAACCGGGCCTACGACCGCGCCGCCAGCAAGGGCGTCATCCACAGGAACAACGCCGCCAACCACAAGGCCCGCCTGGCCCGCTCGGTCAACCAGCAGGACCAGTAGGCGCCAGCCCTCCGGGCCCGGCGGCGGCCTCAGCGGAGCGAGCTCGCCAGCTCCTCCAGGAGCTCCATCTGCTCCTGCATGCCGGCCTCCATGCCGGAGTCGACGATCGCGTCGCGGACCTCCGTGGTCGGCGCCTGGACCAGGAGCGTGAGGATCGTGCCCCCGTCCGCCTGGGAGAAGGTCACGATGTTCAGCACCCCGTCCTCATCGGGCGCCTCCGGCTGCTCGTAGACCTCGGTGTTGACGATCCGCTCGTCGGGGACGATCTCGCGGTACTCGCCGTGGAAGGCGACCTCGAACCCGCCGTTGGCCACCATCACGTACCGCCACCGCCCGCCGACCCGCAGGTCGATCTCGGCGCTCGTCACCTGGCCGCGGTGCCCACTCCACCAGCGCCTGACCAGCTCGGGCGTGGTCCACGCCTTGTAGACGAGGTGCCTGGGGGCATCGAACTCCCGCGTGACGAGGATCTCCAGATCCGAGGGAAGCGTCACCGTCGCCTTCCTGCTATCCGCCACCGTCACCCAGCTCCTCTCTCCTGTCGCTTGAGGTCCTCCAGCACGACGTCCAGCTCCTCGAACCGCTCGGTCCACGAGTCCTCGTAGCGCTGCACCCAGTCGTGGATGGGCTTGAGCGCCCGGCCGTTCAGCCGGTACAGGCGCTGCCGCCCCTCGTCCCGCGCCTCGACCGCCCCAACCTCCCGCAGCACCCGCAGGTGCTTCGACACCTGCGGCTGCGCCATCCCGAGCACCCGGACCAGGTCGTTCACCGGCCGCTCCCCCCCGGCAAGCACATCCAGGATCTGCCGCCGCCGGGGCTCCGCCACCGCGTTGAACGCATCCGCCGTCGTCGCCACCCGCGCCATGGGCACCATCGTATGCCCATATAGGAATATCTCAATGCCTGGGCGCGGGGACGGCGTGGAGTCGAGTTGGATGGCGGGGCAGCGCCGGCGATGGCGGGTATTGGCTCGGGACGGGGTGCGGGCTCGGCCCCGGCCCGGGATGAGCCTTAGCGGGAGCTCGTTGCCGGGGCGCCCGCGCCGGCCAGGCGGGCGATCAGGAGCTCGAGGAGGAGCCGGGGGGAGGAGGTGCCGTTGCGGATGTGGGCGTCGGCCTCGGCGATCAGGTCGAGGGCTCGGTGGAGGTCGCCCGGGCGGAAGCGGCGCAGCTGGCGGCGGGCGCGGTCCACCTGCCAGTCCCGGACCCCACCGCCGAGCAGGCTCGCCAGCTGGGCCTTGGGCAGCTCGGGGTGGTCGGCCACCCGCACCAGCAGGCGGAGCTGACTGGCGATGAAGCCGAGCAGCCGGATCGGGTCCTCGCCCTGGTCGATCAGGGCGTCCAGCCGGTCGAGGGCGGTCGCCACGTCGGCCGCGAACACCGCGTCCGTCAGCTCGAAGATGCCCCGGTCAGCGGTCTGGGCCAGGAACTCGGTGACATGGGCGGCGGTCAGCACGGTCGGCGGCGGGACGGCCACGTGCAGCTTGGCCACGGCCCCGGCCAGCTCCCGAAGGTCCTGGCCGACCGTGTCGACCAGGGCGGCCACCGCCGCCTCGTCGGCCTTCCGCCCCAGCCGCCGCACCTCGGCCCGCAGCCAGCTCGACCGCTCGGAGGGCTTCAGCTTGGCGACCTGGACGGTGGCGGCGTCCCGCTGCACGTCCTTGAAGAACTTCCCCTGGCGTCCCGGCGCGGCCGCCCGCAGGACCACCGCCGTCGCCGCCGCCGGGTCGGCCGCCAGCGCCACCACCGCCTCCCGGGCGGCCGCGTCCAGCGCGTCGGCCTCCTGGACGACCACGACCCGCCCCCCGCCGAACAGCGACGCCGTGGCCAACCCCATGGCGAACCCGTCGGGCAGCCCCCCGCCCTGGACCTCCTCCACCGACGTCCCCGGCCCGAGCCGCTCCCTGGCGACCGCCACGGCCTCCGCCACCGCGCGCTCCGCTAACAGCTCCTCCTCCCCGAGAACGAGCGTCACCGGAACCGACCCGGGTCGAGCAGCCATGCCCGCATGCTACCCCGCTCCTACGTCACCGGGGATTGACCGTCCCACGGGGCCGGGTCCGGCCGCCGGGGAACTGCTCGTCGCGGGGCGGTGTACCAGGCGCAGGACCGCCAGCAGAGCACGATGCTCGACGGTGCCGCATCGTTCGCCTCTGGTGGCCTGGCGGTCGGCGGCTATGCTGACCGTGTCGCGGTGGCGGCCCGGCACCGCCGGTAGCTCGTCGCGCGGGAGGCAGGCGGTGCGCATGGGCGGAACGGCAGGGCCCAGCCCGCGAGCGGTGGCGGCCGGCCTCGCCGTGGCGCTCCTGGTGTTGCTGGTTGTCGGCCGCCTTCAGCAGCACGTCCTTGCGCCCCAGCCGAGCGCGCCGGCCCGGCCCCTCACCGTGAAGCCAACGGCCACCATCCCGCCGATACCGGTCGCGGCCAGGATCAGCGTCCGGGTCGACGACGTCATCGCACTGGCCAGCGCGGCGGGTGAGGTCTGGGTGCTTGGTCCCCGCGAGCTTCTCCGCGTCGACCCGGACGACAACCGGGTCACGGCCCGAATCCGGGTCCCCGGGCAAGCGGCCCTCGATGGCGGGGGGTTGGCGGCGGGGGCCGGCGCGCTGTGGATCAGGGCCGGTGAGCGGACAGTCCGGGTCGACGCCAGGAGGGGTCGGGTGACCGGCAGCGTCCCCATGCCGGTGCAGGCGGCCGCCTCGGACGGGTTGTGGTCATGCACCGCCGGCCATCAGGGCGGACCGGACCGCCTGGTCAGGATGGATCCGCGCACGCTGACGGTGACCGCCCGGATCAGGCTCCCGCGCTGCCCTTCGGTGCTCGCCGCCGAGAGGGGCGTGGTGTGGGCGCTGGACCACAGCGGCCGGCAGCTGCTGCGCGTACAGGCCGCGGGTGGGCGGGTGACCCGGATCGGCCTGCCGGTCGTGACGGACAGCTTCCTGCCCGATGAGGCCGGCTTCGGCGGGCAGCTCGCCATCGCTGAGGGGGCGGTGTGGGTGGTGAGCGACCAGATCGAGATGCCTACCCGGCTGGGCGGCCGCGTCGGCCGTGGCGTGGTCCGCGTCGACCCCAGGACCGCCCGGGTGACCGCGGTCACCCCGCTGGACAACCTCGAGCCCACCTGGATGGCCCTGGCGGTGGGCGCTGGGGGCGTGTGGGTCGGCGGGCCCCAGGCCCAGCGTGCCGGACCGGCGCACGGCCTGATGGTGGACCGGATCGACCCGCGCAGTGGCCGCCTGGCCGGCACCTTCGCCCTCACCGGGAACACCGGGGGACTCCTCGCCGCCGGCCACGGGTCGCTGTGGCTCGCCACCTTCGGCGGCGGCGAGCTGCTGCGACTCGACCCTTCCCGAAGGTGACCGAGTTGACTGTCGGCGTTAGGACCCGTGCGCCGAGTCGTAGGCCGTCACCAGGCGTCCGGACGCGGTCTGGCGCCACGCCGCCAGCAACCCAAGGAGGACCACCGCGGCCGGCGCGGCCCGAGCCGGGCCGGCGAGCACGACCGACCCGCCGGGCAGGTCCGCGGCCCAGCGGGCGACCGCGACCAGCGCGAGGAGGAAGGGGTCGGCCAGGCGGCAGGCCAGGTTCGCGGCCCCCGGCGCGACCGGCGCGGTGGCGGCGGCGACCACGCCCAGGAGCATCGGGCCGCCGGCGAGCGGGAGGCCGAGCAGGTTGGCCGGCAGGCCGGCCAGCGACACGGTCCCGAAGGTCAGGGCGAGCACGGGCACCGCCGCCGCCTGCGCCCCGAGGGTCATGCCGACTCCCTGCCTGATGCGCTCCGGGATCCGGTCCGGCAGCGCCCGGGCCGCGGCCGGCCCGACCCAGAGCACGCCCGCGGTGGCCAGCACCGACAGCTGGAACCCAAGGGCTGCGGCAAGACCTGGGTCGGCCAGCAGCAGGACGACGACAGCGAGGCAGAGGGCTCGCCGCCCTCCAGGGCCGCGCCCGCTGGCGACGCCGAGCAGCACCAGCCCGGCCATGACCCCGGCCCGGAGCACGCTCGGCTCCCACCGGGTGACGACGACCAGCACCACCACCAGGACGATCCCCACCACGGCAAGACCTCGGCGACCGGCGCCGGCAGCCCCGGCCAGCCAGAGCCCTGCGGCCAGGACCACGGCCAGGTTGGCGCCGCTGACCGCCATGAGGTGGGTCAGCCCGGCCGCTCGGAAGTCGCGCTCCAGCTCCGCTGGGAGCAGTGAGGTGTCGCCGAGCGCCATCCCCACCAGCAGCCCGGCTCGTTCGGGCGCCAGGCTCGCCAGGGCCCGGGTCCGTGCCGCCTCCCGCACCCGCTCGCTGATCGGCAGCACCGCCCCTCCGGGCGGGGCCCGCTCCTCGATGACGGGATTGCGCAGCACCACCGGTGGCTGACGCCCCAGCGCGTCGCTCCACCGCGCCTCCCCCACCGACGCCCGGACCCGCAACCGGTCCCCGACCGCCAACCGCTCCGCCACGGTGCCGGGGCCGGGCACAGAGGTGGGGCCGGACCACCCGGCCCCGCTGGCGGGCGCGATCATGCCGGCGCGTTCGCGGGTCCGGTAGGTTCTGCGGTCACGGCGGACCTCAGTCACGGTCAGCACAACCCAGTGGCCGCCGTAGCGGACGCGGCGGGGTTCCTCGGCGACGGTCGCGCTGACCTCGACCCGCGCCGGCTGGCGGACCCGGCTGAGGAGGATGCCGCCGTTGACCGCGGTCGCCCGCACCGCGGCGGCGGCCCCGCCCGAGGCCAGCAGGGTGCTGAGCACGAGCACGCCGACCACGGCGCTGGCGCCGCTCTCGTCCCGGAGTCGCGGGACCCCGCCGGCTCCCAGGCAGGCGGCGGCGAGGCACAGAGTCGCCACGATCCACGCCGTCGCCACCGCGAACCGGGTTCCGGCCAGCACGCCGGTCGCGGTGGCCGCCGCCAGCGCCACCCCGTCCACATCCGGGTCCGCGCTGGGATCTCGGCCCGGCGATGAGCGCGGCGTTGGGGTCATGTGACGGTGACCAGGTCCTTGAGCTGCTCGAAGCGGCGCTGGCCGATCCCGGGGACCTCGAGGAGCTCGTCGACGGTGGTGAAGGGGTGGGCGGAGCGGTAGGTGATGATGCGGTTGGCGGTGACCTCGCCGACACCCGGGAGGGCGTCGAGCTGCTCGAGGGTCGCGGTGTTGAGGTCGAGGGGCGCGGACGGGGCCGCGGGACCGCCCGGGGTCGCCGCCGGGCCGGGCGGGGGCGCGGGGTCGCCGGGGGCGGGGACCCGGATCTGCTCGCCGTCGGTGAGCTTGCGGGCGAGGTTGATCGCGTCGAGGTCGGCGCCGGCGGTCACGCCGCCGGCGGCCCGGATGGCGTCGTGGACGCGGCTGCCGGCGGGGAGGCGGACGAGGCCGGGGCGGCGGACCCGGCCGGCCACATGCACCGCCACCTCGCCGGAGGGTCCGGCCGCGGTGGCGGACCCGGCCGGCGCGGATGTGTCGGGCGTGGCCCTGGGCAGGGTCTGGTCCGGCGGGGCGAGCGCTCCCTCACCGGCCGCCGGCCCGGTCAGGTCGGGGGTGGCCCGGGCCCAGACGAGCCCGCCGCCGACCAGCGCCGCCAGGGCGAGCAGGGCGACCGCGACCCGCTGACGGCCGGCACCGGCCAGCAGCGCCCGCACCCGGGACCAAGGGCCGTCGGGCGGCAGGACGAACGGCGGCGGCTGGGACATGACGCTCCTTCGGGTTGACGTCGCCGCCGAAGAAGCTAGCTATCCGATCGCCCGCCTGGTTCGGGCTGTCCACACCCCCAGCACCCTGCCGCGACCGGGTCATTCGCGCACCGGGTGACCGGCTTAGCGGTCAGTGACGAGGTTCACCAGCTTGGGCGGGACGACCACGACCCGGGACACCTGACGGTCGCCCAGGGCGGCCCGGACCCGCTCGGAGGCCATGGCCAGGTCCCGGAGCTCGTCCTCGGTGGCGTCGGGGGCGACCTCGATCCGGTCGCGGACCTTGCCGTCGACCTGGACCACCAGGGTCACCCGCTCGGCCCGGACCAGGGCGTCGTCGTGGGACGGCCAGCCCTCCAGGTGGACCGAGGCCGGCTTGGCCAGGACTCCCCGCCACAGCTCCTCGGTGACGAACGGGGCCAGCGGGGCCAGCAGCAGGACCAGCCGCTCGGCGGCGTCGCGCCGCTGGGTGGGGGTGCCCCGGCCGGCCCGGACGGCGTCGGCCAGGCCGTTGGACAGCACCATCAGCTTGGAGACGGCGGTGTTGAACCGGAACCGCTCCAGGTCGTCGGAGACCCCGGCGGTGGTCCGGTGGGCCAGGCGGGTCAGCTCCGGGTCCTCGGGCCAGCTGGCCTCCCCCGCTGGCGGCTCGGCCACGGCCGCATGGACGGTCCGCCAGACCCGCTGGACCCAGCGGGCCATGCCCTCCGGGGACACGTCCGCCCAGTCGACGTCGTCCTCGAACGGGCCGGCGAACAGCATGGTCAGGCGGGCCACGTCGGCGCCGTGCTCGTCGATGATCTCCGACGGCTCGACCAGGTTGCCCCGCGACTTGGACATGGCCGCCCCGTGCATCACCACCATGCCCTGGTTCAGCAGCGAGGTGAACGGCTCGCTGAAGCCGACCATGCCCAGGTCGCACAGCACCTTGGTGAAGAAGCGGGCGTACAGCAGGTGCAGGATGGCGTGCTCGATGCCCCCGGTGTACTGCTGCACCGGCATCCACTTGGCGACCTGCCCGGGGTCGAACGGCCGGTCGGGGTCCAGCCCGGTGTAGCGCAGGAAGTACCAGGACGAGTCCACGAAGGTGTCCATGGTGTCGGTCTCGCGCCGGGCCGGGCCGCCGCAGCGTGGGCAGTCGACGTTGACCCAGGCCTCCGAGGTGGCCAGGGGCGACAGGCCCTTGGGCCGGAAGTCGGTCACGTCGTCGGGCAGCAGCACCGGCAGCTGCTCGTCCGGGACCGGCACCTCGCCGCAGGCCGGGCAGTGGATGATCGGGATCGGGCAGCCCCAGTAGCGCTGGCGCGACAGCAGCCAGTCGCGCAGGCGGAAGTTGACCGCCGGGCCGCCCAGGCCGCGGGCCTCCAGGTCGGCGGTGATGCGGGGGATGCCCTCGTCGGTGGCGGGCAGGCCGTCGTAGCCGCCCGAGTTGACCAGCACGCCCTCGTGGCTCATGGCCTCGGTCAGGGTCGAGCCGTCCAGCGGCTCCTCCCCCGGCGGCTGCACCACCACCCGCACCGGCAGCCCGTACTTGCGGGCGAACTCGAGGTCGCGCTGGTCGTGGGCGGGCACGGCCATGATGGCGCCGGTGCCGTACTCCATCAGCACGTAGTCGGCGGCCCAGATCGGGATCAGCTCGCCGTTGACCGGGTTGACGGCGTGGGCGCCCAGGAACACGCCCTCCTTGTCGCGCTCGGTCGACAGCCGCTCGATCTCGGTCTCGCGGCCCACCCGCTCCAGGAAGGCGCGGAACTCGGCCTCCCGCTCGGTGCCGGCGACCAGCCGCTCGGCCAGCGGGTGCTCGGGGGCGAGCACGAAGAACGTGGCCCCGAACAGGGTGTCCGGGCGGGTGGTGAACACCCGCACCACCTCGCCGGTCTCGGCCACCTGGAAGTCGACGTCGGCCCCCTCGCTGCGCCCGATCCAGTTGCGCTGCTGGGTCAGGACCTTGTCGCTCCAGTTCAGGTCCTCCATGTCGTCCAGCAGGCGCTGGGCGTACTCGGTGATCTTGAAGAACCACTGGGTCAGCTCGCGCTTCTCGACCAGGGCCGAGCAGCGCTCGCAGCGGCCGTTGATCACCTGCTCGTTGGCCAGCACCGTCTGGTCGTTGGGGCACCAGTTGACCGGCGAGGCCTTGCGGTAGGCCAGGCCGCGCTCGAAGAAGCGCAGGAACAGCCACTGGGTCCAGC
>Ga0081538_10005193_pt1 | contig 11779 bp, 11 predicted proteins | sample TabmetS5T2R1_FD_71022 | JGI IMG/M metagenome (GOLD analysis project Ga0081538, IMG submission 71022) | Tabebuia heterophylla rhizosphere microbial communities from the University of Puerto Rico - S5T2R1 | ecosystem: Host-associated > Plants > Roots > Rhizosphere ... | reverse complement strand
CGGCCGGTTCGCGCTGTCCTGGCGCGGCAACGGCCACGGCTATGGCGTTGGCATCGAGATCGACCTGTGGCTGCAGTCCGGACGGCACGTGATCCTGAATGGATCGCGCGGTTATCTGCCGGAAGCGGCGGGCCGCTACCCCGGCCTCTTGCCGGTGCTGATCTCGATCGATGCTGCCGTGCTGAGAAAACGCTTGGCGTCGCGCGGCCGCGAATCGGCGGATGAGATCGAAGCGCGCATTCGCCGCGCTGCCGAATTCGACGCGATCGAGCATCCGGCGCTGGTGGTCATCGCCAACAATGGTCCACTGACGGAAGCCGGCGAGGCCTTCGTTGCCTTGCTGAATGGCCTCTAGAGGAAGCGCCGCCGCAGCCAGGCGGACAGCAGGTCGAGCAGCGACACCGTGATGATGATCATGATCATCACCGCGCAGGTCTGCGCGAAATAGAAGCCGCGGATCACCTCCCACAGCACCACGCCGATGCCGCCGGCGCCGACCATGCCGACGACGGTCGCCGACCGGACGTTGGATTCGAAGCGGTAGAGCGAGTAGGAGACCCAGAGCGGGATGACCTGCGGGATCACGCCATAGAGGATCTCCTCCAGCACGTTGGCACCGGTGGCGCGGATGCCTTCGACCGGGCGCGGATCGATCGCCTCGACCGCCTCGGAGAACAGCTTGGCCAGGATGCCGGTGGTGTGGACGAAGATCGCGAGCACGCCGGCGAACGGGCCGAGGCCGACGGCGACCACGAACAGCATGGCGAACACCATCTCGTTGATGGCGCGCAGCGCGTCCATCAGCCGGCGCACCGGCTGGCGCAGCCAGATCGGCGACAGGTTCTCCGCCGCCATCAGTCCGAACGGGATGGCGAAGATGATCGCGAGGAACGTGCCCCAGACCGCGATCTGCAGCGTCTTGACGATCTCTTCCAGGTAGTAGCGCCACTGCGAGAAGTCGGGCGGGAAGAACTCGGCGCCGAGCGTCGCCATGTTGCCCGAATCCTCGATCAGGGCCCACGGCCGGATGTCGGCGCCCTGATAGGAGTAGGCGAGGATGGCAAAACCCAGGCCGTAGAGCAGCACCGTGCCGAGCGATGAGCGCAGCGATTTCGGCGGATAGGTGGATGCCTGCTGAAGCGCGTCGGCTGTCTGGGCCATGCCTGGTATCCCTTCGGATAGAAAAAGGGCGCCGGCTTCGTGAGGCCGGCGCCCGAGGATGAGATCAGTTGGTGGCGAGCGACTTTTCCTTTTCCTTCAGCTCGCCAAGCTTGCCGTCGATCTCCGCCAGCTTCGCCTGCTTGTCGGCGTCGGAGATCGTCGTGTCGGTCTCGACCGCGATGCGCTTCTTGAACAGCTCAAGGATGCGGATCGGGACCAGCTGGTCGTCGTTCGAGTCCTTGAACTGGCCCCACTGCAAGCCGGCGAGGACAGTCTTCTCCTCCGGCGCGTTGCCGTAGGTCATGAAGAAGTCCTTGATCTTGGCCTTGTCGCCGTCGCTGAGGTTCTTGCGCCAGACGATCGGGTCGGAGGGGATCAGCGGCGACTTCCAGATGATCTTGATCTCGTTGAACTTGTCCGGGAAGTTCTTCTTGATCTTCGCCATGTTCTCGGTGTTGTTGGTGGCGAAGTCGACCTGCCCGTTGGCGACCGCGAGCGCGTTGGACTCGTGGTTGGCGCTGACCGTCTGCTTGAAATAGCTCTTGGGATCGATCTTGTTCAGGCCGAACACGTAGTAGCCCGGCACCAGGTAGCCCGAGGTCGAGTTGGGGTCGCCGTTGGAGAAGGTCAGCTCCTTGCCGTGCTTGATCACGTCCTCGACCGAGTTGAGCTTGTCATTGTTCTTGTTCGCGATCAGCAGCGACCAATAGCCCGGGCTGCCGTCGGCCGCCACCGTCTGCACGAAGATCTGGCCGCCGGCGCGGTCGACCGCTTCCATGGCCGACTTGTTGCCGTACCAGGCGACGTCGACCTTGTTGAAGCGCATGGCCTCGATGACGCCGGCATAGTCCGGCGCGAAGAAGGCATTCACCTTCATGCCGAGCTTCTTGCTCATGTCCGCCAGGAACGGATCCCAGACGGTCTTCAGGTTCTGCGAGGATTCGGTGGAGATGATGCCGAAGTTCAGCTCCTTCAGGTCTTCCGCCTGCGCCGCGCCGCCGAGGCCGATGGCCAAGGTAAGCGACAGAGCGGCTGATCTAAGCCATTTGCCGATCATGCGAGTAACTCCCTCTGGTTGGACGTGGAAAATTGTTCAGCCGGCCGCTGCGACCGCGAGCGCCTCGGCGGGTTTCGGGAAGCCGACCACCTTGCGCGGGCGCGGTCCCTGAGCGGGCGCGATCGCCTCGCCGAGCAGCAGCTCTTCAGCCTCGGCGCCGTAGAGTTCGCCGAGCTTCTCGGGGGTAAGCGCGGCGCTGGGGCCGTCGAACACCACCTTGCCGTCACGCAGCGCGACGGTACGCGGGCAATAGCGCATGGCGAACTGCACCTGGTGCAGCGAGACCAGCACCGTCACGCCGTCTGTGCGGTTGAGCTCGGCCAGCGATTCCATGACGCGCCGCGCCGCTTCGGGGTCGAGCGAGGCGATCGGCTCGTCGGCCAGGACCAGCTGTGCGCGCTGCACCATCGCGCGGGCGATGGCGGCGCGCTGCTGCTGGCCGCCGGAGAGGTTGGCGGCGCGCTGGAACGCCCAGTCGGCGATGCCGACGCGCTGCAATGCCGCGAGCGCCAGGCGACGCTCGTCTTCCGGAAAGCGGAAGGTGAGGGTCCGCCACAGCGGCAGGCGGCTCAGCGTGCCGATGAGAACATTGGTGATGACGGAGAGGCGGTTGACCAGGTTGAACTGCTGGAACACAAACCCGACATTGCCGCGGATGCGGCGCACGTCGGCGCTGAGCCGGCCTTCCGCCTGCACGTCGCGGCCGCCGACGATGACATGGCAGACGTTGGGATCGCAGTCTCCGACCACCAGGCCGGCCAGATGACGGAGCAGGGTCGATTTGCCAGAGCCGGAGGCGCCGATCAGCGCCACCATCTCGCCCGGCGCGATCTGCAGGTTGACGTCGTCGAGAGCTCTGCGGCCGCTATTGAAGGTCTTGCTGAGACCGCGCACCTCAACCGCCCACTGGCTCATGCCCATTCTCCCGATCGCTGACGTGCCCTGCTGCGGCCGGCGTAAGGCCGCCGACTCCATGTGTGCTTTTCGGGAATTGTGCGCAGCCCACCAAACCGGAGCGTCAGCCGAACGGTGAAGAGTGGGTTGCGCTTTTGTGACGAACGCCCGACAGTGAGCTGAGCTTGTCTAAGTGCCTGCTAATGGCGCCTTGTGGACGAGGTGGTACGAACCGAGATGTCCGCCATCGGAGCCGAATCGGACTACTACGGCAGCGCGAACATCGCCATCTGACCCTGGTCAAGGGCGGCGCGCAGAATATCGGCCGCGCCATCTGTCTCGACCTCGCAGCCGGTGGGGCGCAGGTGCTGGTGAACACGCGCCGTTTGATCGAGATCGCGCAGGAGAGGAGGCTGCCGTCACCGTCCTCAGCCAGGCGCACATCGGCACGGCCTCTCGCCCGTCGGCCGATCCGCTCCGGTGCTCATGCGCCTCCGGGCGAAAGCGTGACGGTCGGCTCAATGAGTCCTGCCACGTCGACCGAGGTGGCGAACAGCGCACCGCCGTTGTCTGCTGCGTCTTCGTTCGTGCGCCCGCTCGTCACAAACAATGTGCGCAGATCGGCGCCACCAAGACAGCAGGCTGTGACGTTCGGAACCGGCAGCGGCAGGGTGTCGAGACGCTCTCCCGCGGGTGACAGCCGGACCACTTTGCCGCCGCCATAGAGCGCGCACCACACGCCACCTTCTGAGTCAACGCACAATCCATCCGGCATGCCGTCTTCGCCGGCAAAGGAATGGAAGACGCGCCGGCGCGACAGGCTGCCGCTGGCAGAGTCGAGATCATAGGCCAGCGTCTGGCGGCCGATCGTGTCATTGAAATAGAGCACATCGCCGCTGGGCGAAAACGCCGGGCCATTGCAAACGATAAAGCCGCTATCGCCGATCTGCCATCCGCCTTTGGTGTCGAGGCGATAGAGGATCGCGCGCGGCGCCGATTCCGCAACATCGAAGGTGCCGACCCACAAGTGCCCGGTGCGATCGACCTTGCCGTCGTTGTAGCCGATCGCTATCCGCTGCTGGTTGGGGTCGGAGAATTCCGCGAGCGCGGAATCACGCGGGTCGAACAGGAACACCCCACGATCGAACGCCAGCAGCAGGCGGCTGTCCTCGCAGAAGGCGAGCGATCCAAGGTTCGAGAATTGCGGAAAGCTCCAGTCCCGCCGCTTTCGATCGGCAGACAACCGGTGCAGGGTAGGGCCGTAGAAGTCGACCCAGTACAGGTCGCCCGCCGCGGCATTCCACAGCACGCCTTCGCCCAGCTTGTCTCGGCTGTCCGTGATGATCTGCCAGTCGGGTTTCTGCGCCATGGCTGACAGGACGTTGAGTTTTCGGGTCGGCACTGTAGAGTCGCGCCGACCGGACCGCAAGTTCACCAGAGTCCGGCAAATCTGGGAGGCCATCGCGGGGGCATGGCAGGATCGGAAATTGCGGTGCGAGTCCGCGGCTTGAGCCGCAGCTACGGCGCGCTCACGGCGGTGCATCCGATCGATCTGGACATCGCCCGTGGCGATTTCCTGGCGATCCTGGGTCCGTCCGGTTGCGGCAAGACGACCCTGCTGCGGATGATCGGTGGCTTCATCGCGCCGAGCGCCGGCCGCATCGAGGTCGACGGGGTCGATGTCACGCAACGCGGGCCGGAGCTGCGGCCGGTCAACATGGTGTTCCAAGGCTATGGCCTGTTCCCGCACATGAACGTGCGGCAGAATCTCGGCTATGGCCTCAAGCTCAAGAAGCTCGGCCGCGCGGCGATCGATGACCGCGTGCAGAAGGCCATCGCGCTGGTGCAGCTGGCGGGCTACGAGGACCATATGCCTGCGCAATTGTCAGGCGGCCAGCAGCAGCGCGTCGCGCTGGCGCGTGCCCTGATCATGGAGCCGCAGGTCCTGCTGCTCGATGAACCACTTGCCGCGCTCGATCTCAAGCTCCGGCAGACCATGCAGGAGGAACTGCGCCGCATCCATCGGACGGTCGGCGGCACCTTCGTGTTCGTCACGCACGATCAGGGCGAGGCGCTGGCGCTGGCAAACCGCATCGCCGTCATGAAGGACGGCCGCATCGAGCAGCTCGGCACGCCGGAGGAGATCTATTTCAAGCCTGCTACGCATTTCGTCGCGGGTTTCATCGGCGAGGCGAACCTCCTCAGGGGCATTCGCAGGAACGGTCGGGTCGAGGCCACGGCGGGGATTGTCTGCGATGCGCCGGGGCCCGACGGCGCCGTCGCCCTGGTGGCGCGGCCGGAAAGCGTGCGCCGGCTGGCGTCCGGCGAGGCGGCAGAAGTCGAAGTCTCCGGCGTGGTGGAGGAAGTGATATTCCTCGGCGCTCATGTCCGATATGTGCTGGCCCTGGCAAGCGGCGAGAAGCTGCGCGTGCAAGGTTCCTCGGAGGCCGCGCGCGCGGTGATCGGCGAGCGCATGCGGGTCGGGTGGAGCGCATCCGCGCAGCAAGTGATCGCGGAGACTCCCCGCTAGACCCGCTTCCCGGCGCTGGTGCCGCCGTCGGCCATGATGATCGAGCCGGTCAGGTAGCGCGCGCCGGGCGAGGCGGCGAACACGATCGCCTCTGCAATCTCCGCAGGTGTCGCGATGCGTCCCAGCAGTGGATAGGACGCCCATTGCCGCCGCGCCGCATCCGGATCGGGCGCCGTCGCGACGCTGGCCTGCATCATGTCGGTCTCGGTCGGGCCGGGGCAGACGCAGAGCGCGCGCACGTCGGGGGCCAGCTCGGTGGCCAGGGCGCGCGTCAACCCGACCAAAGCACCCTTGGATGCACAATACGCGACGCACCCGGCGTAGCCGAGGACCGCGGCGTCCGATCCGACATTCACGATCACACCCTTTCGCCGGCGCAACGCCGGCAACAGTGCTTGGGACAACACCCAGGGAGCGGTCAAATTGACGTCGATGGTTTCATTCCACAGGTCGAGCGTAGTTTCGCGGATCGCGGCCTCGCGGAAAATGCCGGCGCAATTCACCAGCACATCGAGCTCGCCGACCCGCTGCGCCAGCGCTCTGCACTGCGCAGGGTCTGCAAGATCGGCGGCGAGGCCCAATGCGCGCCCCGTGCTTTTCGGCAACCGGGCAAGTGCGTCATCGACCTGCGCCTGCTTTCTGCCATGGAATATGACCGACCCGCCGCGCTGCAGGAACAGCTCCGCCGCTGCTGCGCCGATGCCGCGGGCGGAGCCGGTGACCAGGATCGTCTTGCCGTCGAAATCCATGGCTAGACCCGTCCCGCCGTGCTGCCGCCATCGATTGCGACTGCCGCACCCGTCATGAATGCCGCGGCCGGCGATAGCAGGCACAGCGCAAAGGCCGCGATCTCTTCCGGTGACGCCAGGCGGCCCAGCGGGTGATAGCGCGCGAAGGCGGCGTAGTAGGCCTCGGGATCGCCGCTGTCGTTGGCGCAGTCGCGCATCAGCTCGGTGTCCATCGTCCCGGGACAAAGCGCGTTCACGCGCACGCCGTCGGGAGCAAGCTCGATCGCCATGGCCTTGGTCATGGCGATGAGCCCGTGCTTGGCCGACACATAGGCCACGTTGTTGGCGATGGCGTGCAGCCCCAGCTCCGACGCCACATTGAGCACGCAGCCGCGGCTGGCCTTGAGCATCGGCAGCGCAGCCTGGACGGTCAGGAAGCTGCCGCGCAGGATCACTGAAAGATGCGATTGCCAATGCGCATCGTCGGTAGCCTCGATCGGCCGCTCGACATTCACCGCTGCGTTATTGACCAGGAGATCGAGGCGGCCGGCCGCGCCGGCAAGCGCGACGGCGCGTGCCGGGCCGTCACCGGTGGCAAGATCGGCGGGGGCCGCGATCAGCCGGTTGCCGCCGCCGAGGCGTGCGATCGCGGCGGCGCAGTTTTGTTCCGTCCGGTCGTTGATTGCAACGATCGCACCGGCTTCGTGCAGCGCCTTGGCAATGGCGAAGCCCAGGCCGCGGCCCGCGCCGGTCACCAATGCCACCTTGCCGTCAAAGCCGCTCGTCATGCGTAGCCTCGATAGCGGCTGACGCGCAGTGCCAGGAAAGTCGAGCCGACGCTGAGAATGATGAGAAGACTAGCCATCGCGTTGATGGTTGGATCGAGGGAGGTGCGCACCAGGCCCCAGACCAATGTCGGCAAGGTGTTGCCGCCACCGATGGTGAAGAAAGTGATGACGAAATCGTCGAGCGAGATGGACAGCGCGATCAGGAACGCTCCGACGATGGTGGGCTGGATGATGGGCAGGGTCACGGTCAGGAACGCGCGCAGCGGCGAGGCGCCAAGATCGCGGGCGCTGTCCACCACCGACCAGTCGAAGGTCGCCAGGCGCGCATAGACGATCATGATCACAAAGGGCTGGGCGATCACAAGGTGGCCGAGGATCACGGTGGGGAGGCCGAGGGGCAGGTTGACGAAGCGCACCAGGTAGCTCATCAGGGCCACGCCGATGATCAGGGCGGGCAACATCATCGGCACGCTCAGGATCGCGATGATCCAGGCTGCGCGGCGGGCGACCATGCGCGCGAGCGCCAGGGCCGCCATGGTGCCGACGGTAACGGACAGCAGCGCCACCATGCTGGCGACGATGAGGCTGTTCCAGAGGGCCGGCCAGAATGGTCCGAGGGCGAACAGCTTGCGGTACCAATCCAACGTGAATCCGGTCAGTGGCAGGCTCGTCAGGGCAGAGACGTTGAAGCTGAACAGCACGACCAGGACCAGCGGCACCGCCATGAAGGTGGCGGCCAGCAGGGCGAACACGCGCCATCCCAGGTCGCTGAGGTGCGCGCTCATGGCCGCAGGCTCCGTACCAATAGCGCCCGCAACAGCACGACCAGCGCCAGCGACACCGTCATGACGGTGAAGGCCATGGCGCTGCCCATCGGCCAGTTGAATCCGAGAGAGAACTGCAGCTCGATGAAATGACCCATCATGGCCGCACCGCCGCCGACGAAACGCGGTGTCACATAGTCGCCGGCAGTGATCAGGAACGCGAAGATGAAGGCGATCACGATGCCCTTCTCGCACTGCGGCAGAATGATGTCGCGCATGACCGCCCATCGGCCCGCGCCCAGGTCACGCGCGGCCTCGACCGTGGTCGGGGAGATGGCGCGCAGGTTGCCGTAGATCGGCAGGACTGCGAACGGCAGCAGGAAGTAGGTGAGGGTGATGACCACGCCATTGACGCTGTAGAGCAGCGCATCCAGCGGCTGGTCGATGATGCCGAGGCCGGTAAGCGCCTGGTTGAGGATGCCCTCGCGCCCCAGGATGCTCTTCCAGGCGTAGATCTTGACCAGGTAGCCGCCGAACAAGGTGATGAGCGCGAGGAACAGCAGCGGCGCCTCGAACCGGCCGCACTTGAACCGGATGGCGTAGGCGAAAGCGAAGGCCAGCACCGTCGTGAGCGCACCGATCACCAGCGCGATCAGCAGCGTGCTCGCCATTGCATCGTAGTAGTCGGCCCAGGTCGCGACGTAGTTCTTGAGCGTGAAATCCGGGCGCATGATGCGCGCCCGGACCGACCAGAAGCTGATCACCAGGAAGTGGAGCAGCGGCGCCACGAACGCGCCGGCGAATACCAGAACGGCCGGCAGCAGAAGCCAGTTCCGGCTGTCCGCTCCCGGCCGCAATACCCGCACGATCAGGCCTTGGACAGGCGCTGATACTCGCCCAGGAAGTCATCATACGTTGCCACCGACCCATCCGACTCGGTCGGCGGCACCGGCTGCAGGCGGGCCTTTTTCATGAAGCCATCGATGTCGCCGTAGTTATAGGACTCCGCCAGCTCCTTCGGCAGCATCGGCACCGTGTCGAGATTGGTGATGCCGGCGCTCTGCTCGGTCGCGAACTGCTTCTGCGGCTCCGCCGAGATCACGTGGTTGATCATCTTGTAGCTGAGATCGAGGTGCGGCGCGTCCTTCGGGATGCACAGGCAATCCATGAACATGCCGGTGCCCTCCTTCGGGATGGTGTATTTGATGGTCTTGCCCTTGGCCTGGGTCCAGACCGCCACCGCCTCCCAGCCGATCGCCGAGACCGTGACCTCGTTGCGCGCGAACGCATCCGACATGTCGCCATAGCTGGGGAAGAAGGCGCGGGCGTGGTTCTTCTTGATCGTGATCAGCTGGTCGATCACCTTCACCATCTCATCCTTGGTCAGGATGGTGCCCATCGGCTTGCCGGTGACGACGGTGCCCCAGATCAGCAGGTTGCCGAGCGGATCGTCGACCATCGCGACCTTGCCCTTGTGTTCCGGCTTGAGGATGTCGAGCCAGCTTTCCGGCGGCGTGGTGACGACGGCGGGGTCGTACATCAAGGGCAGGGAGCCCCAGTTCCACGGCACGCCCATCAGCTGCCCGTCGTGCTTGATCGCATCCTGGGACAGGAACTGCGGAATGAGCTTGGAGATCTGCTCGATCTTGCCGGAATCGATCGGCTCGAGCAGATCACCCTCCGCCATCAGCGGCAGGTAGCCGAAATACATCGTGATGAGGTCGGTCTTGCCGATGCCGCCGGCCTGCAGCTTGGTGATGATCTCCTCGTTCGAGGAGATGAAGGTCGGCTGGAAATCGATGTCGTTGTCGGCGATGAAGCTGCCGCTGAGGATTGGAGTCTCGTAACCCTGCCAACCCATCCAAGTCATGGTGGTCTTGGCGAATGCCGGCCTGGCGCCAAGGCCGAGCATGGTGCCCAGCGCAGCGCCGCCCGCGATGACCTGCCGGCGTGACAGTGCGGAGCGCGCCGACAATTGAGCAAGCGCACTCGAAGAACGTTCCCGAACTTGCATGGATGGCCTCCCAGCCTGTGTCGCGAGGCCAACCGGCAGAACAGCCGGATGCCTCGACCGCGAAGAGGGCTTATGCCCTTCTTGTCGATGTTCTGCGCATCGCATCGATCCGTTGCCGGATCGCGCGTCGCGCAAGCATGTGCATGATTGTGACAAACCGTATCACGCACGAAAAAAACGGGTCAAGATCACCGCCGGCATCGCGCAGGCAGAGCTGGCACTACGTCTTGCGGAATTCTGCCACCACAGCCGGATCGAGCGTGACGCCAAGTCCCGGCGTACCCGGCACCGCAACACGACCGTCGCTGCCGATGTCAAAACTTTCCTTTGTCAGGCGCCAGCGCAACGGAGATCGACTGGTCGAATACTCCGCTGGCTCGTCGTGCGGCAGGTGCGACAGGAAGGCAAGGTTGGTGGCCAGCGTGATGTTGGTCTTGTAGCCGTGCGGTATGACGCGCTTGCCTCGTGTGCGGGCCAGCGCCGCAATGCGCATCAGCTCGGTCAAGCCGCCGACCATCGTTACGTCAGGCTGCGCAATGTCGATCTTTCCGACGTCGAACATCCGTTCGTACTCATGCCGCGTCGTCAGGCCAAGATCGCCGGCGCCGATCGGCACGCCATGGCCCTGAAAGCGAGCATGCCCCGCGACATCGTCAAGCGGCAGCGGCGCTTCGACCCACTGGAAGCCGCAGTCGCGCAACACCGGCATCAAGGGTAGCCCGTCCTCCGGCTTCTGCCATGCGCCGGCGGCATCGATCATCAAGGCGACGTCGGGCCCGACGTAAGCGCGGGCGGCACGGATCAGGGACTCGGCCATCGCCAGGTTGTCGCGCCAAGCGGGCTCGGCCACGATCTTGATGGCGCGCAAGCCCATGCTCAGGCCACGGTCGATATTGCGTTTGACCTCGTCGGTCCTGTCGCCCAGCGGGTAGATCGTGCCATACGCAAGCAACCGGTTGCGCTGCTGCCCCAGGAGCGCGGAGACCGGCTTACCCTCGATCTTGCCGCGGATGTCCCACAGCGCGATGTCGATTGCGCTGATCGCGTGAATGACCGCGCCGCGGCGGCCATAGTACGAGGTGAAGTCGTACATCCGTTGCCAAAGAGCTTCGATCTGCAGCGGGTCCTGGCCGATCAGCGCTTCCTTGAGGCCCATGGCGTGGGCGTGCGAGCGGGGCGCTTCGATGATGGCACGGATCACGGATGGGACGCTGTCGACTTCGGCGATCCCCGTCACGCCGGCGTCGGTGTGAACCAGCACGACGCAATCGTCATAGGACCCGTCGAAGGTCGCGCCGTCCCACCCCGGAACACGCAACTCGATCGTTTCGATGTCCGTGATCTTCATGACGCCCTACGCCTTGCGCAGTTCCACGCCGGCCGACCACGGAATGATGCCCGAACTTCTGCGCATTGCACAGTACGACGACGCGCTTGGCGCGCTTCAGCCGCGCACTACGTGGAGATCAACATAGCTTTCCAGGAAGACTCGCCTAGCTCGTCTGTTGGTCAGACCGAACGAGCTTGAGCAGATCCGGCGACCAGTAGCCGATGATGGTCTCGATGTGATCGCGCATGGCCTGGGCCGCGATCTCCGGATCACGCGTCGCGAGCGCATCGCGCACCGCGTGGTGCTGATCCGCGCTGGACGGCAAGCCGGTCCGGTTGTCCGGCGTCACGCCCATGGGACCGTTGCCGAAGGTATAGCGATGCACATGCAGGGCGCACCGCGTCAGGATCGGCTCGAGGGTCGTGAGGCGCGCGCGCTGGAAGATCGTGAGGTGGAACTCGCGGTCCAGCTCGCTCAGGGCGTAGCCGTCGTGCCGGGCCTCGGCCTGGGCGA
>Ga0081538_10005192_pt1 | contig 11781 bp, 12 predicted proteins | sample TabmetS5T2R1_FD_71022 | JGI IMG/M metagenome (GOLD analysis project Ga0081538, IMG submission 71022) | Tabebuia heterophylla rhizosphere microbial communities from the University of Puerto Rico - S5T2R1 | ecosystem: Host-associated > Plants > Roots > Rhizosphere ... | reverse complement strand
CGGGCGGCGGAGAGGCCTTGCGTCTTGAGCGCCTCGAGGCACGAGGAGAAGCCAAGGTTCGTCAGGAACTGGCGCTGGAGGGCGTAGCCCACGGTGGCGAGCCCGTGCCGGTCGCCCAGCCGCATGAGGGACGTGAAGTCCACCTGGCAGGTCATGTCCTGGTGCCCGATGTGCTGGTATGGGTCACGGCTGACGACGTGTCGATGGTAGCAGACCAGCGTACCCTGGTGATTCTGGAGCGAGTAGAGGTCAGTGGCCAGTTGACCGTAGTCGATCGTGAGAATAAACCCGCGGTCGAGGGCTTGGGCAAGCTGGCCCGTCCAGTCCTCCATGGCCAAGTTCACCTCGCCTCGATACCCTTCGGGAAGGGACAAGCCTAAGCTGGTGAGCCGCTCTTCGATGCGCGGTGAGGATGGCTCGTCCAGGACTTCGGTGAGAGTCCCCCCCGCCAATGTGACGAAGACTTCCTTGACTCTGCCACCCTGGATAGCGAACCGGTGGACAGGGAAGTTATCGATCAACTCGTTACACAGGATACAGCCCACAACCTTGCGGAACGCCCGCAGGCCTTCGGTTTTCACGCGTTGGACTCCCAAGAGCGCGTCTCGCCTGCTTGGGGACATCCCATCTCCCGTCCCGTTGTCCCAGGCAAAGGGGTGGTCAGGTGATGGGAGCCAGCGAGGCTCGTAGTCTGCAGCGACGTAGTACAGCGCCTGAGCCAACCGAGGGGCCATCCGCCCACAGGCCTGCACGATGGATTGCGCCAAGGCGCCGTCGCCGGAACCCACCTCAAGCACATGGAAAACGGGAGGGTCGCCGAGGAGGTGCCACATTTGTTCCAATTGGCGTGCGATCAGGGCCCCGAACACCGGGTGACTCGTGGGAGAGGTCCCGAAGTGGGTGCTGATCCTGGTGCCCCTGGCAGAGTAAAAGCCTCCATGGGGCGAGTACAGGCAGGCCTGCATGAACTGGGCGAAGGTAATGCGCCCATGCTTTTGAATGAGATCTCTGATCTCCTGGTCAACCGCTGAGCGCAACCTCATCTCCCAGAACGGGGTACACACAACATTCATACAGAAAGAGTATAGGAAAATCAAACGGCCTTTTCCACCGACGGGGCGTGCTCACCCTGTCACCCGCCCTGTGCACTGGAAGCCACCTCCCAATGCTGAGGGGTGAGACGCGAGGATGAGAGACTGATGCAAAGAGGCATCTTAACGACTGCGCTTGTCTCAGCACCGATTTGCGGAAAACGCGCAGCGCTTGCAGCGGCAAGGACGGCGCGTACCACTTTGTCTTCTCTGGCTGCACGCATTCTTTTTCTTGAATAGTGCACATACGTACAGTGTCATCGGTGACATTTCCGGTCATCTCTCTCACCTCGATACTGTACGTGGGTGCTCTCATGGCACCAGCTGTTGCCACCTACGAACCCCGGACTCCCAGCAGCCCGGTGCTCTACAAAGTGATTGCAGAACACCTGGAGACTTTTCTCGCCTCGCTCCACGACGATCCCGATGCCAAAGGCTTGCCCGACTATGTGCAGCGCGAATTTTACGACTACCTCCAGTGTGGCATCCTGGCCCATGGGTTTCTGCGCCTGGGCTGTGAGTCCTGCAAGCAAGAGGTCCTGCTGGCCTTTAGCTGTAAGCGGCGGGGGTTTTGTCCCTCGTGTGCGGGCCGGCGCATGGCCCAGACCGCGGCGCACCTGGTCGAGGGGGTCATGCCCTGGGTGCCGACACGGCAATGGGTGGTGTCCGTGCCAATGCCGTTGCGCTATTGGACGGCACCCTCGCGTGACCTGACCGCGCAGGTGCATGGCATTATCCGCACCACTATCGCGCAGTTTTACGTCAACCAAGCCGTCGAGCGCGGCGCTGAGCGGCAGAAGGTGCAGCCGGGATCGGTGACGTTTTTACAGAGATTTGGCGGGGCACTTCAACTCAATGTACCTCCGTTGCGGAAAGGTCATTCTCGCCTCTGGACCGTGTGAAGATGTTCGTCCAACCAATGGCGTAACCGCTCTTGCGCAGAAGCTGGTAACTGCAAGATAAACCGCGCAAAACTCAGCGTCTCAAAGATTTCAAAATAGCCCCCTGCATAGGCAATGACATGTGTGCGTCGACTGCGAAGCTGGTCAAAGGCCAGCGCTTGCCGTGTCTTGTCTGCGAAGCGGGCTCCAGCCTGCGTGTTGGCAAACAGATGATACAGGCTGTAGCTCAAGACCACCGTCGCAATATAAAACACGATCTCACTGTAGCGCGTTGAACTCAGCTTTTTGAGCTGCCACCCACCACTTTTCATTTGCTCATAATCTTGTTCAATCTCCGGACGCTCTTCGTAGTGGCGCACGATCCATGGCCCCGTGAGCTGGTGATCCGTTGTGACCAAGACAATATAGTCCAAGGCCGCCTTTTTCCGGTTCCAATAGCGAATCACACACGCATTGAGGGGCACCTGACACGCCTTCCACAGGTGCGCAACGCCTTTGACAAAGGCAATATGTTGGTGGTCCCGTGAGGGATGGGGCTGCCACGCATCTTGCAGCTCGGCCAGTTGCACCGCTTCTGTATACGACAACATTGTCGATTTCAAAGGCACAATCACATCAACGCGACGCTGCCTTTTGAGCAAGGTCAGCGTTTCGCCATCCACAAAGCCGCGATCCTCCAACACCAAATCGCCCGCTCTCAACATCGGCGCTGTCTCAAAAAACAGCCGACATAAGGGCAAGTCATGGACTTGAATCGGGCAAAGACCTATCTGGGTGATCAGCCCTGCCTGGTCCAACAAGGTCCGCAGGGTGGCCAGTTTGTATCCCCGTGACCGGCTCCCGTCGTCGTTTTTCACCACTCCACTGCACTCGTAGGTCCCGGTCTCCAGGGGCACCTCCACGTGGGTGGTATCCACAATATGGATGCGACGGCCTGTGCCCACCCGGGCATACTGCAAAAGCGACGGCCCAACGGTGTCGTTATCCCAGGCCACCAGCTTTGTGGCCACCCGCTGGGCGCGCGCCTCAGCCTCGGCCACATCGACAGCACCCTTGACCGCCCGTCTCGACCCCCGCTGTCGCACCTTGACCGCCAGGCTCGGCTCATAGGGCGGCAGGCGCAGGGGGGCGTTGAGGTCCACGTGATTTTCGAGCTTCACCAACAGCTTGCGCAGCACATCACCGCTGATGAGCTTGTCATCCGAGGTGCCACGTAACGAGAGCCCCTGCTCAGGTTCCAACACTTCAACGCTATACCCCAGGGCACCCAACACCGAGGCTGAACGCAGCACATAGCCGGCCTTACGCATCGAATAGAGCCCCGCAAAACGCGCCGCCAGGTGCGAGGCCAGGATCACTTCCATGCGGATCTCTGGATCACTTCGTGGATCGGGAAAGGCGTCGGCCCACTTCGTGAGCAGACCGCTTTGGATGGCAAACAATAAGAACTCATCGGTCAACTCTTCGCTCGCTGTCTCGAGGTGGACAAGCTCGCCTAACTCAATAGCCTGACGGACCGCGTCGCCATTGCGCGCCCACAGCTTGATGGTATCCATGCTGGACCTCCTCTCGAGGCCAAGCATACCATGCTGAGGCTTTTGTCAACCTTTCCGCACCGGAGGGGTATTTTATGTGCCATAGCGTGTCGTGTCTCGCCGGGACGTCACACGACAGGTGTCTGGAAGCCTCTCCTGTATGCTGGCCTGGCCCAGTTGGCATTTCAAGGGTTGCTCATTGCTGGCCTGGCGCGGACGACAGCCGGGAATAGCGCTGTCCTGTCAGCCACAGCGCCGTTACTCACTGCCGGGTGGCTGGCGGTCAGCCGTCGTACACATCTTGCCCCGCATCAGTGGGCTGGCCTCCTGGCCGGATTGGCTGGCGTCACGCTCGTCGTTGCTGGAGGCGGGGCAGCGTTTTCCGCAACTCAGTTCAGCGGTGATCTCCTCACCCTGGGCGCTGCTGGGGCATGGACCTGGTATGGCTTTGCTATTGGTCCGCTCGTTGGTCTCCTAGGCACGCTGCGTGCCACGGGTTGGGCTATGGGGCTCGCGGCGCTCCTGTTTACACCCATAGCGCTCGCTGAGGTGGTCAGACATCCGTGGCACAGTGTATCATGGATGGCATGGGTGGGTCTGGTGTACACGGCCACCGCCGGTATGGTGGTGGCAATGGCGCTCTGGGGGAGAGCCATGCAGCAATTTGGACCACGTCACACTATGCTCTATGTCTACCTCGAACCTGTGGCCGCGCTGGTCATTGCCGCCGTGGCCCTCGGCGAGCTTTTTAACTTTGTGCAGGTGGGAGGGGCATTTCTGACGTTGCTCGGGGTATGGTGTGCGGCACAAGAGGAGGGAAACGAGCGTCGTGAATGATACAACCCAGGCACTCAGCGGGCATGTGGCCATTGTCACAGGCGCTGGCCGCGGCATTGGCCGGGCTATTGCCATCGCCTATGCGCAGGCCGGGGCGGCGGTGTGTTGCGCGGCACGGACCTTGCAGGAAATTGCTACGACCGTGCGTGATATTGAAGCCTCTGGCGGACGGGCCATCGCTGTGCCGACAGACGTGACGCAGCTTGCGTCAGTGCAGCAGATGCTACAGACGACGATCGAGACGTTTGGCGGGTTGGATATCCTCGTGATTAACGCCGGGGGCGATTATGACCGGCGACACGTTGCTAAGAGCCATCCAGAGGACTGGCGTGCCACCCTCGAAGTCAATCTCCTCGGCGCCTACTACTGTGCCCATGCCGCGATTGGCTACCTCAAACAGCGTGGCGCCGGCAAGATCATCACCGTCGGTTCAGGGATAGGGCATCGAGGGTTGCCTGGAAGCTCGGCGTATGCCTGCTCGAAAGCAGGATTATGGATGCTGACGCGGGTCTTGGCGCAGGAATTATGGCCGTTCAATATCAGCGTCAATGAGCTCATCCCAGGGCCAGTCGTCACTGTGATGAGTGCACAGGAGTCGGCCCAAAACACAGGGGTCTCTGCCATCGAGAGTGAATGGGTGAAGACCCCTGACGACGTCGTCCCCCTGGCGCTGTTTCTCGCGACGCAACCCGCCAGAGGCCCCACAGCCCAGAGTTTCAGCCTTATGCGTCGGGATACGTGACATGGCTCGACACGCTCAAGCCCAATCCCAACTCGATCTTTTCACTCCCCCTGCCACGCCACCACCGGTCGTCGGGGCTACCGCGGTGTCTCCGGCCATGGCCGCGCTGGCGCGCCGCCTACCATGTCAGATCTATCTTGGGACGTCCTCGTGGACCTTCCCAGGCTGGCAGGGGCTGGTCTACGACCGCATCGCCTCGGCCAGTGTTCTCGCCCGGCACGGTCTGTCTGCCTATGCCCGACACCCCCTGCTGCGCACGGTCTGTGTCGATCGAACGTTTTACGCTCCCCTGCCAGCAGTCGACTATGCGCTCTATGCCGCGTCCGTCCCGGACGATTTTCGCTTCGTCGTCAAAGCCCATGCCTGGTGCACGCAGCCAACCTTGCGTGACCCAAGCCATGCTAGCGGGCGTAGCCACACACCTAACGAGTACTTTCTGCATCCCGGCTATGCCATTGAGCACGTCGTGGAGCCGTGCCTCTCTGGACTGGGCCCCAAAGCCGGCCCTATCCTGTTTCAATTCTCACCCCTTGATGTGCGAGCCCTGGGTGGACCACAGCACTTTGCCGCACGTTTACACGCTTTTCTCGAGGCCCTGCCGCGTGGGCCAGTGTACGCGGTCGAGTTGCGCAATCACCAGCTCCTCTCTCCGGCCTATCGCGAGGTGTTGGCGGACCTGCGAGTGTGTCATTGCTTCAATATTCATCCGAGCATGCCGGCCCTGCACGAGCAGATGCGCCTGGTCCCCCTCGAGGCAATGTCCACCTTACTCGTGCGCTGGATGCTCCACCCGGCGCGCCGCTATGAGGAAGCAAAAACGCGCTACCAGCCTTTTGACCGCATCGTGGACGACGACCGCGACAACCGCCAGACTATTGCCAGCCTGTGCCTGACAGCCCTGGCCGCAGGGCATGCGAGCTTTGTCATTGCCAATAACAAGGCGGAAGGCTCGGCACCCCGCACGGTGTTCGGACTGGCGGAGCATGTCGTGCAGGCCATAGCCGGTGCCGCAGCTCTATGATTCCTGCACGCTATGGGCTACAATCATGCCCTGTCCAAACCATTCTGAGTGCCTGTGTATGAGGGTTCACTATGCCGCTACCACCAGCAAGCCAGTTTCAATTCACTCCTGATATGCGTATTTGCCGCCTCCTGAACGGTATGTGGCAGGTATCCGGGGCGCATGGGCGCATCGATCCTCAGGCCGCACTCCAGAATATGTTTGACTATCATGACGCCGGATTTACCACCTGGGACCTGGCTGACCATTACGGCCCTGCAGAGGATTTTATTGGGGAGTTTCGGCGCCAACTGGCTGTCACGCGTGGGCCAGAGGCGCTGACCACCATGCAGGCGTTTACCAAATGGGTCCCGCGACCGGGGCCTATGACCCGGTCTATTGTCGAAAACAATGTTGCCATCTCATTGCGGCGCATGGGTGTGGAAACGCTTGACCTGCTGCAATTCCACTGGTGGGACTACGAAGACCCCGCCTACCTCGATGCCCTGACCCATTTGTCTCACCTGCGCGATGCCGGGCAATTAAAACACCTGGCGCTGACCAACTTTGACACAGCCCACCTGCAGACCATTACGGAGCACGGCATCCGGATTGTGTCAAACCAGGTGCAGTATTCGCTCATCGACCTCCGGCCCGAGGTGCGCATGGTTCCCTTCTGCCAGGAACAGAATATTTCGCTGCTCACCTATGGGACGCTCTGCGGCGGGCTGTTATCTGATGCCTACCTTGGGCAATCTGAGCCACGGAGCGCCGCCCTGAATACGGCTAGCCTGCGGAAGTACAAGCAGATGATTGACGCCTGGGGTGGCTGGGCGCTGTTCCAGGAACTGCTCCAGGTGCTGCGGCAGATTGCTGAAAAGCACGGTGTCAGCCTTGCCAATGTGGCGGTGCGCTACATTCTCGATCGTCCGACGGTGGCCGGGGTCATCGTAGGGGTACGGCTCGGTGTCACCGACCATCGTACTGACAACGCGCGCGTGCTCGAGTTCACACTTACTCCCGAGGATCATGAGCGCATTCAGGTGGTCCTCGTCCGGTCGCGCGATCTGTACCACCTCATCGGTGATTGCGGCGACGAATATCGCCGCTGAGAGGCAGCCTCTATGCGTACCCTATTTACGGCTCTTGCTTTTCTCATCATTCTGTGGGCGGTGCTCCCAGCGGTGCGACGCTCTGTGTCAGCAACGCGCCAGAACGCTGAAGCGCACGACGAGCAGATACGCTAGCGGTACGCCAGGCATGCAGCGTGGTCGCCCTAGCCGGAGTGGCAATGCCACGCTCAGTACCATGGCGAGCACGCTGAGTGGTATAAGATGTGCTGTACAGGTTGGGATGGAATAGCAGGGTGCGCTTCACGTCTGGACGACCACACCCTTCATATTCGGCCAGTGAGGAGTAGCACGACGAGGATAATCAGCAGCACCCCGACAATGCCCGAGGGACCATAGCCGTACGAGTGATAACCCCAGGTAGGCAGACCTCCCAGCAAGAGCACAATTAATATAATCAACAACACCAGACCCATATTGCTTACCTCCATGAGAAAAGAAACGCGGTGCGGGCAGGACAGGGTCCACCGTATGAGCCGCAGTCCCAACACCGTTCGTCCGTATGATTTCCATCGCAGTGGTGATGACACTTATGGGTACGCACGGACCAAAAGAGCAAGAATCATGCCTTGTAGAAGTAAAATCTTTCCGAGATTAGAGTTTTCTTGCAGACTATGGAAGAACGTGTTTATTATGATCGTAATGCTGGACGGGACCTCTTGCTGAAGAAACGGCTGACGCTCGTACCGTTACACAGATGAAAGTTCAGTGAGCGCGGAGAAAAGAGTGAAAGCTGCTGTGTATTTGCCAGCTAGTTTCCCATGAAAACGTGGCGAGTTAGATTGCAAAGCAACGAGGGGTTCAGGCATACTTCTTCTGACTCTTTACACCACAAAGTTAACTGGTGCAAGCTTACCCCCACAACACCTAACGTACTCCCTTAGGGAGTACCATGGGGTACGCAGAGGGTTCTCTCAGTTTGAGTGAGCGGCTCTCAGTTTGAGTGGATCTTCGTTTGGAACGAATTTTGCCTCCACGTAGGATCTTCCCGGAGAAGAATACTGATGGTTCATACCTACTTTAGCAAGGAAGACATGCACCAGATCATTACTCGAGGTCAAACTCCAGAGGCCGTTCTCTCACAGATAGAGATTTTTAAACGAGGCATACCTTACACAACATTACATCGTCCTTGTACTGTGGATGATGGTATTACTGTCCTGCAGCAGAGCGCCATTGCAGCATTGGAAATTCTTTATGCCCAGGCTGTAGCCGCTGGCAGAGTGACAAAATTTGTGCCAGCCTCAGGTGCGGCCACACGTATGTTTCAGGCTTTAATATCTTACTATGAACATAAAGAGGCTGTGGACAGCAAAAATGATCAAGATGTGTTGCAATTTATCAATAATATACAACGTTTTGCCTTCTACAATGACCTCCAAGCTACTGTACAGCGACATGGAGGTGAGGTCGAAACTTATCTCGCCCATGGCCAATATGCCGAGCTTCTAGCATACCTTTTAACATTCCAAGGGCTTAATTACGCCAATCTTCCCAAAATTCTCCTGAAGTTCCACCGCTATGGCGACCATGGTCGTACGCCTCTCGAAGAGCATTTAGTCGAAGCCGCAGCCTACGCACAGGACAGGCATCAGGTCGCTCGTCTCCACGTGACTGTCACCCCAGCGCATGCCGAGGCTGTCCAGGCCCACATTGAGGCCAGTCGGAGGCGTTATGAGCGCGCCGGCCTCAGATACGAGATTGCCCTGTCTGTGCAAAGCTCCGCTACTGACACCATCGCTGTCGACCTGGACAACAACCCTTTTCGCGACGAACAGGGGCACCTGCTGTTTCGTCCTGGTGGTCACGGTGCCTTGTTAGCCAATCTGCAGGCGCTTGCAGCGGACATCGTGTTTATCAAGAATATCGATAATGTCGTGCCTGATCGCCTCAAAGAGGTCACGTATCGCTATAAGCGCGCTTTGGGTGGGCATCTGGTGCACTTACAGCAGCAGACGTTCGCGTACCTGGAACACCTTGCTGCCGGGAGGGTAGACGCAGGGCTGCTGGAGGAGATCCGAACCTTTGCACGGCGGGAACTCGCTATTGTAGTCCCGCCAGGGCTGCAACACGCACCACAGCACGAACAAATCCGCTTTCTGCACGATCGGCTTCATAGACCTTTGCGTGTCTGTGGCATGGTGCGGAATGAGGGAGAGCCAGGGGGAGGGCCTTTCTGGGTGGAGCACCCTGATGGCTCTCTATCGCGCCAAATTGTCGAGACCTCACAGGTGGATATGGCCCTGCCGGAGCAGCGCGCTCTTTTAGCGGCATCGACGCACTTCAATCCGGTTGATTTGGTGTGCGGCGTGCGCGACTATCGTGGTCAGCCGTTTGATCTGCAGCACTTTGCTGACCCCAACACGGGCTTTATCTCGCACAAAACCTACGCTGGCCGGCCTCTAAAAGCTCTTGAATTGCCAGGGTTGTGGAACGGCGCCATGGCTTACTGGAACACGGTCTTTGTCGAAGTGCCCCTGAGCACCTTCAGTCCGGTCAAAACCGTGCTCGATTTGCTGCGCCCCGAGCATCAACCCTGAGGGGTGCAGAGCAGGGAGACAGCAACGCCCTCCCTGCTCTCCGCGGCGCGTTTTAGCGCCGTACCCTGGCGAATTTACGGAAACATTTCAGATGTTTGGGGGGATTCATGCGCTGCCCGCGGATGGTATACGCCACGTCGCCGACATAGAGGTCCCCGCGCGAATCCACTGCTACCCCGTGAGGGGCGATGAACTGCGTTGGCCCTTCGCCTTCCTCCGGCTCGCCAATACGGGTCTGTAAATGCCCTTGGAGATTGTAGATACTGACGCGATGGCCCAGACCAGGCGCATCGTCCACGCCACCTATACCGTTCAGTTCACCGATAAAAAAGTTGCCCTCCTGATCGAGGCAAATGCCGTCCGGGCGATGAATATTGTTCCACATGGTGATAAATTTGCCGTTTGGGTCAAAGACCTGAATGCGATGGCATTCCCGATCCGCGATGTAAATGTTGTCATCTTTATCGATGACCACATTGTGCGGCCGGATGAACTGGCCCGGATCGATGCCCGACGAGCCCCAGGAGAGCAAGTGCTGCCCCTCAGGGGAGAATTTATGGACTCTACTGTTGCCATAGCCATCCGAGACATACAGATGCCCTGTGACCGGCGATACCGCCACGTGCGTCGGACGATTGAAGGGATTGCCCTGCCATTTTGGGGCAGGATTATTGGGGCTGCCCAGGGTCATGAGCAGCTTGCCATCCAGGGAAAATTTCTGCACCGTGTGTATGCCATCATCCACACAGTAGACCATATCATCAGGGCCGATATGGATGCCATGCGTGCGGGTGCTGAACAGGCCCTCGCCCCAGGAGCGCAGGAAGTTGCCATCGCGATCAAAGACAATCACCGGGTGCTCGCTACGGTTGAAGACGTACACGTTGTCCTTAGAGTCTACCGCGACGCCAGCCACATCGATGAACTCCCAGCCGGGCGGGAGCTTTTCCCAGTTTTCTACAGGGGTAAAGAGCAGCATGCCACTACCGACGACGGTGGCCATAAGTGTCTCCTTATGTCTGAGAAGTCTGGAGCCGTGCCGAACCACGCCTGCATGATAGCATAGGCCTCTGGATCAGCCAATCCAAACAGCGTATGATAGCGGACACAGTATAACTAAGGGAGGAAGCAGCATGGCACGCAAAGGGCAGGGCGTTTCGTTGGTGTACACTGACCTCATGGACTCAAAGTACGATGAGGAGTTCAACGCCTGGTACAATACCGAGCATTTACCGGAACTCCTCGCCGTACCGGGCGTTCTCGATGCGGCCCGCTATGTGGCCACGAAGGGTGGTCCCAAGTATCTCGCCGCCTACGAACTGGCAAGCGTTGACGTACTCCAGACGCCAGACTTCAAAAATCGGCCGCGCACACCATGGGGCCAACGCGTCGGCCCCACGGCTATTGGCAAAAATCGCGCCCGTATCGTGGGGCAGCAGATCTTCCCGAGTGGCGTAGAGAACCCCGACCGTGGCATGGCTCCGGCGCTGCAGATCGGCCGCATGTCAGTGCCTGACAGCGTGGATGCCGAGTGGAATGCCTGGTACAACGGCGAGTACATCCCTGGGTATCGCAAAGTCCAGGGCGTCATTTATGCGCGGCGTTTCCGTGTCGTCGAGGGCGAGGTCCGCTATACCACCCTGTATGAATTCGAGCATGACAAGGTCTCCGAAAGTGCCGAGTGGAATTACCAGCGTGAACATTCGTCCCCGAATTCTGGGCGCATGCGCGAGGCCATAACTATGGCTGCCGGCTCCCCTGGGGTTTACCGGCGGATTTATCCGTAAACTGGGAGAGCCTGGGTAAACAGAAGGTGATTTGTCTAGGCTTGCCAATACGCTTGAAGCCCTCAGCGATATTCAGGCGCTCTACAACCAGAGCCTGACCTGGCGGTGTCAGCGTCGTATTGCAATCAGGCAGATATAGTGTATGGGTGTACCTGCCGCCAGTGGTGTGCGATATCGCTGCCGCGGCAGAACCACACACGCTCAAAGCTCCTCACAT
>Ga0081538_10005191_pt1 | contig 11786 bp, 10 predicted proteins | sample TabmetS5T2R1_FD_71022 | JGI IMG/M metagenome (GOLD analysis project Ga0081538, IMG submission 71022) | Tabebuia heterophylla rhizosphere microbial communities from the University of Puerto Rico - S5T2R1 | ecosystem: Host-associated > Plants > Roots > Rhizosphere ... | reverse complement strand
CCGATGATGTTGAGCTCCCAGATGCCGCCGGTACCTATCGCGCTCGCGACGACGCCGCCGACGAGCGCACCACCGATGCCGAGCAGCACCGTCATCAGCGCGCCGATGTGCTGGCGCCCCGGCAGCACGAGCCGGGCGATCACGCCGATGATGATGCCGATGATGATGAGTCCGAGAATCTGCACGAGTCTCTTGTTTCCATCCTGGGGCCGGGCAAACCCGGGCTACGCCTCCACCGGCACGTAGTCGAAGCGGCCCACGTCGACAACGCCGCCGTCGGTCAGTCGCAGTTCCGGGATCACCGACAGGGCGAGGAACGAGAGCTGCATGAACGGCTCCTCCACCGTCGTGCCAAGCCGCGACGCGGCGGCCTCCTCCAGGTCGGCCAGCTGGCCCGCCACCTCCCTCGCCGGGAGGTCGCTCATCAGCCCCGCGAGCGGCAGCGGCAACTCGCCGACCACCTGTCCGTCGAGCACCGCGACCTGACCGCCGCCGAGCTCCGCGAGCCGGGCCACCGCGGCGGCCATGTCGGCGCCAGCCCCGGGCGCGCCGATTGTCACGCAGTTGTGAGCGTCGTGAGCGACGGTCGATGCCATCGCCCCGCGAACGATCCCGAAGCCGGTCGCGTAGCCGACGCCGATGCGGCCGGTCGCGCGGTGGCGCTCGACGACGGCGGCATGCGCGAGGTCTGTCGCCGCGTCGCCGACGGTCAAAACGCGCTCGCGCGTCGTGATGCTGCGGCTCTCGACGCCTACGGCGCGCACGCGCGTTCCCTGCGCATGCGTGAGGACGAGCTGGTCCGGGCTGGGCAGCGCGCCGATGTTCACCGTCCCGCGCATCAGCTCGGGGATCGGCGCAGCCGGCACGGCGCCGCTGAGGACCTCGCCGTCCGCGGCGACCAGCCGGCCCGCCTGCCAGACGCGCGCCGGCCGCCAGCTGGCGAGCTCGTCGAAGCAGAGCACGTCGGCCTGCTGCCCGGGCCCCAGGCTGCCGAGCGAGTGGAAGCCGTGGTAGCGCGCGGGGTTGGTGCTGGCGAGCAGCAGCGCGTCGATCTCCGACACGCCGGCCGCCACGGCCAGGCGGGCGCAGTCGTTGATGTGGCCGGCGCGGAGCAGGGTGTCGGGCTCGCGGTCGTCCGTGCACATGGCGGCGAGATCGCTGCCGCCCTCAACCACATCGCCGATCAGTGCCTCGAGGTCCTGGCTCGCCGAGCCCTGGCGGATGAAGATCCACATGCCCTTCCGGCGGCGCTCGATGACCTCGGCGAGCGTCGTCGACTCGTGGTCGGAGTCAACACCGGCGGTGAGGTACGCGTCGAGCTCGCGTCCCGCGACGCCCGGGCTGTGACCCTCGACCCGCCGTCCACCGGCCGCGCCGATGCGCGCGAGCATCTCCACGTCGCCCGCGATCACGGCGGGGAAGTTCATGACCTCGGCCACCCCGTGCGCTCCGTGCACCTCGATCAGCTCGCGGATGTCGTCCGCGGACAGCGCCGCGCCAGCGCTCTCGAACGGCGAGGCCGGCACGCAGCTCGACGCGTAGACAGCGAAGGTGAAGGGCAGCGGCGCCGCCGCCTCCGCGAGTGCCACGATGCCCGGGATGCCGAGCACGTTGGCGAGCTCGTGCGGATCGGCGGCCACGGCGGTCGTGCCGTGTGGCAGCACGGTGCGCACGAACTCGTCGATCCAGAGCTTGGTCGACTCGAGGTGCATGTGCGCGTCGATGAACCCGGGGGTCAGCGCACCGCCGTCGACGTCGACGACCTCGCGTGCCTCGCGTTCGCCCCAGCCCGCGACCACGCCGTCGGCGATGGCCAGCGCGGTGTCCACCCATTCGCGCCGGGCGGGGCTGAACACCCGGCCGCCGCTGATCAGCACATCCGCGGGCTCGTCGCCGCGTGCGACGGCGATCGCCCGAGGCGTCGCCTGCGGCCGCGTCATCTAGGGCGCTACTCGCAGAACGGGACCCGCGGAATGCCGATCAGGATCGTCCGCCGGGTGTCGACGTCGACGGCGAACTGGATCCGGCCGCCGCCGTTCGGCGGGATCTTGACCAGCGTGACGCCGAAGGTGGCGTCGGTCGAGTGATCGACCCGAGCGCGCGGGAAAGCTGCGCGGATGCGTCGGATCCGCGCGCCGATCCCCACCCCACGCGCCCGCGCGCCGCCGCGCACGACGATCGTCCGGGCACGGCGCGGCGTGCCGGTCGTGAAGTCCACGCTGCCGCGCAGTGGCGCGAGCAGCCGCGCCGAGCGTGCGTTCGGGCCGGCGAGCTCACAGCCCTGGCGCAGGCGCCCGATCAAACCCTCGTTGCGGAGCCGCGCGGCGGTCTTGCCGAGCTTGACGGCGCCGACCCCCGCTGCGGTGATCCGCTGCGCGGCCGCGACGCCCTCGGGCCCGCGATCGGCTTGAACGGCTACGGGGACGAGGAAGCACGCCGGCAGCAGCACGACGGCTGCGACGAGTCCCCAGCGCAAGCGCGGCATGGCGGCATGGTAGCGCCGCCTTCGGCTAACCGGCGATTGCCAGCTGGCGACCCTGCGCGAGCAGCTCGCCTTCGCGCGAGAAGATCTCCGCCTCCTCCTCCATGAAGCCATGGCGAGCGAGCCGGGTGCGGTAGCGGCCGAGAGCCCAGTCGTGCTCCCGCGGCAGGCGTCCGCGCAGGTGGACGGTCAGCTCGAGCGTGGGCACCGCGAGCGGCTCGGTCCGCGTCGCGAACACGGCGGGGAACCAGGAGTCGGTCAAGGCGACGAGCGTGGAGGCGTCAAGGGCGCGCTGGTCGCGGAGGCGAAGCCAGCCCCCGGTGAGCGCCTCGTCGCCGCCGCCGAAGGTCGGCGGGCCGATGGCCGGGCGGTAGTCGAACTGGTGGCTGAAGGGAGGCCCGTCGGGCGAGTCGGGCAGCTCCGGAGTGTCGTCGGGAGCGGTCACCGTCGGGGTGTCGACCTGGTCGAGGTCGATGCCGTCCCGCGCGTCCGCGAAGACGGCCGCGGCGGTCGCCATCAGACGGCCGTCCTGGAGTAGCCGGGCGCGCAGGAAGCTCACCGAGCGGCCGTGCCGATCGGCCTCGACCTGCACCTCGGCGGGGCCCTCCTGGGGCCGGCCTAGGTAGTGCAGCGTGATCGACCGCAGCGGCCGAGCGCCCAGCTCGGGGTCGGCGCTCAGGGCGCGCACGACGATCGCGCCGAGGTAGCCGCCGTTCGGCCCCGCGACCACCCACCAGCCGGGGCGGAGGTCGCAGTCGAAGATGCCGTTGCCGCGCCCCTCGACGGCGGTGTCGCGCTCGAAGTCGCCCATCGCGGGCGGCAAGACTAGCCACGCGCGTCGGTGTGGCCATACTGGCGCCCATGGAGGCCGCCAGCCGCACCGCTCGGATGACGCTGCGAACCGAGGAGACCGTCAAGCCGCTCGAGCTCTTCTTCGACCTGGTGTTCGTGCTCGCGCTCACGCAGTGCACGCAACTGATGGCCGACGACCCGACCTGGGAGGGCTTCGTCCGCGGCCTGCTCGTGCTCGGCGTCCTGTGGTGGTCGTGGGTCGGCTACTCGTGGCTCACGAGCGTCGTCGACCCGGAGGAGGGGCTCGTCCGCTTCGCGATCTTCGGCGCGATGGCCGCGCTGCTCGTGGTGGCCCTGTGCGTCCCGGAGGCGTTTGGCGACCTCGGCCTGCTGTTCGCGTGCGCCTACTTCGTGGTCCGCATCGGGCAGGTCATCCTGCTGTACACGGCAGGCCGTGGCGACCCTGGCCTGCAGCGCTCGGTCAGGGGCCTCGCGGTCGGGACGAGCGTCGGGACGAGCATCCTGATCGCCGCCTCGTTCACGGACGGTCTGCTCCAGGGCGGACTGTGGGCGCTTGCGCTCGCGCTCGACGTCGGCGAGCCCTACCTGTTCGGCGCGGAGGGCTGGAAGCTCGCACCGCGCCACTTCGTCGAGCGCCACGGGTTGATCATCATCATCGCGCTCGGCGAGTCGATCGTCGCCATTGGTGCGGGCGTCGAGGGTGAGGTCGACGCGGGCGTGGTCGCGGCGTCCGCGCTCGGCGTGGGCCTGGTGGCCGCGCTCTGGTGGCTCTACTTCGACATCGTCGCGCTCGTAGCGGAGCATCGGCTCACGCACGCCACGCCCGGACGCGAGCAGAACGAGATCGCCCGCGACTCGTTCTCCTACCTGCACTTCCCGATGGTCGCGGGCATCGTCCTGGTGGCGCTCGGGTTGAAGAAGACGCTCGGGGACGTGGACGAGCCGCTCAAGATCGAGGTTGCGACGGCGATGCTCGGCGGAACGGCGATCTACCTGCTCGCCCACGTTGCCTTCCGCTGGCGCACCGTCCACCGCTTCAGCACCCAGCGGCTGGTCTGCGCGATCGTGCTGGTCGCCTTGATCCCGCTGGCGGTGGAGATCGCATCGCTCGCGACACTCGCGATCGTCCTGGCGCTGCTGGCAGCGCTGATCGCCTACGAGACCGTGCACTTCGCCGAGCTGCGCGAGCGGCTGCGGCACCAGGTCGTCGCGGAGTAGCTGTAAGATCGGCGCGCCTGCGGTTGGGGAACCCGGTGCGAATCCGGGGCTGACGCGCAGCGGTGTGAGTGACGAGCGGGACGTAGTCCCACTGGGCCGATGGCCTGGGAAGGGGTCCCGCGAGGTGGAACTCGAGCCCGAACACCCGCGCAGGCGCAGTTGACGTTCGCCTCGCGATCCAGGCGACCGGCTCCGGTCAGTCTGGCTGGTGTCGCTCGCCTCAACAGAAAGGACGAGTGACATGCAGCGCAGCTCAGCAGCGGTCGCGCTCGCCACGGGCGCGCTCTTCGCGTGCCTTGCCGGACCCGCATCCGCGGAAGTGACCGACGACCAGGCCCGGGCCGCCGCCGCGAAGGGAGCCGAATGGATCCAGTCGCAGCAATCGGCCGACGGCGCGCTCGGTGCCTTCGGAGGTGATTGGGCGATGATCGGCCTCGCGAACGCCGGTGTCCACGCCGCCGACGTGCGGACCTCGGCGGCCAACCCCTCCGCCCAGGACTTCTACCTAGCCGACTGGGCCGGAGCGTTCCCGCTCGAGGGAACCTCGATCTACCGCGGCCTGCTCGCCGGCCACGCCGGCGGGATAGCGACTGCGAAGCTGTCCGCGAGCGAGAACCTGCTGGCCAAGACGGCGGGCGAGTTCGACGGCGAGCAGTTCGGCGCCACTGGGCTCGTGAACGACGACATCTTCGCCGTGCTCGGCATCGAGCGTGCCGGCGCTATCAGCTCGATCTCCGCGCGCGCCGCCGGCTTCATCCGGAAAGCCCAGGCGTCCGACGGAGGCTGGTCCTTCGGAGCGTCCGCCGGCGCCGGTGACACGGACATGACCGGCGCCGCGATCGCCTCGCTGTGCGCGGCCGGTGCCTCAGCCGGCGACGCCCACGTCGCAGCCGGGCTCGACTTCCTCGAATCGGTCCAGAACGACGCCAACGGCGGCTTCGACAGCACGTTCTTCGGATCGAACGCGGACTCCACCGCCTGGGCGGTCGACGGCCTGCGCGCCTGCGGCATCGATCCGCAGGGCCCGCGCTGGACCACCGCTTCCGGCAACACCCCGCTCGACTTCCTGCTGACGCTCCAGAAGGCCAGCGGAGCTTTCCGGTGGACGCCGGGCGACGACGCCGACAACCTCTACTCGACGCAGAACGGCATCACGGCCTTGGTCGGTGACGGCTTCGGCGCCGAGCCACCCGCGCGGGTCGACCCGGCCGACCCGGTCGTGCGCCCCGCGCCCGACGTCCCGGCGGGCACGCGGGTGCCGCTCACGCTCGTGCTCGACCACGATCCGGCCACGCCTGGAGCGGATCGGATCTGCTCGTTTACCGGCGCGGTCGCTGCCCCCGCGGCCGAGGTGCTCGCGCAGGCGGGCTCGACGGCTGCGCCCGCTGGTTGCGTCAGCTCGCTGACGGTCGACGCGGCCGCTGGGGACGCGCGGGTGACGTCGGTCAACGGTGTCGGGGAGCAGCCGGGCTCCGCGGTCTGGACGGCGAGCCTCGACGAGGCGCCCGCCGCGGTGTCGATCGCCGGCCAGGTTCAGCTCGGCAGCGTCGTTGCGTTGTCCCTGTCGCCGGTCCAGGGCGGACCGGCGCCCGCGCCGCAGCAGCCGATCCCGATGTCGCAGAGCCCCCAGCCCGAGCCCGTCGTCGCGAGGGCATCGCTCAAGCGGCGGGCCGTACTCAGGCTCGGTCGCGGCGGCAGGGTGAGGGTGCCCGTCGGCTGCCCACGCGGCGTCGGCGGCTGCCAGGGCACGCTTGCGGTCAAGTTCCGTCCGGCCGGTCCCGGCGGCGCGCTGAGGGCGGCGGGGCGTGCGCCGTTCACGCTCGGAGCCGGCGAGAGCGCCTCGGTGAGCGTGAGGCTCGGCCGGCGGCTGCGGGCGCGCGTCGGCTCGTCGAGGCGCTCGCAGCGGGTTCGCATCGAGGCCATCGTGCGCGACCCCGCGACCGGCACCATCGCGCTCACGCGTGTTCTGGCGACGATCACGGGGCGCCGCTAGCTCGCTGGTCGCCGTCGTGGCCGTGCTCGGATCGTCCGGGCCGGTCGCGGCGGCGCCCACCGAGGTACGACTGCGCGTCGAGGGGACCCACGCAACGCTCTTCGACGGGACCGTTACAAGCGACGCACATCCCGTCGACGGCGGAGACGGCAGTGGCACGCACCCGTGTGGATCCGGCGCTCCGACGCCGATCACGGCCCTGGCCGACGCCGGCCTCGACTGGCGCGGCTCGTGGAACGTCGACTTTCAGGACTTCTTCGTGGACCGGCTCGGCGCCGAGGCCTCGGACGACTCCACGGCGAGCTACTGGGCGGTGCTCACCGACTGGCGCTTCGCGGTCGGCGGCTGCCGCACGCCCCTCGTACGGAGGGCGGAGGTGCTGTGGGCCTACGGCGCCGCGTCCAAGAAGTACCTCCTCCGGCTCAGCGGTCCGGCGCACGCGGCCGCCGGCGAGCTGGTGACGGTGGCCGTCCGGGACGGTCGCATCCGGCCCGCGACCGGCGCGGACGGCGGACCTGTGGCGGGAGCCACGGTAGGCGGCACACTTACCGACGGACGCGGCACGGCCCAGCTGAGCTTCGCCACGTCCGGCCTCCACCTGCTGAAGGCGGAGCACCCCGACGGGATCCGCTCGAACGCGCTGGCGGTCTGCGTCGGCGACGCTCTCTGCGAGGGGGTCGGAGCGCCGCCGGCGAGCGAGCCAAACGAGGCGCGCCTCACGATCGCGAAGCTACGGCCGGGCGAGCGCTTCGCCCGCGGGGCCGGGCCGCGGATCCTGCGCGGCACCGCGCCCGGAGCGCAGGTGGAGCTCTCGCTTTCCCGGCGTGGCGAACCACCGGGAACCGCTTTTCGCGTGCGCGTCGAGGGCGGCAACTGGCGGCATCGGCTGGCAGCCGACCTGCCCTCCGGCCGCTACCGCCTCGGCGCCCGTGCCGGCGGGGAGCGCGCGGCGGTGTCGTTCACGGTCGCCTCGAAGCCCGCCTCGATCGCCGCGGCGCGGCGCGCCGCCACCCGCTATCTGCTGCGCGCGCCGCGCTCCTCGCCGCTGTTCAGCTCGTGGGCAGCCATCGCGCTTTCGCGGGTGCCGGCCGGACGGGCCCGGAACAGCGAGCTGCGCGCCGCGCGACGGTCGCTGCGCGCGCGCGCCGTCCGCCGGCGCCCACTCGCCGAGCTGGAGCGCGGGGTGCTGGCGCTGGCCGGCTCGAGCGATCCGGCGGACCGGACAGCCGTCCGCCGCTGGCGCCGCGCGATCGCCCGTCGGCAGCGAGCGAACGGCTCGTTCGGTGGCGACGCGAACCTCACGGCGTTCGCGGTGCTCGCGCTAGGGCCCGCGCAGGTCTTCAACACGAGCGTGTCGGCCGCTCGACGTTGGCTGGCCGCCAAGCCGACGGACGATGTCGACACCACGGGCGCCGTTCTGTGGGCGCTCGGCCCGAGGCGGCCCGGTAACGTCGCCCGGCGTGCGCTCGCGCAGATGAGGGCCGCACAGGCGCCCGACGGCGGGCTCGGCACCCACCCCGGCGAGCGGGCCAACGCCCAGTCGACGGCGCTGGCGCTCCTGGGACTGCGGAGCGCCCGGCTACGTCCGCTCGCGCTTCGCACCGAGGACGGCATCACGCCGTTCGACTACCTCCGGGCGCGCATGGAGCGCGACGGTGCGGTGGCCTACGACGTCGCCTCGAAGCGCACCCCGGTCTGGGTGACCGCCCAGGCGCTGCTCGCGCTGGCGCCTACGGGACGTTCGGGTTGACGTCCGGATCCGGCGCCGGCTGATTGTCGTGCACGCCGTGCTCGAGGTGCGGCGGCTCGGGCTCGGGCCCGTCGAGGTCGTTCGCCGGGTCCGGCACCTCGCTGTCCGGCAGCGGCTCGGCTCCCGCGCGCCTGAGGCGGAGTGCGCCCCAGCAGTCGTCGAGCTCCTTGCGGACCGCGTGCAGCCGCTTGTGCTCGGTGTCGGTGAGGCCGCCGGACTCGCTCGCGCGCCAGAGCCGGTGCTCCTCCTCGACGAGTCGCTCGATGCGGTCGAGAACGGGCTGGTCGTTCATCGCCCCCAGATTAGTCCCCGGCGCCAACACGCCAAGTCGTCCCGTCCGCGTTGTCATCGCGAAGCGGCCGGGTATGGCCAAGCCATGCTTCGCAAGGCGCTACCCATCACCGTGCTCGCGTTCGCTCTGCTCGTCCCGGCCGCACCCGCCGGGTCCGGCGCGCAGAGCTCGATCCCGTTGCCGCAGGAGTTCCGTCCTGAGGGCATCGCGTCCGGCAAGGGCGACCAGTTCTACGTCGGCTCGATCCCGCTCGGCGCCGTCTACCGCGGCTCCTATCGCACGGGCGAGGGCGCCGTGCTCGTGCCGCCGCATCCCGGCCGCAACCACACCGGGCTGAAGGTGGACACGCGCTTCGACCGCCTGTTCGTATCCGGCGGCGCCTCCAAGGGCATCTACGTGTATGACGCCAACACGGGCGCGGACGTCGCAAGCTTCTCGCTGCCCGACGCCGGCTTCATCAACGACGTCGTGCTTACCCGCAACGCGGCCTACTTCACCGACTCGCTCGTGGAGCAGCTCTACCGAATCGGCATTCGCGGCAACGGCGAGCTGACGCCGCCGCAGCGCATCCCCTACTCGGGCGACCTGCAGTTCACGACCGGCTTCAACGTCAACGGGATCGACACGCTTGGGGGCAACCGCCGGCTCGTCGTGGTGCAGAGCAACACGGGCAAGCTCTTCCAGGTCAACGGGAGCACGGGCGCCACGCGCGAGATCACGCTCGACACGCCGGTCCCGATGGGGGATGGGATCCTGCGCCGCGGCAGCACCCTGTACGTGGTCCAGAACCGCATCAACCGGATCGCAGCGGTCGAGCTCGATCCGCGCGAGCGGAGCGGAGTCGTGGACCGCTTCCTCACGGACCCGCGCTTCGACGTGCCGACGACGATCGCGCCCTTCAAGGACTTCATCTATGCGGTCAACGCGCGCTTCGATCGGCCGGACGACGATGACGACGACATCGTGCAGGTGCGCGACCCGGCCGGTTAGGATCGCCCCATGGGGAGGGCACGGCGTCTCACGACGATCCTCGCGCTCGTCACGGTCGCTGTGCTTGGCGCGGCGGAGACGAGTGCGGCTAAGACGGTATGGCTGTGCAAGCCGGGGCTGAAGTCGAACCCCTGCACGCCGAGCCTGTCGACGACCGTCTTCGCGCCCACGAGTGAGCTGCTGCGCGTCGAGCACCCGCGCCGGGTCAGGCGGCCGACGTTCGACTGCTTCTACGTCTACCCGACCGTGTCGGACCAGCCGACCCTGCAGGCCAACCGCCGCATCGATCCCGAGCTACGCTCGATCGCGCTCTACCAGGCCGCCCGCTACTCGCGCGACTGTCTCGTCTACGCGCCCGTGTACCGGCAGCTGACGGTCAGCGGCATCCTGAGCCAGGACACGACACCCGCAATGCGCGCCCGTGCATACGGTGACGTGCGCGAGGCCTGGCACGCCTATCTGCGCAGGTTCAACCACGGCCGCGGGGTCGTCCTGATCGGCCACTCGCAGGGCACCTTCGTGTTGCGCGAGCTCGTCAGGCGCGAGATCGACCGCAAGCCGGCGGTCCGGCGCCGGCTCATCTCCGCCCTGCTGCTGGGCGGGAACGTCCGGTCCGGCGACTTTCAGAACGTCAGAGCCTGCCGCTCGGAGCGCCAGCTTGGTTGCGTGGTGGCCTTCTCGACCTTCAACGGCCCGGTGCCGGCCGACACGCTCTTCGGCGGGCCCGAGGACGGTCGCAAGGTGATCTGCACGAACCCGGCCGCGCTCGGCGGGGGCGCCGCCCGCATCGACCCGGTCTCCCCGAGCGAGCCGTTCGCGCCGGGCACGACGATCGGGGCGCTCACCCTCGCCGTCGGCGCCCCGATGCCGAGCGCGCGGACGGCCTGGCGCTCGTTCCCAGGGAGCTACAGCGCGCGCTGCTCGAACGCGGACAACGCCAGTGTGCTGCAGGTCTCACCGCTCGGCGGTGCGCCCGTACTCAGCCCCGTCCCCGCGGCCAATTGGGGACTGCACCTGACGGACGGCAACATCGCGCTGGGCAACCTCGCGGACCTGGTCCGCCGCCAGGCCCGCAACTACCTGCGCAGCCGCTGAGATGGGCCGTCGCAGCCGTCGTCGCGGGGAAAGGGACAAGGCTCCTCGCTCGACCACTGACTACACCGACGCCGAGGGCAACGTGCTCACGCTCCGCGACGAGCTGAGCGCGGGCACGCGTGCCAAGCTCGACGCGCTCGAGGCCAAGCCCGCGGCGAGCGCCGAGGACCGCTGGCAACGCCGCGGCGAGTTCCTCTTTGAACGGCTGGCGGTGCGTTGGGAGATAAGCGGGTTGCCGCTCGAGGGACAGCGTGAGCTGCTCGGCCGCTTCCGGATGGCGAGTGCCCAGGAACGGCGCTGGGTGCGCGAGGTGCTCGAGGAGCACCTGCGCACCCATATGCCGAGTTGACTAGCTGACCGGCTTGACGCGGAAGCCCGTCGGGCTGCCGGGGCCTCGCGAGAAGCTCGCTGCCCGCGCGTTCACGACCCACGGCGACGGCAGGTCACCGGTCGGGTCGTCCAGGAACTGGGCGAACAGCCGCGTCGACTGCTGGCAGCTGAGCCTGCCGCGCACCCAGACGTTGTACGTACCCCTGGGCAGGATGAGGCGGCCGATGCGGTCGTTGTGGAGAACGCGGAAGGTCGGACAGCGCGTCTCCCCGCGGACGGGGTAGCGACCCCCGCTCGAGCTGCCGCCGTCGGTGACGTAGGGCTTGATCCGGAAGCCGACGTGGCGGTTGCCCCTCATGAAGCTGCCGGTGCTCGGGTCGAGGAACCACGGGCGCGGCAGAACGCCGTCGAAATCCTGCAGGAAGCGGGCGAACAGGGTCGACGCCTGCGAGCAGGTCACGCCCGAATAGCCGAGCAGCGTGATCCGGTAGCGGCCCCTTGGAATCGAGAAGCTGCCGATACGGTCGTTGTGCAGCACCGTGAAGTAGCCCGCGCAAACGCGGCTCGAGGGCGGGTGCGGCGGGTTGGGCGGTATCGGCGGCGTCGGGGCGCCGGGCGTCACGCGGAAGCCGACGCTGCTGCCGCGGCCGGCGCGGAAGGTCCGCGTGGCGTTGTCCGCGACCCACGGGCGCGGCAGGCGACCGTCCCAGTCCTCGAGGAACTGGGTGAAGAGGTGAGATGCCTCGGTGCAGCCCATCGTCGCCGAGTCGAGCACGGTGATCGTGTAGGGGCCGGCCGGGAGCTGCATCGCGCCGATGCGGTC
>Ga0081538_10005190_pt1 | contig 11787 bp, 16 predicted proteins | sample TabmetS5T2R1_FD_71022 | JGI IMG/M metagenome (GOLD analysis project Ga0081538, IMG submission 71022) | Tabebuia heterophylla rhizosphere microbial communities from the University of Puerto Rico - S5T2R1 | ecosystem: Host-associated > Plants > Roots > Rhizosphere ... | reverse complement strand
ACGCCGCGCCGTGGCTCGACGGCAAGCACACCGTCTTCGGGCGGGTGGCCGACGGCATGGACGCGGTCGACGCGATCGAAGGCCTCGAGACCGGCGCCCAGGACCGCCCGGTCGAGGATGCCAAGATCGAGCGCGTAGAGGTCCATGAGGGTTGAGTTCCTGTGGTGGGACGGCTGCCCGTCCCACCCGGAGGCCTTGGCCGAGCTGCGCGACGTGCTGCGCTCGGAGGGCCTTGACCCGAACCTGATCGAGAGGCGTGAGATCGAGTCGGACGAGCAGGCGGCGCACGAGCGCTTCCCGGGCTCGCCGACGATCCTGATCGACGGCGACGACGTGATCCCGCCCGACGACGGCGAGCCCTTTTCGCTCACCTGCCGGGTGTACCGCCTGCGTGACGGAAGGTACTCGGCGACACCCGACCCCGAGGACGTGCGAGCAGCAGTGCGACGAGCAAAAGCGGTCGCTTAGCTCGCGGTTTTTCAATCACTTGACAAGGAGGAACCCATGACGATCGCGATACGTGAGAAGGCCCCGACCTTCACCCTTCCCGACACCGCTGGGCGCGAGCACTCGCTCCCCGAGGGCCAGGTCACCGCGGTGGTCTTCACCTGCAACCACTGCCCCTACGCGCTCGCCTGGCACGACCGCATCCTGCAGGTCGCGCGTGACTATGACGACGTGCGCTTCTTCGCGATCAACCCGAACGATGCCGAGCGCTACCCGGGTGACTCCTTCGAGGCGATGCGCGAGCGGGTGGAGGGCGACGGTGGCTGGCCACTGCCCTACCTGTGGGATGAGTCGCAGGAGGTGGCCCGCGCGTACGGGGCGCAGACCACGCCGCACGTCTTCGTGGTCGATCCCGAGGGAGCGGTGCGCTACGCCGGTGCTCCCGATGCCGACCACCGCGACCCGGGCCTCGATGCCGCCTGGCTGCGCGAGGCGCTCGACGCGGTCGTCGCCGGGGACGAACCGGCCCGGGCGGAGACCAAGCCGGTGGGTTGCAGCGTGAAGTGGAAGGCTGGGTAACGGGGACGATTCTGGGCGGCGTCCTGGATTAGTGGGCGGCGTCCTGGATTACACCGCCACTGTCGGTGCAAAGCAGGACGGTGGCGACGTCTTACCCGACAATCGCCTCGACCGCTGCGCCCGTGTCGCGCAGATCGGGCAGCAGCACGTCCGGCCGCGAGGCCCTCAGGGCGTCGGGGTCACTGAAGCCGGTGGCCACCGCCACCGCCCGGGCGCCAGCGGCCTGCGCGGCGCGGACGTCGAGCGGGGTGTCGCCGACCAGCACCGCGGCGGCGGGCGCTCCGTACTTCGCGGCCGCCCGCTCTCGCGCGACCGCCACGAGCTCCGAGCGTTCCTCGTGAGGATCGGAGCCGTACGCGCCGACCTCGAAGTCGAGCCAGCGCTCGAGCCCGAAGGCGCCGACCTTGAGCGCGGCGTTCGCCTCGATGTTGCCGGTGAGGAGCGACTGCACCACGCCGTCGCGCCGGTCGAGTGCCGCCAGGACCTCCGGAACCCCGGGGTAGGCGTGCCCCTCGCGTCCCATCGCGTCCTTGCGCGCCTCGAGCGCAGCCGCCAGCTCCTGGAGCAGGCGCGGCAGCCGCTCGCGATCGCCGTCCAGCATGGCGAGCGCGATCTCGTGGTCGGTCCGGCCGGCGAACTCGACGTGCTGGGGCGGACGCCCGACCACGGTCTCGAACGCCTCGACGAAGGCGTGGCGGCCGTGGCGGGCGGTATCCACGAGCGTCCCGTCGACGTCCCAGAGTACGAGCAGCACGGCCTGAGCCTGCCACACTCCGCTCCCCATGTTCGACGCCCTCGCCGTCCCGCCGCGCCTGATCCTCCGGGCGCTCGACGACCTGCACACGCTCGCCGAGGGTATGCGCAATCTGTCCGACCGCGAGGGCGACCTGTCGGAGCTCGTGGAGGCGGTGAAGACCCTGCCTCAGGTGGAGGACCAGCTCTCGGACCGGATCGAGCAGCTGCGAGCCGACATCCACGGGCTGCAGGAGTGGCTCCAGCCGCTCCACAGGGAGCTGACAGATCTCGACGACACGGCGGAGCGGCTCCAGCAGGCACTCGGCGCCCTGGAGGCGATGCTGAAGCGGCTGCCGGGGCTCTAGCCCAGCCGGGGATCTAGCCCAGCGAGATTCCGAGCAGCTCCTCGAGCCGGGGCACGGTCGAGCCCGCGCCGCGGTGGAGCACGGCCGTCATCCCCACGGCCTCGGCGCCCTCGCAGTTCTCGCGCAGGTCGTCCACGAACACGCACTCCTCGGGCGGCAGCTCGACACGTGCGGCGCCCAGCCTGAATATCTCCGGCTGCGGCTTGTGCATGCCCTCGTCGCCCGAGATCACGACGCCGTCGAATAGCTCGGGGAACGTCGAGCGGTCGTAGCGGCCGGCGCCCATGGAGTTCGAGATCAAGCCCGTCCGCACGCCCTGCACCCGTGCGCGCCTGACGGCCTCGACCATGGCCTCTTCCGGCTGGACCCGCCCGAACATGCGCTCCACCAGGCCGCCCCGGCGCTCGATGCCGAGCAGCTCTCCGAAGCGCTCCCCGAATTCGTCCTCGCTCAGGTCTCCGGTCTCGAGGCGGCGCACCAGCCGCAGCGCCTGGGGCTCGCCGCGGAACAGTCGCTTGATCGCATCCGCGTCGAGTCCCTCGTCGACGCAGAAGGCGCGAAAGGACTCGAAGACGTTCGTGGTGAGCACACCGCCGAAGTCGACCAGCAGGCCCCTCATTCGCCGTGGGCGACCTCGCGCGCCTTCTCGGCCAGCGCCGGCACGCCTTCGTCGAACAGCGCGAGGTACGGATCGTCCGTCGAGCCGGCCGTGAACCGCTTGTAGTTGCCCTCCATGAAGACGGCGGCCTTCCAGAGGGCCAGCGCCTGGTACCAGCCGAGGGCCGACACCGCGCGGCCGCTCCGCTCCTCGTACCGCGCCACCAGCTCATCGCGGCCGGGGAAGCCCTCGCGGCGGGTGGCCGCGGAGAGGCTGGAGAACGAGATGTCGGCGGGATCGTCGGCCTGGGCCCAGGTGACCGTGAGGTAGCCGACGTCGGCCAGCGGATCGCCGATCGTGGACAGCTCCCAGTCGAAGATCGCGACCAGCCGCGGCGGCGCATCGTCGGCCACCATCACGTTGCCGAGCCGGTAGTCGCCGTGCACGATCGTCGACTCGGGCGAGGCCGGCATGTTGTTCTTCAGGAAATCGCCGACCTCCTCGACGATCGGCAGCTCGCGCGTCTTGTTGTGCTCCCAGAGGCCTGTGAACCGCCGCAGCTGGCGCTCGAGGTAGCCGCTCGGCTTGCCGTAGCCCTCGAGCCCGCACGCCCGCCAGTCCACATCGTGCAGCTCCACCAGCGCGTCGACGAGCTCTTCGGCGATCCGGCGCCGGCCCCCCGGGCTGTCGATCGCCGGCGGGATCTCCGTGGTGATGACGCTCCCGCGCACCTCCTCCATCACATAGAAGGGCGCCCCCAGCACGTCGTCGTCGCCCGTGGCGAGCACGCGCGGCACGCGGACCGGTGTCCCCTCGAGAGCCCGCAGCAGCCGCGCCTCGCGCAACACGTCATGGGCCGACGGAGGCAGGGGCGGCCGGGGCGGCCGGCGCAGCACCACGCGCGCATCAATGCGCCTGACTAGGAAGGTGATGTTCGAGTGGCCCTCGCCGATGCGCTCGACCTCCACCGGGCCCGAGCCGATCCCGCGCTCGTCGAGGAAGGTCTCGAGCGGCTCGCGCACCAGGAGCGGGGGCTGCTCCAGGCCCGAGGCATCCTGCGGCGTGTCGACCACATCCGGCGACCCCATGGGGGCGCGAATGCTAAGGGGGAACTGAACCCTCGCGCGGCGGCGGGCGTATACCTTTCCCGCGATGCGGTTCCGCCTCCTCGTGGCGCCGGTGGTGCTGGTCCTCTCGCTGAGCATGGCTGCTCCGGCGTCCGCGGCCGAGCGCTTCGTGGACGTCACCGCAGACTTCTCTTTCCTGCCGAAGTCGCTGCAGGTTGATCCCGGGGATACGGTCACCTGGACCTTCTCCGCGGCCGGCCACACCACGACCGCCGACCGCGGCCAGGCCGAGTCGTGGAACTCCGGGCCCGAGACCAACCCGGCGGGAACCCGCTTCAGCCACACCTTCGACGCCCCCGGTCGCTTCGGCTACATCTGCATCCCGCACGGGACCTTCATGACGGGCGTCGTGCAGGTCGGCCGGGACGAGTTCCGGAAGTCACAGCGGAGCTTCAAGCAGACGCGCCGAGGCAACTCGATCAGTATGAGGTTCCGGCTCGTCGAGCCGGCCAAGGTCACGGTCAAGTTGAGGGGCGCGACCCGGCGGACGGCCACGCGCCGCCGCCTCGAGCCGGGGCGGCACAGCCTCAGGCTGAGCCGCCTGCGCGAGGGCAGGTACCGCGGGACCGTGACCTTCGTCGACGACTTCGACAAGAGGTCGGTCGTCAGGACCTCCGCCGTCATCCGCTGAGTCCGGCGTCGCCCGCGCCGCCGGCGGGCGGCCATCTAGGCTGGCCGGCGAATGCTGCGCGCGCTGCGCCACCGCGACTTCGGCCTGCTCTGGGTCGGGCAGGCGGTCTCGCTCATCGGCGACGGCGTGTACCTCGTCGCGATCGCCTGGCTCGTCTACGACCTCTCGAACGCGCCCGGCGCGCTTGCTCTGGTCGGCTTCGCGTGGACCCTGCCCCAGGTGGCAGCCCTGCTCGTAGCGGGGGTGCTGAGCGACCGCTTCGAGCGCCGGCGGCTGCTCGTGATCGCCGACCTGCTCCGCTTTGCGGCGATCGGCGCCATCGCCGCGCTGACGCTGACCGACGTGGTGGAGCTGTGGCACCTGGTGGTCCTGGTCGTTGTCTACGGCGTCGGCGAGGCCCTCTTCCAGCCCGCGTTCACGGCGATCGTGCCCGGCGTGGTCCCGCGCGAGGAGCTGCTCCAGGCCAACGCGCTGAAGGAGTTCATGGAGCCGGTCGGGCTTTACTTCGCCGGTCCGGCGCTTGGCGGGCTTCTGATCGCGGTCGCGGGTGTGGGCACGGCATTCCTGGTGGACGCCGCCACCTTCGGGCTGTCGGCCGTCGCCGTTAGCCTCATGCGCCGCCAGCCGGTCACTGCTGCGCCGCGCCGCTCGATGCGCCGCGAGCTGGCGGAGGGCTTTGCCTACGTCCGCGCGAACGCCTGGCTGTGGGCCACCGTGTGCGCGGCGGCTCTCGCCCTCCTCGCGACCTTCGGCCCTTTCGAGGTGCTGCTGCCGTACATCATCCGCAACGACCTTGGCGGCGACGCGGCCACCTTCGGAGTCGTCCTGTCCGCCGGCGGACTGGGGTCAATCGTCGCCGCGCTCGCGATCGGCCGCGTCGGCGCGCCCCGCCGACACGTGACCTTCATGTACGCGGGGTGGGCGGTCGCGATCGCGCTCGACGGGGCCATGGCGATCGCCGGCGCGGCCTGGCAGATGTGCGCGATCGCGTTCGTTTCCTTCGCCTGCTCCACCGCCGGGATGGTCGTTTGGAACACCCTCATGCATACGCTGGTGCCGCCGGAGATGATCGGCCGGGTCTCGAGCTTCGACTGGTTCATGTCCACCGGCCTCATCCCGGTCTCCTTCGCCGTGACCGGCCCGGTGGCGGAGCTGATCGGGGCGCGCACGACGCTCGGTGTCGCCGGGCTGCTCGGGGCCGCGGCCTTCGCGTTCCTGTTCGTGCCCGGCGTCCGCGATCCCGAGCGCCGTCCGCTGCCGTCCCCGCGTCAGGCGATCTCGTCGACGTGACGGATGTTCGCCGCGTCTTCCGCGTCGGTGCTCGGCTCGCCGGCGAACCAGCCGTCGAGGATCTCCTCCAGTACCGCGTCGCTGGTGGCGCGCAGCGACAGCGCCAGCACGTTGGCGTCGTTCCAGCGGCGCGCTCCGCGCGCCGTCTCGGCATCGCCGCACAGCGCCGCGCGTACGCCGGGCACCTTGTTCGCCGCCATCGAAGCGCCTGTCCCGGTCCAGCAGCAGACGATCCCCTGCTGCGCCCGGCCCTCGGCCACGTCGCGGGCCGCGGCCTCGCTGGCCCAGGCCCAGTCGTCACGCTCCTCGTCGCTCAGGGCGCCGTGGACGAGCGTTTCGTGGCCTCGTCGCCGCAGCTCCTCCACGACGGCGTCGGCTACTCCCGTGCGCTCGTCGGCGGCAACGGCGATCTTCATGGTCACCAGCCTAGTCTTGAGGGCAAGCCATGCCCGAGCTGCCCGAGGTCGAGATCACCGCGCGCCGTCTCGGCGGTGCGCTGAGCGGCGCCGAGATCGAATCGGCGCTGGCCCCTGGGCTGGTCGCGCTCAAGACCTTCGACCCGCCGCTCGACGGCCTGGCGGGCGACGAGATCGCCGGGGTCCGCAGGATCGGAAAGATGCTGGCGGTCGACGCGGGCGGGCTGACGCTGCTCGTCCACCTGATGTCGGCCGGGCGGCTGCAGCTCTTCGACAAGCGCGCCTCGCTGCGCGACCGCAGCTCGCGCATCCTGGTGCGCGTAGCCGACGGCCGCGAGCTCCGCCTGCGGGAGTTCGGCACGCAGCAGCGGGCGTGGGCGAAGCTGCTGCGGAGCGAGGAGGTCGCCGCCGACGAGGCGGTCGCCACGCTCGGCCCCGACGCGTTTCCCGCACCCGCGCCGGACGAGTTTGCAGGGCTGCTCGACCAGCCCCGGCATCTCCATCCGCTCCTGCGCGACCAGAGAACGATCGCCGGGATCGGCCGCTCCTGGGTCGACGAGATCCTATGGACCGCACGGCTCTCGCCCTTTCAGCGGGCGTCGGACCTCGACTCCGAGGAGGTGGAGGCGCTCCGCGCGGCGTGCGACGAGGTGCTGGGCGGAGCGCTCGAGCACTACGAGCAGGTGGTCGGCGACACCGTGCCCGACAAGATGCCGATGCCGCTGCGGGTTCACCGCCGCGCCGGAGAGGAATGCCCACGATGCGGAGCGCGCATCGAGGCGATCCACTTCAAGGACTACGTGATGTGCTACTGCCCGGAGGAGCAGACGGGCGGACGGGTGCTGAAGGACCGGCGGCTCTCGAAGCTGCTCAAGTAGCTTTGGCCTCCGTCGCCCGGCGGGGTCAGCGCCGCGTTCCGACTATGAGCAGATACTCGCGCGTGTGCACGATCTCGCCGTCCTCGCTGTAGTTCGACTCGAAGAAGTCGATCCAGGTGCGATGGAACTCCTCGCGCCGGTCGCCGAGCGAGTCGGCGAGCGTCTTGGTCGGCCCGTAGCTCGTCGAGAACAACTCCCAGTACGCCTCGCCGGAGGGCATCCGCAGCGTCGAGACGTCCTCCTCGAGCTCGAGGTCGAACGAATCGCCCAGGAGCTCGCGGACCCGCGTCTCGTCCCCCCAGTCGAACGGGCTGCTCGGCGGCGGCGCCGGCTGAAACGGCGCCATCATCTTGAACATCTTCCCCAAGCCGCCGGTGGGCGTCCAGTTCACGAGCGCGATGCGGCCGCCCGCTCGCGTCACGCGCGCGATCTCTTGCGCGGTGGCCTCGTGATCGGGCGCGAACATGATGCCGCACGTCGAGGAGACGGCATCGAAGGCTCCGTCCGGGACGTCGAGGTTCTCGCAATCACCGACCCTGTAGTCGATCTCGAGGCCGCGCTCCGCCGCGCGCTCCGTCGCGGTGTCGATCAGTGCCGGCGCGAGGTCGATGCCGGTGACCGTGGCGCCGCGAGCCGCCGCCCGCTCGGCGACCGCGCCCGTACCGCACGCGAGGTCGAGCCAGCGCTGGTCCGGACGCGGGTCGAGACGCTCGATTACGACCTCATGTATGTCCGGGATCGTCTCGGTGATCCGCTGGTAGGGGCCCGTGCCCCACATCACGCTCTGACGCTGCTTCAACTCTTGGTAGGCCATGGGCCCATTCTGTACGCGAGGACGGTGGTCCGCCAGTTCCGGCGATTCCGTGGCTAGAGTCGGGGGCCGACTACTGGTTCAGCGGTGGCGCTTCCGATCCTCACCGAGCGGCTGGAGATCCGGGCCTTCGAACCGGCGGATCTGCGCGCCCTCCATGCCGTATACGGCGATCCCGAGGTGACGCGCTGGATGCCCCCGTACTCGACGATCGAGCACACTCGCCGTGCGCTGGAGAAGCACGTGGCGGCCGGGCGCGCCGGCGGGCCGGCGCTGTGGGCGGTGGTCGAGCGCAGCTCCGGTGAGCTGATCGGCGACGCCGGGCTCGCGCCGCTGGACGGTGTCGGTCCGGAGGTGGAGCTGGGCTACACGCTTGGGCGCCGCTGGTGGGGGCGCGGCTACGCAACCGAGGCGGCCCGCGCCTGCCTGGCGGAGGCTCTCGGGCCGCTCGGCCTGAACCGCGTGGTGGCGGTGGTTCGCCCGGAGAACGCCGCCTCCATCCACGTGCTCGAGAAGCTCGGGATGAAGCGCGAGGGCACGCGCTTCGCCCACGGCGCGGAGCACCTGCTCTACGCGACCTCCGCCGCGGAGGCGGGAACGTCGGCGGGCTCCTCCGAGCGCTCGCGGTGAATCGCAACGCCGCCGATCACGAGCGCGACGCCGCACACCTCTGCCCATGACGGCACCTGGGCCAGAACGACGATGCCGATGACCGTGGCGGTGGCCGGGAGCAGCGACACCATCAGCGCATAGGTCGCGCGGGCGAGACGTCGCATCGCCAGCTGGTCCGAGACGTACGGGATGACCGACGAGGAGACGCCGACGCCGATCCCCGCGAGAATGGCGACCGGGTCCGTGACGGCCGGCAGCACCTCCCAGCCGCCGATCGGCGTGACCACCAGCAACGCGATCAGCATCGAGGCCGCCAGGCCGTCGACGCCGCCGAGCGCCCCGTAGCGGGCTACCCGGTGCGCCAGCACGATGTACAGCGCGAAGAGCACGGCGTTCGCGAAGGCGAAGACCACGCCCAGCGGCTCGCCGGCGAGACGCACGTCGGTCAGCAGGTACACGCCGGGCACGGCAAGGAGCAGGGCGAGCGCGTTGCGCCGGGTGCGGGCGCCCAGCGCCGCGAGGGCCACCACCGGCAGGAACTCGATCGCCGCCACGGTGCCCAGCGGCAGGCGGTCGATCGACAGGTAGAAGCACGAGTTCATCACGGCCAGGACCGCTCCCCAGGCGATCAACAGCCGCCGCCCGTCGCGGTCGAGCTCGGCGAATGCGCGCCAGGGACGGCGCCAGACGCCGAAGATCGCCGCAGCCGCGGCGATTCGAAGCCAGGCCACGCCGAGCACGTCGACGCGCGCGAACAGCAGCACGGCGAAGGCCGGCCCGAGGTAATGGAAGACGGCGCTGACGACGAAGTAGAGGTGAGGTGGAACCTCCGCGCTGACCGACGGCCGTGCAATTGCGACGCGATGCACTTCTGCAGAATGACCTCCGATTTGGTTGACGTACATGGGCAACGACAGGTATCTTCGGTGTGATGAGTGTGAATCAAAGGTCAAACGGCTGGTCCGCCGATGGTCTCTTGATCGACGATACGAACCGCCGGCTGCTCGCCGAGCTCCAGGACAACGCCCGTCTCACTCTCGCCGAGCTGGGACGGCGCGTCGGGCTGTCGCCTCCGGCTGTCGCGGAGCGCGTTCAGCGCCTCGAGCAGCAGGGGGTGATCCTGGGCTACCGTGCGGAGATCGATCCGCGGGCGCTCGGGCTGTCGCTGACCGCGGTGATCCGGATCCGCCCGGCGCCCGGGCAGCTCGCCAACGTCGCGGAGCTCGCCCGGGAGACGCCCGAGGTGGTCGACTGCCGGCGCGTGACCGGCGACGACTGCTACGTGATGACCGCGCATCTGCGCGACGTCGAGCACCTCGAGGAGGTAATCGACCAGTTCGTGGCGCTGGGTCAGACCACCACGTCGATCGTTCAGTCCGCGCCGGTGCCGCGCCGCGGGCTTGCGCTCGCTGACGGGGGCTTTCTCGCGACCACGACGTAGTGGCCCGGGGCGAAGCGCTCGCCGGCGTAGCCGCGCCTGACGCGCACACGGAAGCCGGCGCCGCGGAGGTCCGCCCCGATCTCCGACGGCCGATGCAGGCGCTGGCGGTGGGTCTCCCCGCCTCGCCGCCAGCCGCGGTCGGTGCGGCGGAAGGTGATCATTCGCCGGGTGAGGAGAAGCCGCCGCGGGTCCTCCTCGGTCTCGACCAGGATCGCCCAGTCCTCGCCCTCCCACCAGTTGCGCACCGGCCCGGTGCGGGGAACCCGCCCCGGTCCGGCGAGGTCGAGGACGAAGAGACCTCCCGGCCGCAGCGCTCGCTGGACGCGCCCGAATAGGGGTCGCAGGCTGCGCGTTGTGTAGTTCAGAACCTCGCCCACCGCGAGCACGGCGCCGCATTCGGGCAGGCGCTCCTCGAGGAACGAGCCGTGACGGAAGCGGGCGTCGGGCGCGTTCCGCCGGGCGCGCGCAAGGAACGGTCGCGAGCTGTCGATGCCCAGGACGTCGTAGCCCGCGACGACGAGGGCGCGGGAGGTGATCCCGCTGCCACAGCCGAGATCGACCACGAGGCCGCTCTCGATCCCGGCCCCTCGTAGGACCTCGACAATCGCGGGGGCCGCGGTCTCCGCAAGCGCGGTGAAGCCGCTCGCGTGGATGTGCGCGAGGTCCTCGGCGTAGCCCTTCACCGCGGGCAACGTACCTTTCAGGAATGCCCGCCGCGAGCCTTGGCGATTCCTTTCAGTCGTTCTTCGACGCCGTCGACTCGTTCTTCTCGAACCTGGCGTCGGTGCGGCTGGGCCCGCTGGTGCTCGCACTGCTGCTGTTCACGGCGTACCTGACCATGCGGGCGCGTGCCAGCTTCAACATCCTGCGCGCCGCCTACCCGGACGAGCGCTTCAACTTCAGGGAGATCTGGGGCGCCTATTTCGCGGGCTACGGGTTCAACGCCGTGATTCCCGCCCGTGGCGGCGACGTGGTCCGTCTCTTCCTCACGAAGACCTCGATTCCGAACTCGAGCTACCCCGCGGTGGCCGCGAGCTTCGTGGTGGAGCTGGGCTACGACGTCGCGATGGGATCGCTGATTCTGCTGTTCGCCTTCACCCAGGGCGTGTTCCCCAAGCCGCCCGACTTCGCCAGCCTGAATGCCTTCGACCTGTCCTACTTCGCGGGGCACCCGCGCTTCACTCTGTTCGTCCTCACGGCGCTCGCGGTGGGCGGCCTGCTGGCCTTCGCGCTTCTGAGCGTGCGCGTAAAGGCGTTCTGGGAGCGGGTGCGCCAGGGATTCACGATCCTCCGCGACCGTCGCCGCTACTTCCGCGAGGTGTTCGCGGTGCAGTTCGGGGGCTGGTGCTTCCGCTTCGCGGCGCTGTGGATGCTGCTCGAGGCATTCCGGGTCGGGGGCTCGGTCAAGAACGTGTTGCTCGTGCTCGGGGTGAACGCCGTCTCCGCGGCCGTGCCTTTCACCCCGCAGGGCGCGGGCGTGCAGCAGGCACTGCTGGTGAAGGTGTTCGCCGGGACGGCGGCCGGCTCGACGGTGGCCGCCTACTCGGTGGGCCAGCAGATCGCGATCGGGGCGCTGACCTTCGGCATCGGGTTCGCCGCGCTCGTCTTCATCTTCCGGGTGCGGAGCTTCAAGGAGATCGTTCGGCGCGGGCGGGAGGACCGGGCGGAGGAGGCCGCCGCGCGCCGGGGTGACCCGGGCCGGGCCGAGGAGGCCGCGCCAGGCTAGATCAGGTCCCGAAGCCCTCGCGCGCCTCGCGCACGAGGATCACGGCCTCCGGGAAGATCAGCCGCATCGCCTGCAGCAGATCCTGCGCCTGCTGCTCCGCGTTGCCCTGCCAATTCATTCCGGTGAGGCCG
>Ga0081538_10005189_pt1 | contig 11788 bp, 12 predicted proteins | sample TabmetS5T2R1_FD_71022 | JGI IMG/M metagenome (GOLD analysis project Ga0081538, IMG submission 71022) | Tabebuia heterophylla rhizosphere microbial communities from the University of Puerto Rico - S5T2R1 | ecosystem: Host-associated > Plants > Roots > Rhizosphere ... | reverse complement strand
GGTCCTGCTCGCCGGAGTCTCGCCTAATCGCGCCCGGGGAGACGCCGATGACGCGCTTGAAGGCGCGGCTGAACGCGGCCTCGGACCGGTAGCCGAGCCGGTCGGCGAGCTGGCCGACCGTGGCGCCCTCCTCCTTCAGCGCGGCTACCGCGACCTGCATGCGCCAGCGGGCGACGTAGCTCATCACCGGCTCGCCGACGAGCTCGGTGAAGCGGGCGGCGAACGCCGAGCGCGACATCGCCAGCTCGTGGGCCAGGGAGGCGACGGTCCAGTGCCGAGCGGGGTCGCGATGAATGAGTGAGATGGCGCGGCCGATCTGGGGATCCTGGAGCGCTCCCAGCCAGCCCCTCTGCGCGGCCGGATCGCTCTCCATCCAAGCCCGGATTGCCTGGATCACGAGGATGTCCCCGAGGCGCGTGATCACGGCCTCGCCGCCCGGCCGGAGCTCGGCGGCCTCGGACGCCATCAGCCGCAGCAGGCTCTGCATCCACTCCAGCCTGGGCGAGCTGGACGCCTCGACGCGGATCGTCGGCGGCAGGATCTCGATGAGGCTGCCGGCGGCCGGGTGCTCGAAGCGCACGGCCCCGCAGATCAGACTGGTCGGCGCGCCACCCCTGCCGTGGCGAATGATCTCGTAGCGATCGCTGACGGGCTCACGCTCGAGGTCGAGAATGTGCGGGGCGGGAGCTCCCGGTTCGCTGCGCAGGACGTGGCCGTCCCCGTGCGGCACGAGCGCGAGGTCTCCGAGCTCGATCCAGCCCCCGTCGTCCTCTCCGGTCTCGAGCCAGAGCCGGCCCGAGGTGACCACGTGGAACCAGAGGTACCCCGGCATCGGCGGCATCGTGATTCCCCAGGGTGCGGTGAGCTCGGAGCGGGAGTAGTACGCGCCGTTCATCCGCAGGAAGTGCAGTGCCTCGCCGAGGGGATCCGACGGCGGGAAAGGGTCGGGCGCTTCCATGACGCCAAGTATGCACGGCGTGAGTTGGATCGTCCAGTGTGCTGGACGATTGGGCATGGATCACATCGTTCTGGTCATAGAAAGTCCTCTTATGGTGCGGCACACTGGACGCACTGCATAAGGACTCAGATCGGAGCGACTATGGCGCACACAGGACAGACACTCGAGAACCCGGCCAGCGGAGAGCGGATCACGTTCCGCGAGACCTCGGCGAACACGCGCGGCGAGCTGCTGGCGATCGACCTCGAGCTGCCCGCGAACCGACGGGTCCCTGGCGGCCAGCACATCCACCCGAAGCAGGAGGAGCGCTTCGAGGTCGTCGAGGGCACGATGCGCTTCAGGATGGGACGCAAGCGGGTCGTCGCGGGGCCCGGCGAGGTGGTCGTGGTCCCCCCTGGCCAGAAGCACGACTTCGCGAATGTCGGCGACGACGACGCGCTCGTCCGCGTCGAGGTGCGCCCGGCGCTGGAGATGGAGCAGCTCTTCGAGACCGCCGTCGGCCTCGCCGAGCAGGGACGCACGATGCTGGGCGGCATCCCGAGGCCGCTCGACCTGGCCCTGTTCACCCAGGAGTTCGAGGACGAGGTACAGGGGGCGTTCCCGCCCCGCTGGCTGCAGCGCATCGTCCTCGCGCCGCTGGCCTGGCTCGCGAGGCGCCGCGGTCCCGCAGCCCCGACAGCGTCACCGCGGCCCGTGGACGTCCGAGCATGAATCGGCGCTCTTACGCCATGGACAGTCCGAATCGATCCAAGCAACTTCCTGCCAATCCGCGATCAACCACTGGAGAACCCATGAACGACAACACGACACCCGAACCCACTCTGGTACTCGGCGGCACCGGCAAGACCGGCCGCCGAGTGGTGGAGCGCCTCACCGCACGCGGCGTGCCTGTTCGCATCGGCTCGCGCTCGGGCGAGCCGGCGTTCGACTGGGACGACCGCTCGACCTGGGGCCCAGTACTGGAAGGGGCCGGATCGGCCTACGTCTCCCATTACCTCGACGCCCTCCCCGGCGCCGCGGAGACGGTCGGCTCGTTCGCCGAGCTGGCCGTGCGGAGTGGGGTGCCGCGCCTGGTGCTGCTGTCCGGGCGCGGCGAGCCCGAGGCCGAGCGCGTCGAACGGGCCGTGCGCGACTCCGGCGCCGAGCTCACAATCGTGCGCTCGACCTGGTTCGCTCAGAACTTCGAGGACGGCTGGCGCGAGCTCGTGCTGAGCGGCGAGGTCGCTCTGCCCGCCGGCGACACGCCCGAGCCGTTCGTCGACGCCGACGACATCGCCGACGTTGCGGTCGCGGCGCTGACCGAGGACGGCCACGTGGGCCAGCTCTACGAGCTGACCGGGCCCCGCCTTCTGACGTTCGAGGAGGCGGTCGATGAGATCTCCAGGGCGGTCGGTCGCGAGATCCGTTACGTGCGGGTCTCGAGCGAGGAGTTCGCGGCCGCTGCCGCCGAGCAGGGCGTGCCCGGTGAGGTCGTCGAGCTGCTCAGCTACCTGTTCGGCGAGGTCCTGGACGGGCGCAACGCCCGCCTGGCCGACGGCGTTCAGCGCGCCCTGGGCCGCGAGCCGCGGGACTTCGGCGACTACGCACGCGCCGCGGCCGCCACCGGCATCTGGGACCCGAGCGCCCCCCGGGCCGCTTGACGTCATCCGGATCCAGACACCCAAACCAACCCGACGAAGTGAAACGAGGTCGACATGGCCAGCACCGAAGGAACTCGCAAGCCCTCGGGCGCAGACCGAGAACGGATGAACATGGACGACGCACGACAAGCGCCGCAGAACCGCGCCAGCGCTTACGACCCGACGGGCGCCGCCCGCAACGCGGACATCGTGCTGGGCGCGGCAGTGATCGCCATGGGCCTGGTCGCGGGGCTCTACTTCTTCTCCGCCATCGCCGTCATGCCGGCCCTGACCGCGGCCGACGACCGCACGCTCGTCGACGCGATGCAACAGATGATCGACAAGATCGAGAACCCGGCCTTCTTCCTGGTCTTCTTCGGCGCTCCGGCGCTCGCTACGGCCGCCCTCGTCCAGGCGCGCCGCTCCGGCCAGGCCAAGATCGCAGGCTGGATCGTCGCCGGCCTCGCCCTCTACACGCTGATGCTCGTCGTCACCTTCGCGGTCCACATCCCGCTCAACGAAGACCTGAAGGACGCGGGTGACCCCGCCCGCATCGAGAACCTAGCCGCCGTGCGCGACGACTTCGTGACCCCCTGGGTCGCCTGGGAAATCGTCCGCACGCTGGCAACGACGGCCGCCCTCGGCGCCCTCACCTGGGCGCTCGTCCTGCACGGTCGCAGGGGGAGAGCATGACACTGAAGAGCCGGCAAACGGCGGTCGCCCCGCTGAACGTCGTCGGGTTGGTCGCAGCGCTCTTCCTGCTCGCCCGAGGACTTACGGGCGGCGACGCGTAGGCTGCGAGTCATGGCCGAGCGCTTCGTTCCGCCGGCGGGGACGGGTGCCCAGGCACCCGAGGGTGACGACCGGGAGCCCGACCCGCAGGCGCTGCTGACGATTTTGACCACCGAGCACTTCACGCTCCAGGGCGCTCGAGGATCGACCATCAGCGAGAGCTCCGCGCGTGCGGCGCTCTACGTCGGCGCCGTGTCGAGCGCGCTCATCGCGCTCGGGTTTATCGCCCAGGCCTCCCAGCTCGGCACTGCGTTCGACGCCTTCGCCCTCGTCGTGCTGCCGACGCTGTATGTGCTCGGCGTCTTCACGTTCGTGCGCCTGGTGGAAAGCTCCGTCGAGAACCTGCTGTACGGCCAGGCGATCAACCGGATCCGGGGCTACTACCGGGGGCTCGCCGGCCGCGAGGCGCGCATCCTCCTCCTTTCCGGGCACGACGACCTCCGCGGCGTCCTGGCCAGCATGGGCGTGTTCCGCCCGTCGCGCTGGGGGCTGTTCCTCACGGTGGCGGCCATGATCGCGGTGCTCAACTCCGTGGTCGGCGGCACGGCCGTGGCCTTCTTGGTCGGGGCGGTCTTCGACGCGCCTCTCGGCGTGGCAGCGGCGGTGGGAAGCATGGCGGCGATCCCGTCCGCGTTCGCGCACTTCCACTGGCAGCGGGGATACCACAGCGAGGCGGGCGACAGCGCGGCGCCAATATTCCCGTCGCCGCCATCCGGGTAGCGGTTGAGCGCCGGCTACTCCGAGACCCAGCTGCGGCACGGACTGCCGCCCGACCGCCTCGCCTTCCCATCGATGCTCTTGCACAAGACACTCGCGTCCGCCGGCTGACCCCGCGAGCCCTACCGCTAAAGCGGTGGGCGACGGGCTTCTGCCGTGCGCCGGCGACCACATTCGGGGAAGACCTCGAATCAACGTCGTGCTGCCGTCGATTCGCGACGGCGTGGGGTTCTCGATCCAGAACCTGCAGTGGGTGTTGAGCGGTACCTGCGTTCGTTCTCAGTTGTCAGTGATCCTGACACGTGATATCTTCCGCCGGAGAATGTCAGTTGACCTGACAACATTTCCGGGACCGAAAGCGAACCTGGGTTATTTGTTCCGCCTCGCCCACCAGCGCTTCCGCGCGGCCCTCGAGGACGGACTCCAAGACCTCGGGCTGTCCGCGCAGGAGTACGTGGTCCTCAGCGTGTTCGAGACGAGGCGCGAGCTGTCGTCTTCAGAGTTGGCGCGGATCACCCAGGTCACGAGACAGACGATGCACACCGCGGTGCTGCGGCTCGAGACCGCCGGGCTGCTCGAGCGCAGACCCAGAAACCAACGCGTGGTCCTCGTGCGCCCGACGAAGCGGGGACGCAGAACGCTGGAAGCTGCCACAGAGCGGGTCCGCGCGATCGAGCGAACCGCGCTCGCCGGTCTCAGCCGCAGCGACGAGCGCACGGTGCGGACCTGGCTGGCCAACACCGCCGCGATGACAACGAACGCTCGACACACCGACGTCGAGCGAAGGGAGAAGACCCGACCATGACCCTCGTGCAACGGATCCACAGCGCCGAGGCCGATCTGTTTGCCAACGTCGCCGGTGGGCACGTCGAGGAATCGTTTCTCGACCTCGCAACGACCGGCTTGCGCGTGCGACTCCTCTCACATGGCAGCGGCCCGCCGCTGGTTCTAATCCACGGCGTGTCGCACAGCGCCGCGGTGTGGGCATCCTTGTTCAACGCGCTCTCGGGCTGGCGACTGCTCGCGGTGGACCTTCCCGGGCATGGCCTGTCGGACCCCGCCGTTTATCGACCCGGTCATGTCCGCAAGCCGGCCCGCGAGCTGCTCGACGACATCCTCGACGCACTCGAGCTCGACGAAGCGCCGGTGGTGGGCCACTCGCTGGGCGGCATGCTGGCGCTGTGGTACGCCGCCGCCGGCTCCGAGAGGATCTCCCGGCTCGTGGCGCTCGGAGAGCCGGCGGTCGCGCTGGCGGGCACTCGCGTCCGGATGCCGCTGTCGCTCTTGACCGTGCGCGGCCTCGGGGTGGGCGTCCTGGGCTCCCCCACCCCCCGCTCCGTCTATCGACGCCTACTCGCCAAGGGACTCGGCCGGGCCGAGGCTGCCGCTGCGCCGAACTCACTCCTCGACGCCCTACGCCTCTCGGCCCGTCGACCCGGGAACGCACGAAGCGTGGTCTCGCTGATGCACGCGATCGACCACTTCCGCCGGCCGCGACCCGAAAGCGTCCTCACCACCCCAGAGCTCGAGGCGATCGCAACACCCACGATGTTCATCTGGGGAACGGACGCCCCCTATCTCTCCGCCGAACGCGCCCGGCTCTCGATCGACCAGATGCCGACCGCCACGCTTCACGAGGTGCCCGGCGGACATGGTCCCTGGCTCGTCGACACCCAGCGCAGCGCGGAGCTGATTCGCACCCACCTCGCCAGCCCGGCCGCCACACCCACGATGACGGCACAAGACGGCGCTCCGTAAAGCCGGGAGCGCCCCAGCGTTACCGCTGCCGACCGTGACGACGAGGACCAACGGCATCGACCGCCTCAGCGACCTCGCATGAGGAGCCGATCCACGATCATCACGTTCTTCACGCTCATCGACGGCCCCGGCGAAGACAGCGTGTTCGGCGTTTACTCGGTTTGCGGAGTCAACCTGCGCGCGCCCGACAGGATCGGACCACCTCGAACACGTCGATGCCGCCGGGGGCGCGAGCCATCACGGTCTCGATCGTCACCTTCTCGAGGCCGATGATCCGATCGATCCACTCGCCGCTGAACACCCCGGGCTCGCCGCAGTCGAAGCCGAGCAGCGCCGTTGCGTTTCGGCCCGCCCAGGGCTGGACATTCTCGGACCGGCCACCGGTCTCTTGGCTCTGGCCGTGAACGGCACGCGCGAGGCAACCCAGGCGCGCGCCCGCACCAGCCCGGCGCCCGCTCCGCTCGCGAACACCAGCAGCAGCAGCTCCTCCACCGGCACGCCCGCGACGTGGGCGATCATCCGTCCTCGCCGTACGCGTCGTGATAGTTCCACCACTGGCCCGCCCGGGATGTCTGCGGGTAGCCCTCCGGCGAGTCCTCCCAGTCCTCCTGGCGGCCAAGCACGGTTATGTCGAGGAAGCTCCAGGTGCTGCCCAGGTGCTCGGCGCCGCGGCCGTCGACGAAGTAGGTGCGGAAGATCCGGTCGCCATCGCGGAAGAAGACGTTGTGCCCGTGCCACTCGTGGACCCCGAAGTCCTTGTCGAAGTCGTCGGTGACCGTGTACCAGGGGATGTGCTCCCATTCCATGCGCTCCTTCAGGCCCTGGATCTCCGCCTGGGGAGCGCGCGAGGCGAGGGCGAGCGTAGTGTCGCGCGCGTTCAGGTGGGCGAGGTGCGCGATCTGGTCGGTCATCATGGAGCAGCCCTCGCAGCCCCGCTCCGGGTAGGCGTCACCCTCCCTCGCGTAGGTCGTGACGTCCGGCGCGTAGAAGAAGCGGTAGACGATCAGCTGCCGGCGGCCCTCGAACAGGTCGAGCAGGCTCGCCGGGCCGTCCGGGCCCTCGAAGCGGTACTCCTTCTCCACCGCCATCCACGGCATCCGGCGGCGCTCGGCCGCCAGCGCGTCGCCGGCGCGGGTGTGCTGCTTCTCCTTGACCAGCAGCTTCTCGCGCTCGGCCTCCCACTCCTCGGGCGACACGATCGGGGGTGTGTTCATTTCGAGATGGTCGGTCATTGCTGCTTCCTCCTTGTCGTTTGTTGTCATTCCACGGCGCCGGTCGCAGGGACCGGCTCCAGCCGCTCCTGCGGTGCCTTGCGCGGCCGGCCGAGGAGCAGGAGCGCCAGCGCCACGCCGATCCCGGCCATCACCACGCAGGCTACGAAGGCGGACTGGAAGCCCTCGGTCAGCCCGACGAGCGGGTTGGCAGCCTCGTAGCCCTCCGAGCGGGAGACGGCAACCGTCGACACGATGGCCACGCCGAGCGCGCCGCCGAGCTGGAACGCGGTGTTGCTGAGGCCGGAGGCCAGGCCCGCCTCGCGCTCGCCCACGCCTTCGAGGGCGGCGATCGTGGCGGTGGCGAAGACGGGACCTATGCCACAGCCGAACACGAGGATGCCGAAGAAGATGTCTCCGAAGTAGCTGCCGCCCACCGACGCCTGCGTGAGCAGGAGCGACCCCGCGCCCAGGAGCGCCATACCGGTCGCGGCGACCGGTCTGAAGCCGACCCTTGCGATCGCGGCCTGAGCGACACTCATGCCAACGGCCGCCCCAACCGGGGTTACCACGAAGCTGATGCCGAACTCGAGGGCCGAGTAGCCGAGCACCTGCTGGGCGTATTGGGTGACGACGAAGGGCATGCCGAAGCCGACCGCGCCGAAGACGAGCATCACGCTGTTCGCGCCGACGAGGGTTCGTGAGCGCAGGATGCGCAACGGCACGAGCGGAGCGCGGTGGCGCGACTCGATCGCCGCGAAGATCGCGAGCAGGGCCGCCGAGCCGCCGAAGAGGAGGATCGTCTGCAGGCTGCCCCAACCGGCGTCGGGGGCCTCGACGAGTGCGTAGACGAGCAGGACGAGCGCCCCGGTGACGGTGAGCGCGCCGGCGGGGTCATAGCTTCGGCTGGCGGTCGTCGCCCGGGTCTCGCGCAGGAGCACGGGGGAGAGCCCGATCGCGATCAGGCCGACAGGGATGTTGATGAAGAAGATCCACTCCCAGCCGGGGCCGTCGACCAGCGGGCCCCCGATCAGGTACCCCGCGGTGGCGCCGAAGGCGCCGAGCATGCCCCAGATCGCGAGCGCCTTGTTGCGCTCCGCGCCCTCGAAGGTGGTCGAGATGATCGAGAGGGCGGTGGGGGTCATGATCGCGGCGCCGACGCCCTGGAACGCACGGGCCCCGATCAGAGCGCCGGGCGACCAGGCGAGAGCGCAGACCAGCGAGGCGGCCGTGAAGAACAGCACGCCGACCATGAACAAGCGGCGGCGCCCGAGCAGGTCGGCGGCGCGGCCGCCGAGCAGGAGTAGGCCCGCGAAGGTGAGCGCGTACGCGCTGATCACCCACTGCAGGCCCTGCTCCGAGAAGCCGAGGTCGGCGTCGATCGAGGGCAGCGCGACGATCACGATGTTCGCGTCGAGGATCACCATGAAGAAGGCGCCGCAGAGAACCGCGAGCGCCCACCAGCGGCGGGGATCGAGCTGTGCCGGGAGATTTGTGTCTTGGGAGTGGCCCATATAAAGCCGTCGCAGCAGCAAGGCCGATTTGGACACCCCCGGGAACTCGCTCAGCGCAGCGCGCCGAGACGCCGTTCGAGCTCCGCGCGCTCCACGTCGTTGGCGCTGAGCGCGATCGCCCGCTCGTACGCGCGCGCGGCGCCCGCGGCGTCGCCCGCGCGGCTAAGCAGCTCGGCGTGCGCCGCTTGCAGCGGCTGGTAGCGCTCCAGCGCCGAATCGCCGAGCAGCGGCTCGAGCAGCGCTAGGCCCGCGGCGGGCCCGTCGGCCAGTCCCACGGCGACCGCGCGGTTGAGCTCGATCACCGGGGAGGGGTTGAGCCTGGCCAAAGCGCCATACAGCTCGGCGATCTGCGCCCAGTCGGTGGCTTCGGGATCCGGGGCCTGGATCTGCAGGGCCGTGATCGCGGCCTGTAGCTGGTACTCGCCCGGACGCCGCAGGCGTACGGCGTGCTCGAGCCTCGCGAGGCCCTCCCGGATCCGGCTCCGGTCCCAAAGCGACCGATCCTGCTCGTCGAGCGCGGCGTAGCGCCCGCTCGGATCCACGCGGGCGTCCCGGCGGGCGTCGTGCAGCAGCATCAAGGCCGACAGGCCCCACACCTCGGCGTCGTCGGGCATCAGCCGGCACAGCAGCTCGCCGAGACGGATCGCCTCGTCGCACAGCTCCCCGCGGACGAGTCGATCGCCGCCGGTGGCGGCGTAGCCCTCGTTGAAGATCAGGTACACCACCCGCAGCACGCCGCGAAGGCGGTCGGGCAGCTCCTCGTCGGCCGGCACCCGGTAGGGGATGTGCGCGTCGGCGATCTTGCGCTTCGCGCGCACGATCCGCTTGCCCATGGTCGGCTCCTCGACCAGGAATGCTCGGGCGATCTCGCCGGTCGTCATGCCTCCGAGTGCCCGCAGGGTAAGCGCCACCCTCGCCGGCATCTGAAGCGCCGGGTGGCAACAGGTGAAGATCAGCCGCAGCCGATCGTCGACGATCGAGCTCCCGTCGTCCATGGTTGGCTCCTCCTCGTGCTGGGCATCGAGGCGCATCAGCTCGGCCAGCCGCTCGGCGCGAGCCGCCACCGACCGGTCCCGGCGCAGGCGATCGATCGCCCGCCGCCGTGCCGCGGTGGTGATCCACGCCCCCGGATTGGCCGGAACACCGTCGCGCCGCCACGCCGTCACTGCCGCTTCGAACGCGTCCTGGACGGCGTCCTCGGCCAGCTGGAAGTCGCCGGCTTGCCGGATCAGCGTGGCCAAGACGATCGCGCGTTCGTCGCGAAACGCTCGCGCGACCGCGGCCGAGACCGGGTCGGCCGGGTGAGCGCCGCCGCTCACGCCAGGTCTTCGACCGCCTGGTCGGGCACATCGGCGCCGGCCTCGCGCGCCACCTTCACCCACTGTTCGACCGGCATCACCGGGCGCACCTCCACCGTCCCGTAACGCGCGCCCGGGAAGCGCGCCGCCTGCTTGAGCGCCTCGTCGAGGTCGGCGCAGTCCACGATGTAGTAGCCGGCCAGGAATTCCTTGGTGACCGCGAACGGGCCGTCCGTGATCTCCGTCTCTCCCCCGCGCACGCGGACCGTCGTCGCGCTTTCCGTGGAGTGCAGGCGCTGGACACCCACCAGCAGCCCGGCCTCACGCAGGCTGCGAAAAAACTCGACATACAACGGCAGCTCCGCCTCGCGCTCGGCCTGCTCGGTGGGGTCGACCTCCTCTTGGTACACGAGCAACATGTACTGAGACATCGCGCCTCCGGACGTTCGTGGTCTTCGCCGCACCATACGCGGCCCTCGCCAATACGTCGCACCACGCCGAGCGATTTGGACAGCGCGAGCGCTGAGCGCTGTCACAGGCGGCGCCTCTATCTCGTCTCAGAAGTGAACGAGACGAGAGGAGCAGTAATGAAGATCTTCGTAGCCGGCGCCACAGGCGTTCTCGGCAGAGCGCTCGTCCCGCAGCTGGTGGCGCGTGGCCACGAGGTGGTCGGGATGACCAGGAGCGCGTCGAAGCAGGATCTGGTGCGCAGCCTGGGAGCGCGCCCGGTTGTGGCCGACGCTCTCGACCCCGACGCGGTCGCCCAGGCGGTTGCGTCCGCCGAGCCCGAGGTGATCGTGCATCAGCTAACGGCGCTGTCCGGGAAGCTGTCCGCGAGGGACATGCGGCACCCGGAGCGCTCCTTCGCGGCGACCATGACCAACCGACTGCGAATCGAGGGGACGGACCATCTCTTGGCCGCCGGTCGCGCCGTGGGGGCACGGCGCTTCGTGGCGCAGAGCTTTGCGGCGTTCCGATTCGCCCGCACGGGCGGGCCGGTGCAGACCGAGGCCGACCCGCTCGATCCCAACCCGCCGGCGGCGCTGCGCGCTCCGCTAGAGGGGATCCTTCACCTGGAGCGGGCGGTGACGACGATCGAGTGGGGTCAAGGCCTCGTGTTGCGCTACGGCGGTTTCTACGGTCCGGGGACCGGGATCAGCCTGGCTCCGGATGCGGTGATGGCGGCGCCGGTCCGCAAGCGTCGGTTCCCGATCGTCGGGGACGGCGGTGGCGTCTGGTCGCACGTCCACATCGACGACGCCGCGGCGGCGACGGCGGTCGCGGTCGAACGCGGCCAGCCGGGCGTCTACAACATTGTCGACGACGAGCCCGCGCCGGTGCGGGAGTGGCTGCCGGTGCTGGCGAGCGCACTGGATGCCAAGCCGCCAAGGCGTATCCCACGCTGGCTTGGTCGGCTCCTGGCCGGTGAGGCGGCAACGCTCATGATGACCGAGGTGAGCGGAGCCTCGAACGAGAAGGCCAAGCGCGAGCTCGGCTGGAAGCTCCGGTACCCGAGCTGGCGGCAGGGCCTCGCGCAGGGACTCGCCTGAGCGATGACCGAGGAGCAGTTCCACGAGCTCCGCCCGTCCGCGTTCGCCATCGCCTACCGGATGCTCGGCACCGTGAGCGAGGCGGAGGACGTGGTGCAGGAAGGATTCCTCCGCCTGCACCGGGCACGCAAGCGCGGCGAGCGGATCGAGTCGCCGCGCGCCTACCTGTCGACTGTGGTTTCGCGGCTCTCGCTCGACCACCTCCGCTCGGCGCGGATCCGGCGCGAAACCTACGTGGGCGAGTGGCTGCCGGAGCCGCTCGTGGCGAGCGCCGACGACGATCCCGCTCGCAAGGCCGAGATGGCGGACTCGCTGTCGCTCGCCTTCCTCGTCCTGCTCGAGAGCCTGTCGCCCGAGCAGCGCGCCGCGTT
>Ga0081538_10005188_pt1 | contig 11788 bp, 11 predicted proteins | sample TabmetS5T2R1_FD_71022 | JGI IMG/M metagenome (GOLD analysis project Ga0081538, IMG submission 71022) | Tabebuia heterophylla rhizosphere microbial communities from the University of Puerto Rico - S5T2R1 | ecosystem: Host-associated > Plants > Roots > Rhizosphere ... | reverse complement strand
AAATAATAGAAGAAACAAATGGTCAACTTGTCGACCATTTGGATATTAAAGACATCCTTGATGTCTTGACAACAATAGGCGCAGTTACGTTTAATCAATCTCCACCGACACCATCTGCTCAAGCTGCTTGAGAGGAAAAGATTTTTGGTTGGATTTGAAAGCCAGAGAACCTTCGGGTATTTCTGCGCTCAGACAAAACCTCAATGACCTTCGACCTGCAAGTGGCTGCATTAGTGTAAATTGCGTTGCACCTTCCAAAGCCTTTGAGAAATGCAGTGGGGGTTGATAAGAGTTCTTATCTGTCCCTTGTATGGACAGACAGTGAGCACAAGGTAGCTTTTAAAGAATTCCTGTAACGCAATCAAGCAATAGTAGATGCCTACACTAGTCTCTCTCACTCACAACTTTTTGCTCTTTCTTTTATATATTTGGCTCATGCTGCGTATTTCAGGCAGGGAATTCTCAACAAGTTTTTTGATTATGTCCAAGAAATCAATAGACAGAAAGTGGAGAAGGATATATACTCACTTTAGAAATCGTAGGCATAAAAGAAAAAATTATGAGATTGGATACATATGCTGTAGACTGGTTTATTTGTAGTTTTTATGAATGTAATCTTTAGATCTATTGAGTGGGCGCTGTTCCTCCGCCGCCGCCAGCACCGCCGCCTGATCCCTCGCCTGGACCAGGCATAGGTCCGCCACCTGTAGTTCCACCTTCAGTGCCGCCACCTGTAGTTCCACCTTCAGTGCCGCCACCTGTGGTCATATTGGTTGCATTACCGGCTGTGGTTGCATTACCTGCTGCAGTCATATTGGTTGCATTACCGGCTGTGGTTGCATTACCTGCTGCAGTCATATTGGTTGCATTACCGGCTGTAATTCCACCTTCAGTGCCGCCACCCTCTGTCATGTTCTGCTGTTGTGCTATTGCAGGTTGGTAGCTGCTAATCAAGGAGAGTCCTGATAGCAATAGAGCTGCAGTAACTATTGCCCCTATCATAGGGATTGCAGCAGCTGTTGCTTTGGTTCTATCTTTTTTGTTCTTGTTATCATGTTTTTCACTATGTGGATACATCAGCTCGAATGTAAGCGATATAGAACTTAACCATTTCTATACATTTTTGTAAGACGAGGAGTTGTTAAAGCGGATAAACTGACTGGGAAATGTCAGCGCAAAAGTTAGCAAAACAAATGTCGAAATCTTTCACATAAAATAATTTCATTACTCTTATATGATAATCTTTGCAACATGTCTCGAAAACTCAATATGTATGAATTGGAATGTAGGCAAGTCGGATTTGACTGCTCGCACACTATGAGAGGCAACACTCAGGATGAGGTTCTTCAAAGAGCCAAAGAGCACGGAATACGGGAACATAATCTGAAAGAAAGTGAAATTCAAAGTCCCGAGATGCAGAGCAAATTGCGTTCTCTTATCAAGAAGACAGAATAGGCCTTTGACACATCAAGACCGATGGGATAATGCCTTAGACATTCATGGACATTTCCCTTTCGTTATAGTGTAAAACAGATTCGGTGCTCTTGTATCGGCGCTACTTCATGCACTCAGGCCTTTAGGTAATTGCCGTTCCTAATGATCTAGGATGCAAAGACTTGTAGTGTGCAATATATTCATTTAAAGAATGAAAAGACTCGCCACATTCTTCGCATGCATACCTACTTACATGTTTGCTGCTTTCAGGATTGGAGTGAGGAGATCTATCCATTTGGGTACTGTTGCATTTTCAATAACTTAACACTTTTCACAGACACTCAAGGAAGTATTAGCTTATCTTCTAAGAATTCCGAAAAAAGGCTGTCAAAAAATATAAAAAGCAAGTTTCTTATGCAAATTTTGCATCAGCGTCAAATTCATACTGACTGCTAGCATAGTTGTCGCCGTTGCAACAAGGCATAAGGCGCTATTGCACGCTTACTGGAACAATTTTTATTTAAACCGTTGGGCTTAAAGTGGTATCATTTTGTAAAAATACCAACGGAGCTATCCGCATATCCCTTTTAGTATATTTAGCACATCATTAGTATACGAACTATATGACCGAAGGTGGAAAGGATGCTATCAAGAAGACAGATCAAATGGGATATGGAAAAATGCGGTTCCGGAAAGATTTAGGCAACCTTTCAAGCGAAGATTATTTTTGCCGATTATTCTTAATAACTTTCATACGTATGCAGGGCTAATTTCTAATTATTGCTCAACTCATAAATGCGCGCTTTACCATGGTAAATACGTATGAATTTTTTCTTAAATTGTCTTTAAGAGATAAATGACATCATAGCTCTTTGGTTATCCTTTTTATCAAATCCTGAGCGGATGAAGGCTTCTTAATAAAGCACATAGATGGATATGAATCAGGAAATAGCTCTTTCAAAGCATCAAAGTATACTTCAAAAGCTGTCATGAAGCATATCTTGGTTTTCTTCCCGTCCTTGCCTTGCTCACCTCTACCAATATTGCTTTCGCCAGGAGCGTCAATCCTTTTTTGAAGCTCTTGGTACAGCTCAAATCCATCCATCTTAGGCATCTTAATATCAAGCAGTATTAGGTCATATGCTGAAGGCTTAGTTTTGTCGTTGTCGAAGCTGGAAAGTGCAAGCAATGGATCGTTATATGTAACAACCTCGAAACCACCATAATCCTCCAGTGCCTCTTTTAGAAAGAAAGTGACATCTTCCTCATCATCAACAATGAGTATTCGACCACGATTTCTACGAGGAGATTCTGAACCAACTTCCTCTGCTTCTGCTTCTTTCTGCTTCCCTTTAGACAATATACAAGAATATATGTGTACAAACAAATCTATAAAAGAATATTGGTATAGTTGTTCTCATTCAGGCAGGATATTAGTATTATAATGACCAAAAATAAAAGCAAAAACATACACCGAACCTCGTCGGTAGCAGTAGCTTCCCTAATAGCTAACAGACGAGTGAAAACAAAAAAGTGTCCGACCGAACAGGATATCCAGATGGTCAAGTGAACTAATGTTCAATAGCCTTATTGTCCAACGATACTTGGAGAGATATGGAAGAGAAAGACATTCGAAAAGAAACATTGAAACCAGTAACCAAAGTTAATTCGAAGCTCGATAAGGAATTGCAGGAATGGGAAGTTGAATCAACTAAAGGCGGAGGAGATCTTAACGAGTAACAGAGTTAGAAATTTGTTGTTGAAAAAGAAAATCTCTAGATCCTAGAGGGTCTAATACATTTGCGGCAACAAATGCGAAGTCAGACATCCAAAGGCAGTCTAAAAGAAACTATTGCGCCTCTTCCGTCTCTATTGTTTTCAGCCCAAACTCTGCCACCATGAGCTTCGATAATGCTCTTAGAAATAAACAATCCAAGACCTGTGCCTGTCTGGGATTTGCTTGTGAACTTTGAAAAAAGCCTTGGCATAATTTCAGGGTCAATCCCGGGGCCCGTGTCCTTAACCGACACTACGACTTGCCCATCATTATTTTCTGTAGAAATGTAAACTGTTCCTTGTTTTGTAAACTTGACAGCATTGCCTAGTAGGTTTGAGATAACCTGGCTAATTCGCATTCTATCAGCCTCTACGACTATCTTTCTTGGATTATATTCAAATTTGATATTGCTATCGTCTACTCTTCTCCTTATATCGTCGATAGCAGAAGCAACTACTTCTGATATATCAAACTTTTCCTTGTGAAGCTCAAGTCTATGTCCTTCTATTCTTGTGACGTCGAGAATATCACGTGTTAGCGATTCCAGACGCTCCGCGTTTCTAGCTATTGCTTTAATTGATTCTTCTCTACTTTCAGGCCTCAGATAAAAGAGGTCGGAATATCCTATGATAGCTTGAGTAGGAGTTCTCAGCTCATGCGCCGCCACATTAATGAATTCCCGTTGCATCCTGTCATGATCTTTGAGCTGTTCAACAGCTTCTTGTAATGACAAATTTGCCTGCTGAAGCTCTGCTGTCTTTGATTTGACAATTCCTGACAATCTTCTGTTCCAATTTAAAATAAGAAATGCAATCCCAACTGCTAAGGCTCCTATTGATCCTATTATGATCAAATTAAAATCTCTCTGCTGGTCAATTAATGATCCTACAGATCCCTGGATATCGTGAGGCGTTACAATATAAACAACGGCAAAATTATCACCACTAAATGAGAGTGGCTGGTATGCAATGGTGCTTGTGTTACCCTGAAAGTAAATATCTCCAGATCCAGCACTTCCTCGAAGAGAGTCTCGTAGAAAAGAATTGAAACCGTCTCTTATTTCTAGTGGAATTACAGACTGAACCTCATCTCCAAAAACGTCCTTGCCTATCTGTGTAGCATTAGTAGCGTACAAAATCATGCCATTTCTGTCTAACATTCCAAGCGTACTTCCATACTTGGTCGATAGCTGGGCCTGCAAAACTTGACCAAATTGGTCAAGGTCAATAGCAGAAACTACAACTCCATTGAAGACTGAGCTGTTATTGTTATTACTTTGCCCCGTTTCCAAAATTATAGGATGAGCAATATACAGTCGTGGGACTGCATCCACTGACTCTATTAGACTGGTAAAATACGGGCGTAGAGTATCCCGAGGTTCAGAAAAATACGATCGAGAGCTTCTGTCGCCCCCGGCGTACTGGTTATATATCGTCTGATTTTCAAATGCATTGGCCCATAATAGTTTTCCGTCTTTGTCAAGCCAGAAGTAGCTTGAAGTGATATTGCTTGTAGTTTCTTGCGCATTAGAGAATAGCTCTTTCGAGCTTTCGATATCTTGATTTTGTATTGAAGAGATGCTAGATAGGAGTGCCAGATTGGTGCGGACAGCTTCTATGGTGTTTTTTAAATTATTTGATATATCATAAGCCTGTATCTCAGCATTAGATCTTACGTCCTGCGCGCCAATTTTTCTTATCTCCTCTGAAGTAAAAGCAGAGTACTGGTAAGATGCAATTGAAAGAACAAGCGCTATTGAACCAATAATTACCAGAACTGAAACGCTGGTGTTCCTTGACAGTCTCTGAGACACAATCAACGACAAAAAGCCCGGCGGCCTAGATAAACTCATTTCTCAAAATATTCTAGAAGAATATATATGATTATCTCTTCAGGCTATTAGGTTGAGATAAGTTTTACTATTAGCTTGCGTATTTTACAGTTAACATGCCAAACCGCAAGACAGTGATGATCTGCGATGATGAGACAGACTTACTTTTCCTTTTCAAATCTGCGCTTGAGCCGACCTATCATGTTCTTGCTGTAGAATCTGGAAAGGATTGTATAGAGAAATTTATTGAAGAGAAGCATAACGGAAAGAAGGTAGACGTTCTTCTCCTTGATTATAAACTTGGTGACATGCTAGGAGACATTGTGGCTTGCAAGATACATGAGCTAAATGGTGTAAAGACATTTCTCATTAGCGCGTACGAACTGGAAAAGGCACTAATTAGCCACCTTATGGAGCGGCGCTGCATCATAGGGGTCATGAGAAAACCAATACGGGTATCTGCAATGATTAAAGAAGTGGAAAAGGCACTTGACCCTAGCTAATTTTAGTTGGAGAACCTGTTAGTTTTTCCGCTCTTGCAAAGTTAGAAGTTCCGAGCTTTAGACCGGCAATGTATAACATTAATCAATCCCGTATGGTGCAGCAAGATCCCAATTATTTTTAATTTTTTCGTAAGATACAGATTACTTCACTATCTAGGTTCACCCTATCATGTGAGTCAGCATACTGCTAAACGGCTTCTATAATTGAGTCCCGTGCCCGCTTCTTCACATCCTCGCTCTGATTCGCTAACATGGCATGAATTGGTGCTGCAATGTGTTCATGGAAATTTCCCATGACTCTGTGAGCAACCATACATCAAAGTGGGGACAACTGGTACTCCGGTCCTTGCGGATACTCTTTTTGCTACTTCATAACAATCTATAGTATCAACTACTAATGGCAAATGTGGACCGTGCTGCTCACACGCTCCAACGGGGACGATTACCATATCCATAGTCTTAATTAAATTTTCTATATCCTTCCAACTTAGCTCCTCCCATAATATGGGCTTGCCTTTTTCTGGCATAAATTTACTAATATTTGCCACGTCACCACATTTTAATAATTATTGCTCTAGCTGCTTTTTAAATGTGAATATAGTTTTTGGAAATTGCACTTTTAGCAGTTCTTTTTAGTACCTATTATTTTATCGCGATTGGTTCTAATAATTTTGGCAGTCGAGCGTTTGACGCATTGAGTAGAGGTTGATGATTTGTTCAGTCATCTATCGCTTCTTTTGGTGTAGCGCTCCAGACTTTCATAACCGGATTTTCTAACTTGTTGAGAAGATATGTTTTATAATCTCCCAAGATGAGTTTTTATAACAAGTCAGATTGCGATACAATTGAAATGAGCTTAGTAGCTGTTGAATACTATAACAGAAAATTTGGAGATGACAAAGCTGCAGCCTTCATCCACTTGGTAAGAGAAATTGGTGAAATCGCCTTTGCTATGGAAAAAAACAATATAGAGCATGCGAAGTTAGAGCTTACGGAATCAACTGCATTACTTTACTATCTCGCTTCAAAATATGAATTGGACCTGGATGCAAATATTGAATCGATATATACAAAGAAGCTTGACATGTTGAAAATATCTGGAAAGAACCAATAAATTAAGCAGTTAACCCCAAAGTTTGATCTGACTTTAATGCTGGAATGTTTCATTATTTTCTGTTCTAGTTATTTATTCTTGCTAGCCTTAGCGAAACTGTTCTATTGAGTTGTAGCAATCTCATCATTCTTGTTGTGAATGGCCCAATGAATAAACTGATAGCATTCTGAACAGAGTTTTCTTCCCAGCGTATGATCACAAGCGTAAACGGTATCGCTATCCTGTCCGCACCTATAGCAGATTTCCAATATATGGTACAGTAAGCTTAAGGCAAATAAGTTATATTAAAAGCTCCCAAAATGATATCAACTATCGGTTTTCTTATATCCATTAAGTTTCTTTCAAAAAATGCTGTCAATACTTGGAGTCACGCTTGCAATGGACGAATGTAGGTGGGCTAGAACAACCTACCAATTGGTGTCAGCGTCTGAGTTGATAACGGCTTTGCGCACTTCTCCTTTTTTAGCAAGTCTCTTAGTCATTGCATCTCAAGAACTCGAAACTTGCTTGAGACATAAAATTCATTTTATTTTTGGAATGTCTTATGATTTATAAAGTAGCGGAAAGTCTGTCAACCGATCTGCTCTGCGTTGTGAACCAACATGAATCATGTAATAAGCATGAGGCAAATATATAATTAATAAAGAGCAAAAAGCTGTGAGTGAGACTAGTGTAGGCATCTAGTATTGCTTGGTTGCGTTACAGGAATTCTTTAAAAGCTACCTTGTGCTCACTGTCTGTCCATGCAAGGGACAGATGAGAACTTATCAACCCCCACTATATTTCTCAAAGGCTTTGGAAGGCGCAACGCAATTTCCACTAATGCAGGCACTTGCAGGTTGAAGGTCACTGAAGTTCTGTCTGAGCGCAGAAATACCCGAAGGTCCTCTGGCTTTCAAACCCCAACCAAAACCTTTTCCTCTTACGCAGCTTGAGCAGATGGTGTCGGTGGAGGTTGATTAAACGTAACTGCGCCTATTGTTGTCAACACGTCAAGGATGTCTTTAACATCCAAGTGGTCGACAAATTGACCATTTGTTTCTTCTATCATTTCCGACTCATAATATTTCCATCATAAAGTCAACATTAGATCATTTCTTTAACGCTATGCTTGTACAGCTATCCGCTGTACTCATATTTAATAGTAATATCTTCGTAATCCTGACAGCTATGACCGAAAAACACGATAGAGATTATGTCAAGAGTACTCTTGTCACATACGGTAACAACACGGCCAAACCTATACCTGGCATAGCTTTAGCAGGAATAATGGTTATTGCAGCTCTATTGCTGTCAGGAATAGCACTCATTAGCATCTACGAGCAGCGAGTAATAGCACAAGAGCAAAACATGACAGGTGCCGGTAGTGGCGTTAATGAAGGTGGACTCACGACTGGAGTAACAGGGACTGCTGCTGCACAAGGTGGAAACGCTACCGCTGAAGGTGCAGCAGGAGGAAATCAATCAGAGGTAAGATTGCATTTAGAAGAAGCACGCACTGCATTAGAGAATAACAACACCCAGAGTGCATTAATGCACTTGGATCTGGCCCTCAGTGCACTCGCTGTTACTGGAGGCACGCAAGGTGATACACCTACAGGTACTACTCTTGCAGGTACTGATGCTACCGATAGGAACGGCGAAGAAGAAGAAGATAGCGAATGCGGCGCAGTAACTGTTGGCGGAACAAGCGCGGCTGACGACTATGGCTGTCCACCAGACCCTGATGCGTAAAAGCAGGGTCTCTAATCGTTAACATTAAAAGAACGAATGGAGGAAGAGGCTAGATGTCCACTCTTACGTAATCACCATCAGCTCTGTATCGTCACAAGCCCTGATATGGAATTTATCACAGCAGTTCCAGCAAGCGGAACAGCAGCGTCCGCAAGCACTAATACAGTGACTAAAGCACTAATACAGTGACTATTACTAGCTTCTCTGATTCGACAAAGTGACTTGCTCAGTAATGCAAGGCAGACACGGCATCCATATTGCAGGCAAGGCTTTAGACCAAATGGCACGTAGCACTGGTTGCGGAACTGCATTGAAATTTGGAATATTCCTTCATCCAAGACGACCCAAAGTTTCTGTGAAACAAATAGCGACGCTGATTCAATCTTCTGGATTACTATATTCTTCACACGAAGCGAATGTTGCCTTAGTAGGAGGAGGAGATGTAACTTTGGATGATTGGACTCTTCTTGTTGTCTTCTTGGGCTATATCATTGCGTTCACAACACTTGTGACCTTCATGGTACGATGCAGATTCAAGGAAGCGTGGCCATTGCTTTGGCCTCTACCCTTAGCATATTTGCAGGAGTCGGTGGGCATCCCACGGACCGCGTGAAATAATTCAAGGATATATAGTTTTAAGCGGAATCATCATACAAGCTTGGCCTGAGCTGACATCTTTGGCTGGAGAGCCTGCAATGACACTTATTCCAAGGTTCAGTGTATCCGGAATATTGACAGTCATCACAGGGATTGCTGTCGGAATCTGAGCTGCTACTCGTATCCAGAGCAGGAACGGAAGCTTGGTTCTCATATTACCCCTGGCTATGATGCTCCTTCTGGGTGGAGGTCTAACCCCACTGGCGTCACTAGTCATGGCTGGAATTATCGATGTGCGCATCAGGCAAAAGGATTTGAAAAAACTTCGCGTCAGAAAGCATAAAGCTTGCAAAGTTGAACTCAGCTAATATGGAAAAATCAAATACCCTTTGAGGGCACTAATTTCGGTCATAGACTGGCCTTTAGGAATCAAATGTGGAGTCCAGATTCTTGCTTATGGGAAGAGCTGCATTCAAACAGCTAATCGTTACAGTTCAATCCAATGAAGGGGAGACTATGTCAGTTACGTACTCATGTCTATTGCAACGTTGATAATATCAGCTGTCATGTTGCGAAGTCACAATACCTTCAGGACAGTGACGGCTCATGTAGGAATCTTGGCAAGTATACTCGGTCTCGGCCTTTTCGTGCCAACAGGTCTGCTCCACCCTCTGATTTCTCTTATACCTACGGTGATTTGGTACATCTTCATAGCGCGAAGATTTTTCCGGCTGCGCTAGCGACCCGCAGTAGAACGGCTGTACAAGAATAGGCAAGTAAGAACAAACCGCACCATTGATTATAGAATTTCTCCTAAGTCTTCAGATAAGGTGCTCTTCAACTAGATGACTACCTTTGCCCACTCTGCAATGAATAATGTCTAGTATTCCTTCTGCTCCTTGAATCGTTCTGATTACTCGTTCAACATGCTTTGACGGTGTAAAGACATGGACATTCGGGCCTGCGTCTGTCCCGGCATAGGCGGGTACGCCGTCATCTCGAAGACTTGCTACTTTGTCTAAAATATTATCTGTCACCTTCGTCCAATAGTCAAGTGGTGGTGCTGTCCGCAGGCATACTTCTCTGAAAAGAGAATTTTCTTTCTCATATAATAATCCAAGTCTTGCAATATCTCTTTCCAACACTGCTTTACTTATTTGTTCTATATGGTGGTTTGCGACACTCACGAACTCTGAATAAAACTGTTCAGGACAAGTTTTTTTCGACAACTTCATTCCATCAATTGATCTTATCTTTTTTGGACTTGAACTAACTATAGCAATGATGTTGCGAAGGTCCCAGTGATCCTCGTTGAAAAGCTGCTTTGCATATGAAGTGTCATCAGTATTGCCTTTCTGCCATATCACAAATCCTCCGAAGACAGAACGTGAAGCAGATCCACTTCCTCTTCTTGCCATGATGGATTTTAATTTTGTATCTTCAGTCTTGCCAATCAGACCTGCAAATGCTTCGGCCAACGCAGATGCACTTGCTGCTGAACCTGCAAGTCCACTGCCGACAGGAAATGACTTTCTTGTAGTAACTTCGAGTCTCTCTTTAAACCCTGTGTAATTTCTCATAGCGCTAAGGTGACAAATGAAGTGGCTGCGAATTTCTCCCTTGTCCTCTATCCCATCTATAATGACTTTATCACGTTCTGACGATTCAATCGTTTTTAGAGAGACTATATAGTCCAGAGGATGGTTTATCCCCTCCAAAGTTACTGAGAGACTGGATCTAGTCGGTATTCGCAGCGTATCATTTTCATTTCCCCAGTAAATCACAAGAGCCTTGTTCGGATGGGATAAAGCTGTCTTTATCAAAGGATTTCGATATGAAGTTGATATTGATAGCTAGTAAAAAATATTGCAGCGTTACTCCTATTCTGCAACAAGATAGTTAGAATTCGAGTCATGTGCATCATTTATCAGAGTCTTCTTTTAGCCAGGCATAAAGGTCTGTCAAGGCATATTCCCATACTGGGCCTAGAGCTTGAAGCTAGCTGCTAATCTTTCTTTTTAAGCCTTCGATTAACAACCTCTATATTGTATTCCAGGAATTTCTTGTAGGCAGTAAGTAGCTTCTTTTGATCTGATGCTGTAGATGCCATATCAATTCTATCCAACATCGATTCCACTTCTCTAGCAAGATTATTGATTCCATCATCAAGTGTTATTTTCTGCTCAGAGTTCATCTTCATAGATCTTATCAGTTCAGTGATAGCATGAGCAGCATCACCTGCCTTAACCCAAGTCCTTTCACGATCTTCTACATGTTTAGATCTACTATCTGAGCGACTTCTCTTAACGGTCATTTCAGATACTATACATAACCAATAACTAATTATTAAGCATAAAAATTATTGTTCTACGCAGCGCAGATGATATTAGAAACCTATATGGTTGAGTTCTTGTGCTGTCGCACACGGGGGGATCGACTGATGTCTCGTTGTCATGCACATGAGTCTGTGCCAATTTTTTTGGGAATTCAATTGTGATGGATAGTTCATAAGTTTAAATGATTAGCAGACAATAGCGCAACCATTATTCCCTTCTTTTGTGATATCTAACATTCTGAATAGCAATAATTCTCTAACCGTACGCCTTAAAAGAACACTTCCCATGCCTCAGAAGCTGTAAGTTCACCTATTCTAGACTTGTCCTTCAGATACCTAGCCAAATCGGTTGCTGTGATAATACCCACAACATCTTTGGTATAAGTATCTTCAACCATGAGGTGCCTTAGCTTCTGCGTTGCCATAATCTTTGCTGCATCTTCAATTCGCGCTTTCTTTTTTA
>Ga0081538_10005187_pt1 | contig 11789 bp, 10 predicted proteins | sample TabmetS5T2R1_FD_71022 | JGI IMG/M metagenome (GOLD analysis project Ga0081538, IMG submission 71022) | Tabebuia heterophylla rhizosphere microbial communities from the University of Puerto Rico - S5T2R1 | ecosystem: Host-associated > Plants > Roots > Rhizosphere ... | reverse complement strand
CGAGCACGCCTGGCTCCCCCTCCCCGACGGGACCCGCCTCGCGGCCCGGATCTGGCTGCCGGACGACGCTGAGGACGATCCCGTGCCCGCGGTCCTCGAGTACCTCCCGTACCGCAAGACCGACGGCACGGTCGTGCGGGACGCGCAGCGGCAGCCGTACCTGGCCGGGCACGGGTATGCGGCCGTGCGGGTGGACATGCGCGGGACGGGCGACTCGGACCGGGTCCTCACCGACGAGTACACGCCGCAGGAGCAGGATGATGCGCTCGAGATCCTCGCCTGGCTCGCGGCGCAGCCGTGGTGCGACGGGAAGCTCGGCCTGTGGGGCATCTCCTGGGGCGGCTTCAACGCGCTTCAGATCGCCGCCCGGCGACCGCCTGGGCTCGGGGCGATCATGACGCTCTGCGCGTCGGACGACCGCTACGCGGACGACGTGCACTACCGCGGCGGCTGCGTGCTCGCCCTCGACATGCTCCACTGGGCCTCCTCGATGCTCACCTGGAACGCGCGCCCGCCGGACCCGCGGCTCTACGGCGAGGGCTGGCGCGAGGCCTGGCTCGAGCGGCTCGATACCCTCACGCCCTGGATCGAGCACTGGCTGGGCCACCAGCGGCGCGACGCGTACTGGCAGCAGGGCTCGGTCTGCGAGAACTACGCGGCGATCGAGTGCCCCGTGTACGCGGTCGGCGGCTTTGCGGACGGGTACACGAATGCCGTGCCGCGACTGCTGGCGGGGCTGTCCGGCCCGCGCAAGGGGCTCATCGGCCCGTGGGCGCACGACTTTCCCGAGAGCGGCGTGCCCGGCCCGGCGATCGGGTTCCTCCAGGAAACCGTGCGCTGGTTCGACCACTGGCTGAAGGGCATCGACACCGGCGTCATGGACGAGCCGCTGCTGCGCGTCTGGATGCAGGACTCGGTCGAGCCGAGGCCGATGTACGCCGTGCGGCCCGGTCGCTGGGTCGCCGAGGAGGAATGGCCGTCGCCGCGGATCCGCGCCCGTGTCTGGGAGCTGCCCCTCGCGGGGCCGCGCGAGCTGCTCGGCGTCCAGTCCTGCGGCACGGAGGCGGGTGTCTGGACGTCCGAGGGGCAGTCGGCCGATCTCGCCGGCGACCAGAGGGTCGACGACGCGCTCTCGCTCACGTTCGACTCGGAGCCCCTCGACCAGCCGCTCGAGCTCCTAGGCTTGCCCGAGGCCGTGCTCGAGCTCGCGGTCGACCGGGCGAGCGCGCTCGTCGTCGTGCGGCTCTGCGACGTCTTCCCTGACGGGACCTCCGCCCTCGTCACGCGCGGGCTCCTGAACCTGACCCACCGCGAGAGCCACGAGCACCCCGAGCCGCTCGAGCCGGGCCGGCGTTACGAGGTGCGCGTGCCGCTCGACGTGACGGCGTACTCCATCCCGGCTGGACACCGGCTCCGCGTCGCGGTCTCGCCGACCTACTGGCCGTGGGCCTGGCCCTCGCCTGAGCCGGCGCGGCTGACCCTCTTCTCAGGGCGGATCTCGCTGCCCGAGCGCCCGCCTCGACCGGAGGACGCCGCGCTGCCGGAGTTCGGCGAGCCCGAGTCCGCCCCGAAGCCCGCGGTCCGGGCGGTCGCCGGCTCGCCGCAGGGACGCTCGCTTCGCCGCGAGCTCGCCACCGGCCTTGTGGAGCAGGTCTTCGACTGGGACCTCGGGGGCACCCAGCGCTTCGTCGACATCGACCTCGAGTCCTCCGACACCAGCCACACGGTGTACGCGATCCGGGAAGGTGATCCGCTCTCCGCCGAGGTGCGTTTCCACGCGACCTCCGGCATGGCCCGCGGGGACTGGAGCATGCGCTCCGAGGTGACGAGCAGGATGACCTCCGACCTCGAGGCGTTCCACATGACGACGACGCTCGAGGTCTCCGAGCGCGACGCGCGCATCTTCGAGTGCACCTGGACGCACCGGTTCCCACGCGACCACGTCTAGCCCGTCCCCGGCAGGCGGTAGTACTCGCCACAGCCGGAGAGGTTGGACCTCGACGTATGCGCGCAGCGCGTCGGCCGGCATGGTCGCGCGATTTCAGGCGGCAGAGCGGTAGTCTGAGCCCGTGATCGACTGCGACATCCACCCGCAGGTCGGCGACCCGGAGGAGCTGCTCACGTACGTCGACCCGGCGCAGCGGGAGTGGTTTCGCGCGCAGGGGCCCTCCCTCGGGCTGCCCGGCTACTCGTGGGCGCACCCTTCCTCCTGGTTCCGCCAGGACATCGAGCAGAACGGCCGCCCGCCCGCCTCCGACGTCGACGCGGTCCGCCGCGACCTACTCGACCCGAGCGGGACCGACGTCGGCGTCCTGAACGGCGACGACGCCGTCCTCGTCTCGCTGATGCCGAGCCCGTACCGTGCCGCCGCGTTCGCCCGGGCGCACAACGAGTGGCTGCGCGAGCGCTGGCTCGAACAGGAGCCGCGCCTGCGGGCGTCGATCCTCTGCCCCGCGCAGGACCCGCACGCGGCGGCAGAGGAGATCCGCCGCGTCGCCGAGGACGAGCGCTTCGTCCAGGTCCTCCTCTGCGGCGGCGCCGACCGCCCGTACGGCGAGCCGCGCTACCTGCCCATCTTCGAGGCGGCAACCGACGCCGGTCTCGCGGTGGCGATCCACACCGGCGGCGAGGGCATGGGCATCGCCGCCCCGCCCGGCGGCGCCGGCCCGGTCACCTTCTACATCGAGTGGCACACGCTCGGCTCGGCGTGCAGCACGATGTCCCACCTCGTTTCGCTCCTCTGTCACGGCACGTTCGAGCGGCTTCCGGGTCTCAAGGTGCTGCTGATCGAGGGCGGCGTCGCCTGGCTGCCGGGCATCCTCTGGCGGCTCGACACGAACTGGCGGGCGCTCCGGAGCGAGGTGCCCTGGCTCGACCGCAAGCCGAGCGAGGTCGCGCGCGAGCACGTCCGCTTCTCGACGCAGCCGCTCGAGCACACTGACGGCCGCGACGAGCTGCTTTTCGAGGCGCTCGAGGCCGCGGGCGCGCCCGACAACCTCTGCTTCGCTTCGGACTACCCGCACTGGGACTTCGACGATCCCGGCTTCATGCTCAAGCGGCTGCCCGAGGCCTGGCGGGCGAAGGTGCTGCACGAGAATGCCGCCGAGCTCTACGGCGCGCGCCTGCGCCTTCCCGCTCTTGACTGAGTGGGTGGACGTAGGCTCGGCGGCCGACCTGGAACGAGACGGGCGGCTGGTCACCCGCGTGAACGGCCGCGAGGTCGGCGTCGTCGCCGAGCCGGACGGGACGCCGCGCGGCATCCGGAACCGTTGCCCCCATCACGGCGGACCGCTCTGCCTGGGCCGCGTCGGCGAGCGTGTGGCCGGCGGCCCGGGGGTCTACGAGCTCTCGGGCAGGCGCGTCCTTCGCTGCCCCTGGCACGGTTGGGAATTCGATCTCGAGACCGGGGCCTGCCTGGACGAGCCGAGCCTCCGCGCGGCGGTCTATCCCGCACGCCTCGAGGACGGTCGCGTCCTCGTCAAGGCCTGAGCCGCCTAGTATGCAAAGCGGCATCATGCTGATGTGTATACGGCGCGTATGCAATACTGCGTAAGGCAGTGACGCATACCAACCCGTTCACCTTCGGCGCCCTGGCGCTCGACCGCGCCTTCACCGACAGGGAAGCCGAGATCCGCGAGCTCGTCCGCGACATGCAGAACGGCCAGGACGTCCTCGTCTACGCGCCGCGGCGCTACGGCAAGTCGTCGCTCGTCCTCAGGGCGGCGCAGCGCGCGATACGCAAGGGGATCCTGGTCGGCTACTGCGACCTGATGCGGACGCCGACGAAGGAGCGCTTCGCCGCGGCTCTCGCCAAGACGATCTACGGGGACCTGGAGTCTGCAGCCGGACAGGCGATCGAGCGCGCGACGCGGCTCTTCCGCGGCCTCCGCATCACGCCCACGATCGAGGTCGACCCGATCGACGGGAGCCTACGCTTCGTCTTCCACGCGGGGCGCCGGCGCGCGGCCATCGACGACACCATCGAGGCGCTCCTCGAGCTACCCGGGCGGATCGCCGCCGAGCGCGAGCGCCGCGCCGTCCTCGTTTTCGACGAGTTCCAGGAGATCCTGACCCTCGACCGCCACTTTCCCAATCTCATGCGCGCCGTCTTCCAGGAGCAGCCCGAGGTCGGGCACGTCTACCTGGGCAGCAAGCGCCACGTCCTCGAGCGCATCTTCGAGGACGAGAACGAGCCCTTCTGGCGCAGCGCGAAGCGCCTCGAGATCGGCCCGATCGAGCCGGCAGCCTTCGCCCGTTTCCTGCGCGCGCGCTTCGAGGAGACGGACAGGATCATCGACGACGAGGCGGTCAACCGCGTGCTCGAGGTGACCGGCGGCCATCCCTACGGGACGCAGGAGCTCGCGTACTTCCTCTGGGAGCTCGTGCCGACGGGGCACTTCGCCCGGCTCGCGGACGTCGAGTCGGCGCTCGAGCAGGTGCTGCGCTCCGAGCACAACCACTTCGCGAAGCTCTGGGACGACGCGCCGCACGCGCAGCGGCTGGTCATGCTCGCACTCGCCGAGGAGCCGGCAGCCTCTGTCTACGCTGCCGACTACTCCGAGCGCCACGACCTCCCTGCGAAACCGGCGCTCCAGCGCGCCATCGGCGCCCTGGTCACAAAGGAGATCGCGGCGCGCGACGCGGCCCGCGTCTACCGGATCGTGGAGCCGTTCTTCGCCGACTGGCTCCGGAGCGAGCAGGTCGCTTACGGCTTGGCCGACGAGCTGCGCGGCGGCCGCTGAGCCTCTTGTCATACAAGGTACGGTTTAGTACCTTGTAGCGCATGGTAGATGGACGGCAGGACGCGCTGCTTGCGCAGATGCGACGCGGAACGCTCCAGTACTGCGTCCTCGCCCTGCTCGCCTCCGAGGAGCGCTACGGCTTCGACCTCGTGCGCGGGCTCGCCGACGTCGACGGCATGGTCACGAGCGAGGGAACGATCTATCCCTTGCTCAGCCGGCTGCGACGCGACGGACTCGTCGAGTCCACCTGGCAAGAGTCTCCCTCAGGCCCGCCTCGCCGCTACTACCGGGCCACCGCCGCGGGCCGGCGGGCACTCGAGGAATTCAGGCTCGAATGGAGCCGGTTTCGTGACGCAGTCGACGCCTTCGTGGGAGGAAAGGACGAGAGATGAAACGTACTGGTGATCCACTCGTCGACGACTACCTGAAACAGCTCGATCGAGCGCTCTCCGATCTGCCCAAGACCCGGCGTCGCGAGCTCATGGCCGAGATCGCGGGCCACATCGAAGAGGCTCGGAGCGGACTGGATCCCGAGAATGACGCGGAAGTGCGAAACATCCTCGAGCGGTTGGGGGACCCCGCTGAGATCGCGGCCGAGGAGCGCGCTCGCTCGGGCGCCCATACGCGTCGCGGTGGACTCTTGGAGATCCTCGCCCTGATCGGCCTCCTCGTCGGTGGCTTCCTGTTCGTGGTCGGTTGGTTCGTCGGTGTCGTTCTCCTCTGGGTCTCGGACGCGTGGAGCACGCGCGAGAAGCTTGTCGGAACGCTTCTCGTCCCCGGCGGCCTTCTACCGGCATTTCTCTTCGGGACCGGAGCGGTTGGCGGTTACTCGGAGACCTGCGGCGGCGAGGTCGACCCGGTCACGGGCGCCGACATCAACGTTGTCTGCACCGGAGGTCCAAGCCTCGCCGCCCGCATTCTCTGGATCGCGGTCTTCATCGTTTGTGTCGTGGGCCCCTTCTTCACGACGGCGTTCCTCGCGCGCCGGATGCGCCGGCCGGCGACCTCCTACCAGCCGAGCCCGGGATCGGCGTAGACCGCCTCGCCCTCGACGAGGGTGAGGAGCACGCGGGCGTCGCCGATCGGGCCCGCGCCCGGGTCGAGCACGTCCCGGTCGAGGACGACCAGGTCGGCGAGCTTGGCCGGCTCGATCGAGCCCGTCTCGGCCTCGAGGAAGTTCGCGTACGCCGATCCGGCCGTGAAGGTCCGGAGTGCGGTCGGGAGGTCGAGTCCCTCCTCCGGCAGGAGCGGTCGCGCGTCACGGGAGTCCGGGGCGATCCGCGTCACGGCCACCTCGAGCTGCGGCAGCGGGTCGCAGGTCGAGACCGTCCAGTCGCTCCCGAAGGCCAGCCGGGCCCCGGCCCGGAGGAGGCTCCCGAAGGGGTACATCCGGGCGGAGCGCTCCGGGCCGATGAACGGCTCCGTCAGGTCGTCCACATAGCCGTCGTGGCAGGCCCAGTAGGGCGACACGTTGGCCAGCACTCCGAGCTCGGCGAAGCGTGGGATGTCATCGGGGTGGACGAGCTGCAGATGGGCCAAGTGATGGCGCGCGTCGCGCGTGCCGTTGGCGCGCCCGGCAGTCCCGATCGCGTCCAGCGCGTCCCGGACGGCGCGGTCGCCGATCGTGTGCACGTGCACCTGAAAGCCGTGGGCGTCGAGCAGCACGACGGCGCGCTCGAGCTCCTCGGCGTCGAGCATCGAGATCCCGTAGTTGTCGGTGCCGACGTACGGCTCGAGGAGCGCTCCGGTGAAGTTCTCGAGGACGCCGTCGGCGAAGATCTTCGCGCCCCGGATGCGCAGGCGCCCGAGCGAGCCGGCGCCGCGGAGCTCGACGAGCTCCTCGACCTGCTCCTCGCCGCGCGACCGGTCCCAGAGCAGGTTGCCCTCGACGCGCATGGTCAGCTCGCCGCGCTCGGCGACGGCGCGGTAGGCGGCCAGCTGTGTGAGGCCGTCGATGCGCGCGTCCTGCCAGGCCGTGATCCCGAGCCGGTGGAAGGTCTCCTGCGCGCGCAGGATCCCGGCCTCCCACTCCTCGGGCGTGATCGGCGGGAGCAGGTCGGCGACGAGGTTCATCGCCGCCTCGTGGAGCGTGCCCTGCGGCTCGCCGTCGGCGAGGCGCTCGATGCGCCCGCCGGAGGGGTCCGGCGTCTCCCGTGTCACCCCGGCGAGCTCGAGCGCACGCGTGTTGACCCAGGCGCCGTGGCCGTCGCGGTTGAGGAAGTAGGCGGGCCGGTCGGGGACGACCGCGTCCAGGTCGGCACTGCTCGGCGTCCCCTGCTCGAAGGAGTCGATCGACCAGCCGCTTCCGTCCACCCACTCGAGGTCGGGCTTGGCGGCGGCGTAGCGCGCGATCTCCTCGAGACAGGCCTCGCGCGAGTGGCACTCGTAGAGGGCGCAGCGGGTCAGCTCAACCCCGCCCTCGGCCGGGTGGCAGTGAGCGTCCTGGAACCCGGGCACGACCGTGCGGCCTTCCAGCTCGAGGACGCGCGTCGCGGGGCCGATGCTGTCGCCGGCGTCCTGCGCAGAGCCGACCCAGGCGATGCGGCCGTCGGGCACGGCCACCGCCACCGCCTCGGCCACGCTCAGTGCGGGGTCGGCGACGAAGACCGTCCCTCCCCTGAGGACGAGATCTGCCGGCGTCACGCCCTGATGCAGGCGGCGAGGTGCCCGGCTCTCGCCCCTGCCGGGACGCGCAGCTCCGGGTCGACGTCGCGGCACTCGGGGATGGCGATCGGGCAGCGCGGATGGAAGCGGCAGCCGACCGGAACCGCGATCGGGTTCGGCGTCTCCCCGGTGAGGATCTGCGGGGTCGCAGCCGCCCGGGGGTCGCGCTGGGGCACCACGGAGAGGAGGGCCCTGGTGTAGGGATGCTTGGGGCTCGTGATCACGTCGCGGGCGGGCCCCTCCTCGACGATTCGCCCGAGGTACATGACGGCGATGCGATCGGCATAGTGGGCGGCCGTCGAGAGGTCGTGCGTGATCATCAGGATCCCGAGCCCGCTCGAGCGCAGCTCGTCGAGCAGCGTGAGGATCCCCGCGCGCACGGAGACGTCGAGCATGGAGACGGGCTCGTCCGCGACGAGCAGCTCGGGGTCGAGCACGAGGCTCGCTGCGATGGCCACCCGCTGGCGCTGACCGCCGGAGAGCTCGTGCGGGTAGCGGTCGAGGAAGAGCTCCGGCGGCGTCAGGCCTGCGCGCACCAGCGCCTCGCGCACGCGGCGCTGACGCTCCCGGGCGCCGCCGCCCTCGCCGTGGACGAGCAGCGGCTCCTCGACCGTGGCCCGGACCCGAAAGCGCGGGTCGAGAGACTCGTACGGGTCCTGGAAGATGAGCTGCACGTGCCGGCGGAGGGAGCGGAGACCGCGCCCGGACGCGTTCGTGATCTCCTCGCCCCGGAAGCGGATCGCCCCCGACTCGGGCTTCACGAGCCTGAGAATCGTCTGGGCCGTTGTCGTCTTGCCGCTGCCCGACTCGCCCACGAGCGCGAGCATCTCGCCCTTGCGGACCGAGAAGCTGACCCCGGCGACGGCCTCGACCGCGAGCTTGGGCCGCCCTCTGATCGTCCCCACCACTCCGCGCGGGACGGGGAAGCTGGTGACGAGGTCCTCGACCTCGAGGAGCGGGGCGCTGCCGTTCCCGGACGTCACGACGCCACCCGCATGACAGGGTCGTTGAGGTGGCACGCGGCCGCGTGACCAGCGCCGGTCGGCCTCAGCGGCGGCGCGATCGACGCGCAGGGCTCGAAGACGCGGTCGCAGCGAGGCGCGAACGGGCAGCCGACGAGCTCGCGGTCGAGCCGGGGAGGCGTGCCCGGGATGGAGACCACGTCCTCCTCGCCGTAGAGGTCCGGCGTCGCGGAGAAGAGGAGCCGGGTGTAGGGATGCTTCGGATCGTGGTAGAGGCTGTCGGTGGAGCCGGTCTCGACGATCTCGCCGGCGTACATGACCGCCGCGCGCTCGCAGACCTGGGCCACGATCGGGAGGTCGTGCGTGACGAGGACGAGCGAGAGGCCGAAGTCGTCCGCAAGCTCGGCGAGGAGCTGGAGGATCTGCGCCTGCACCATCACGTCGAGCGCCGTCGTGGGCTCGTCCGCCAGGAGGACGCGCGGTTTGCAGGCGAGCGCCATCGCGAGGGCGGCGCGCTGGCGCATCCCGCCCGAGAACTCGTGGGGATAGCTGCTCGCCCGGGCAGCAGGGATCCCGACGCGCTCCAGGAGCTCGCCGACACGCTGCCGAGTGCTGCGGCCCTCGGCGAGCCCGTGCAGCTTCATCGGCTCCGCGATCTGGTCGCCGATGCGCTTCACCGGGTTGAAGGCGTTCATGGCGCCCTGGAAGACCATGGCGATGTCCGTCCACCGGTGGGGGCTGACGCTCTGCTCTCCGCGGGCGAGCACGTCCTCGCCGTCTAGCAGGACCCTCCCGGCGACGCTCGCGCTCGACGGCAGCAGGCCCATGAGCGCGAGGATCGTCGTCGTCTTGCCGCACCCCGACTCGCCGACGAGCCCGAATCGCTCGCCGGGCCGGAGCTCGAAGCTGACCCCCTGGACCGCGTGGAGCTCGCCGCCCCGCTCGAGCTCGAACCAGACGTGCAGATCCTCGACCGTGAGAACCGGCTCGTTCATGCCGCGTCCTTCGGCACCGGCCGGAGGCGGAAGCGGCGCACCGAGAGGTGCCCGACCCGCAGGCGCGGGTTGAGCGCGTCTTCGATCGCCGTCCCGAGGAGGGTGCAGGCCAGGATCACGACGGCGACCGCGATTCCCGGTGGAGCGATCGCCCACCAGGCGTCCACGCTGATCGCGTTCGAGACGAAGGCGTTCTCGATCATGCGCCCCCACGAGACGAGGCTCGGGTCGCCGAGGCCGAGAAAGGCGAGCGCGGTCTCGGCGAAGATGGCGACCGCGACCGTCAGCACCGTGTTGGCTACGAGGAGCGGCGCCACCTGCGGCAGGACGTGGCGGAAGATGATCCGCGAGTCGCTCGCCCCCAGCGCCTGCGCCCGGCGAATGTAGACGCGCTCGCGGACGCTCTTCACCTGGGCGCGGATGATCCTCGCGGTTCCTGTCCAGTAGATGACGCCGATGATGATGATGATGTTCGTGAGGCTCCGGCCCCAGATCGCGGCGATCACGATCATGAGCGGGACGTCCGGGATGACGAGGAAGTAATCCGTGATGCGCATGAGCGTGATGTCGGTCTTCCCGCCGAAATAGCCGGAGATGATGCCCACGGCCCCGCCGATCAGCATCGCCACCGCGGCCGCCGCGAAGCCGACGACCAGCGACACGCGGGAGCCGTAGATGATCAGCGAGAGTATGTCGATGCCGCCGTCGTCGAGCCCGAGCGGAAACTCGGCCGACGGCGGGGCGAAGGGCGGTCCGACCTTCTCCCGCGGACCGTACGGCGCGAGGAAGGGGGCGAAGATCGCGACGAGGATCGTGACCAGGAGGATGTTCCCGGCGATCGCGGCCTGGGGACGACTGCGGACGATCGACCAGACGACGCCGCCGCGGCGCCGGCGCGCCTGCGGGAGGTCGCCCGGGTCGCCGGGCGCCCCGGCGGCGCCGGGGCCGGATGCAATCGTGCTCATTCGGCGATCCTCGGGTCGAGCTTGAAGTAGAGGAGGTCGGCGGCGTAGTTCGCGATCACGACCGAGAGGGTCAGGATGAGGAAGGCGCCCTGGAGGACCGGGTAGTCGCGCTCGGCCACCGCGTCGTAGGTGACGAGGCCGATGCCGGGGTATGAGAAGACCGCCTCCACGAGGATGGCGCCGGCCACCAGGTACCCGGCCGAGAGCGCGATCAGGGTGGCGACGGGCAGGAGGGAGGCGCGGAAGGCGTGCTTCCAGACGATCGCGAGGTTGCGAAGGCCCTTGGCGCGCGCCGTGAGGACGTAGTCCTCGCTCAGCGCTTCCAGGAGCGATGAGCGCACGATCAGGGCGTACTCGCCGAAGAGGACGATCCCGATCGTCGCCGCCGGAAGGATCATGTGCTCGAGCCTGTCGACGAAGGTCTCCCACCACGACGGGTCCGTGAACTCGAGGAAGGGGTCCGAGATGCCGGCGGCGGGCAGCGTGCCCGCGAACACGATGAGCAGCATCAGCCCCAGCCACTGCGTCGGCAGCGAGTAGAAGAGGAGCGAGAAGCTCAGGTTTCCCCAGTCGAGGAACGTTCCGCGGCGCCAGGCCGCCACGACGCCCGCGATGATGCCGAAGACGATCGCGAACGCCGTTCCGAGCGCGAGCATCGGCAGGGTGTTGAGGAGCGGTTCGAGCACCTCGTCGACCACGGGCTCACGGGTGACGAAGGAGCGGCCCATGTCGCCCTGCGCGAGCGACTTCAGGTAGATCCAGTACTGCTCCCACTTGGACTGGTCCAGGCCGAGCTCCGCGCGCAGCTGCTCCTTGAACTCGACGGTGCAGAACTGGCAGCGAAGCCCGGTGACGGCGTCACCGGGCGTCGCGCGGAAGATGATGAAGTTGAGGGTGATCGCGACGAAGACCGTCACGAGCGCGAACAGGGTGCGCTTCAGGAAGTAGTCGGCGCCCCGCACGTGTACCTCCCCCTCCTCGCTCCTATCCCGGCTGCGTCACCCCGTCTGGTGCGGCGCCCCGAGGTACCGCTTCGTGTAGGCGTCGAGCGAGGGAGGCAGGAAGCCCTCCCAGCCGGGCGAGTTCGCCGTGATCAGGTCGAGCACCACGAGCTGGATGTACGGCTTGTCGCGGTAGAGGATCTCCTGCATCTCCCAGACGATCTCCCGGCGTGCATCCTCGTCCGCCGTCGCGGCCTGCTCCTTGAAGAGCTTGTCGTACTCCGGGTTGCAGTAGCCCGTGTCGCTCCAGCCGCCGTACTGGTCGCAGGTGACCACTGAGAGCACGAAGTTCGGGTCGAGGTAGCCGACCCAGTCCCACATGGACAGGTCGAAGTTGAGGTACTTCCAGTCGGGCGCCCCGATCTCCTCGAACGCCGTCGTCGAGTCGAGGGAGTTCTGCGTCACCTCGACGCCGATCTCGGCGAGACTGGTCTTCACGATCTCGAAGGCCCGGTTGATG
>Ga0081538_10005186_pt1 | contig 11791 bp, 5 predicted proteins | sample TabmetS5T2R1_FD_71022 | JGI IMG/M metagenome (GOLD analysis project Ga0081538, IMG submission 71022) | Tabebuia heterophylla rhizosphere microbial communities from the University of Puerto Rico - S5T2R1 | ecosystem: Host-associated > Plants > Roots > Rhizosphere ... | reverse complement strand
AGTGCTTGTGCCCCATATTGCACTCAAGCAACAGCTCCAGTACAAGGTCGCAGAGCATGCCGAAGTGATCTCATCCATCGGTGTTGCGGCGGCAATGATTCATGAAGAGGCAGAAAAGACTGTCACCAACCCCAGACTGGAAGACATTTCTGCACTAGCAGAGCAGGTGAAAAAGACAGCTCTTGAGCGGGGCGCATTGCCTGAATCAATTACAATTCAATCGGAATACATCAGCGAGCGATCTATTATGCGAGTTACTGCGATGGGAAATGTTTCATTGGATATCGGTACTGCAAATGCTCAGGAGATAAAGACAGAAGAAGCTCATGTCCTTGCCTGCGAGCTTTTCGGAATAAATGAGGGAGTAAGATGCATTTTGGACACAGATAATTATCATATATTTGCCTGCGAGATGAACAAGAAAATGCTCTTCTTGAAGTCTAAAAAGCAGCAACAGGTGCTAGTGCTTGACAAGTATGGCAGGGTCAGACTGTCAGTTGAAAATGCATCAATCTTCACTGGCTCACCAGAGCAGGTGGCTGATAGGATCAAAAGTCTCCTCAGGCAACACGCCATGAGTGGCAAGGATCTTGCACCGCAGGTTCACATCCTTGATGGCGTAAAATTGATGGACTTCTCAAGCCTTACCGCCCAAGAGCATATTTCAAAGGCAGTACAGGATGAACTGAAGAATACTACTACCAAAAATGTTGCAGCAATAGTAAGGGTTTAGCTAGAACGGAAAAATGCAGGATTTTTTTGGGAGCTTACAGTAGCAGTACCAACAGCAGCTGCTGTCGCTGCTCTATAATGAGGATAGAATCCTCCCTGATCTAAACTATTATGTGCTGAAAGAAATCAATCAAAATGACAGATCTGATAAGCAGCTTATTAAGGCGGGTTTAGAAGGTAGAAATCAATTATTATAGTTGTACTGCCGTAATTTTTATGAATCTTGTTATAATAAATTGTCAAAGTAGCATATTGCTTAAGAAGCATGATTGTTATTAATTATTCGAAAAGCAGTGGTAAAAATACCTAGGCATAGCTCCAATACATCTTCTGACTATATGTCAAATGAGAAAGGGATCAATATCTCCAGTCAAAATGGAGAAGAGCTTTTCATAGGTACCGCAGAATCAGAACATACAGAGATGTACCTTAAAGCTATTTGGTACCTCTATGAAAAAGGTCAAGATGCTAAGGTTAGCTCAATAGCAAAGTTGCTCAATGTTACACAACCTTCTGTTGTACAAATGTTACGCAAGCTACACAATTCAAACCTTGTGGACTACAACCAAACCAAGGTAATACTCACTGAAGATGGAAGGAGAATTGGAAGGCAGATGATTAGAAATACTAGACTACTCGAAGTTATGATGAAGGATGCGCTAAAGATAGAAGTAGATGAAGAAATGGCCTGTGGAATAGAACATCATATGAAAAACATCTTTACAGATGCTCTTTGTACTCTACTTAAGCATCCTAGAAAATGCCCTCATGGCCATAACATTCCAAAGGGAAAATGTTGTATCTAATAACTTGGCTATTAAGAGAGTAGATTTTATGTGTAGCAGATCTCTTGTTACGTTTGATGACTGTCTTTTAATTTACATTGCGTACTATCAACAACATAATAATATACTCATTATGTTGACATACGTTATCTGCACGAATTCTCTCTTTTCGAGAAAGAAATTATCTACATAAACTAAGACTTTACATATGAACAAATACTTGATTCTTGGTGCTCATTATAGCACTCTGCAATATAGTTGTACAATTGTCAGTGTTTGTTCAATGTCTCAAGACCTTTTGTGTGAAAGTGTTGACTCATGGCCTTCTCAAATGAAAAGTAGTACATATATGCGCTAATTACACCGCGTTAACCAGGTTAGTAAAGGAAAAGTGGAGATGATGCTACTACCGCCCACCCCAACACTACCATTATAGAAGGTCTTGGTCTTTTGTACGGTGAGATAGACATATACAGTATCGAGAAAAAGATGTTCAGCTTGATACTAAAGACAGTTTAAATATTAGGCCAAACTAATTAGGTCGACCTAATTAATGGGCAGCAATTTGTCGTTTCGGCACAGAGACGCGATCTCACATTTGCGACAGACTGCAGACATTGTTTCTAATATGACAATACTATCACTAACTGATGATATTAAGACAGCTCAACACATAGCCTTAGAAAACAACCTTCCTATTAGCTCTGCACACAAAAGTAGTATTGATAGTGGTGATCAAAAATAAATTGAACCTGCAAAGTTTTATTATTTACCTGTCCACAATCAAGTCAAGAACAAAATTCGTTTTCTGTTTTGTAATAATAATAGCAATCGTTCAACCCTTTATCTCCTCAAATCTCTTTTCTGCCTCTGGTCAAGAGCTTAGCGATACGGATGCACTTATCGTTATGGTCAACATTGAGAGGATCCGTACTCAGCTTTGGTTAACTGAACAAAGCCTAAATAAAAGTAATTCTGAAATGGCATTTGCACATGCTTTCATCCCACATACTACAACATTTCCTGCTATAAAAAATCAGCTTACAGAGACAGCTGGAGAACAATCTACCAAGCAGCTTGAATCATTGCTTACAGACCTTCCTCTGAAAATTAGAAGTGGAGAATATTCAGAGGAAGAAGCAGGGCAAAGTATAGGGCAAATACGCGGACTGCTGGATGAAATCTCTCAACAATCTGTAGGGCCTGTATTCCTTTCTGATAAAGGGATTATGTCTCAAGTTGTTGTATTTCTCTTGCGTGATGCAGTGCAATCATATACAACACTTTCTAATGCATCAGATGGATCTGGCAGTGGTGATGAGAATCTACTACTACAACAGAATATTGATTACGAGAATGCAGTAGGACTCGTTCAGGTAGCTCGCCAGAATTATCAAACAAGTTTGTCTTCATTAATAGAAGATAATAGAAGAAAAACAGAAATTAAGTCATTCTTCAATGAACTTGAAAGCTCTCTAGCTCAAAAAATGGACAATGAGACGATTCTGCGCATTACTACTGCAATCGAAAGAGACTTGGCAGAAGAACTATCAGTAAGCGAAGGAAGCGAGAGCACAAGTGAACATCAACAGTATTTTGCTACAATAAGAACACTTTTGTCAAATGTTATTTCGGAAGTAAATAACGGCAATTATGAGCAGGCGGATCAGTATGCTATTACTGCGTACTTGGATAATTATGAATATTTGGAAGCACCAATTGAAAAACATGATCCTAACCTAATGCTAAGCATTGAAGTGGAGATGAGAGAAGAGCTGCGCAGTATGATACAAGCGAGGGAATCCTCACAATCTATAAATGCATTTGTCGAAGGCATCCTCGTTAAACTTGACCAAGCAGAAGAGTTATTGAGAAATGATCCATCATTTAACCAAGGTTCAGCGTCATCATCACAGGCACCAACCTCTTCTTCTGCTCTTTTTGCAGACATTGAAGGACTACAGGCCGGATTTGGTACCTATACTGGTGAGCGTAGAGACATTGGTGAAGCCGAAGACCCTGCAAAAGCCGCTGTTCGCAGTGATATTGATACGATCAGGATGCAGCTTGATGAGACACTCAGACTACATCAGGAAGGAAACTATGATGGCGCACTCATTACATCAAGGTCTGCATACTTGGATAGCTATGAAAGTGTAGAGATTCCGTTACGTCCTATAGATCCAGATTTCACTCTTGAAATGGAAATCAAGTTCGCAGAGCTTAGGAATCTAATTCAAGCTCATGCACCGCATGAACAGGTCGAAGCAAAAGTTGTTGAAATTAGAAGAGGGCTTGATGAATCAGAAAGATTAGTATCTGGTACTGGCATTTTAGCGCCAGCGATAGCTTTCTCTACATCCTTCTCGATAATATTTCGAGAAGGTCTAGAATCTGCACTAATAGTAGGTGCCATCTTAACATATTTGGAAGCATCAAGAAATGCCAAATTCAAAAAGCATGTGTACTACGGTATAGTGATAGCAATTGGAGCAACTGCTGTTACCTGGTTTATAGCTCAATTCATAATTGAAATCTCCGGAGCAAGTCGTGAGCTTATAGAAGCTATTGCAGGCGTCTCTGCAGTAGCAATTCTATTTTGGGTAAGCTTTTGGGTATTGAACAAGATCGAAACAAAGCGTTGGATAGAATTTGTAAAGGCAAAAGTCTGGAAAGCAACAACCACAGGCAGCATAATGGTTTTTGTAATGCTTTCATTCTTTACAGTGTATAGAGAAGGTTTTGAGACCGTATTATTCTATCAGGCGATGCTTTCCTATGCCAAATATATGGAATGGTATATTGTAGCGGGATTTGTTCTAGGTTTGGGTGTGATAGTTACAACCGCAATTATAGTAAGAAAGCTAGGACGAAGACTTCCACTAAGAGTCTTATTTGCACTAACAATGGGAATTGGCGCATACATGTCAATAGTGTTTATGGGCAACGCAATACGCGAATTTCAAGAATTGGGCTTTATACCCACAACACCTCTTATAGGAATAGTGCCCAGACTTGACATTAACATGGCAACGATGACTGGCATCCATCCAACCCTCGAATCAATTGTCGCCCAAGTTATACTTCTTGCCGTATATGTAGTAGGCTCATTGTACATATTGATATTGAAGCCAAGACGACAGAGGCGCATAGAGGAGGCACGCAAGTCCAGACATGATTTAGTTAGACAAGATAAAGGCAGAGAAGAAGGCAAGGGCCATTAGATAGCAAGGCCCTCTGTAAAGTTCTTTAACTCTTTATCTTACCTATCCTTTTTTCATGTATTTGATGACAGCGTGGCATGAATTAGAAACTCTAGTTGTGAAGCTTTTCGCTGTTGTTGTCTTATATTACCTGTACATAATTATATTATGCTTAGTTACGATACCGTTGCCTTTGCCATTTTCGATTCGCTATCTCGATAAATTGTCTCAGAATCATGTAGAAATCATTATAACTAAACCCAGCGTAAGAAACTAACTAATGTTTTTGAACCCAGAACAAAAAGCGTGCTAGTTTGATGGATGTTGCTCAATCGCTTAGAACTATCATAGTTGAACAACTTTCGCTTTTGTAAAAAATATTCCAGAATTTGGGTATGACAAGTAAGCTGCAGGGATCTTAGTTAGCTGGCTTCCTTAATTAATAGAACGAAAACAAGGCTACCTACTCGCGAACTTTCCGAGATTTATTTACCAAGGAAGAAAAGTTTGCATAGGGATACGTTATGTGAGAAACGCTATTTACTAAAGTTTCTTCGAAAAACCAATTCGAGAAACAACTTTAGTACTCGAAGCATTTAAGCTGGTTCAAAAATGCTATCATTCTAAGATAGCCAAGATCGACTGAGATCAAACAACCTTGGCAATTATTGATGAGTGCGAAACAAATGCTAATAGAATGGAAATTTCGTCGTCACTGGATGTATTATTATCTTCTCACTCATTATGCACGTTCCAGGTAGGAGATTTCTAAAAAATAAATATAAAAAACAAAAAAAGAGAAGAATTTCTTCTATACCTCATTGTCATTTGTTGCTACTGTTGCAGCAAGCTGGCCGCTCTGTCTAGATTCGCAATTATCATGTTAATATGTTGTTCTATTTGTTCTACTGGGACCCTATCTGTTATCATCTGTCTAAGCTCTTCTCTCAACATTACTTCTGTTTGCTCCATTAACTCTCTGTCATGCTCTGCGATGGCAGCCTCTATGAATTCATAGTTTTCCAAGTATGCCTCTATTGCAATGCCCTCCGCTCCTGGAAAGTTCTGTGCACGATATGCGTCTAACAGCTGCTGACTCAGCAACGGTTTGATATTTTCAATTATTGCAATAGGATCCTGTTCTGCAGCACCACCTTCTTCGCCGACTAGTTGATTTTCAGGGAGACCCGTAATTTCCGCTAACTCATGTATTATTCCAGTGATTGTTGTTCCGACATTTGACGGTTCTTCCATATTCATCAATGCAGTATTCAGGATCGAAAAGTACTCATTTACTTCTCCTACTTCGGGCGCCATACTTGGATCGATTCTACCAGCAGCTGAATTGAATATGTTCATAGCTCTGTCAATAAATGCCTGTCCATCTTGATATTCTACAACTGCCACTATTGTGCCGTTTGCGACAGCCTCCTCATATTCATGTCCTGCAATATCTAACAGTCTTGCCACTACACTTGGGTTAAATGCTACGACATTGTCAAGCTCTGAACTAGGAACTACCGCTTGCACACTATTGTTCAGTAGCATATCGATATTATCTACCTGACTTTGAAACTCTTCAAGTTCAGGGGTCATAACGCTAGATGTTAGACCCTGCAAAGCCTCTGCCAGGGTTTGGTTTAATGTGCTGTTTTGATTTGCCAGCTCAACTTCGATACTTGAATATACTTCTTCTATTGGATGATGTACATGAGCCTCTGCTAAGGTGTTGTTTCCAGCTTCTTTGTTGATAACTGCTTGATCAAGATGTCCCCTTATCTGCTCTATGTTTGACACAAATTCAACTAAAGTAGCATTTGGTGCAGTAGCATTCGTAGTTGTTCCATTTTCAGTAGTAGATGCATTACCAGCAGTTGCAGCACTAGTCGATGCACTTGTCATATTATCGTCACTACTTAGTACTTCTATCGTGGGAGATTGTTGGTGTTCGAGTTGATGTCTTCCATACGCAGGAGCATATAGTCCTGACGAGGCTACTAACGCTAGCAGGACTACGGCTCCTATGAAACCTATGTGCACTGATCTCAGATTTGTTTTTTTGAATTTTTCCATAATTAGGTTCGCCTAATTAGGTCAGCCTAAGTTCTTAAGAGTTTTGAAACAAAAGAATAGTAAAACATGCACCTTTTGTCATACGTATATTTAAGAATTTTACACAATATTAGGGAGCCCTAACTGATATTTACGAATAGTTAGTACATGCCAACGAAATTCCTTAAATGACTTCAAATTTTTCACGTAAAATAATACTTGATTTATTGGTGCTTGTTATTTCTATGTTACTAGAAGATATAATACACTTGGTGCCTGTAGTGAGACTGACAATGTATATTAATTTCAATATGATTCTTTAAAGCCAAACATTACAAAAACAATAGTTGTCAACGTCATTCAGAAGGTAGCCAGTTAAATCCCTGTTCGATATTAAATATTCTTTGTTTCAATATAGAATTTGCTTTGTTTTGATAAAAAAGGTTATGACAATAATGACATGTGATCTTGGAAAACCTATGGGATTAGAATCACACCACACTTTTTGGAGTGATGTTGTATACAGCTTCACTTGTAGATTTGCTGTATTGTTACTGAAGTATCAAAAAAGGATCTTGACGTCATAATAATTACTTACTGAATTGCTCTGCTTTTTGAGGTAGATGCCTAGCAAACTCTTTTACATCCATCACTAAGCCGTAGTAGTCTCTTACGACTTCTAAAGTGGACTCAAAGTGTTTAATGTTGCCCGATGCTGTTGCATCCGAGATGAGTATTACATCATATCCGTTATTGAATGCATCTCTCAAAGACGCCTCAACACATATCGAGGTGTCTATTCCACAGAACATCAGAGTATCGGTTCCAATGCTTTTTAGCCAAACGCCAATTTCAGTATCTTGAAATGCCGAATCTCGTCTCTTGATAACCACATGGTCCATTGGAGACGGCTTGATTTCATCGACAATATCTGCATCCCAAGTGCTTATTACGCAGATTGGCTTTGTGCGTATTCTCTCTTCTCTTGACTTTGGCAGTATTCTGTGAGTGTTTGTTAAAAGATCTATGCCAGATTTCTCCCTCACGGCCTGCGTGTAAAATACTGGTATATTGACGCTCCTGCATAGCTTGATAAGTTCTGCTATCTCTGGAATAACACGCTGGTAGCGGGAAATATCCATGCCAAGTTGATCGTACGATCCACCTTTGCTTACAAAGCCATTTTGAACATCTATTACCATAAGTGCAGGGTTAACATTATGGCCTTGAATATTGATAATCGTCATACCTATGGATTGGAAGCGCGGACTGAATTAATAAATTTGAAGTAACTCTATTCACCACTACTGGCAGTAACAACATCAATACTATAAGATGACGAATCTGCAAGAAATTCTGGCCTTGTCCCATGCCAGCCTTTTAATGTGACAAGGATTTTCCTGTTGTATGGGTCGACTGCAGCTTGGAATCTTCCTTTGCCGTTTATGCTGTGTTCAAATGCAAAATGAGTATACTCTTGCAAAAGTGACCCCGCTATCTGCGGTTTGAATGAGATTTTGTTTTCAAGCATGTTCAATTTCATTCCAAGCATCATTTCTCGCAAGGCGTGAATATACATGCTAATAGACCACGCCTGCAAGATGCATGAGTTGAAGGGATCTGGTTTGTCTCCCTTGTATGTTTCTGCAAACATGCCGTTTTCTGCCAAAATGCGTTCCGCCATGCAATTGACATAGTAGAGTGCCTGCTCGCTTCTTCCAGCTTTAGCCTCGGCTAGCGCTGCCCATCCTGTAACAAGTGGCCAGACTGCCCCGTCATGATAGAGGGCAGGATGATACTTATGGTCTAGGCTGCTGAGCGTTCGGACACCCCAGCTTGTTGTCATATCCTCTTGCTCAATTCTTTCAAGTACTGATTGTGTCTTACGGGGATCATTAGCTGCATCTGTGAGCAAAAGCACAAGTGTGTTTGGTCTTATGCTTGGGTCTTTAGAGCCATCCTTTCTTTTTGTATCATAGTAAAATTTCGCCTCTTCATTCCAGTATTCATTATCGATTTTAAGCGCTAGTTGCTCTGCATTTTGCTTCCACCTCTTGTGATTGTAGCCGTCACCAACTATGCCTGCTAGCTCGCTTCCGATCTTCAAACTTTCGTAAAACAAAGCCTGAACATCGTTTGCGCTTTTCCGCCTGTCTATGTGATCCATCCAAGTTGAATCACGTAAAGGCAGTTTTTCTGCTGTGCCAGTAAAACCATGGTCAATCAAGCCGTCTCCGTCTATGTCTTTGAGAAGACCACAATCAATGAGTGCTTTAATTGACTCCCATCTTCTATTCAGGTAATCAACATCTCCTGTTGCCAGTACGTATTCCCGTATCGCCCAAGGAAAGAGAAATGTTGAGTCGGCAGAGCCATAGGTGGTAGTATGCAAGAAAGCCTTGCCACTTATTATCATCGGAAGCTCACCAGGTACAGCACTCTTGGTGGTAGTAGTCTTTTTCGCCTGATGCTTAAAGAAATTGTCAATGACAGAGCGCGCAAAGCGGTAATCGCCAAGTGCAAGGTATCCTCGCAATGACCAGCCAGTATCTCTTGCCCAATAATTTGGGAAGCGGGGAAGCCCTGCGCATATCCCTTCTCCAAGGCCATCGTATTCTGCTTTTAGATATTGCAAGCATGTCTTGGCCTTTTCATACGCTCTTAATAATTTTGATATCTGGAGATTTTGTTTCTTTTCTGCCGTGGGAGACCTAATTGTAAGCGTCGATGATGAGTATCTCTTGAAAGTGTTTTCAGTTTCCTGCACAAGCTTGCTATAGTTATCCCTCATGAAGCAAAATTCTTTTAGGCAATCGTTGGCACTTGAAAAGCTACCTACTCCAACAAGCGCAAGTTCGATGGTTTTGTCTTCTTCAAGCTCTAGATCATACGATAGCTCAAGATCGTTGTCGAATGAGTCCGTCAAAATCTTGCTTGGCTTTATGTTTTTTGGCATGAGGCCTATGGTTCCAAAATACTGTCTCTTGTCTTTCTTGGTATCTCCTGCAGAGCTTATCTGCAGGCAGTTCTCGCGCATATTGAACTTGGTGATGTTGCTCTGTGAGATGGCTGCAAGTCCATAGCTAGTTATGTTTCCATCTATTAGAAAGTGAAAGCGGACTTTATTTGGTCTCTTTCTTTTGGCTGGCCTAAGATCATGGTCTGTATGGGGCCTCATACTCATCTTCATTTCCATTATGAACCCTCTATTTTCGAAGGGCACACACAGCCTTCTTTGTACGTGCAGTCCCCCCAGATCGTGGTGTGTTGTAAGAACGCCGTGCTCATGTCTAGAGGACAAGGCAAAATTTGGAAGGCGCTTACGCACACCATTGTCGATAGATACCTCGACTATTATTCTTCCAAACGACCTTGCGGGAGGTACGTACAGACCCCCATTGTCATACCGTACGCCCATCCACGTCCAGTTGGCAGAAAGAGCCCCATTTGAGGAGCATACAATGTACGCTTTTTTCCCTGATAGCACAAGCGGGGTTGTAAAATTCTTAAACATTGTGTCTCCTCTCGAAACTGCGAGATCCATATATGTCAGCGAGTCAGGAGTAATATGGATACTATCCTTCTGGTATCCAGAGATGTAGTCAGTGAACGTAAATGGAATGGTTATTTCTTCAAAGCCCTCAAGCTTGCTCATTATCACTATCTTGTGTTTGACTTTGTCATCCAAGCCTCCCTCTTTAATTATCAAGAACCTTGCACTCTGATACGGTTTGAATGATATCGGCCTGCTTTCAGAAAGCATGGCCACATTGACCACCTCGTCAGAGGTTGCGATAAAGATCGAGTTTCTATGAACGGGAAGGTCGTCTACGTAAATGTCAAGTGAAACGATGTTGCCTCCAAGCGGAACTGGAGGATTCAAAAGCGAAAATATAAAGCCATGCTGTTTGTCCTCCCCGTTTACTACTATTACATTTTTTAGGCTGCCTCGCACATAAGAGAGTAAAGTATGGCTATTGTCAAGCGTCCTTGTTATTTTCTAACCACCTTCGATGATGTAACACCATCTAGATCGACATGATTGTTATTACAGACCATACTAATAAATTTTTTTAATAATCTTATGTAGAGAATTACTCTTTTTTCTCTGAAAGCATTTTCGTAATGCACATAAACTCAAAAAGCCTAGCTATAGCCACTCCTATGATAATTGGAGGGAGAAAAAAATCTTACAATTCAGACAAGACGCAATTAGAAGGTAGTGGATTTCATAGACTTAGGTCCTTCCCCGCCAAACCCTGTACATGTATACATAAGGGGGTTCGATTGCGAAGTTTTGAGCGCTGTGAATCATTCATCCGTCCATATGAGAACCTTTGACAAATGCTCTTGAACCAACAGCACCAACTTTGATATTTTTGTATCGGAAAGTATGATACATAATAATGTGATTTGAAAATTCATTATCCTCTCCTCCTCCAATTATCAACTACTATATTCATTGCACCATCGTCTACCAGATTATTACTATTATTACTACCATTCATTGGACTTACAAATCCAACATATCCAAGATGGTTATCACCTATTACAACAATTGAACAATAATTGGGAATAAATGGATTAGGTAAGTCGCATTTGTTATCGCCATTCGCATCGCCTAAGAGAGATACTTCTTTTGTAACATCTACATCTTGGTAATTTCTAGGTAGAGATATTCCTTGCTCTGCCCCATTTAAGCCAAGGGCTGTTTCTCCACCTTCATAATTTGGATAATAAGGTTCTTCCAACGCGTTGTCTTGCGTATCAAATAAATTATAGAAGCTGATTACCTGGCTCTCTATACTCCGTCCATACACCTCCTCTCCAGGATCGTCTGCATCTGAAGGATTCGTGGATACTTGTTCATTATCTACAGCTGCGCCCATTAAATGAACCGATTCAACTATAAAATTTGTACCACCACTACTATTCCACTCTTGGTTGCCCGTCAAGTCTTGTAAAGCAACTAGAACCACAGTAGCCCCTAGCGAATGTGCAATAATTCTAATGTCAGTA
>Ga0081538_10005185_pt1 | contig 11792 bp, 13 predicted proteins | sample TabmetS5T2R1_FD_71022 | JGI IMG/M metagenome (GOLD analysis project Ga0081538, IMG submission 71022) | Tabebuia heterophylla rhizosphere microbial communities from the University of Puerto Rico - S5T2R1 | ecosystem: Host-associated > Plants > Roots > Rhizosphere ... | reverse complement strand
TGAACATGCTCGGGGTGACCGACGAGGAATGGGGGCTCGTCAAGCGCGAAATCGGTATCGAGCGTGGCTGGGATGCGGCCTACCAGCTGGTTTCCGCATTCGACCTGCCGAGCATGCAGCCGTCCGCCGACGTAACGCCTGAAGGCCCGTAGACGCTTCTTCTGGTGCTACGCGCCTGCCAAGGGGACGCGAACGCCCTCGGACGCCACCCACGCCGGGGGCGTTCGCCGGTTCCCAGATAACGCCGGCAGCGTCGCCGGCGTTAGTTCGTAGGCTGAGGTCGAGTGCTCCTACGGGAGCCCGATCCATGGACGATGATCGGTCCCGTGGACCGGGTTGCCACTACCCAGCCCAGTCCGGGTGCGGCCCCCGGGGAAGAAGGCCCGGGCCGCTTGCCTCAACTCATCGGTAGATGCTCAGCCCGCCGTTTCAGGTGCATCGAGTCGGCCATCTACTGGTCGCAGCCGTGGGGTGGGCGCGGCTCGGCGCGCTGGTTCAGGCTGGCCGGACGGTGGCAGCGGTGCCGTAGGCGACGATCTCGGCCAAGCCGTTGCCGAGGTCCGAGGAGTCGAACCGCACCCCGAGGACGGCGTTGCCGCCGAGCTGGCGGGCGTGGTCGATGAGGCGCTCCAAGGCCGTGTGCCGGGCCCGGTCGACCACCTCGGTGAACTCCTTGACCTCGCCGGCCTTGAGCGAGCGGACGGTGCCGGTCAGCCCCTTGGTCAGCCCGACGCTGCGCACGATCAGGCCCCAGGACAGGCCGAGGGTGCGTTCCACCGTGTAGCCGGGCAGCTCGAAGGTGGTCGAGGTGGGCATGTCGTCTGCCGGCCCGCCGGTCATGAGTGCACCAGCTGCCGGGACGCCAGCCACCGCCGGGCCTCGTCGGCCGCCCAGGACAGCGCCCGCAGCGCCCCAGGCGAGGGGTCCACCCCAACCACACGCTTGGCCACCCGGTCCACCTCCAACCCCTGCGACGTCAAGGGCGAGATCACACCACACGCGCCGCCCATTGGCGAGGCACCGCCCGATTGGACTGGCTGCACGCCGAGACACCCAGGTACTGGCGTGTACCGAGACCTCACTGGCCACCCTTGGGCAGCGCAAAGGGCCTGGCCGCAACCAGACCTCACTGTTGGAGGTGGGAGACTCAAACTCTGGCCCACCTCATGAAAGCCGGCCTGGGAGTAGCGCGGTCGGCGGCTTGACCTGCGGTCTCTGTGACCCGTCGTGACCGCTCGTGCCCGCTGCACTCCGCTACCTGCCGTCGCCGCGTGTACCCGGCGTGTACCGCTCGCCTAGACCATGGCGCATAAGGCAAGCGCATCCCGGCGAAAGGTCTCCTCCGGAAGCGTGGGCCGCTCCCCCTCCGGGAACGGCAGCGGCCGGCCCGGCGCCGGGTCCTGCGCGAATCGCGGCAGCAGATGGGTATGCAGGTGCGGAACGGCGTTGCCGAGGGTCTGGTAGTTCATCTTCACCGGCTGGTAGTGGCGCTGAAGGGCCGAGGCCACTTGGAGAATCTCCAGCCAGTAACCGCTGGCTTCCTGAGCGGCCAGCTCGGTTGGCTCGGCGACGTGGCGGCCGCGCCACACGACGATGGTGTAGCCGAGCTGCCAGCTGGCGCGCTGCAGATACGCGTCGCTGTAGCGGCCGGCATAGATACGGATGCCGTGCTCATCCTCGTCTGGGCGGTCTTGGGCACACATCGGACAATCCTTGCCACGCAGGCGTTCAGACCAGTCCGACGGCCAGGTCGTGCTCGTGCTGCACCTCTCTTGCGGCGGATACCTGATGGACAGAGCCTACAGACTGCGGCCTATCCACCGGCGGCATGACCTCTTGCATGCCATATACGGACCTGCGGCCCCCATGAGAGGGGGCTCAATTGAACGAGCCAGAGACCACCACCGTGGTTGCGGGCGATGCCTCGGCGACGGTGGCCGAGGCGGCCAAGAAGCTCAAGGCCCGCAGGGCACCGAAGTGGGAAACCGACGCCCGGGACCGCCTCAAGACCGCCATCCGCCGCTACAGCAAGCCGCTGGCCGACCTGGTCGCCCGCGACGCCAACGAAGGCGACACCCGCCTGCTGGTCACCGACTTCCTCTATGACGGCCTCGGCTTGACAAGTACGCCGACCTCATCACCGAGTGCCAGGTCAAGGGCGAGTTCGCCGACTACGGGCTGCGCATCGATCGCGAGCTGGTGGCCTTCATCATCCCCTACTGGTCCTCTGCTGCCCCCCAGGTTCCGCTGAGTTGCGGCCCCAGCGCGGCCCCACCCAGGCTCTGAACGGCCCCGGCGAACTACGTACCGTTACGGATCCACTCTCGAACCTGTGTTCGATACGCTGCTCCGGTGGGGACCTGGCACGACCTGGACTTGGGCCGGCCGATCGCGGCGCCGCTGGAGCGGTGCGCGGAGCTGCTCGGGGTCGACCTCGCCACCGTCCGCGAGCTGGCCGCTAACGTCGAGCCGTACCTCCGCGCCGACGGCACCAGCATCTGGAGCCTGATGCAGCTGGAACGCCAGCTCCGGCCGGAGGCGTACGGCCGGCGGCGAGGTGGCTACCTCGACCGTCGACAAAGCGGCAGGAGCACCTACAGCTAGATGGATGAGAGCACCAGCAGCACCGCGCCGATCCAGAAGAGCAACAGTGGGAGGCGACTCGTGAGGTTCTTGTCGGAGGTCCTACCGGCGCGTCGATCACGGCGTCGCACCGAGGTGTCAAGCAGGAGCCCGGCGGCCATCAAGCCAATGCTGAGAACCTGGATGGCGCGATGCATGTTCCCTCTCTACCGGTCCGCGTAGCTCACGACGGTCACCTGACGACCATTGTGCGTGCCGCCCCGGCAGCCGATCGGTTGGCCGGCCGGCGCAGGGTCACGACTAGCCCCGATGGTGGCATAGCCGAGAAGGAAGCTCAGCGAGAAGACGGCATCGGCAACCACGGCGAGCATGAGCGCCGGATCACCGCCAGGGAGGCCGGGCAGCACGCGATGGTGACCAGCCACAGCGACCAGGCAAGCGCGATCCTGGTTCGGGCATGCAGCTTCACGTCTGGCCCTCGCCACCGTCAGGGCTGGCCCTGGGCGATGTTGGCAGGTCGGCGGGTGCGGGAGCGTTACGGCCGGTGGCATAGACAGCACCTACCACAAGGCACTGTCAGCCCAACACTCAGGGCCCCGGTGACCATCCGCAGCCAGGCGACCGACACACCCTCGACGCGGCGGCCGAGCGGCGTGGGCATCGGCCGACGAGGTCACGCTCGCTACCCGCGCCGGAGCCGTCTCAGGCTTCCAGGAAGGCCAACAGGTCGGCGTTGATGGTCTCCGCCTGCGTCGTGGGCATGCCGTGCGGGAAGCCGCTGTAGGTCTTCAGCGTCCCGTTCCTGAGAAGCTTTGCAGACAATGGCCCGGAGTCGGCGTACGGAACGATCTGGTCGTCATCGCCATGCATCACCAGCACGGGCACCGAGATCTTCTTCAAGTCTTCGGTGAAATCGGTCTGCGAAAAGGCGACGATGCCGTCGTAGTGCGCCTTCGCGCCGCCCATCATGCCCTGGCGCCACCAGTTCTGGATGATTGCCTCCGACGCTTCCACGCCCGGGCGGTTGAACCCATAAAATGGTCCTGCCGCAAGATCGCGATAGAACTGCGAGCGATTGGCCGCTAGTTGTGCCTGGAGTCCATCGAACACTTCTTTGGGAAGGCCGCCCGGATTGGCCTCGGTCTTCACCATCAGTGGCGGCACTGCGCTTATCAGTACCGCCTTCGCGACTCGGCTTTCGCCGTGCCGGGCCAGATAGTGCACCACCTCGCCGCCACCAGTCGAATGGCCGACGTGAACTGCGTCCTGCAGATCGAGATGGGCCGCCAACGCCGCAAGGTCGTCGGCATAGTGGTCCATATCGTGGCCGTCGCTTGTCTGGGTGGATCGTCCATGGCCGCGCCGGTCATGGGCGATGACGCGATAGCCGTGCTGGAGGAAAAACAGCATCTGCGTGTCCCAGTCATCGGCCGACAGGGGCCAGCCGTGGCTGAACACGATGGGCTGACCGCTTCCCCAGTCCTTGTAGAAGATCTCCGTGCCATCCGCGGTAGTGATCGTGCCCACGTGGTACTCCCCTCTTGATGGCGCTGATTCCCGCACGCGGCCCACCGAGTCTCGTTGGCGCCGACCGGCGTTCGCATCCGCCAGTGGCCAGCGCGACCGGCCAGCCGTGCCCTCAGCGTGCCCTAACCGACGGTTGCGAGCGGCCACCAAGGTCAACCACGGCTCGTCAGAGTGGTACACCAGCGCCGAGCCAAGTCGGGTTGCCGGGCCTGGTCGGGCGAACCCTGCAGAAGCGGTCAAGGCAAGAGAACGGGAGTTGGCCCGCGCCATGGTCGCCGGCGCGATCCCTATCAGTCAGCCGCCCGCGGGTCGGTACGACCGCCTCAGTGGCAGGCGACCGGACCTCCCTTGTCGAGGACGGCGCCGTCCTCGGAGACGAACCGCCACTCGTAGCTGGTCGGGTGCAGGAGCAGCTCCAGCACGCCGTGGGCGTCGCCGATGCGAACCTGGCTGTTCTGCTTGGGATCGGCGAAGCCCATCAAGGTGGCGCCGCCGGTACCGACGACGAACTGGCTTATTCCCTGCCGGTTGGCCTTGGACCAGGGGGTCTGGCGGGCGAACCGCTCGTAGCCGTGCTCGTGGCCGCTCAGCACTACGTCGGCGCGGGCGTCGTAGAGGTCCTTCCAGAACCCGGCCACCGAGCGGTGATTTCCTTGGTGGGCGCCGGACGAGAAGCGCGGGTAGTGCCAGTAGGCCAGGATGCAGCGCTTGGCGGTGGCCACCAGGTCGGCCCGCAGCCAGCGCGCCTGGGGCGACCCGGGGCCGTGGGCGATGCTGGAGTTCAGCGCGATCAGGTGCCAGCCGCCCAGGTCAAAGCTGTAGTAGCTGCGCCCCCTCGGCTTGGCCCGCTCGCCGAAGTAGTCGAAGTAGCCGGCCGCCCCGGGCGTCCGGTACTCGTGGTTGCCCGGCACCGGCCTGGTCCTGGCCTTGAAACGGCCCCAGGTCGGGTCGTAGAGGCGCCGGTACTCGCCCAGCCGCCCGCTCGAGTACGCGTTGTCGCCGAGCAGCAGCACGGCGTCAGGGTCCAGCTTCAGCACGCGGTTCGAGGTCAGCCGGTGGTGCCCGCCGGCCTCGGCGATGTCACCGGTCGCGACCACCAGCGGGTCGGCGGCGGACGGCGCGGGCGGTTCGCGGGTCGCCTTCACTGTCCACAGGCGCCAGCGGCCGCGGGCGTCCGTGCCGCGCCGCATCCACACGTCCCAGGCGTACGACTGGCCGCGCTCGCCCGGGCGGGTCACCCGCACCCGCCCGCGAAGGACCCGGTCCCGTGGTGAGGGGGCGAGCACCCGGACCCGGCTCAGGGTGAACCGGTAAGCGGGCAGGCCGAGCGGCTTGGTCCCGCGCCGCAGCTTCGCCTCGCCGGCCAGCAGCCGGTACTGCGGGCCGCTCGGCCAGAACCAGCCGTGCAGGGTGCCCAGGTGGTTGGTCACCGCGAAGCGGCCCCAGGCCTCCAGCGCCCTGCGTCCGGCCTCCAGTGCCTGCTGCTCGGCGGTGGGGCGAGGGGGAAGGGCGGGCGCCGGCACCAGGACCTCGGAGCGCCCACCGCCGAGCCCCAGCCAGATGAGGGTCAGCGCCATCAGCAGCGACAGGCCGAGCAGTAGCCGGCGCCGGTGACGCGGGGGCGGGCGCAGCCACCACCGCTCGTCGTCGAACTCATTGAAATGGTGGCTCACGAGCCGACTCCCGCTCGAGTTGGACCCCGCGTCCGAGCTCTACGCTACCTCCCCGTAGGCGGCCGAGCGGCCGAAGGCGGCGACCAGAAACCCGCCGGACCCGAGGGACCGGTCCGGTTGGTCCACCACCCAGGCGGCTGGGTCAGCGCCAACCAGATGCTGGCCAGGCTATGCAGCATCCCGACCAACGATCTTGCCATGGCACGCATCGTGCTGCTCCGGGAATTGGCACACAGCGCCGCACCGGTGCTCCAGCGGCCGCCGATCGAGGTCCTCGACCACCTCCACGCGTAGCTCGTCGGCCGAGCAGGGCCTGCGGCTAGCGCCGCCCAATCCCGAGACCAGACTTCGCGGCATGATTCTGCCGGCGTTCTGCCTAACTCGTCTGTACCGAGCCGCACGGCCCGCCTACGCTGCGATCATCGGGCCGCTTCATCGGACCTTTGTCGCAAAGGGGATTCGCGAATGCATGCAGAAGGCGCTAAGGCCGTCATCCGCCGCTGGATAGAGGCTGGAACGCCCAGGACCTGACGTCGCGGAGGAGCTGCTGGCGCCCGGGTTCGTCCGCCACGACGCCAACCTTCCCGACGTCGTTGGACCGCAGGCGGAGCGACGATGGACGCGTTGGGCCTGCTGCAGCAGCTCGGCGCCGTCCCGGGGCCAGGGTAGGCGACGGGTGCACCCAGCTCGTTCACGCTGGGTCGGCAGGGACCGAGCATCTAGGCCACGGTGGTCGGCTCGACCACCTCTCGCCCCGATTGGGCCAGGATAACGGTGACGGCGTCTACCTTGCCGGCAGCAGCGAGCGAGCGCCAAGCGATGACAATGGAGTCCGGACGAGGCCGACGAGCGCCGTTGTTCCGGCGTCGAGTCCGACGTAGCCGATCGAGTCGAATCCGTGATGGTCAGGCGGGGGTAACGCCGAACTCCGCCAGCCAGTCCAGAACGGACGCGAGGTCGATCCGCTGGGTCATGTCGTTCGCGCGGCAGATCGCGTCACCCCAGCTGGTCACGGACACGATGATCAACGTGCCCTCCCAGAAGTGCGGACCACCCGAATCGCCAAAGCACGTCCCGCCCTGGCTTGTGGCGTTGGGGTTTTGGAGCAGATGCAGGTTGTTCTGGGTCAGTCCCTGGTAGGGGGACGTGGAGTACCAGCGGTCCTCGTTGTCCTGGAGGTTCGGTGGCGGCCACCCGTCCAGGAGGCCGTAGCCGACATTCACGAACGTGTCGTCCTGAATCTCGTGCGCTGCCTTCAGATCGCTGAGGAACCCCTCCGGCGCCAGGACCGGGTACTGGCTGAGCTGCACGGCCTGTTCGAGGACCACGACGCCCACGTCGTTGTCCAAGTTGTTGGGGTTGTAGTCGGGGTGGGTGTAGGTCGTGCCCATGAGGCCGGTTGGGTTCTCCCTGAAGTCGTCGGGCACCTCGACCTGGAAGTAGGCGTAGGCCGTGGCGGTTCCGTCTGTGCAGTGTGCCGCGGTCAGGACGACCGTGGGCGAGATCAGGGTGCCGGAGCACCGGTGCAGGTACTGGCCTTGGTCGTCGTAGAAGGCGAGCAGCCCCACGAAGGGGTACAGGTTCTGGGTGTCCTTCTGTCCGCCGGTGATGGCGCCGGCTGATCCCGGCACGAGACCGAGTAGCAGCAATGCTGCAACGATCACGAGCAACCGCCTCATTGACCCGCCTCTCTCGGACCGCAATGGGTACCCATGCCGTAGGCTTATCGACAGGTAGAGCGGTCGCCGAGCTCCAGCCGTTACAGCACCCGGCGGCGCTGTTAGACACCACCGCGGCGCGTCCTTGCATTGGTCAGACTGACTTGACCGCCAAGTTGACTGCCAACCAGATGCCCAGCTAGACAAGGCTTCCCTGCCGGTGGCCGCACGTCAGGCGACCGCCTGGTCGCCCCAGGCGTTGTCGATCACATAGCGCCAGCCGCCATCGGCCTGGCGCCGCGCCACCTCAGCCGTCGTGGCGCCCAGGACCACTGGGTTGCCGTCCGGGCCGGTGCCCGTCAGCGACCAGGTGTTGGACAGATAGGCCAGCTCGCCGACGGTGACCACGAGCTTGGTGTCGAGGGTGATGCGGCCCTTGAGGGCCAAGAATCCCTGGAGCGCGGCGCGCGCCTGCTCCCCGCCGTGCGCCACGCTGCCCGGCTGGGCGATCAGGGCCGCATCGGGCTCGTACAGCTCCATGAGGCCATCCAGGTCACCGGCGTTGAACGCCTCCTCGAACAACCGGTGGATCTGCTCAGGTGTGGTGGCGAGCACGGTGCCTCCCTCCGGGTACCAACAGGCCAGGTCACGCACCAGCATGCCGGGGGACGTCTCTGGATCCAAGGGCGGCGAGCAGGATGAGGGCGAGTTTCGGCTCGCTGCCAGGTCCTAGTGCTCCGTCGCTGAAGTGATTTGACGTATGGCGGGGTGTGGGACCATGGTCCGTGCCTGCCGCCGCCCCCTTTCTGTCGCTCCTGACGACCTGGCCGAGCTACGCCGCTGGACACGGTCGAGCCGGCTGCCGGCCGTGCTCGTCCAACGGGCCCGCATCCTGCTCCTGGCCGCCGATGGTGTGGCCAACACCGAGATCGCCGAGCGTGTGGGCGTTTCGCGGCCAACTGTCATCGCCTGCCGCCGCCGCTATGTGCACCGCGGGTTGGCTAGGCTCACTGATCGGCCCCGGCCGGGTCGGCCGCAGACCGTGCGCCGGACTCACCGGGCCGAGATCCTCCAGGTCACGCTCAACCCGCCCCCACCCAGACTGGGGACCACCCACTGGTCCACGCGCCTGCTGGCCCGCGAGCTGGGCATCAGCCATGACACCGTTGCCCGCGTCTGGCGGGAGTACGGCATCAAGCCGTGGCGCGCTGGGACCTTCAAGTTCTCCACCGACCCGCAGCTGGCGGCCAAGGTCCACGACGTCGTCGGCCTGTATCTGCAGCCACCTGAGCGGACGGTGGTGTTGTGCGTGGACGAGAAGTCCCAGATCCAGGCCCTGGAGCGCACCCAGCCAGTCCGCCGGGTGTGGCTGGATCGGCCTGAGCAGCGCCCCCACGACTAGGTCCGGCACGGGACCACCACCCTGTTCGCCGCCCTGGAGGTCGCCACCGGGCACGTCCTGGACCAGTGCCAGCCTCGCCACCGCCATCAGGAGTCTCTGGCGTTCCTCAAGCAGGTAGCCGCCGCCTGGCCGCGCCGGCAGCTGCATGTGATCTGCGACAACTACGCCACCCACAAGCACCCCCAGGGTGCGTGCCGCCTGGAACCAGCACTGCCAGCCGTTTGCCTGGACCAAGCCCGCCAACGAAATCCTCGCCAAGCTCAAGGGTCAACACTTCACCAGCGGACTCCTAGCCACCTCAAGGCCCAAGTGAGAAGCTGGGCGCGTGATGATTGCGATCGCTGAAGGATTGACGCTGGACGAGACGGCGCTCGCCGAGCTGCAAGGCGGGTTTCGCGGGGAGATCGTCGGCCGGGACGACCTGACCTACGACGAGCACCGGAAGGTCTGGAATGGCTCGATCGATCGACGCCCGGCGCTGATCGCGCGTTGCGCGGGTGTCGCGGACGTGATCGCGTCGGTGAAGTTGTGTCGCCAGCATGGGCTCCCGGTCGCGGTGCGGAGCGGCGGGCACAGCTTCCCGGGCTTGTCTGTTGCGAACGATTCGTTCCTGATTGACCTGGGCCTGATGAAGGGAGTCCGCGTCGATCCGGACGCGCGGACGGCACGTGTGCAGGCGGGCGTCCTGCTCGGTGAGCTCGACCGGGAGACGCAGGCGTTCGGGCTGGCCGCACCGTCGGGCATCGTCACCCACACCGGTGTGGCAGGGCTGACGCTGGGCGGCGGGATCGGCTGGATCATGCGCAAGTACGGCCTGTCGGTCGACCAGCTCCGCCGGGTGGACGTCGTCACCGCCGACGGCGAGCTGGTCAAGGCGAGTGCGGACGAAAACGCGGATCTCTTCTGGGGCCTGCGGGGCGGCGGCGGCAACTTCGGGATCGTGACCGAGTTCGAGTTCGACCTCGTGCCCCTTGGACCGACCGTGATGGCGGGGCCGATCTTCTGGGCAATGGAGGACTCGCCGGAGGTGTTGCGGTTCTACCGCGACTGGGTCGCGGAGGCGCCGGACGAGCTGATGACGATCGTCGTGCACCGGAAGGCTCCGCCGCTCCCCTTCGTCCCCGAGACGTTGCACGGCAAGCCGGTCGTGATGGTGATCTGCTGCTGGGCCGGCGAGGTGGAGGACGGAGAGCAGGCGATCCGGCCGATGAAGGAGTTCGGCAACCCGGTCGCGGACGTGTGTGCCGCCAAGCCGTTCCTGGCCCACCAGGCGATGTTCGACCCGAGCTTCCCGCCCGGCCGCTGGTACTACTTCAAGAGCTGTGACGTTCCGGGACTGACCGACGAGATCATCGACACGACCGTCGAGCATTCGCTCCAGATCTCCTCGCCGTTGACGTCGTTCCCGATCTGGCAAATGGGCGGCGCGGTGGCGCGCGTGGAGGAGAACGAGACCGCGTTCAACGGGCGAAACGCCGGCTTCACCTACAACATCGGCGCGGCGACGGCGACGGCGGAAGGCTTCGACGAGGAGCGCGAGTGGGTGCGCAACTTCTGGTCCGCGCTCGAGCCGCACTTCACCAGCGTGTACGTCAACTTCCTCATGGAAGAGGGCGAAGACCGGGTGCGGCAGGCCTACGGCGCGCAGAAGTACGACCGCCTAAAGACGCTGAAGCGGAAGTACGACCCCGACAACCTCTTCCGCATCAATCAGAACATCCCGCCGGCCTAAGCGGGGCAAGAGCGAACGCTAGGACGCCGCGGGGAGAGCGTCCTCCAGTGGCAACCAGGTCGGGCTGAGATTGCCCGCAGTCAGGCCCAGCCAACGACCTGAGCCTACTGACCTGGTAATCCGCACCTCAGGCCCCTGCCAGCCCGGCTGTTGAAGCGTCAAACACCTCAGCGACAGAGCACTAGGTCGTGCTGGCTATGGGTCGGCCGGCCCAGGTTTGGGTCGTGCCAATTCCCCACCGAGACAGCGTATCGAACTGACGTTCGAGAAGGAGTGGGGAATGCTGCTGATCCGACCACTGGACGGAATCGGTCGGTGAGGACGTCCACTGGTCGTGAGAGCACTCAAGTCGATGGGCGCTTGTTCAGTCCCTTTCGCAGCCCAAGCCGTCGCCATCGGCATCCAAGCCAAATGGGTCGGGAGGACTTACTGCTATCGGTCCGTCGACGTACAGCGGTCCGTTCCCTGAGCCGCCGGCGCAATCGTAGTCCTCGGCGTTCGGATTGAGACAAACGTCGGGGTAGGACGGATCACAGTTCCGCGGCGCAGAGGTCGGCGGTGGCGACGGTGCGGTCGTTGGCGGCGGTGGCGGCGCCATGGCGACCACCACGGTGATCCTGCTGTCTGAACCTACACGGGCTCCCGTCCTGCGTGACTGAGAGATCACCGTGCCCGCAGGGTAGCGGGCGGTGGACCGGTACCGGATCCTCCCTCTGAGGCCTCGGGCGGCGAGAATGGCTTTCGCCCTCGCTAGGTTCATACCGACCAGGTTTGGGACCTTGACCGTTGGAATGGTCGTCGGAGGAGTCGTGGACGGGGACCAGGGCCGCCGCGAGGATCACATACCAGCGCCGCCACCATGGATCGCTAGGTGATGGTCGTCTTGGCGGAGGTGATCCCCACCCCGGCGGGTGCGGTGGCCAGCCTTGCGGAGGTCGTGGTGGCGGCCTTCGGCTCGAAGGCTGTGGTGGGGGTGGGCCCTGGGAGGGCGGTCCCGGTCCTGGAGGTGGTGGTCCCAGCCATGAGGATTGACCCAGCGATCCGGCATCGGCCCCCCGCCCCGCAGCAGACAACTTCTCAGGTACAAGCGTCTGAGCCTGGATCCACCGATCCGCGAATGCGGTCGCTGTTTCCTGGACGTGGGCAGGGCGCGGGGTGCGGACGCTGGCGTCGCGTGACGGCAGGGCCACGGGATGTGGCGGGTGAGGGTGGCCTGT
>Ga0081538_10005184_pt1 | contig 11793 bp, 8 predicted proteins | sample TabmetS5T2R1_FD_71022 | JGI IMG/M metagenome (GOLD analysis project Ga0081538, IMG submission 71022) | Tabebuia heterophylla rhizosphere microbial communities from the University of Puerto Rico - S5T2R1 | ecosystem: Host-associated > Plants > Roots > Rhizosphere ... | reverse complement strand
CATCATGTCCTGGAACGAGTTCCTGGGCGCCCTGGTGCTGATGAGCCGCGGCTCCAGCTTCACCCTGCCGCTGATCCTGGCCGCGGCCCGGACCGAGACCAGCCTGGGCGGGACCGACTGGGGGATGCTGCAGGCCGGGGTGACCATCTCGATCATCCCGTGCGTGCTCGTGTACCTGCTGCTGCAGCGGTACTACGTGTCCGGCCTGATGAGCGGGGCGGTGAAGTGACCACCGAGGCCCGGCGGACCGAGGAGCCGGCCAGGACGCGGCTGCGGCCGCTCGGCCCGGGCCAGGCCAGGATCGTCGGCGGGTTCCTGGCCGAGCGCCAGCGGGTCAACCGCGAGGCGACCATCCCGCACGGCTTCGAGCAGCTGGGCCGGGCCGGGCCGCTGGACAACCTGCGCCTGGCCGCCGGCGGGGACGGGCGCTACCGGGCCCGGGCCGACACCTCGGGCGCCACCTTCCCGTTCCTCGACTCCGACGTCTACAAGTGGCTGGAGGCGGTGGGCTGGGAGCTGGGCCGCGGCCCCGATCCCGGCCTGGCCGCGGCCGCCGACCAGGCGATCGGCCTGGTGGCGGCGGCCCAGCGCCCCGACGGCTACCTCAACAGCTACGTCCAGGTGGTCGGCGACGGGACCCCGTACCGGGACCTGGCCTGGGGCCACGAGCTCTACTGCATCGGCCACCTGATCCAGGCGGCGGTCGCCTGGCACCGGGCCCTCGACGACGACCGGCTGCTGGCCATCGCCGTCCGGGCCGCCGACCGGATCGAGCGCGACCTCGGGCCCGCCGGGCGCGAGGGCGTGGACGGCCACCCCAACATCGAGATGGCCCTGGTCGAGCTGACCCGGGTCACCGGCGACAAGCGCTACCTGGCCCTGGCGGCCCGGCTGCTCGACCTGCGGGGCCGGGGGCTGCTGGGCGAGGGCCGCTTCGGCGCCGCCTACTGGCAGGACCACCTGCCGGTGCGGGAGGCCGCCACCGTGGCCGGCCACGCCGTCCGCCAGCTCTACCTCGACTGCGGGGCCGTGGACGTGGCCGTCGAGCTGGGCGACGAGGCCCTGCTGGCCGCCGTCCGGCGCCGCTTCGAGGAGATGGCGGCGACCCGCGCCTACCTGACCGGCGGGCTGGGCAGCCGCCACCGCGACGAGGCCTTCGGCGACCCCTTCGAGCTCCCGCCCGACCGGGCCTATGCCGAGACCTGCGCGGCCATCGCCAGCGTCATGCTCGGCTGGCGGCTGCTGCTGGCCACCGGCGAGGCCCGCTACGCCGACGCCGTCGAGCGGGCCCTGTACAACGGGGTCCTGTCCGGGGTCTCGCTGGGCGGCACCCGCTTCTTCTACGTCAACCCGCTGCAGCGCCGGACCCACCGCGCCTGGGAGCCGCCCGGGCACGGCGAGCGCGCCCCCTGGTATCCCTGCGCCTGCTGCCCGCCCAACCTGATGCGGCTGCTCAGCTCCTGGCAGCAGTACCTGGCCAGCAGCGACGACGGCGGCGTCCAGCTCCACCAGTACGCCAGCGCCGACCTCGAGGCCGAGGTCGCCGGCGAGGCGGTGCGGCTGGCGGTCCGCAGCGGCTACCCCTGGGACGGCCGGGTCACGGTCGAGGTCACCCAGACCCCCGGGCGGCCCTGGACCCTGTCGCTGCGGGTGCCGGGCTGGAGCCGGTCGGCGACCCTCAGCGGGCCCGCCGGGGCCGGGCCGCGGTCCGCCGGCCCCGGCGCGGCCGAGCTGCCCCGGCGCTGGGCGGTGGGGGACACGGTGACCCTGGAGCTCGACCTGCCGGTGCGGGTGACCGAGCCCGACCCGCGGGTCGACGCCGTCCGCGGCTGCGTCGCCCTGGAGCGCGGCCCGCTCGTCTACTGCCTGGAGTCGGCCGACCTGCCACCCGGGACCGAGCTGGAGGCGCTGCGCTGGGACCCCGGGCGGGCGCCGGCGGCGGCGCCCCGCCCCGACCTGGGCGAGGCCGTGGTCGGGATCGCCGTCCCCCTGGTCGGGCCCGGGCCGGACGGCCCGGCCGCGCTGTCGGCCGGTGCCGTCCCCTACTTCGCCTGGGCCAACCGGGGGGCGGGGGCGATGCGGGTGTGGATCCCCCGCTGACCGGGCGCGGGGCGGCCGGGGTCAGTCGCGGCGGTCGGGCGCCGGCCGGGCGGTCGAGTCCCGCTCGATCAGCACCGGCTTGAAGACCTCCAGGCTGGGCTGGCGCTCGGCGCCGGGGTCGCGGGCCAGGGCGATGGCCCGGTCGACGGCGTGGCTGACGATCTCCGCGATCGGCATGCGCACGGTGGTGAGGGCGGGCACGGTGTGGCTGGCGATCAGGATGTCGTCGTAGCCCACCACCGACAGCCGCTCGGGCACGGTCGAGCCGAGGCTGTGGGCGGCGTGGAGCACGCCCACGGCCACCAGGTCGGTCGAGGTGGCCACGGCGGTCGGCGGCTCGGGCAGGGCCAGCAGCCGCCGCAGGGCGGCGTCGCCCCCGGCCAGGGTGTTGGGGCAGCGCTGGAGGTAGCCGGGCGGGACGCCGCCGAAGCGGTCGCCCATGAACTCGGCGTAGGCATCCTCCCGGACCCGGTAGTCGACCGGCAGCTCGGCCGAGACGAACGCGATCCGCCGGTGCCCGAGCGACTCCAGGTGCCCCAGCCCGGCCCGGATGCCGGCCCGGTCGTCGGTGTCGGCGGTCGGGAACTCGATCGGGCTCGTGCCCTGCCAGAGGGCGACCACGGGCACGGTCGAGGCGCGCAGGTCGGCCAGCAGCTGCGGCTGCACCTGGAGGTCGCCGAGCAGGACGATGGCGTCGAGGTGGCGGGTCTCCAGCACCGAGGTCAGGGGCAGGGCCTCGTCCAGGCGCCCGTGGACATGGCCCAGGACCACGTTGTAGCCGTGGGCCATCGACTCCACCACCAGGGCCTCGATCGCCCCGGCGAAGAAGGGGTCGCTGAAGTCCCGGACCACGGCCCCGATCAGGTTCGTCGACGCCCCCCGCAGGCCGCGGGCCAGCGGGTTGGGCCGGTAGCCGAGCCGCCGCGACGCCTGCATGACCCGCTCCCGGGTCTCGGGGGCGATCGGCACCTGGGTCGGCGCCCCGCTCAGCACCCGCGACACGGTGCTCTGCGACACCTGGGCCGCGGCCGCGATGTCGCGCATGGTGACCACGCGACGAGACATTGCCTCAGCCTAGCACGAATACGATTGCAGTCCTCGGAGTCAGCACGGTCCGAGCGGCCGGCGGGGCCGGCCTGGGAGAGGGCCTTCTCTTCGAACATATGTTCGTATATCCTTGACCCCTCGAGCTCGATCCTGGCGGGAGACGTCCACCATGGCACGGTTATGGCTTGGAGCGGTGATAGCGCTCGCCCTCTTGCTCACCTTCGCCCCACCGGCCCAGGCCGACGCGCAGGCATCCCGGTCCGGCCCCTGGTCCGACCCGTCCACCTGGGGCGGCGGCGCGCCCGGGGCCGGCGACGCCGTCACCATCGGCAAGGGGCGGACGGTCACCGTGGACACCGCCGCCCGCGCCCGCCAGGTGCGGGTGGCCGAGGGCGGCACCCTGGCCTTCGCCCAGGACAAGCCGGCCAGCCTGGAGCTGCGCGGCAACCTGGTCGTGGAGGGCGCCCTGGAGATGGTGGCCCCGAACCCGGCCGTGCAGCAGACCATCCGCTTCGTCGGCGTCGACGAGGGCGCCTTCCGCGGCGGCGGCCACGAGGTGCTGGCCTCGGATGTGGGCCTGTGGGCCCACCACCACGGCCGGCTCAACATCCAGGGGGCGGCCAAGACCAGCTGGAGCCGCACCCGCGGGGTGAGGGCGGGCGGCCGCGAGCTGACCCTCGAGTCGCCGCCGGTCGGCTGGCGAGCCGGCGACGAGCTGGTGGTGGTGCCCTCGACCCCGCCGACCAGCGACGGCTTCGCCGACGCCTTCGACGAGGTCAAGGTGCGGTCGGTGTCCGGGGCCAAGGTCGCCCTGGACCGCCCGCTGGAGCACGACCACCCGACCGTCGGTGGGGCCTTCAACCCCGAGGTGCTCAACCTGACCCGCAACGTCCGCATCGGCGGGACCCCCGACGGCCACGCCCATGTCATGTCGATGGCCGAGCACAAGCAGGTCGTCAACTACGCCCAGCTCCAGCACGTCGGGGTCGGCGGCGCCGAGGGCCGCTACGGCCTCCACTTCCACGAGGCCGGCGACGCCAGCCGCGGCACCCAGGTGGTGGGCACGGTGGTCCGCGACGCCGGCAACCACGCCTTCGTGGCCCACGCCAGCCACGGCGTCCAGTTCAAGCAGACCATCAGCTACAACACCGAGGGCGACGCCTACTGGTGGGACCCGGGCCCCGACACCGACGACGTGCTGTACGACTTCGCGGTGGCCGCGCTGGTCAAGGCGGCCGGCGACGGCCCCGACAAGTTCCGGCTGTGCGGGTTCCGGATGATGCAGGGGACCGGCAACACCGCCCGCAACTCGGTGGCGGTGGGCGTGCAGGGCAGCACGACCTCGTCCGGGTTCCACTGGCCCGAGGAGGGCGACCCCCACGCCGAGTGGACCTTCCAGGGCAACGTGTCCCACAACAACGCGCTCCACGGGGCCTTCAACTGGCAGAACGACTCCCGCAAGCACGACATCAAGGACTCGGTCTTCTATCACAACGGCGAGTACGGCATCGACCACGGCGCCTACCTCAACACCTACCTGTTCAAGGGGGTCACCCTGCTCGGCAACGGCGAGGCCGGCCTCAACCTGCGCGCCGGGTCGCGGGGCGACCGGGGGCTGCGGTTCGACGACCTGCTGATCGACGGGGCCGGCATCTCCGAGCACGCCATCCTGGCCGACGACCACACCCTGCCCTCGGAAGGCGACGCCACCCAGTTCAGCCGCACCGAGCTGCGCGGCTCGACCGGGGCGGCGGTGGCCATGGGCGAGGCCGAGGTGCCGTACGCGATCGACTTCAGCGACTCCAACGTGCCCAGCTACGACGTCGAGGGCGGCGGCAACCGGCTGTCGGTGAACGGCGACGAGCGCTCGGGGTCGGGTCGGATCGCGGCCGCGGTCAAGCTGGACCAGCCCGGGGCGCCGCCGCTGGCCCGCATCCCCAACCCTGGCGGCCAGCCGGCGGCGGCCGGCCACCACGGCGCCCCGGCGGCCAAGCCCAAGGCGCCGGCCGCCCCGGCCCCCACCTCCCAGCACGGCCACCTGACCCCGGCGGCCGCGGCCCACGAGGTGGGCCACAGCCACGGCGAGGGGCTGTTCGGCCTGACCATCCCGCTGCTGGACGAGCCGCTGGACGCCAAGCACGCCATCGGGCTGCTGTTCCTGGCCGTGCTGATCCCGTCGCTGTGCTGGGCCAGCGTGCAGCTGGACCGCCGCTACCGCCGCAAGATGGAGCTGCGCGCCCAGCGGCCGCCGTCGCCGGCCCCGCCGTATGCCGCCCCGCCGCCCGCCTATGCGGCGCCTCGGGCCCCCCGTCCCGCGGACCCGGTGCCGGCGGAGGAGTACTGGTGGCCGTACGGACCCAGCGCTACGGAGGATCGGACGAGCCCGTACGGGTGGGTGCAGGAGGAAGATGCCTGGCCGTACGGAACAGGTCGACGACCTCGCTGACGGTGGTGGCGTCGGTGGGGGCCTTGTCGTCGCGCCAGCGGCCGGTGAACCGCGGGAACCGCAGGGCCAGGCCGGCGTCCTCCCGGAACAGGCCCCAGCCGGCGGTGTGGTGCGGCGACATGGACAGCTCGGCCGCCAGCACCTCGACCACCACGGCGGGCTCGAACCACACATCCGCGTGCCAGCGTGAGTCCACCCGGGCCGGCCGCTGGGCCCGGGCCAGGTGGGCCAGGCGGGCCGGGAGGGCGGCCAGCTCGGCGTCGGAGAAGCCGGTGCCGCACTTGCAGATGGTCTGGAACCGGTCGCCCTCGGGGTCGTAGACGGCCAGCAGCAGGGCCCCGTACATCCCGGCCCGCCGGCCCCGCCCGGCCAGGCCGCCCACCACCACCAGGTCGAGGGTGTCGGACAGCTCGCTGCGGTAGTCGCGCTTGAGCTTGATCCACTGCCAGCCCCGGGCCCCGGCCTGGTAGCCGGCCGCCGGGTCGAGCGACTTGCAGATCAGCCCCTCGCAGCCCTCGGCCACCGCCTGCTCGAACATCCGCTCCAGGGCCGGCTCGTCGCCGACCTGCTCGGCCGTGGTCAGCCGCACCCGGTCGGAGATGGTGATGGCCTTGGCCAGGGCCGCCCGCCGCTCCAGGTAGGGGAGCCGGGTCAGGTCCTGGCCGTCGGCGTACAGCAGCTCGAAGCAGAACATGCTGACCGGGAAGTCGCGCACGGCCTCGGTGATGCCGTACTTGCGGCGGCGGAACATCACGTCCTGGAAGGGGCGCAGCTCGCCTGAGGCCGGGTCGAAGGCGACCACCTCGCCCTCCAGGATCACCTCGCGGGGGCCCAGGGCCCGGTCGAGCAGCTCCACCACCTCGGGGAACTGGGTCGAGACCCGGTCCAGGCGGCGGGTGTACAGCTCCAGGCGGCCATCCGCTGTGCGGTGGGCCTGGACCCGGATGCCGTCGTACTTGTACTCGGCCGCGCATCGCCCGCCCAGCTTGGCCAGGATCTCGCCCGGCTCGCTGAGCCGCTGGGCCAGCATGGGCCGCACCGGGTTGCCGGCCCGCACCTCCATCTGCTCGACCGCGGCCAGGCCGCCGGAGACCAGGGTCTCGGCGACCAGGCTGAGGTCGGAGCAGATGTTGTAGGCCCGCTCCAGGGTCGGCCGGGCCTTGCGGCCGCCGGCGTGGACCTCGGCCAGGCCGTCCAGGATGGTGGCGGTGCCGATGCCCAGGCGCAGGTTGCCGGTGACGGTGCGGACGAGGTAGCGGGCCTCCAGCGGGGTCGCCTCGGCGAGCAGGGCGACCAGGCCGCTCAGCTTGCGGCCCTGGGAGCCGGTGCCCTCGGCGCGGGCGATCTCGTGCAGGCCCTCGAACACCGTCCCGACCTCCAGGCGGGGCGGCCGGTCGCCGGCCGCGTCCTCGAGCAGGCCCTGGACGGCCAGGCCCAGGTCGCCGATCTCCCGCACCCGGGCCAGCACCTGCTCGACCGGGGCGCCGGCGGCCTCGGCCACCGCCCGGGCGGCCAGCCGCTCGGCCAGGCCCAGCTCGACCCCGGCGAAGTCGGGCGCGATCTGGCCCTGGCACAGCAGGGCCACCGTGGGCAGCAGCTCGTCCGGGGTCTGGCGGAACAGGTCGGCCAGGCGGGCGATCAGCTCCAGCCGGGCGCTGGCCGCCTCGAGGTCCCGGTAGGCTTCGGCCACGATCTGGTACCGCACCCGCGCTCCTTCCGTCAGCGGCCGGGCTGGCCGGTGGTGTCGACCAGCTCGACCGGGTTGGCGAGCTCCCCGAGCCCGGTGATGGTGATGCGCACCCGGTCGCCCGGGCGCAGGGTCAGCTCCGGCGGCGGGACGATCGAGGTGCCGGTGAGCAGCACCGCCCCCAGCGGCAGGTCCTGGCCGCGCCAGAGCCAGTCGACCAGCTCGGGCAGGCTGCGCTTCATGTCCGCGACCGCGCAGCGGTCGGCGAACAGCTCGGCCCCGTCCCGCTCGATGACCAGGGCGATCTCCATGTCCGCGGGGTCGGGGGCCTCGGCCACCGGGACCAGGCAGGGGCCGAGGGCGCAGCTGGCCCGGTACAGCTTGGCCTGGGGCAGGTACAGGGGGTTCTCGCCCTCGATGGAGCGTGACGACACGTCGTCGCCGATGGTGTAGGCGACGACGCGGCCGCGCCGGTCGGCCATCACCGCCAGCTCCGGCTCGGGCACGTCCCAGTCGGAGTCGGCCCGGACCCCGATGGTCTGCCCCGGGCCCCGGGCCGTCCCGGGCAGGGCCTTGAGGAACAGCTCGGGCCGCTCGGCCAGGTAGACCTTGTCGTAGGCGTCGAGGCCGCTCGACTCCTCCAGGCGGGCGTCGCGGCTGCGCAGGAAGGTCACCCCGGCCGCCCACACCGGCTGGCTGCCCACGGGGGCCAGCGGCTGGGCGGCGCCGGGCACCGGCCCGGCGGCCGGTCCGGCCAGCAGCTCGGCCAGGGCGTCGGGGTCGCCGCCGAGGACGCCGTCCAGGGTCACCCCCGGGTCCAGCAGCTCGGCCGGCCCGGCGACCGGGCCGCGGGCCAGCCGGGCCCGCCCGTCCACCTGGAGCTGCCACAGGGCCACGGCTATGCCTCCGCCGGCAGGATCGTGATCGTCCGGGTCGAGGTGTAGAAGTCGCGGGCCGCCTTGCCCTGCTCGCGGGGGCCGAAGCTGGAGTCCTTCTCGCCCCCGAACGGGGCCAGGTAGTCGACCCCGGAGGTGGGGGCGTTGACCCGGATCAACCCCGTGTCGAGCCGGGCGGCCAGGCCAAGGGCCCGGTCCAGGTCGCGGGTGAACACCGAGCCGACCAGCCCGTAGCGGACCCCGTTGGCCACCCGCACCGCCTCGTCCTCGTCGGCCACGGCCAGCACCACCGCGATCGGCCCGAACACCTCCTCCTGGGCCAGGCGGGCGTCGGGGCCGAGGCCGTCGACCACGGTCGGGGCCACGAACCAGCCGGCCCCGTCCCCGGCCGCGCCCCCGGTCAGCAGGCGGCCCCCGCCGGCCGCGGCCTCCTCCGCCGCCTCCACCACCCGGCGGCGGGCCGGCTCGGTGATGACCGGCCCGACCACGGTGGCCTCCTCGGCCGGGTCGCCCACGGCCAGGCCCTCCACGGCCGCGACCAGCGCCTCGGTGAACGGGCGGGGGTCGCCGACCACGATGGCCCGGCTGGTGGCGGTGCACTTCTGGCCGGCGTAGCCCATGGCCGCCCCGGCGACCACCCCGGCCACCCGCTCGGGGTCGGCGTCGGGGAGCACGATCGCGGCGTTGAGGCCGCCCATCTCGGCCTGGATGGGAATGCCCCGCTCGGTGGCCGCCACCGCGACCTGGTGACCGACGGCCACCGAGCCGGTGAACGAGATGCAGTCCACCGCCTCCAGCATGGCCGTGCCGGTCTCGGCCCCGCCGGGCAGGACCTGGAGCAGGTCCTCGGGCAGGGCCGGGCCGAGCAGCTCGGCCAGGCGCAGGGCGACCGCGGTCGCCTCCGGCGACGGCTTGAGGGTGACCGCGTTGCCGAAGGCCAGGGCCGGGGCCGCCTTCCACAGGGGGATGGCCACCGGGAAGTTCCAGGGGGTGACCAGCCCGGCCACCCCGCGGGGCCGGCGCCGGCTGAGCAGCAGGGCCGCCGGGCTGGGACCGGGGTAGATCTCGCCGTCGGGGTCGAGGGCCTGCTGGGCGTAGTAGCGCAGGATGCCGACGCCGCGGCCGGTCTCGGCGGCGGCCTCGGTCAGCGGCTTGCCCACCTCCCGGACGGCCAGGTCGGTGACCTCGTCGGCCGCCCCGGCGAGGGCGTCGGCCGCCGCCACCAGGGCCGCCGACCGCTCCAGGGCCGACGCCGCCGCCCAGCGGCGCCCGGCCGCCCGGGCCCGCTCCACCGCCGCCGCCACCGCCCCCGCGGCGGCCTCCTCGACCTCGACCACCAGGTCGTCGGGTCGCTGGGGGGAACGGCTCTGCAGCGCCACGGCCCTCGCCTCTCTCGTCGCTCCGGTCGGCTCCGCAGCAAACAGTAACGGCCTCAGAGGCGGCGGTGCATGACGTGCAGGCCGACCAGGCCGGCCCTCGGGTGGTCGAAGGCCTCGGGGATGGTGGCCAGGACCTCGAACCCCAGCGAGCGCCACAGGGCCAGGGCGTTGGCGTTGGTCTCGACCACGGCGTTGAACACCATGGCCCGGTAGCCGTCGGCGCGGGCCTGGTCGACCACGTGCGCGGCCAGCGCCCGGCCGACCCCACGGCCGGCGTGGTCGGGGTCGACCATGAAGCCGGCGTTGGCCACATGCGCCCCCGGCCCACCCTGGTTGGGGTGGGTCTCGGCCGTGCCCACGACCCGGCCGTCGGCGTCCACGGCCACCACCGTCCGCCCGGGAGGCGCCGGGAACCACTTGGCCCTGGCCTGCTCCTCGCCGGTGTCCGGGTCCCAGCAGTAGGTCTCGCCGGCGGCGATGATGCGCCGCAGGAACGGCCAGATCGCCGGCCAGTCCTCGGCCGTCGCCTCCCGGACGCGGAGCTCGCCCACCGCCGGCTCAGCCGCCGGCGCCGTCGCCCGGCGGGGTCGGGGCGGCGCCGTCGCGGAGCTGGGCGACCATCTGCTCGACGAACCAGCGCCGCAGCTGGCGCACGGTGGCGGGGGGCTCGGGGGTGAGCAGGAGGCCGGCGCGGCACAGCTCGTCGGCCCGCTCCAGCAGGTCCAGGTAGCTCTGGGCGGCGCCGGCGGCGGCCGGGGGGGCGCTGGTCTGGAGGTCGACGGTCTGCTGGTCGCGGGCATTGGCCGCGGCCACCACGTCGCGGTAGCTGTCCCGCTGGCCCCGGAACCGCCGGTAGAGCTGGTCGACCAGCTCGGCCAGGGGAGCGGCCGGGCGGGCCGAGCCCGCCTCCAGCTCGATGCTGATCAGCTCCAGCTCGCGGAACAGGGCGTCGTTGTGGGCCTGGAGCTCCAGGTAGGTCTGGACCGGCACGCCGGGGAAGCGGAACGGGCGGGTCCCGGGGAGCTCGGCCGCGGCCGGGGCCGGCCCGTTGCGCAGCTCGGGTGGGCGCGGGGTGTCGCCGGCGTCGCCGGCGGCGGCGACCTCGGCCCACACCACCTTGCCGTCGGCGGCGGCGCTGATGCCCCAGCGGTCGCTGAGGGCGGCCACCACCCCCAGCCCGCGGCCGGTCAGGGCGTCGGTGCGGTAGTGGCGCAGGGTGGCCGGCGCCTGCGACTGGTCCCTGACGCTGATGCGGGCCCGGCCGTCGTCCAGCTCCAGGGTCAGCGTGAGGTCGGTGCGGGCGTGCAGGACGGCGTTGGTGACCAGCTCCGAGCCGATCAGGACCAGCTGCTCGCCGGTCTGCCGCGGGAACGACCAGGCCGACACCCGGGCCTCGATGAAGCGGCGGGCCGCGGCCACGCTGGCGGGGTTGCGGGGGAGGTCGATGCGGGCCCACTGCGGGCGCCGGGTCGAGCGGGTCGGCGGCTCAGGCATCTGCGGAGCCCTCCGGGGCGGGAGCGGCCGGCCGGCGGGTCCGGGTGAGGCAGAGGATGGCCACGTCGTCGGAGAGGTCCCCGCCGTTGGCCTCGTGCACCAGGTCCAGCAGCCGGTCCAGGGCGTCGTCGATGCTGGCCCCGCCGCCGAGCAGCCCGGCGGTCGCCGCGACCAGGGCCTCGATCCCGAACCGGTCCCTGGAGCCGGGGGCGCTGCGGCCCTCGACCAGGCCGTCGGTGTAGCACAGCAGCGTCCAGTCCCCGCCCACCGCCAGCTGGCCCGCCTCCCAGGCGACGCCGTCGTCGAGGATGCCCAGGGCCGGGCCGGCCGGGACCTCGACCACCTCGACCGCGCCGTCCTGGGCCAGCAGCGGCGGGGGATGGCCGGCCAGGGCGACGGTGACCCGCTCGCGGTCGGGGCTGATCCAGCAGCAGCAGACGGTGGCGAACAGCTCCTCCGACTGCCGGTTGCAGGCCAGCACCTTGTCCAACCCGTCCAGCAGCTCCCCGGGGCCGTGGCCGGTGAGGACCAGCGCCCGCCAGGCGGACCGCAGGGCGACCCCGACCGCGGCCTCGGCCGGGCCGTGCCCGGCCACGTCGCCGATCAGCAGGGCCACGGTGTCGTCGGGCAGCTGCAGGGCGTCGAAGAAGTCGGCCCCGAGCAGGGCCCGCTCGTGCCCCGGCCGGTAGCGGGTGGGCAGCTCCAGCGCCGGGTCGGGCAGGGACAGGCTGGGCAGCAGCCCGC
>Ga0081538_10005183_pt1 | contig 11793 bp, 9 predicted proteins | sample TabmetS5T2R1_FD_71022 | JGI IMG/M metagenome (GOLD analysis project Ga0081538, IMG submission 71022) | Tabebuia heterophylla rhizosphere microbial communities from the University of Puerto Rico - S5T2R1 | ecosystem: Host-associated > Plants > Roots > Rhizosphere ... | reverse complement strand
TCACCACCAACTTCGGGAGCGTCGGCCAGCAGTACCTGTTGCTCCGCAACGCCCCGGTGCCGGCCGGGTCGGAGCTGGCGGCCGCCGGAGCCCCCGCCCTGGTCGACAACGGCGAGGGCCGCAAGGGCCTCGGCCCTCTGCGCATGTTCCGTGGGTTGTCGCAGTCGCGAGCCGAGGAGCCTTCTCCGGCGGCGAACAAGAACGGCAACCGGACCGCCAAGGCCGGGGACGGTAAGGCAGCATCCAAACAGGGAACGGCGAAGCAGGGAACACCCAAGCAGGGAACACCCAAGCAGGGTGGGGCAGCGGCCAAGGGGGCACAGGCGAGGCCAGGTGGACAGCGTGGCCGACAGGGCACCAGCGGCAACCGGAAGTCGGGCAGCCGCTCGTCCGGAAAGGGCAAGTCGAGTGGCCCACGCCGAGGCAAGCGCTAGGACGGTCGACGCCGCGGTCACCGCCGCGGCCGCCCAGCTCGGTCTCCGTCCAGACCAGGTCGACATCGAGATCCTCGAGGATCCCGTCCCCTCCACCTTCGGCTACATCGGCACCCCGGCCCGCGTCCGCGTCACTCCCCGTTCGCAGCCTTCCCCACCTGCGCCCGCCGCCGATCAGCCTGAGGCGATCGGGCCATCCCCGCAGATGGGTGCGAGCGGCGTGAACCTTACCAACGAGCCGTCCGTTGCGGACCCCACCAGGACCGTGGACCTCGCCGGCGAGCGACCGGGGTCGGACCGCTCCACGTCGGGCCCAACCCCAGGCTCGATCCCGGTTGGCGCGAGCTCGGCGTCGTCGGAACCCACCGGGTCGGACGCGCCGTCCGCCACCGCTCCAGAGGCGCCAGCGGCGGCCGAGCACTCCTGGGACAGCGGGGACCAGGGCGACGGCGACCGTTCCCGCTCCGGGGACCTGCAAGCGGCCGGCCAGCCTCGGGCAGGCGCCATCGAGGCGGAGTCCCAGCCCAACGCTGCTCCCGTCGCGGAGCCCGGCCCGATCGCCCCCGCCGCCTCCGACGCGCAACTCGAAGGAGCCCCATCGGACGCCCCGGTGCGGTCCGTTGGCCCCTCGGAGCCCGCCACCGTGGGCGACGGCTCGAGCACGACGCCGCCATCGTCGGAGGTCACCACCGGCGAGAGCCGCGGCCGGGAAGCCGAGGACGCCGCGGCGGCCGGGGTGCTGGTGGCTTCCGTACCCGGGAACGCGTCGCAAGCGGTCGCCCCCGTTGCCCCGTCGAGCGCAGGCAGGTCACCACGTCGGACCCACCGGGATGAGCCGATCGAGCCAGCGATGGTCGAGGCGGACACCGAGCGTGCCGGCGATTTCCTCGAAGGGCTGCTGGACGCCCTCGATGTCGACGGCGACATCACCACGTGGGTCGACGAGGTTGGGGGACACATCGATCTCGAAGGCCCGGACCTGGGCATGCTCGTCGGCTCCAACGGCGAGACGCTCGACGCGCTGCAGGAACTGACCCGACTCGCGGTCCTGCGGCAGTCCAAGCGGCGGGTGCGGCTGCTGCTCGACATCAATGGTTTCCGTGCCCGGCAACGGGAGCAACTGACCTCGATGGTGAAGGCCACGGTGGAGCGGGTGATCAGCACTCGTGAGGACTACGAGTTCCAGCCGATGACGCCTGCCGAGCGGAAGATCGTCCACGATGCGGTCGCGGCGATGGACGGTGCCCGGACGGAGAGTCTGGGCGAGGAGCCACACCGGCGCGTGGTCATCCGGCCCACGTAGCGTTTCACGTGAAACATTGACCGACGGCTCACCGCCATGGCGTCCAGCCTTGACGGCCGGTGACACTGCGATCCTGGAGCAGGCCTACGCCGAGGCGATCCGCCTCGGATACCTGGGCCCGCGGGAGCAGGAACGGCTCTGGGACCGCCACCTGAATGACGCCTTCGGACTGGCGGCGATTCGACAACCAAGGCCGGGCGAGCGTTGGGTCGACCTAGGGTCGGGCGCCGGGCTGCCCGGCCTTCCGTTGGCCCTTGCCCACCGAGCAACGTCGTTCACCATGGTCGATGCGCAGCGGCGCCGGCTGGAATGGATCGAGGCAACCGCGGCCGCGCTCGGCCTCAGCAATGTCACGGTGGTGCATGCGCGCCTTGAGGACTACGGGCAAGGACCTGCCCGGCAGTCCTTCGACGCGGCAACGGCGAGGGCGCTCGGGCCCCTCCCCGTCGTCGCCGAACTCGGGCTCCCTCTCCTGGTGATCGGCGGGCAACTTCTCATCCCCCGTGGGCAACCGGATGCCGACGAGCTCGAGCGGGCTGCCGCCGCCTGCGATCAGCTCGGCGGCCGGCTCCACGGAGTTGTCCCCAACCCGACCTCGCCGATTGACCGGGTCGGGTTGGTCGTTATCATGGCAAAGATCGCTGCGACCTCCCCCCGCTTCCCCCGGCGATCGGGTGTGCCGGCGCGAACTCCGCTCGGGCAGCGGCGCTCGACCAAGCGCTAGCTGACAGGCGTCGACCGGGGTGCCGTCAGGACGGTGTTGTAGGTTGCTGCGTGATCGAGGAGACGAGCAGGGGCGGTACCCGGTGGTCGACCGGCGCTGTCTCGGCTTTCGGCATGCTGTGGTCGGAGGAGCGATCGGCCGGCGGTACTGCTCGCCGACGGGCTGGCGCCGGCTTAGGCCAGTCCAGGCATTGGGTGCCCGGGCACCGCTCCGGGGTCCCGTGCGCCGCCTCGTAGTGGTTGGGAAGGGAGGCGGGAGCCATCACTCGGCGACCCGATGAAACACCGCAGGTCCACGAAGAACGCCCGGGTGGATTCCTGAACAGGCTCCTGGCCGCACTCGGATTGCGGCGACGGAGGCTCGGGGACCAGGCAGGCGCAGGCGAACGCGAGCAGGGTAAGTGGGTGAGGCCGGCGTCGCCGCCGGCGGGCACCACAGACAGGGCTGGCATCGCGGAAGCATCACGCGCAGGCGAGCGCAGCGGGCGCGGTGCCGTCCCGGGGCCAGCACAGGACGATGAAACGTCGAAGGTGGATCAGTCTCGGGAGTTGCCGTTTCGCGATACTGCACCCAGGCAGGACCCAGCCGAATCCCGACTGGACCCAATCTGGGGGGTTGACCCACCGGACGCGGGTCGGTGGAACATGGACATGGTCACCGGCGAGGAGGCCGCGACCGCCACCCCCCACGCTGTTCGGCCGCAGCCGTCACATGACGGCACGACCGGCGAGCGAGGTGCCGCTCACCTCCCACCAGGCGCCCCACCACGGCCGACGGGTCCCGGCGGCTCCTCGACCGCGCCCTCGACGGACGCCTCGTCCGGCCGCTCGGCGGACGAGGTCAACGAGCGATCGGCGGCGGCGAATCCCCGGGTGATCGGGGCCACCGAACCGCTCGATGCAGGACAGGCGGCGCCGGTGAGCTCGGGTGGACGGTCGGACGGTGCCCTCGCACCCTCTGACCCCTCCGGCCCGGCCATGGAGCGAGCCGAGCCGGGCCACGCGACGGCAGGTGGTTCGACGGAGGGCGGAGCCGCGCTCCTGCCGGGGGGGCAGGCTCCCGAGCCACTGGAAGGGCGCGCCGCCGAGGACAGACCTACGACGAGAACCCCGGGAGCTCCGGACACTCCCGGCTCGGAGGTGGGGTGGTTCTCGACAAGGGCGGATACCGGCCAGTACAGCGGGACACTCTCGGAGCGTGTGAGCGCCGAACGTCCAGGCGACGAAGCGGCCCATGACCGCGTCGCAGGGAGGCAGACGCCCTCGACTCCGGACGACCTGGGAACAGCCGCCGCCTCGGGGGAGCCAGCCGGAGCCGAGCGACCGACGGGTTCTCCTGCACCCGTCGCCGCCGGGTCGTCCATCCCAGGGGTGCCGGACGAAGCTGTGGGGTCGCGAGGCGACGGGGGATCGCCTGGCGCAGAGGGTTCGCCCGGTCCGGATGCGTCGGTTGGGGCCGGCCGGTCGGCGGGTGCTGGAGCGTCGGCCGTGCCTGATGGGCCGCCAGAGGCAGGCGGGTCAGTCGGCGCACGGGGGGCGGCCGGTCGCGCGCCGGCGGCTGGTGCCGGGTCATCCGGCCCTGAGGCGTCCGACGGCCCCCTTGTAGCGGCAGCGTCGGACCCTGGGGAGCCGGTCGATCCACCTGATGCAACCGGGCCGGTCGGCGCCGGGTCGTCGGGCACTGGGCCACCGCCAGGTCCGCCTGAGGCAGGAGGATCCCCAGATGCCGAGCGTCCCGAAGGGCTCGTCGGCTATGCGGGGTCGCGGGAGACAGGGAAGTCGCACCCTGGCATTGGGATCCTGCCCGTGCCGCAGGGACATCGGGGTCCGGAGCCGATCGAGGCCGGGATGGTGGATGTCGATCCCGACCCAGGGATCGGATCCCCTCCAAGTACCGCCGGGTGGACCCCGTCGCGAGCGGCGCATGGTGCTCCGGACGAGCCTGTGATCGAGGCCGACGTCGATGGGTCGGCTGGGGCGCGGCCCGCAGCGGGAGATCCGAGCACGGGCGGATTGGCTGAGCCCGACGCCGTTGGGTCGACTGGGACACCGGCCGTCCAGGGCCCAGCGAGGAAGAGCGGGGTGGATGCGGCCGGGACGACGGGCGAGGGGGGTGGCGCGGCCAAGCCCGGTGCCGTCTCGACTGCTGGGGGCGGGTCGAGCGGTGACCTCTCCGGTGAGAGGGGCGAGGTTGGCGGTGACGCCGCCGCCGCCGAAGGGGAGATCGATCTCGACGCAGTTGGCCCTCGCGGGGCCGCTGCGGTCGGGGAAATCGCCGCGGAGGGCGGCGCGGCCGAGGTCCGGGGTGTGGACGGCGGGTTCGGTGGTGTCGAGGCTCCGCTCGACCCGCCTCCCCACCACGTGCCCTGGCCCGAGCCAGCGCTCCCGGGGCCATGGCCACCAGAGACGGTTCCGTCGGATCGCGAGGAGCGCATCGGGGCATTCGATGCGGACGTGTCCGAACACGACCTCGTGCCGAAGCCGGATCCGACCTGGCCACGCCTGTTCCCCCAGGGCGTGAGCGCCCTGGGCGCCGACGTCCCGGGCGGTCCGCCGGGCCAGCAGATTCCGCCAACCACACCCCCGACGGAGCATGACCGCGATGGCGGGAGTTGGCTCAGGCCGTCGCCGACCGTCGATGGCGCGAGCGTGGCCGAACACGCCAACATATCGACCCACACGAGGCCAACCGAGGCGGCGGACGTGGACCTGCGGGAAGTGTCGGCGGGTTCGCGTACCGTCGATGTTTCACGTGAAACATCTGCAGATGGTGGTGACGAGATGGATCCAGGGCGCGAGGACGAGGCGGTGGAGGACGAGGCGGCCATCGCGGTCCGGGACGCCGTATCACGAGCCGCAGCGGAAGCGAGGGCCAATGTTTCACGTGAAACAGGCCAGCTAGCCGCCGGGGCGACACAGGGCCCGTTCGGGCTGGCGACCGAGCCGCCGTCGGGAGCACAGACGACGCCGGCGGCAGCGGGGCACGCAGCGCCATCGGGAACGCCGACGGACGCGGGGGCGGGAGGAGCGGGCGGGGTGCCGTCGGGCCGAACGACCGAGACACCATCGGAGGAGGTGGAGTGGGAGGCGCCCGCGGACACGGCGACCGGGATGCGTTCGGGGACAGCGACCGAGGCGCCGTCGGGCCCGGGAACTGGGGCGACACCGGGAGCGGCGACCGGGATGCCCTCGGGGGCCGCGACCGAGGCGCCGTTGGGCGCAGGCGCCAGGGTGCCATCCGAGGCGGAACCCGGGATTCCCTCCGGGGCGCAAGCCGGGGTGCCTTCGGAGGCGGGAACCGGACTTCGCTCTGGGAGGGGAGCCGGGGTGCCTTCGGAGGCGGAACCCGGGATCCCCTCGGGGATGGGAACCGGGACGCCGTTGGAGGCGGGAACCGGGGTGCCGTTGGAGGTGGGGATCGATCGTCCGGTGGAGGCGCCGACGGAGGGATTGGGCGGCGCCACCATCGAACGCGAGGCGGCGGCGAGGAACGCTCGGGTCAGCTTCCGGGTTCGCCGTGATCCCCAGGCCGGGGTCCGCCGGGTCTTGGCGGTTGCCAACCAGAAGGGCGGGGTTGGCAAGTCCACGACGGCGGTGAACATCGGGGCCTATCTTGCGCTGGCGGGAGCGCGTGTCCTCGTGATCGACCTCGACCCGCAGGGCAACGCATCGACGGGACTTGGTCTGGACCATCGGGATGTCGAGCCGTCGATCTATGACGTGCTGACCGGCGAGGCTCCTGCGGCGTCGGCGGTCCGGGCGACCGGCGTCCCCAACCTCTATGTTCTGCCCAGCACGATTGACCTGGCTGGGGCGGAGGTGGAGCTGGTGAGCGCGATGTCGAGGGAGGCCCGCTTGCGCCGGGCGCTGCAGCCCGTCGACCACCAGTACGAAACGATCCTGGTCGACTGTCCGCCGTCGCTCGGACTGCTCACGGTGAATGCCCTGGCCGCCGCCGATGAGCTGCTGATCCCGATCCAGTGCGAGTACTACGCGCTCGAGGGGCTCGGGCAGCTGCTCCGCAACGTCGAGCTGGTCCGCGCCAACCTCAACCCGGAGCTGCGCATCGGCGGCATCGTGCTGACCATGTACGACGGACGCACGCGGCTGGCCTTGCAGGTCGTCGATGAGGTCCGCAAGCACTTCACGGACATCGTCTACCAGACGGTCGTGCCGCGGAGCGTCAGACTCTCGGAGGCGCCGGGATATGGTCTTCCGATCGCGCTCTACGATCCTCTTTCCCGCGGTGGCATCGCCTACCGTGACCTGACCTTTGAACTCGCGGAGCGAAGCGGCTTGCTCGCCCCGACCGGAGAAGGAGCCAGTTGATGCGACGCCGTGGTGGCCTCGGCCGTGGGTTGGAAGCGCTGATCCCAAGCAGTCCTCAGGACGATCGCGAGCCGGCGGCCCAGTCAGCCGACCGGGAGCCGGCGGCCGCCCAGGACCCGAAGGAGGCCTCGGGACCGTCATTCGAGCAGCTTCCGCTCGGCCGCATCGACCCCAACCCGCGTCAGCCTCGCGAGGCCTTCGACGAGGAGTCGCTCCGGGATCTCACCGTCAGCATCGAAGCGGTCGGCGTGCTGCAGCCGATCGTCGTGCGCCCGAACGGTGAGCGCTATCAGATCGTGATGGGGGAGCGGCGTGTCCGCGCCGCCAGGGCCGCCGGGCTGGAGCGCATCCCGGCCATCGTCCGCACCACCGAGGACGACCAGCTGCTCCGGGACGCGCTGCTCGAGAACGTCCATCGGGAGGACCTGAACCCGCTCGAGGAGGCGGCCGCCTACGAGCAGCTCCTGCTCGACTTCGGCATCACGCAGGAAGAGCTGGCGGCCCGCCTGGGTCGGAGCCGGCCGGTGATCGCGAACGCGCTGCGCCTGCTCCGCCTGCCGGGAAGCGTCCAGCGCCGGATCGCGGCGAGGACGGTGTCGGCCGGCCATGCCCGTGCCGTCGCGTCGCTGGAGGACCCGGTCCAGCAGGAGCGACTGGCCGACCGGATCGTGGCCGAGGGACTGACGGTCCGCATGGCCGAGGAGCTCGCCCAGCGGATCAAGAACGGTGAGCCGCTCCTCGGGCCGGAGGAGCGGTCCCGGGTGCGGGTCCGCCCGGCCATGCAGGCACCCGGCATGGCCGACCTGGCTGAGCGGCTCTCGGATCGCCTCGACACGCGAGTCCGCGTCCAGCTCGGGAAGCGCAAGGGCAGGGTGCTGATCGAGTTCGCCACCCTGGACGACCTCCAGCGGATCTGCGACGCGATCGGGCTCGAGCACCGGACCGTGCACCTGCCTGAGGCGGGAGCCGCTGGAGACGACCCGCCGGTCGTGCCGCAGGAGCCGGCGACCCCCGCATCCGTCTGAACCGCCGCGTCGGGAACCTGTCCTCGGCCACAGCTCTTCGGTGCCCTGGAAGGACCGTGGGTCCTGTCCATGGGGCTGACGCCGCCCGGAGAGCTCAGCGGGGGCGGCGGGCGGTGGCGCGGTCGGTGAGGTGGGCGGCGAGATCGGCGAAGGTGAGGCCGGCGGCGTCGGCGGCCATGGGGACCAGGCTGGTGGTGGTGAGCCCGGGGCCGGTGTTGACCTCGAGGATGCGGCAGACGCCATCGGCATCGAGGATGGCGTCGACCCGGGAGATGTCGCGGCAGCCGAGGGCCAGGTGGGCGGCGTGGGCTGCCTGGAGGCAACGGTCGACGGTGCCCGGGTCGAGGCTGGCCGGGACCCGGAACTCGGCGGCGCCGTGGGTGTACCGGGCGGAGAAGTCGTACCAGCCGTCCTTGGGTCGGATCTCGACCGCGGGGAGGGTGGCGAGGCCGTCGACCACCGAGAGGGCGAGCTCGGTGCCGGCCACCCGCTGCTCGAGCAGGACGGTGTCGTCGTAGCCGAAGGCGGCCATGAGAGCGGCCGGGAGCTGGTCGGGCCGCTCCACCAGGCGGATGCCCAGGGCCGAGCCGCCGCGGTTGGGCTTGACCACCAAGGGGAGGCCCAGCTCGTCCATGGCCCGGTCGAGCAGGGCGCCGACCCCGAGCTCCCGGAGGGCGCCCTCGGTCAGGGGGATGGCGGACGGCACCGAGAGCCCGGCGCGGCGGAGCACCGACTTGGCGGCCAGCTTGTCGAAGGCGAGGCGGCTGGCGTCGAGGCTCGACCCGGTGTAGGGAATCCCGAGAAGTTCCAGGATCGACGCAACCGTCCCATCCTCCCCGAAGCGGCCATGAAGCGCGAGGAAGGCGACGTCGAACGCGCCACCGCCGAGCGCCTCGACCAGCCGGTGGTCGGCGTCCAGCTCTCCGACCCGGTAGCCGCGCTCGCGCAGGGCGTCGGCGACCCGCTGCCCCGAGCGGAGCGACACCTCCCGCTCGAACGACAGTCCACCCGCGATCACCGCGACCGAGCAGTCGAAGGTCACTGCACCCCACCCCAGCCGGCCGGGCGACCCTGGTCGCTCTCGGGGTCTCCAGAGGGAAGCCCACCCAGCGCCCGTGCCAGGGCGAGCTCCTCGTCGATCACCCCGGCCAGGCGACGGACCCCCTCCCGGATCCGCTCCGGCGCCGGGAAGCAGTAGGACAGCCGCAGGCACGAGCCGCCCTGGCCGTCCGCGTAGAAGGCCCGGCCGGGCACGTAGGCAACCCGGGCGGTGATGGCCTTGGCCAGCATGGCCCGGGAGTCCAGGTGGTCGGGCAGGCGGGCCCACACGTAGAAGCCCCCGGTGGGCCGGGTCCAGGTCACGCCGGCCGGGACGTCCTCGGCGAGGGCCTCGAGCATCACGTCGCGTCGCTCCCGGTACAGCTCCCGGAGCTCCTTGAGCGTCTCCCGCCAGGGGGCGGTGGCGAACCAGCGGTACGCGACCGCCTGGGTGAAGCTGGATGAGCAGAGGTCGGCCGCCTCCTTGACCAGGATCAGCCGCTCCCGCAGGGCCGGCGGCACCAGCGCCCAGCCGACGCGCAGGCCGGGGCAGAACACCTTGGACAGGCTCCCGAGGTAGACGACGTTGTCGGGATCCAGCGCCCGCAGCGCGTCCGGGGGGTCGCTCTCGAACCCCAGCATCCCGTAGGGGTTGTCCTCCAGGACCAGGACGTTGTGCCGGCGGGCCAGCTCGAGGACGCGCTCGCGGCGACCGGCGGCCAGGGTCACCCCGGCCGGGTTGTGGAAGTTGGGGACCGTGTAGAGGAACTTCACCCGCCGGCCGTCACGCTCGAGACGTTCGAGGGTTACTGCCAGGGCGTCGGGATCGAGGCCTTCGTCGTCCAGCGGCACGTGGCAGACGTCGACCTGGTACTGGGAGAACGCCGACAGGGCGCCGACGTAGGAGGGCCCCTCGGCCACGATCACGTCGCCCGGGTCGCAGAACATCCGGGAGATCAGGTCCAGGGCCTGCTGGGAGCCCTCGGTGAGGACCACATCGCCGCCGGATGCGTGAATGCCCTCCTGCGCCATCAGCGCGGTCAGGACCTCACGCAGCCGTGGGTCTCCCTGGCCACCGGCGTACTGGAGGGCCGCCGGGCCCTCGTCCGCCATCACCTGCTCGAGCACGTCCCCGACGAGGTCGAAGGGCAGCGCGGCCGTGAAGGGCATGCCGCCGGCCAGGCTGACGACCTCCGGGCGGGAGGCGACGGCGAACAGGGCCCGGATCTCGGAGGCGGTCATCGAGCGGGTGCCGCGGGCGTAGCGGTCACGAAAGGGGTCGTCGGCGCGCATGAGGCAGAAGGATAGCGCCTTCTGGCAACCCGACCCGGGCGGCTGCTAGCATCGAGCCGCTGTCCGGCCTGTGATCACGTTCTTGTGCTACGAGCCTCGCTGCCACTGCTCCGCCGTCTCGGGGGGAGTTTCTTCGTGGGCGTGTTCCTGGGTCTGATCTGGGCACTGCTGATCATCCACCGCCGGCCGCCGCGCTCCGCAGGAGACTCCTGACCTTGGGCCGCAAGCTCGTCCCGCTGGGGCCCGAGACGCTCGACCTCGTGCCGGAGCCCTGCCGCCGCTGTGTCTTCTGGGAGCTGGGCGCAAGAGCGCGACCGCGTGGCTCCGAGGACGCGGCGCTGCAGAAGGAGGCCTGGCTGTCCTCGGTCGTGCTCGAGTGGGGCCCGTCCGGCCACGTCGTCTCCGTTGACGGGGAGGTGGCGGGGTACTCGCTGTACGCCCCGACCCATGTGCTCGAGCAGGTCGGCTTCCAGGCCGCCCGCCCGGTCAGCCGGGACGCCGTCCTGCTCGCCACCCTGGCCGTGCTGCCCCGGTTCGAGGGGCAGGGGATCGGCCGGGTCCTGCTCCAGACGATGGCCCGTGACCTGACCAAGCGGAAGGTCCGGGCGGTGGAGGCATTCGCCGACCGGGTGCCGAACGGGCGCGACTGCCGGGTCCCCGCCGGGTTCCTCGAGGCCAGCGGGTTCCAGGTCGTCCGCGACCATCCCCGCTACCCGCTCATGCGCATGGACCTGCGCACCGCGCTCAGCTGGAAGGACGCCAGGGAGGCGGCCCTGGAGGTGCTCCGGGTCCCGGCGCCCGCCCAACCGGCCCTGCGGCCCGTTCCCACCTCGCGCCCGGACGCCTGAGCGGGCCGGGAGCCGGCGCGGAAAGGCCGAAGGGCCAGGGTCTGAGCGCCGCCCCTGGGGCTCGGGTCGCCCGCCGCCGGAGGGCGGGAGGGTCCTGGGAGCCGTCCTCGGGTCCGGACGCCGCCTCGGATCGCCGGGCGGGAGCCGCGCGGAAGGGCCAAGGGTCTGAGGGAAGCGGGGATGGTCCCGGACGACCTGGAACCCGCTGGCCTCCAGGAACTCGGCCGGCACGTTCCCTCAGCAACGGACGAGCCCGACCCAGCTGGGTCGGGCTCGTGGGGCTGGTGCGATGTCAGGAGATGAACTCGGAGAGCTCGTTCACGATGTTGCGCTTGGGCATGGCGCCGATCAGCCGCTTCTTCTCGACGCCGCCGATGAACAGGGCGAGCGTCGGGATGCTCATGACCCCGTACCGCATGGCCACGTCGGGGTTCTCGTCGACGTTGAGCTTGGCGATGGTCAACTTGCCCTTGTGCTCGTCGGCGATCTCCTCCAGCACAGGACTGATCATCTTGCAGGGGCCACACCACTCGGCCCAGAAGTCGACCAGCACGGGCGTGCTCGACTTGAGCACCTCGTTGTCGAACGTGGCATCGGTCACGGCTGCGGCTTTGGTCATTTGATCGGTACGGTCGGGGCCTCGACCCCTACGTACCTCCACCTCCTCGAAACGGATGATCCCCGGGCCAGTGTCCAACGCCCACCGGCTCCTACGTATTCCTGCCCACGGAGGGCGCCCGGCAACCGGGATCATTCCCAGTTGTCGGTCGTCGCCCCCGAGTCGTGGCCGTGCGCCTCCA
>Ga0081538_10005182_pt1 | contig 11794 bp, 11 predicted proteins | sample TabmetS5T2R1_FD_71022 | JGI IMG/M metagenome (GOLD analysis project Ga0081538, IMG submission 71022) | Tabebuia heterophylla rhizosphere microbial communities from the University of Puerto Rico - S5T2R1 | ecosystem: Host-associated > Plants > Roots > Rhizosphere ... | reverse complement strand
CGATCGGGACGCCAGCATCCATCAAGGCGAGCGAACTGCCGCAGACTGTAGCCATCGAAGACGAACCATTCGATTCCAGGATATCCGACACAACGCGTAACGTATAGGGGAATGTCTCATGCGGCGGGATGACGGGCTGGATGGCGCGCTCGGCCAACGCCCCATGGCCGATATCACGACGTGACGGGCCGACCTGTCGGCGCACCTCACCCACGCTGAACGGCGGAAAATTGTAGTGCAGCATAAAGCGCTTTGAGGTTTTGCCATCGAGATCATCGACGAGCTGTTCGTCGTCCTGGGTGCCGAGGGTGGCGACGACCAGCGCTTGGGTTTCACCGCGCGTAAACAGGACCGAGCCATGCGTACGTGGCAACAGAGAGGTACGGCCACTAATGGGACGAATCTCAGCCAACCCTCGACCGTCAGCACGCCGGCCTTCTTGCAGAATCTGGCGGCGCATCTCGGCACTTTCCATGTCGGGGAGGGTTGTACGAATGGCCTTGACACGCTGTGTGGCTTCTGCTGTGTCGAGGTCTGCACTTACCAGGTCTTGGATGACGTCGTGCTCCAGTGCACTCATGGCCTGTTGGCGTTCGAGCTTGCCAGGAATGGACAGGGCCTCTTTGAGGCGCACGTGTGCCAGGTCGTGCACACGCTGTTGTAAGGCTGTGTCAACCGGGAGCGCGGCCAGTGGTATCTTTTCCTTGCCCGCGGCCTGCTTGAGCTGCAGCTGCAGGTCGATACACGCTTGCAACGCCTGATGCGCCTCCTGCAACGCAGAGAGCATAAGGGCTTCAGGAAGCTCCAGGGCGCCGCCCTCGACCATGACAATGGCCTCACGGGTACCGGCAACGGTCATGTTCAAGCGGCTGATTTCCAACTCGCTGCGGGTGGGATTCACCACCAGACGCCCATCGATGTAGCCCATGCGTACTGCCCCAATAGGCCCCAAAAAAGGAATATTCGACACCGTCAGCGCGGCTGAAGCGGCGATCACCGCGACAATATCGGGATCATTTTCCTGGTCTGCGGAGAGCACCGTGCAGAGGATCTGCGTCTCTTGGCGATACGTCTCGGGAAATAGCGGGCGCATAGGGCGATCAATATTCCGCGAAGTGAGGATCTCTTTTTCATTTGGCCGCCCTTCACGTTTAAAGAAGCCGCCCGGAATCTTTCCAGCTGCATAAGTTCTTTCACGATAATCAACCGTGAGAGGAAAGAAATCAGCCTCGCTGCTCACCTCTGATGATGCGGTTGCTGCAGCCAGCACCACGGTGTCACCATAACGTACCACTGCAGCACCATTGGCCTGCTTGGCCATCTCTCCCGTTTCAATAACGAGTGTACGTCCGTTGAGGACACAACTTGCAACTTGTGGCTCCAATGTCACGTCTCCAATTAAAAGGGGTTGCCTCTAAACATGTGCCGTTGGTCTTAACGCCGAATGCCCAGACGTGCAATAATGTTTCGATACTGGGCATAGTCTTGCTGTCTGATATAGTCGAGCAAGCGACGACGACGACCCACGAGTTTCAGCAAGCCCCGGCGGGAATGGTGGTCTTTCGGGTGATGCCGAAAGTGTTCTGTCAAGTAACGAATGCGATCACTTAATAGCGCAACTTGTACCTCCGATGATCCTGTATCTTTCTCATGTTGCCGAAAAGCCTCAATAATCGGCGCTTTTGACTCTCGTGTGGCAGGCATAAGATCCTTCCTCTCGTCTATGGGTGATTCTACTTTCGCCAGCTCGTCGCAAGATACAGCTTTCTTCCGCTCAAACATGTTGTAAAGCGCCATGTTCAAGAGGATACACTTTCCATTCGTGAGGCCTCGTCGTATGGCGCCCCATTACGGCTACTGTTTGCTTGGCTGGCGTACAGAGACGATACCAGGAGGCACACAACAGGCGACACGCCATCGAGTCAATAAACGCGGTCAGCGCCCTCCCCTGCCCTGTGCACAAGAGGTCATATTGATGTGGCGTCAGGGATAGAGCCGGAAGGAAGGCCAAGGCTTCCGGTAGTGGCAGGCAGAGGTGCGTTACATGGCCCGCTGATGCTTCCCGGTGCAACAGGTCGAGCGAACATGCCTGCCTGAGGCTAAATCGGCCTATACGGCACCGTTGTAGATGGACAACATGCGCCCCATAGCCTAGCGTCAAGCCAATGTCTTCACATAACGTACGGATATAGGTACCTTTGCTGCAGGTGACGGCGAGTGTGGCCAAAGGCCCGCGGAGATCCAAAAGCTCCAGGCGATGAATGACAACATGGCGGGCTTCACGCTGCACGACATGGCCCTGGCGGGCAAGCCGATAGAGACGCTGACCGTGATGCTTCACCGCAGAGTACATCGGGGGAATTTGGGCAATCACACCCGTATACTGCTGGAGAACCTCTTGTAGATGCAGAATGCTGAGGGGAGGGACATCACATTGACGGGTCACAGTGCCAGTTGCATCCTGCGTGTCGGTACAGGTTCCCAGACACATCACGACCCAGTATGTTTTGTCCAATTCTTCAAACACACGCGCCAACTTTGTGGCACGGCCGATACACAACAGCAGAACGCCGCTGGCAGCTGGATCAAGACTGCCCGTGTGACCAACGGCACGTAGGCCGATGATGCGTCGCACTGCAGCAACGACATCGTGTGATGTCATGCCACAAGGTTTATCAATGTTGAGAATGCCGCTCAGCATGGGATGGGTTACTTTCTGGATACACACCAGGATCAGAACCAGAGAGGTCCCGCAATATCTGTGAGATCCTCACACCATAGGCAATCGCTGTGTCAAGGGTAAAGGTAAACTGCGGAATATAACGTAATTTCAGTCGCTTACCGAGCTGTGTGCGAATGAAACCGGCGGCGCGCTGAAACCCTGCCAGGGCTGCCTGCTGTTCTTCTTCAGTCCCCATGCGACTGACATACACGCGTGCGTGACGGAGGTCGTTCGATACCTCAACACGTGAGATAGTGACCATATGCAGACGCGGATCTTTCAATTCCCGCAGGAGTAAATCAGCCAGTTCGGCTTGGATCAATTCGCCTACGCGAATGCAGCGATATGTAGTCATGAGCCATTACCAAAACTCGATATGATAATCCAGTAAATCTGCGAGGTACATCGCTTCCACAAAGTTGACCAGCTTGTTGAGAACGCTGTTGGCATGATCCTGTGCCGTACTCACCACCGCCACACCGAGCAGTGCACGTTGCCATTTATCCTGATAGTCGACCTCAGCGATGGCGACATTGAAATGATTTTTTACACGTGAGATGATACTCTTCAATATCTGTCGCTTGGCTTTCAGCGAGTGGACCTCGCGCAAGCGCAGCTCGATGGTACATACGCCAACGATCATCGCCGTCCGTACCTTCTTTCCCGCCTCATTATAAGCGTGGCGTTGCGGGTTCAAGCACGAAGGATTCGATCACATCCCCTTCTTTGAGATCCTGATAGCGACCGAGGCTGATGCCGCATTCAAATCCCATCGTTACCTCATCCACATCGTCTTTAACACGCCGCAGGGAAGAGATTCTACCTTCATGCACCACCACATTATCGCGAATAACGCGTGCAGACGCATTGCGGCGCATGACGCCCTCTTGCATATAACAACCCGCGATGGTGCCGACACGCGAGATATGGAAGATTTGCCGAACCGCTGCCCGTCCTAACGTTTTCTCCGTATAGGTGGGTTCAAGCATCCCCACCATCGCCTTTCTGATGTCTGATAGCGCCTCGTAGATAATCGTGTAGAGGCGTATATCCACTTGTTCCTGTGTCGCCAACTCCAGCGCCTGGGGGGTAGGACGAACATTGAAGCCGATCACAATCGCGTTCGAGGCAGAGGCCAGATTCACGTCTGATTCACTGATACCGCCAGTGGAGCTATGAATCAAGCGCGGCTGGACTTTATCACTCTCGATTTTTGCAATCGCATCCCAGAGGGCTTGCACAGAGCCCTGGACATCCGCTTTGATGATCAGATTCAGCTCCTTGACGTCGCCAGCGGTGATGCGTCGATACAGGTCATCCAAAGTCACCCGGGTCGTTTGGGAGAGCTGTTGGGTACGTTGTTTATCTTGGCGGATCGTGCTGATCTGTCGGGCTTTGCGCTCGTCTTCAACCTCCATAAAGATATCACCAGCCTCAGGCACGCTGGTGAAACCAAGCACCTCGACAGGACTCGAAGGGCCGGCAACGTCGATCTTACGCCCGCGGTCATCAAACATCGCCCGCACGCGCCCATAGTGCATGCCAGCCACAAAGGCCGCTCCGACGCGCAACGTGCCACGCTGCATCAACACGGTGGCGACCGGTCCTTTCGCTTTATCCAGCTTGGCTTCTACCACTGTTCCCCTGGTCATCTGATACGGATCGGCCTGGAGCTCCAAGATCTCAGCCTGCAAGAGGATCATTTCCAGCAAATCATCCAATCCAAGCTTCTGCTTCGCCGATACCTCGACAAAGATGGTACTGCCACCCCACTCTTCCGGGATCAGCTCGAGGTCGGCAAGTTGCTGCTTGACGCGATCAGGATTGGCATCCGGCAGGTCGATTTTATTAATGGCGACGACGATCGGTACCCCTGCGGCTTTGGCGTGAGCGACGGCTTCACGTGTCTGGGGCATGACGCCATCATTGGCGGCGACAACCAAGACGACAATGTCGGTAATTTGCGCCCCACGGGCGCGCATCGCTGTAAACGCTTCGTGTCCTGGCGTATCCAGAAAAACGACGTTGCCCTTGCTGGTGCCAACCACATACGCCCCAATGTGTTGCGTAATACCGCCTATTTCTGTAGCTTGCACGTTCGCTTCGCGTATGGCATCGAGTAGTGAGGTTTTCCCATGGTCGACGTGCCCCATAATCGTCACCACTGGCGCACGCGGTTCGAGATGCACTTCTTCTGTCACTTCTCTTTGACTGGCCGTATCCCCCTCGCCTTCAGCCACCAAGGTCACGTTTTTCCCCAGCTTCTGCGCCACCGCGTTGGCCGTGTCGAGGTCGATCACCTGGTTAATCGATGCCACGGTCCCCATGCTCATCAGTTGCATGAGCACATCTTTGGCCGTGAGCTGTAACGCCGCCGCAAAGTCCTTAATCGTCAATGCTTCTGGAAGACGCAAAACCTTGCCATTGGTTTCAGACATCGGATGCGACGGAGCGGACACACCATCAGGCTTGGCGGGTTTCGACGGCTGGGTTGATAGCGTTCTTTCCGTCGGAGGCGGCGTGGTAACGATAGCCGTCGCTTGCTCAGATACAGGCGACTTAGGCACCGCTGCCACCTCTTCTGGAGGAACATTTCCTCCCTGAACGGCGGTAGCCTCGCGGTATAAGTCAAGGACCAGTTCGGCTGTATCCTCGTCTAGCGTGCTCATATGACTTTTGATGTCAATGCCATGGTCGCGTAACTCTTCGACAAGATGCTTGCTTGGTATACCGAGATCCCTCGCCAATTCGTAAACTCGTTTATGTGACATGAAGACCCTCCACAGCAATAACTCGAGCATTCAACACGATGACTGTTTGGACCAACCGAGTGGTGCCTCTGAGCCCTCCATGGAGGAACGCAACCGTTTGAGAAGGTCCACGTCTGTCTGCAGAAGCTGACAAAAGCGTGGCTCGCTAAGACCAATGGCACTCCGAGATGGTTTGCCGAGAAACTGGCCTAGCTCTGCTTTGGAAAATAGGGTCGCCCACGGGATGCCCAGCTGTGTACAGCGGGAGCGATACTCTTCAGCTCGAGAGGCGGCAATATCCTCTGCCAATACCACATAGTGGACACGGTTGTGCGCCAATGCCTGCTGGAGTAGAGCCGCCCCCGAGACTGCGGCGCCGGCTTTTTGGGCCATACCCAGACAAGAGCCGAGACGGTCATATAGCAAACGCACAGCCGACTGATACAACGTTTCCAGGGGCGGCACGGTCACTGGCTGTCTCAACGCCGATGCGAGCCTTGAGGGTTTGACGGCCTGACGCAAGCATGCAGCCCCAAAGCATACATAGACACCACGCCCAGGCAGGCGACCAGAGCGGTCTAAGAGCACCTCACCCTGCGACGTACACGCCAAGCGCAACAACTCTCGTGCGGTGCGCTTGCAGCGGCATCCCACACACGTGCGTTCAGGAAAATGTCGTTGACGGCCGATAATCCTGCCCCTCTGACAAGTCTGATGGGCTTTGCTGTTCCAAAGCCGATGCGGTTGTATGGTCAGTGTTTGGGTCCACAGCCGCCAAGGAGGCATCGGCGGATGATGAGATGGCAACGCCTGTGTTCTTGGGCGCATCTGGAACGAGCACCTCGGAGGTCTCAGGGGGGGCATCACTTTGAGCGTCCTCAGATGACACCGCAGAGGCATCAACCCCCGACTCCGCTTCCCCTGGTGGCGATGCGATTACCTCAACCGCAGATGTAACAGGGGCACGCTCGATCGGCTGAAATGCCAATTCGGCCTGACGCAATGCCTCCTGACGTTCGGCATCCGCTTCAGCCGTGTCCTCACTCGTGATATCAATCTTCCAGTGCGTCAGTTTGGCCGCCAAACGCACGTTCTGACCCCGTTTCCCAATGGCCAGCGACAGTTGGTCGGGCGGCACGATGACCTGCATCGTCTTTTCTGTTTCGCGCACATAGACACGGGCGACCTTGGCTGGACTGAGTGCATTGCGGACAAACTGTACCCGGTCGTCTACCCAAGGAATAATATCGATCTTTTCCCCACGTAATTCTTGCACGACCGATTGTACCCGCATGCCTTTCATTCCCACACAGGCGCCCACCGGATCGACATCCTTATCATGGGAGACCACCGCGATCTTCGCCCGACCACTCGCATCCCGCGCTGCTTCCTTAATTTCCACAATGCCTTCGTAAATTTCCGGCACTTCCATCTCGAACAAGCGCATGAGAAACCCGGGATGGGTCCGCGACAAAATCACCTGTGGGCCACTCGAGGCACGTTTGACTTCGAGAACATAGGCACGGATGCGGTCATTGCGCTTAAACGTCTCCCGAAACGACTGTTCCCGTCGTGGCAAGAGCCCTTCTGTTTTGCCGAGATCCACCAAGAGATTGCCTTCGCGCTCCACGCGTGTGACAATGCCGTTGACCAGTTCCCCTTGCCTGTCTCTAAACTCGCGGTAAACGGTGTCCCGTTCGGCTTCACGCACTTTCTGAATAATGACCTGTTTTGCGGTTTGTGCCGCAATGCGACCATAATCGTCGATTTCATGAATCACTTCCACGGTGTCGCCGAGACAGGCTCCCGGATCAATACTTTGGGCCTCCTCAAGGCTTATTTCGATACTATCGTCGACGATATCGTCTTCATCCATCACCTGCTTGGGGGAGAAGAGGGTAATCGCCCCAGTCTCTTCATCGAGGCGTGCATTGATGTTAGCGAGCGTCCCAAAGCGCTTTTTCGCTGCGGAAAGCACCGCCGATAGGACCGCATCGACAAGGATGGACTTCTCAATGCCTTTTTCGCGGCCAATTTGCTCAAGAAGATGCAGTAGTTCTTGGTTCACCTACCGTTTACTCCTCATGTCCTAGTATGAGCTCGCTGCGGGTACCCGGGCAACAACGGGCTACTTGAACTCCAGCTCAACAACGCCGTGGTCGATGTGGGAGAGCGGGATGTCAAGGGGCGTGTCAGGAGGTCCATGGAGCACCAGGTGCCCCTCGCTTACCGCTGCCACGCGTCCCCTATATTGGGTTTGACCCAACACCGGGGTATGAAGAAGAACCGTCACCAAACGTTGGTGCTGGCGTCGGAAGTCCCGGGGTGTACGCAGAGGTCTATCGAGTCCCGGTGAGGAGACTTCAAGCACATATGACGCTGGAATCAGCTCTTCTGCATCGAGTACTTGCCCGATCTCAAGACTGAGCTTCTGACAATCATCGAGCGATATGCCATCCTCAGCGTCGACAAAAACACGCACGAGCCAGCGTCCTTTCTGTGGCTGCAGTCGGAGCTCAATAAGCTCAGCAGCGTGGGCGTGCAGCAGTGGCTCAATGGTGTCCGTTACACTCTGAAACAACATGTCACGATACATGGTCAGTAGGGCCACAATGAAAAAAAAAGTGGGCAAAGCGCCCACCCGAACAAGTGGATTTGACTCGGGATAAGTATGACAAACGTCTCCATCCCTTGCAAGTAAAAACCGACGACTAATGTCCCTTTCGCCCTTTTCAGACAACACGAGGCTGACTTTGCTCGCCTTGGCGAGCAGAGGTTACAAGAGCGTGCCGGGGCATTAGCTCGGGAAGAAAAGCCGCATCACATCATTATAGAAGGCGAAGATCATTAACGAGGCCAGAATAAGTAAGCCGACCTGTTGGGCGATTTCCCGTTTACGCAGACTTAATGGGGCGCCGTTGATGATTTCAATGGCAAAAAATAGCAGATGCCCACCATCGAGAACTGGAATCGGCAAAAGATTCAGGATGGCCAAACTGACGCTAATTGCCGCGGTAAAAAACACCACGCTACGCCAGCCATAATCGGCTTGGCGCCCCATTTCCACAGCAATACCAATGGGACCGGCAAGACCTTCGGAGGCAGGAAGATTCCCCGTGATGAGTTTGCCCAGCCCCACAAAGCTCAATCTGGTAATGCGCCACGTCCATGCCACCCCTTGCCCCAAGGCAAAGAGAGGGTTGGTACGCTGCACCACAAAGGCCGCGGGACGTAACTCGACCCCAATACGCCATTCCTGAGACGCCGTATCTTGCGTGGGGGTAACGGATACGACGAGCTCTTGCTCGTCCCGCTTCACCCGCAGACGTACCGTACGCCCCTCACTGGCCATGATGTGCGCCTTGAGGGCATCAATACTCGTTACCGCCTGCTCCTCGAATGCAAGGACGAGATCGTTAGGACGCAAATTGGCCTGTGCTGCAGGCGAACCGTCCATAATCTGACCAATTTGGACTGCAGTGGGTATGGGAATACCCACCACGTACACGACCGCGATCAGTACAATGGCAAAGAAAAAGTTAAAGAGCGGACCTGCCGCCACAATCGGGATACGCGTCCAGACCGATTGATGCAAGAAGGAGCGAGTCGGCTCACGCACCTCTTCCTCAGGATTTTCACCATACATCTTCACGTAGCCCCCTAGGGGGATGGCCGAGAGCCGGTACTCAGTTTCTCCCCGCTGCCGACGCCACAGGGGCGGACCAAATCCCAAAGAAAAACGTTCAACACGTACCTTGGCGCGCTTGGCAAACAGGAAATGACCCAGTTCATGCACAAAAATCAAGACGCCGATGACGACGAGAAAGCGCACGAGGGTAGCCAGAACGGGTAGGATGCCGTCAACCAGGGCTGTCATTGTTGGTTCCACACACTATCCTCCACATGTCGAACGCGCTGTCTGGTATACATCCACTTTACTTCTGTTCCGACAGATCCGATGGCGCCAGGACTTCTGTGCCAGGAGGCAAGTCAAGTTCGAAGAGGTGAGCGGGTAACGTCGGATGGATATTCAGCGCTGACAGGTGTATCGTCGTTCGATTACCAATAGGATCATGAATCGCCAGGCTTTCGATCAAATAACTCTGCGGATTCAACGTAATATGCAATTCTGTAAAGCCTGCCTGAGGCGACCGCGGCAGCAGACGAAGCTGCGTGGTGTGCGTCTCCTGGCCGGACAACGGGGTAATTGTAAATACTTCTCGAAGTGTACCAACGCCTGCCAGAAAAAGCAACGCAACGTTCGTGCGGTTATCCGCATCTACCACGCTTTGGAGGACCTGCTGTCGCTTTGGGGTATAGATACGCAAGAGGTTGTCCTTGTACAGGACGGTTTGTGGCTCTGGTTGCGCATATTCCCAACGAATCATCTGCGGTTTTTGGATATACACGCGTCCGGAGGACGTTTGCTCGCGATCGATCGATGCGAGTGTCGCCACTTGGACAAAGTCGGCACTCAGTGCCTGGATGCGATCATAGGTCTGTTGCAGGTTGTCAAGCACCTGATCGAGATCAGAAGCCCAACTCTGTACCGAGAAGCATACGCCACACAGCAGTAACACCACCAGCCGAAATCTCGCCGCCATGACCATATCCCTTTGCCACGCTGCCACAACCCTCAGGCAGAGCCCAGCGCCTGACGCAGTTGCCGCACGAGTTCGATATTTTCCGTATGACCCGTCATATTGGCGCGGACGTGACCGCGGATGGGCATGCCCAATAGGTACAGATCACCGATAATATCCAGCACCTTATGACGCACCCACTCATTTGCAAAATGGAGGGGGGCGGTGTTGACAATGTTGGCATCGCCGATGAGGATCACGTTGTTCAACCGGCCTCCAGCCACCAGCCCCGCGGCATGCATGGCCTCCACATCTTTAATGAAAGCAAAGGTACGCGCCGGGGCGACCTCACTGCAATAGCTCGCAGCGTCCCGGTGCTCATACGTCCACTCCTGGATGCCAATGGGAGCAGGATAGCTTGCCCGATACGTCACCCGGAAACCGTCGTAAGGATCGATGCGGATGAACTTGGTATGCAAACTGCTGCCACCAATATGATAACACCGCTCGACGGGATAGGATTCCGCCACCGCATCCTGCTCGGTGATGCCAGCATCGTCAATGAGTCGACAAAAGTCAGAAGCGGAGCCATCCATGATTGGCACCTCATCGCTGACGGTGACCAGGAGATTGGTGAGCCCAAAGGCATGCAGAGCTGACATGAGATGCTCGATGGTGTTAATCCTCACCCGCCCCTTGTGCAGACTGGTGCAGAATGCCATCGAGGCAACATACTCAACCGTGGCTGGGACCAGGTCACCCGTGACCAGGTCACGAAACACGATGCCGCTCCCAGATGGCATAGGAGAGAGGATGAGGCCCGTTTTGTAACCGGACTGCAGCCCCTGCCCGCGCAGCACGAGGCTGCGGCATAAGGTTCGCTGTGGCTGCGGCGACGCTTGCGATTGCGGATTGCGGATTGCGGATTGCGGATTGGAAGAGGTGACGGCCATCTCACCTTGTTTCGGGATACGCGGCAATTGCGGAGGTGTTGCTGACTGCCCGTCATGCAACGCACGATACACGGTGTGGAGGACTGTCTCCGGTAACAGGGGCTTTTCAAGGAAGTCAAACGCCCCAAGTTGCATGGCGTACACAGCGGTAGTGATATTTCCGTGCCCTGACATCATGATGACTGCAGTGTCGGTACCGCGGCTCTTGATCGCCTGCAAGATAGCGATCCCATCCATCTCTGGAAGCCAGAGCTCAAGGAGTACAACATCCGGCAACGCATTGTGCAAGCAGGCCATCGCCGTGCTTACATCGTCAGTGCCTAGCACATCAAATCCCGCACCCTTGAGAAGGACAGTTAAGGCTTGGACACTCCTTGCATCATCGTCCAGGATAAGAATATGGCCTTTCCTCATACGTTTCTCATATCGGCTTGAGGCACTTTTTCCCCCTTGGGCCCCCTGCTCTGCCCGGTTATCTTCTCCCCTTCCCTCGTCAGGAGAAAAGAGGAAAGAATCTCATACCGTCATACTATAGAAGGGCTTGGCGAAAAGGCAAGTAAATTTGCAAAAAAAACAGGGGCAACCGTGGTGGTGTGGGGCACGCTTACGGGAGGTTTTGGGCACGCTGCTGGAGGACAGCGAGCGTGTTGAGCGCTTCTCGGGGAGACATCTCATCGAGGGCAAGGGTACGGAGATCATGCAGGAGTTGGGCGGTAGGGTTGTCAAAAAGCGACAGCTGGCGTGCGGGTGGGGCGGCAGGGTCTGGGAGTCGTTGCACGTTGCCAG
>Ga0081538_10005181_pt1 | contig 11796 bp, 13 predicted proteins | sample TabmetS5T2R1_FD_71022 | JGI IMG/M metagenome (GOLD analysis project Ga0081538, IMG submission 71022) | Tabebuia heterophylla rhizosphere microbial communities from the University of Puerto Rico - S5T2R1 | ecosystem: Host-associated > Plants > Roots > Rhizosphere ... | reverse complement strand
CACCGATCTACACGCTGACACCAAAGGATGCCCGGGCCGTTCTATTCAACCTTCAGGCGGCGCCATTACCGCCGGGTATGACGCTAGCTCCTGCAAATATAGACAACCGCACAATCCCGGGAGGTCCAAATGGCAGCGACGTATCAATTACTGTAGTCAGGCCCCAAGGCAACAATCAAACTCTACCAGTTGTCCTGTACATTCATGGCGGCGGATGGGTACTCGGTGATTTCAAGACTCATAAGAGGCTTGTTAGAGAGCTTGCAAACAAGGCGAATGTGGCACTCGTCTTTGTCAACTATACCCCTGCGCCGGAAGCTCAATATCCGATCCAGATAGAACAAGCGTACGCCGCTTTAAAATGGGTTGCAGAAAACGGCAAATCCATCAATGTGGACCCGTCGCGCCTAGCCATTGCTGGCGACGGTGTAGGCGGCAACATGGTTGCTGCGGTCACCTTACTTGCCAAAGAGCGTGGAGGACCAAAGATACTATTCCAAGAACTGTTTTATCCAGTTACTGATGCTAATTTTAACACCCCATCGTACAATGAATTTCAAGACGGCTACTGGCTTGCAAGAAAGGGCATGGAGTGGTTCTGGAAGAACTATGCTCCAGATAACGCTACTAGAAAGGAGCCAACGGCCTCACCATTGCAAGCTTCAGTTGACCAGCTCAAAGGACTTCCACCTGCACTTGTCATTGTTGATGAACACGATGTGCTGCGCGATGAGGGTGAAGCCTACGCTCACAAACTGATGCAGGCAGGTGTTCCAGTCACAGCAACTAGGTATCTTGGTACTATCCACGACTTTATGATGCTAAATCCGATCTCTGACACCCCACCAGTACGCGGAGCCATAGATCAAGCAGCTGATATACTGGCAAAGGCTCTGTCGTCGTCACCAAAGTCATTGTCAGCAGCAAAATCAGCAGCAGCTCAATAATGCAAGAAACTGAGAAAGGATTCGCAAATCTACAATTTTGGAGTCGCATTCTTCCATTGCATGATCTCACTATGACTCCATTGATAGGGGCTTCAGCTTTAGGATATTCATTGGGTTACTTGCTTTTGAGGTTCGGTGTAGGCGAAACCATCAAGTCACCAGCACCTAATTTTAACCTGAGTCAAAAAATACGTCTAGTATGCGTTGTATCACGCAAGCATACCTTTGCGTAGGGTTGGTTCACCTACGGATGAATAGCTCGCCGAGTCTCCTAGCTCCTAGAGCTTTCACTCCGTAGATTACTAGCAAGAACAACACCACTACCACCATCGCCAACACCTCCTCTGTCCAACCTCCGCGAATATTTCCAGCGAGTTTTTGATGAGCTAGACAAATTGAATAAAATGTTAGATTCCTTCATAGAAGAGGAAAATGATAAAGCGTGCGCAGACAAATGATCCGCCTCAAATAGGCCTTTATGTTCTGGTTGGTTCTCAATGGTCAAACCTAGTCAAGAACTTGCTTAGGAACCTCGAAGAAGGACGTATTGCGGTTGCACAGGGCATATTTGAGCGAAGATAGCAGTTACTGTTTGCGTATACCCCTTACTTTTTGACATGATTTTAGGAAGTTGTCGGACAAATCCATCAGCAAAGTCAATGTCGTACCATGTAGTTTGTCGAGATTTTTGTCTTTTGTGATAGTCTTAATATTTTCGAAATGTTAAAGAACTAGGCACAGCAACAATACACGCGAGGATCTGTGTTGATGTGAGCAACACTAGACCAGCATTTAACCCTGATGATTTCAAGGCTGAACAACGCCTACTGTGGGATAAGGCTGCTGCGGGCTGGCAGACCTGGTGGGAAACAATCGACCGCAGGGCGCAAAAAGTCAGCGATAAGATTGTTGAATTAGCTGAAATCAAGCCTGGTGACAGGGTTTTAGATATTGCTGCAGGGATAGGAGAACCAGCGGTTACTGCAGCAAGGAAAGTTATACCAAACGGCAAAGTCGTTGCTACAGACATTTCACCACAAATGCTGGCAATTGCAAAGACAAGAGCTACATCATTTGGTTTGGATGGTATAATGGAGTTTAGGGAAATAGATGGAGAGAAGTTAGATTTGCTAGGACCTACAGCGAAATTTGATGCAATTCTTTCAAGATGGGGTCTAATGTTTTTTCCAAACCTTCAGGGAGCGTTAGGGACGATTAAACAGATGTTGGTTACAAACGGTAGGCTTTGTGCGGCTGTATGGTCTGCTCCCAGCAAGGTTCCATTTCTTGATTTAGCTTTCGGTGCAGCAATGAAACAGACCAATGCTCCTGCACCACCTCCTGGAACACCAGGTCCTTTTGCCTTAGCGGATGTAGAGGCTCTGAAGCAGTCGTTTAGCCAAGCAGGATTCAAAGATATCAAAACTGACATCTTTCAAATAACATTTGAATTTGATTCACCCGAAAGTTATACAAGGCTACACCAACAGACTGCAACGCGCATTCATGCTATGTTGGCGAACTACAGCGAGGATGTGAAGAAGCGTGTGTGGAATTCAATTACTGAAGCAGTCTTGCAGTATGCTGATCCTCATGGAAGAGTGAATTTAGATAATGAAGTAATCTGTATAGTGGGAAAGAATTGAAGACGAATTGCAATTTTCCTTGCATCAAACGGCGTCCATATTAAAGATGGGCTTTGAAAATAGAGAATATATCTGAGTAATTTCTAAATCTAAATTCGTCTGAATTTTCAGCTGCATCCCACCGAACCCGCCTTCTAATTGCATTGAATCTAGTTTTTGAAGTCTTTTCTACCGGAACCCTCTGGCCCCGCTAAAGTTTGAATATGCATATTCATACTACAACGTGTTTGAAATTTTTTTGACGCTCATGTAAACGTCGCATATAAGTACAAAAAAGTGTTTACTATTAGCATGAACAAACATCGACCGTTTATACAAGACATTACTGAAAACATCAATAGCCTTACTAGAATTGCGAGGACAGGAGGCGGGTGAACGGAAACATGAAAATTGGAGTAATTGGATCCGGTAACATAGGCGGTACTGTCGGCACGTTATGGGCACGTGCGGGTCACGAAGTACTGTTTGCGTCACGCCATCCAGAGGAGCTTGAACAGCTGATCGCACAAGCCGGTTCCAAAGCATCAAGCGGGATGCCGGACCAAGCGGCTCGCTTTGGAGAGGTAGTATTGATTTCTGTCCCTTTCAAAGCGCTACCCGAACTTGGTCGCACACTATCACCGCTGCTCCACCGTAAGGTCGTCCTTGAGACTTCCAACCCATATTCTCAGCGTGATGGCGCCATAGCTGAAGAGGTACTTGAGTCCGGTCGGGGTACTGGGCCCTTTGTTGCAGGATGGTTTTCTAATGCTCGGATTGTTCGGGCATTCAACAGCGTGTGGTATGAGACCCTAGCTAAAGAAGCACACAGACCACCACCCAAGATTGGTATTCCGCTAGCATCTGATGACCGGCAAGCCCTTGACGTGGCCGCCACGCTAGTCCGTGAGGCTGGTTTCGATCCAGTCATTGTGGGCGGCCTAGATCGGGCGAAGGATTTCGATGTCGGTACGCCAGTCTACAATACTGGCATATCTGGACCTGACTTACGTAGAGCCCTCGGCCTTTCTCAATAGGCGCGGACATATATTCTCCTAACCAAATTGATTTCTATGATGTCGAATAAATTGTTGAACCGGGACTGCTATTAGCAAAACAGTTGAATGGTTCAACAAAAATGCTAAGAGTAAAGTATAGGCTAAAGATGAGGAACTGACTACATGAAAAAGGCAGGATTGAAAAGCGTTTCGCATTCCGCTGCTATCTCTCTTGTTGAAAACGGGTTGCTGCATTTCCGCGCGCTATGGCCCCTTTGAAACGGTAGAGAAAGTCCCAAAGAAAATAGGGGAAAAGTCCCTATGAAATCCAGCTGAAAGCCCAGTTCAAACCCAGATATGAGAACCCACTACAATGCCAGCCAAAAATGCCGCCAATAAATAAAAAACAAATTCTTCCTTAGCAGCTTTTAGCAGATGCAGAAGAGACCGTCGACGCATAGAGATAGAGGCCGTCACTAGAATCATCATTCACTAAGTATTTCTTGATGTCGTAGGCATTGGATGATACCAGAATGGTCATCAAGAAGACCAAGAAGGTATTATTAGGCTTCGTAACAACATCGTTCATTTTGTTAGTGATGGTTGCACCAACAACAACAACAGCCTCACTTCAGCAGCAGGAGGATAATGCGACAACAATAGATGAACCAAATATTCCGATAGGGTCCGCAGATGAGGAGGAACCTAGAGAGCCTATACCCGATAACGAGAATGAAACAGACGAATAATAGTCACATCGTTGAGGGTCCTCATGCTCCTGAATTGAAAATACGACTCCATTTATTAGCTGATTTTGAAAATGATTGCTAACGTCAGGCTCATCTAGAGTGATATTGATTATGGCATGTTATGCTATGGTTACAGTAGTTTGTATTGCATGCCAAGTTACATTTCCATCTGTAGTTATGTCAGATTCACCTGTAAATGTGGTGGCATGTATATCCAGTATAAGTGGTGCGACTATATTGCTACTAAAATTAGTTATCGAATGTGTATGACGCTTCTTGCCATCAATGGTGACCATTGTAAAGTTGACTTTGAAATCTGTAATGTTTTCATTTGATGCAAGCAGACTCCAATTTCCAGCAAGGACATATTGTGGCTCTTGTGTTCTATTGTTGGTGATGGTAAGAAGAGAAGATCTTATAGTACCTATGGCATTGAAATTTCCAGTAGGCTTTGTAAGGAAGAGGACTGGAGCAGGATCAGTTTCTTTTGTTCCTATTGTTGTTGTAGTGGTAGTATTGCTACCGGCGTACGCCTGATGCTTGAAAGCACTTTATGCCACATAAACCTGGCTAGCAGTAAAGGCCAATATAATTATAAAATAGAAACTGAAAGAGGGGGGTTGTTAATGATAAATTAATGATAATTGCGCCGCCTACTGCCCCGTTGTCGTGGCATTACCGCCTCCCACATACGTGAATGCGATCAGCGAACCAGGACTCCACAGCGTTGTAATCGGCGTAATAGGACCTTCCTTAATGGCTTGCACAGGACCCCTAACATCAGTGATGACGTAAAGAGTACGGCCGTCTGGGCTAAATGCGATGTCTCGGTAGCGGTTCTCTGAGCGGAAAAGTTCTACAGGCTCGCTTGCAAGTGCTGTGCCATTTTCGTCTAATGCAATTTGGAAGATCCTGCCAGCCTTTAGAGTCGTCATCAGGAAGGTGTCATTCCAGCCTGGGATGACATCTGATGTGTACAGACGCAAGCTCGACGGCGCTACGGTTGGATAGCATGTAGAGGCCAGCTCGCCGCATGTCTTGGCTGCATCTGTAAAGTTGAAGTCAGCCTCGACAGTGTAAAATGTGTGGAGCGGATCCACGGAGTTTGATGCATTGAATTCACTTTCATTTCTTATAGGTACCCCAGGCGGTGCAGGTGCAACGTCGTTAAATGTCAGCTCTTCACAGTTTTCTGCAGCTGACCAGTTATAGAACTGATATGCTTTATTGTCATTGTAGCCTGAGACATAGGGCCATTCATAGTTTCCACCTGCTTGAAGATGATTGATCTCATCATCAGAATTGTCTCCATGCTCAGCAATGTAGAGATCGCCGTTAGGACCTACTGCTATTCCTTGTGCATTGCGGTGACCATACGTAAAGATATGGCTGCGGACGCCGTTGATCTCGGGGTTATCCTCAGGGATGGAGCCATCTGGATTCATTCGGAGCACTTTACCTTCATACGCAGTCCAATTCTTGGCAGCAACTTGTTCAGCTGTTGGGAGATGCTGAGCCAGGTTATTCAAACAGAACAATGCAAGCTGGTTTTTGCCCTGATCGCCTATCGTGTAGTATAGCTTGCCGTCAGGACCAAATGTCATGCGGCCAGAGTTATGATCGCTGCTGCCCGCAAGTCCGCTGATAAGGTCCAAGGGCTCGCTAATGGTGCTAGCAGCTGGGTCATAGGTGAATCGAGTGATTTTGGTGCGGCGATCGAGTTCTTCGCCGGGGTCTGCATCGTACGTATATGCAACGTAAATGTAGTGCGTGTTATTGAAGTTGGGGTCAAACGCCATTCCTAAAAGGCCATCCTGAGCTGCGGACTGGTGAACGTTGGGAACAGGTGTGCTGCTAAGCTTTGTACCATTGATCGGATCTATTCGTGTGATGTTCTTTCCTACCCGCTCTGTGATCCAGAGTGTATCGTCAGGTCCATAAAGAATATTCAAAGGTGCACTGAGGTTTCTTGCTATCACATTGACTGAGAATCCTTCTTCTCTTAAGAGCTGTTCGCGAGCGCTGCGCTGAGCTGGAGTCAATGTTTCGTTACCAGTTACTGCAGGGAACGGGTCTTCTGGTTGTCCCACTGCAGGCTGTGCAATATCAGTAGAAATATTAGTAAAAGAACTACTAAACATTAATGGTATTACCGATAATAGTATTAGTCCAAACAATACCGAAGTTATTATATCATATCCCATGTTGAATTTTGCATTCTTGTGGCTCATAATGCAGTAACCATTCTGTATCACATGCTATAAAAAGAGAATTTTTTAGTTCTAATGAGCGTTATTGCGAAATATGGGAACCAAGCCCGGAGTAAAAACGATGTAAAAATAACGCTTTTACCTTTAGAAACTACAATTTCCCATAGATATTTTAATTAACGTTAAGCTTTCCCTAGGGTCCAACAGGTTAAACGTCTTATGAAAGCATCAGTCCTGTCTCTTGGAACATGCCCATCATTCTGCTGAGCCCTACGAGACGAATCTGCAAATCGCTCAAAGTCCATTACCGCTCAAAATTCCAAGAACTGATTGACTTCAAGTTGTGCAGGTAAATTCTAATGATAACTCTTAAAATGTCATATTCATCAAGGCTCCCCGTGAATCTCTTATTAGTTGTAAGGAACACGATATCGGATGATGTCACGTATCATACTTGTGCCCCATGACGGATATGACATGTCAGATAAAGCTCTAAAATACGCCACAGAAATTGCAAAGGGTTTGAACATGAGTATAAAGCTCATTAGAGTAGTTGAAGAAGTTCTAGACGTTTCAACTATGAGTCACTGGAATAATATTGAACGGGCAAGAGTCAAAAGGGATGTAGAAAAGCTCAGGGCCCAGATTCAAGAGAAGGAGTATAAGAGACTCGAAAAATTGGTTTCGTTAGCTAACTCAAGAGCTGTTGAAGCATCCTCATTAGTCCTAGAGGGAGATGCTGCTGAAAAGATTGTTTCAACAATAAAGAAAGAAAACCCCTACCTTGTCGTAATTGGCAGTAACAGGCTAAAGTTGAAGGGTCTTTCAAAAATAAGGACTCTAGGAAGTGTAGCAAAGAAACTAACTGAAAAATCCCCGCATCCGGTTCTCATAGTCAAGTGATGTTGACATGATGTTTATATGATTGAATCCTAATTTAACAGGAGCCTCAAATGTCCCTAAGATTGAACAGTGTCATCTTTTTCAAAAAATCAACAAGCATTTCTAACCCTTCCTCAGGCTTCTCTATTATCATCCAATGGTCGCTTCCTTCTAGGATTCTGAGTTCCATTTCAGGCATTTCCTCTTTTGTCTCACTCAAAAGTCGCATAAATGCATCATCTTCGCTGCCTACAATGGCAAGTATTTTGGTTTCATTAGACCGCAGTCTTTGAACCACATCCTTCGGTATCGTGTAAAGCGCCAAAGTTGCAGCTATGAATCCATCTACGGAAGTCTTTGTAAACATCTCTCTGAAAAAGTTGGAGTGCTTTTTATTCTTGAACAGAACTCTCGATTCATCGAACCTCTTCAACCCGTGCTCTGCCAACGAGGCTATTCCTTCTTTGATTGCTATCCTTCTCGTGTTGAAATGTTTCTCAAGATCTCCCTCTTGAAACTGCTTTGGAGATGAATTGATTAAAACAATGGCATCAACTATATCGGGAGATTGGGATGCATACATCGATGCAATTATGCCTCCTATGGAATGGCCTATTATTGTGCATTTCTTGATATTGAGATGTTCTAATAGCAGACTTAGGTCGTTGACGAGATCACGCATAGCATACGCCTTGGCAGGGCCAATAGCAGTCCTGTGGTGCCCCCTGATTTCATATGCAATTACCCTAAATCCGTTTTTCAGTAAGAGTGGTATTTCTTCGTGCCAAATCAGAATATTGCCTCCTATAGGGTGAATGAGTACAAGGGGATATGACTTGCTGTCGCCGTGATCTTCATAGTAAATATCGACAATATCAGCTGACAGGAAAGGAGGCATGATGTTGAAGAATAAAACCCTTTGAGGTAATTAAGGAATTTTGGGCTTTTGCAGAGAACATTTCATCTATAGAATTGTGCAACTAGTGCTGTTAACTTGTCGTCTGCTCTAATGCGAATGAGACACAATAGTGTAGCCGACGATAGGTTAACTGAACCTTTGCCGATGATAAGAGCATCAATGCTTAGACTTATCAGGTATAATGACGCGGTGGTTCATCATCATGCAGGAACAGAATCATGATATAGTGGTCATAGGCTCGGGGCCATCTGGCATCTAATCGCTAACCAGCTTATCGATGAGTTTCGGTTCTGGATATATCCAGTCGTCGCTGAAGGCACGCAGCTCTTCGACGGTATCGACACGAGCCACATGCAGCTCGAGTTGATTAGCGCGCGACGGTACGCGAGTGGCGTCGTGCAGGTGAACTATCGACCGAGGTGGTTGTCAAGCGAGCGGCTCAGCCTCGATTCAGCGTCGAGAGTGAGGACAAGGAGAACATGATAGAACAAAAATCGTAGCAGAAAATCTTCACCATCGTCGGCACGTGTAATTTGCTTATGTGAAATTACCAGCTATAATGGTCATCAACTATGTTGGATCATGTGTAAGCAGAGAAGGCGTTATCTGTACATGTGAGATTTGCCACAAGCCCGGCGTGCTTGTAAAGTTCTACACAAAAATCAGAGAGAACGACGACGGCAGTAGCACTAGAACATCAAGGACAATCTGAATGATTCAAACAAGTCATGAGAACTACTACAGAACATAGCAAGATCCATTCTTTCCAATTCTATATTCTAACCTACATGGAGGTCAGGATCCTCATGTCTACAGATTCAGAGGGCGCAAACTCGCCGGAACTTAAACGTTGAAAAATTTCACTATCAGTCATACCTGAATTGTGTGCCACAATGATCTTTTCTGGATCAACGGGCTTTGCTAGATACTCGTCTGTTCGCATTTCTCTCAAGTACCGACTCGAACGATCCCAGTTACCAAAATTATCAACAAATAACTCAACAGTGTTTTTGTCTGGATCGTGGTAGTAGAAAGTAGTAGTCACACCATGGTCCACAACAATAATCGGTACTATCTTCAGATCTTTCAGACGAATATAAGAGTTAAGCAAATCGCCGATCGTTTTACACTCGAAAGCAAAGTGATGAACCCTTGCCGTTCTGTGCTTTTCGGTACTATCATTCAGACCTAGCCATGACAAAAGTGCAATCCTGTGGTTAGCTTTATCGTTAGTAAGCAAGGCAACCTTCAATGGCAACATAGCTTTGTTTGATGGACTTAAAGATACAAAATTAGGTTTCATCCCCAACACTTTGGCATACCATTCAATCATCGTTTCGATATTTCTAGTCACTATCCCAACATGATGCATAGTAGGTACGATAACAGTACTTTCTTCAGTTATATCTGAAATTCTTCCTTCCACCTGAACATTTTCTTTCATATCAACAACCTTAGTCGTATTAAGCCAATAGTAGACCAAAGTATTTCTATCTTTCAACTTGGGGAGTGCAAGAACCGCAATGATATCTAGCGGCGATTCCAAAGGCGGCAACATGACCTGTGTCATCGCGCTCAAGCTCCGCGATGAGAACGGTCCGAAGCTTGCCTTGCACGTGCCGCTCTTCCCAGAAGCCGCCTTTCCGGGCGACACACTGTCGGGGAGCGAGAATCGGACCGGGCTCTATCTTGAAACGAACGGCATCTATGAGATTGTACGCAATTACCTCAAGAACTCGGATGATGGACGCCAGCCCTACATCACCCCCATGAACGCCGAATCGCATGCCAACCTGCCGCCGACGATCCTTGTCACGAACGGTTTCGACCCGCTGCGCGATGTGGGACACGCCTACGCGCAGAAACTTGCGGCTGCCGGGAACGATCTAACCTATGTGCACTATCCTGATCTGACCCATGGGTTCCCCCAATTTACGCGCTACTCTGCCGCCTGCCACAAGGCGACGATGGAGCTCGCTGACCTCATCAAAGCGCATATCGGCTGAGAGACGCGCGAGGAGAGGGCACAGGTCCGAGAGGAGCGACCCAGCACGCTTTGCCAACCCAGAACAGTTTAACCCTGACCGTACAGACAATGAGCATCTTGGCTTCGGCGGAGGCATTCACTATTGCGTTGGAGCTCCGCTCGCCCACATCGAGACGCATGTTGCGTTAAGCACACTTGCTCGTCGGCTCGCAGGACAGGGTGAACGACTTTGATGAGCAAGAGGGTGACATAATTGTTAGCGAGTGTGAAGGAATTAACGGAGAACTAGTAATAATCAGAGGACCGCGGATGCTAGAAGAAGAACAACCCATGAACGCAGCAAATACTACTACTACTACTACCACCGATGATGGCCTCGGCCGAGAAGAGGAGGAGGATGACATGAGGACGGGGTTCCTAGTCCTCCACCACCAGCGCCATCAGAGCAGCAGCCAGAACAACAACAGCCACCGCAGCAGCAGAATGAAACATCTTCTTGATTTATCCAGCATCTTGCATAGGAACATTTGCCACTTTCACAGACTACGTAGACCCGACCTGCTAGCCGCATTATACGGACGCTGCTCCGACACTTTGGGCAGGACTCAAAAACGGCTTTCATTTCCGCTAATGCACCTCTTGAAAACCCGGAAAAAAGGGGAAAGAAAATCCCAGGAAAAAACATAGGACAATGCCGCCAAAAAACGCGGCATATATAGCTGTAAAAATTCTGGGGTGACTTTTTGACAGAATAACAGGCTCGTCTTCTTTGATTCATTCGACCCTTATTTTTTAACGACCTTGAAATTCAGAATCTAAAAACCGAATTTCAAATTCGAATACAAGACCACATTTCATATTAACCATGAGTGCGAGAAGTGCAACAATGAATCTCCCTTCAACAGGAAATTCAGGAGAAAAGACCCAAAAACGGCCAAGACTCTATATATTGGCAACAGCAACCCTGCTACTGTCAGCAATATCCTTTATTGGAGTAGGGGCTATTCCACAGCCGCAGCAGGCGTTTGCGCAACTAGAAGACGAAGAAGGAGAAGAAGAGTGCCCACCAGGGACCCGACCAGACGTAGATGAAGGAACATGTGTGCCAATACCAGACGGAGAAGAAGAAGATGAAGAAGGTATGAACAACAACGGCAATGAGCAACAACGGCAGTAACACGACTGCTGGTAATAACTAGGGTCGCCGTCGCTGCCGCCACCAATGTGTTTTTTATTACTGTAGAACTTTTCGTAGATCCAACTATCGCATTTCAGCACGATAAGACATACTAGCATTAATTTCTAGCGTGTTCTATCACACGGCTTTAGTATCTTTTGATACATATGGGTCATCAGATATGTCACAACAACAACAAAGTTTTCTGCAAGCAGCACAGCAGTCGGACTCTCTCAGCAAGCCTATTCTTGGCCTGTTTGAGCTGGTAGACAGAATCTTGGACAAGGGTCTCGTAATTGATG
>Ga0081538_10005180_pt1 | contig 11799 bp, 13 predicted proteins | sample TabmetS5T2R1_FD_71022 | JGI IMG/M metagenome (GOLD analysis project Ga0081538, IMG submission 71022) | Tabebuia heterophylla rhizosphere microbial communities from the University of Puerto Rico - S5T2R1 | ecosystem: Host-associated > Plants > Roots > Rhizosphere ... | reverse complement strand
GCTCGCCCCGCCGGTGTCCGCGCCATCCGCCTCCGTCCGCTGTTGACAGCTCTTCCCAGGGATCCCCGACTATCCCCGCTCAGCCCGGAACCACCAAGACCGGCCTGTCACGCCGGAGGTCGCGGGTTCGAGTCCCGTCGCTCCCGTCTCGAAACGCCCTATCGGTTCGTCACAGATCGGCCAGGAAGGCCATCATCGTCTCGCCGACGGCGTCAAGGCTTCGGGGCGAGACGGCGCTGAGGTCGTCGCATGTCCGGTGGAAGCAGGGGAACCGGAGGTCGATCAAGTCAATCGCGGGAATTCCGGCGCGGACGAACGGGATGTGGTCGTCGAGCACCGTGCCCTGCTCCCAAATGGGGAAGTGGCGTTCGTGACCCGTTCGGCGCGCAGCGGCGCGGAGCTTGGTCCAGAGCCGACGGTTCGAGTATCGGTCGCGTGGAATCGTGAGGTCCTTGTCGCCGACGAAGTCGAGGACGACGGCCGCCTCCGCAAAGTGGAAGGCGTGGGCCGCGACCTTGCTCCCGCGTAGGCCGTACTGCTCGAACTCAGCCTCCTTCCCGGGCGGCGCCTCCTCTCCGTCGAAGAAGACGATGATCAAGGTGGGACGGAGCTGCCGCGGCCTGATCGTGCGCGCCAGCTGGCGGACCACTGCAGTGCCCGAAGCGGAGTCGTTCGCGCCGACGAAGCCGGGCAGGTCCTTCGTGTCGTAGTGGGCACCCAGGACGACCGTCCGGCGGGGGTTTCGCCCGGGAATCGTCCCGACAACATTCTGCAGCCCGCCCGGCACCTCTTGGAAACGGCCTCGCGGAATCGACTGGCGGAGGAGCTCGGCGAGCTCACGCGACGTCTGCGAGCCAGCGGGGCGCGGACCGAGCGCGACCTGGCGTTTCAAAAACGCCCAGGCCGGCCGCTCGTCGAACCGGTTGACGCGCCGGGACTCGCTCGCGGCGCTGTCGCTGCCACCCCAGGCAGCCAGGCCTAAAACCGCGAGGATGAGGAGGCTCACGAGCCTGGGAGTGTTCAGGCAAGAACGCAAAAAGAGACCCTGACGCACGATAGCCGAGGCCGCGGGCTGAGGGCCTGAAGGGCGGAAACCGTTTAGTCATAAGGGATTCGGGGTACATCGGCGCCCGTCAGCTGTGCGGACCCCCCGCGCGGCGACACCCCTCGAAAGGAGAACCAAATGCGGATCCGACGGGCGATCCACCCGGTGTGGCTCGCCGTTTTCGTATGCGTTTTCGCGGCGCTCGCCGCGGTCGTCCGCAGCGCGGACGCTAGCCCGACAGCCCCCACGGCCAGTGCAAGCAAGGTCGCGGGAACCGTGTCGGCGCGAATGGTCATCAACCGCTTCCGAGCCGTAGGGAAGCGGGTCGTTGGACAGGGCACCGTCATCTCGACCTACAAGGACGCGTCCGGCGCGACGAGTGTGAAGCGGAAGGCCTTCAGGCTCACTATCCGCGAGCGCCACTTCCGGCGGCAGCAAACGTGGGCGTCAGTTCAGCAGCAGGAGCCGCTGTGCCACGTGCTGTTCCTGGAGGTCGGCGAGGTCGACCTGACGCTCGCAGGCTTGCACGCAATTCTGCGGGCATTCAATCCGGGCGAGCCGATCCAGGTGCGCATTCAGGCCCGCAGGGGAGGCGGCGTTCTCGGACGGTTGTTCTGCGATCTCGCCCAGGGCGGCGGCGCGCTCGCCACGACGCGCAAGGCGCAGATGGCTGCAAGGACGCTGACCGCACGCACAAAGGGCACCACGATCATGCGCGCCAGCGCGACGGTCTACGCACCCGACAGGGCCGCGAGCGGTGGTGCGATGCGCTCGATGCAGACGGGAGCTACGCCGAACGCTCCCCAGGCACCGATGCAAGTCGCCGAGTGCGACGTCCTGCATCTCGTTCTCGGGCCTGTGCATCTCGACCTGCTCGGTCTCATCGTCGATATCAACAAGATCGTCCTCGACCTGAAGGGGATCCCCGGAACGCTCCTCGGGGACATCTTCTGTCAGCTTGCGTCGACGCCCCCGCCGCCCCCGCCGGCCCCAGCCGGAAACGTCGCCGGGACCGTCTCAACACAAATGGTCATCAACCGCTTCACGGCCGTGGGCAGGCGCGTCGTCGGACAGGGCACCGCCATCTCGACGTTCACGGACAAGGCCGGCGCGACGAGCGTCCAACGGAGGCCGTTCCGGCTGACGATCGCGAAGCGTCCTGCGTTGCGGCAACAGGGGTTGTCGGCGACTCAGCAGGAGCCGCTGTGCGAAATCCTGGTCCTCGAGATCGGTGAGGTCGATCTGACGCTCGCCGGCCTGCACGTCATCGCGCGGGCATTCAACCCGGCCGAGCCGATTCGCCTCCATCTTCGAGCTCGGCGGTCAGGCGGCATTCTCGGACGATTGTTCTGCGATCTCGCCCAGGGCGGCGGCGTTGCCGCCACGAAGCGCAAAGCACGTACCGGTGCGCAGGCCCTGACCACGCGCATGAAGGGCACGACGATCATGCGGGTCAAAGCGGTCATCTACGCGCCGAATCAGACCACGAGTGGAGCCGTAAAGACGATGAGCTCTACGCAAGGCGGTGCCGCGCCGACTGCTCCGCAGGCACCGATGCAGGTCACCGAGTGCCACGTCCTGCATCTCATTCTCGGGCCGGTTCATCTCGACTTGCTCGGGCTCATCGCGGATCTGAACAAGATCCTCGTCGACATCAAGGCGGTCCCCGGAACGCTGCTCGGAGACATCTTCTGTCTGCTGAGGTCGGATCCGACGCCGCCGCCACCGCCACCTGCGCCGGCCCCGGCACTCACGTCGGCCCTGGCACGTTCGTCGTGAGCTCCCGATCGAGCAGAGAGGAAGCACGATGAAAAGCGCGATCATCGCCGGCGTTGTCGCGATGCTGATCTCGTCCGCGTCCGCAACGGCGGCCTTCGTTGTCACGAGCAAGAACATCAAGAACGGGACGATCCAGGCCATCGACCTCAGCGCCAAGGCGAAGAAGGCGCTGAAGGGCAAAGCCGGACCGGCCGGAGCCCGCGGTCCGCAAGGTCAGCCTGGACCGCAAGGCCCAGCCGGCTTCGCCGGAGCGACGAGGATCGTCAGTGCGACGTTCCCCGTCGCCCCGAACACTGCGGGATCGCCCCAAACCGTCTCGTGCCCTCCGGGCATGGGCGTCATCAGCGGCGGCGTCAGCTCCGAAACGCACGGTGACACGTGGTTCGACGCCCCGTCCGGAAACGGATGGGCCGGAGCGGCGAACAACGCCGCGGGCATCAACCCCGGCGAGGTGACGGTGTACGCACTCTGCGCGCAGGGTGTAGCTGCACCCTCAACATCGGCGGCGGCCGCGAGCGCGGTGGCGACAGCAGCCACTGGGAAGGCGGCGAGCCAGACGGAGTAGACACAACCCATTCCCGGTTGGTGGGAGCCCTTCCTCGAAGATGGGCTCCCACACCGGGGGTCAATGCCCGGGGACCTTCAGCCACTTCTCGGGCGCGAGGAACGTGTCGAAGCGTTCCGCTACGGATACGACACCGGCGATGCGATGGCGTGCTTTCGTTAGACAACCCTCGCGCGAGCTCGGTCTGGATCTCGCCACGCTGCGCCATCGCTGACGCCGACACGATCTGTCGATTGGCGGCGGCCTCGTTCGTCTCAGGCTCAGACGTATCCGTTCTACGAGGGAGGCTCCCGTGAAGTATCTCCTGTTCTACGAGCCGGTCGACGACGTCCTGACGAAGGCGCCTGCCCACTTCCCCGCTCACAGTAGGCGCCTCGATGAGTTCCACGCCCGCGGGGCGCTCCTGATGGTGGGGACCTTCGCCGATCCACAAGAAGGCTCGATGTCGATCTTCTCGAGCCGCGAAGCGGCTGAACAATTCGTCGAGGGCGATCCGTTCATCCTCAACGGGGTGATCCGCAGCTGGCAGATCCGCGAATGGGATGAGGTTCTCGTCTAGCGGTCTGCAACGAGCCCGAGCCAGCGGACGGCCGCGGGCAACTGGAGCTCGGCGTACGTCTTGAACGAGTGGCTCCAGGAACCGGTGACGGGCTCGACGCGACCGCGCGGCCGCCTCTTCCTCAGCTCGCGATAGAAGACGCCCGACTGGCGGGCCTGGTCGATCACGATCTTGTCAGCGTCGCTCCACCAGATCTGCAGCGGCACGCCGGAGCGCGCCACGGCCGGCAGGTAATGAGTCGGGCTCCTGAGCACATAGCCCCGAGTGTTCGTCCGCGGCGTGCCACCGACTTCCTCGCGCGCCAGCGCCTGTGCCTGCCGGCCGTTCGGGCTGCGAGCGAAGTCGTAATACCGGCGATAGAAGTTCGTCACCGAGTCGAACGCGACCGCGCCGGCCAGGAGCCGCGGGAACTGGCCGAGGAGCAGCAGCGTCTCCTGGCCGCCCATGCTGCCGCCGACCGCGTAGATCTTCCGTCGGTTGATTCGCAGCCACGGCAGGGCCTCGCGGACGATCTCCGGCATCCGGGCGAGGTCGGCGATCTGCCCGCGGTAGCCCCACGACGCGAGCGGCAAGCGCCGTCCCTGCCCAGCGGGACAGACGAGCGCAAAGCGTCCCTGTGCGGGCAGGCGGCCCCACTTGCTGGCGTTGACGGCGGCGCGGACGTTCCGCCCATGAGGCGAGATCACGAGCGGCAAGGCCGGCGTCGGCCGACGCGGCCCGAAGCCCGCCGGGAGTAGGACGACGGCCGGACGAACCCGCCCGTTGTGCGCGCGGTACCGGATGTCCCAGCGTCTGATCCCGTCGCTCACACGTCGTTCCGGATCGTGACCTGGCGGTCGCCCTTGCCCATGTTCCCCGCGATGTCCCAGACCCGGACCCGGATGAAGTACCTCCCGTCAGGGAGTCGCGTCGTGTCCCAGTACGGCCGCGGGAACGCACGGAACCAGTACGTGCCGTCGCAGGGCACGGTCCGGTGGTAGAGGACGCAGCCGCTAGCGGGCAGATTCTGCTCGGTCCCGGGCGCGTAGTGCTGCCCCGCCGGCATATCGAGCAGCTGCTCCGACCAGAAGACCTCCCGCCGGTCGACGACGCGCCCGGTCGCCTGCCGAACGATGGTGATCGCCATTCGGAACGGGTGATGCGGCGCAGCGAGATGCGGCACGGCGCGAAACCAGCCGATGAACGACTGCGGATCGCTCGCCCGCACGCGAACGTCGACCCGGCCGGAAAGGCTGGCGCGGTTCAGCCGCCGCCCTGCCTGCGGAAGCCGGGCGACGTTCGTCGGCCGACGTCCCCACCGCGGCGTGGCAGGACGGTAGAAGCGAATGTCGTGCACGACCGGCTTCGCGCGGTCGACGTAGGGGCGCAGCTTTCCGCCGCGGCGCAGCGGGTTGACGACAAGGCGCCCGCCGTCGCCCGTGAAGATGAACTCACTGAGGTGCACGTGCCAGTAGCCCTGCCACGTCCAGCCGATGTGCTGCCCGGCCCGCACGACGTCGCCCGGCTCGACGAGCGACTCGATGTGCCCATAGCCGAAGTGGCCGACCCTCGCGAACCCGCGCACGCCACGACGGGTGGCCTGATGCACGCGCCCGCCCTCGACTGCATAGACGCGATGCGTCCGTCCGGGGGGCGCGCCTCGCTCAGGTCGGTCGTCGCGCACGGCGACGTCGACGCCCTCGTGATAGATCGCGCCTCGTCGCCGTTCGGCACGAGGATCGAGGAAGGAGCCCCGGATCGGATGCTGCCGCTTCAGCGGGAGCACAGGCCACCCGGTCCACCCGTCGTTGTAGCTCTGCAGCGCTTCCAGCCGCCCTGGGATGCGTTGCGCCATGTCAACGACCTATCCCGAACGCGGTGCCTCAAACCGTGCGTGCACATGCCCCCCGGCGTAGAGTCGGTTTCATGCGAATCGTCCTCGGCGCGGTGATCGTGCTGTTTCTCTTTCTCTGGGTGCGCGCTGTCATCGACGTGTTCCGGCGCCCGGACCTCTCTGCCGGAGGCAAGGCCGCGTGGGCGATCGGCATGCTCGTCGTCCCGTTCGTCGGCCTCCTGATCTACACGATGCTCCGGCCGGGCGACTCGCAGATCGCCAGACGCCGCCGCTAACGATGGCGAGATCGGTCGAGCTCCGGAGGCACACCGACGCCGACGGCGACGTGCTGACCGAAGACGGCGTGCGCGCGGCGCTGAGCATCGGCGCCGGCCTCGAGGGCCGCTACCACTTGGCCGTCTCGACGGGCGCGCAGCGCGCCACCCAGACGCTCGCCTGCTTCCTCGCCGCGCTCGGCGAAGAGGTTCCCGGTGGAGTCGTCGTCGAGCTCGGCCTGCGCTCGACACAGGAGGACCGATGGCGCGAGGCCTACGCCAAGGCGGGAAGCGGTGAGCTCGACGCGATGCGGACCGCCGATCCCGAACTCGTCGAGCAGGACTCGGCGGCCCTGGGTGCAGCTCTCCGGCGGGTTCTCGACGCGCTACCGGACGGCGGCCGGGCACTCGTCGTCGGGCACAGCCCCACGAACGAGGCGGCCGTGCTCGGCCTCACGGGCACGATCGTCGAGCCGATCGCCAAGGGCGGGGGCGTGCTGCTCGTAGCCGACGGAGACGACTTCCGCGTCGAGAGCCTGGACTAACGCGCGAAGCGGTACATCCGCCCGCGCGCGACTGAGACCGCGTAGAGCTCGCCGCGGGCGTCCTCTCCGAACGATCCGAGCCCGAAGATCCGGTATGGCTCTCGGCGGAGCCCCGAGGCGCGGCCGGGTGACACGCGGATGCTCCAGATCCGACCCGAGCAGTAGTCCCCGAAGACGTAGCGCCCGCGAAGCGAGCGGATCGATCCGCGGTACACGTAGCCGCCGATGATCGAGCAGTCGCCTCTGAGGTTCGTCAGGTACGTGTGGATCGGCCAGGTCAGGCGCCCCGCCGGGTTCAACCGGCCGGCGTCACGGCGGCGCCGGCGACCCTCGTACACGCTCCAGCCGAAGTTCACCGGCCGGTCCGCTCCAAGAGGGAGGTAGTTGACCTCTTCGCGGTCCAACCATCCGACGTCGGCGACGACGAAGGCATTGCGGCCCGGAACCCGCGAGAACCGCCACGGATTCCGTAAGCCGTACGCGACGATCTCCGGACGCGGCGTCGCATCCGAAACGTCCAGCGAGAAGATCTTCCCCAGCAGGACATTCAGGTTCTGACCGTTCTCGTTCGGGTCGGGACGGATGACTGGCCCATCTCGTGTGTATCCCCCGTCGCCGACCCCGACGTAGAGCCGGCCGTCGGGCCCGAAGGCGAGCTGCCCACCGTTGTGCGCGGGGCTGTCGGCGTGAGGAACCCGGACCAGGACGCGCGCCGAGCTCGGAATCGCAACTGTCCCGTCGCTGCGGTACTCGGCGACGACGACGTCGCCCCGTCGATCCGTGTAGCAGACGTAGAAGAGACGGTTCTCCGAGTAGCGGGGATGAAACGCAAGCGAGAACAGGCCGCGCTCTCCTCCCAGGCTGACCTGGTCGCGTAGATCGAGGAAGCGTGCGCCGCGGAGGCGGCCGCCGGCGAGCACGCGGACGCTTCCTGCGCGCTGGACCACGTAGACCCTGCCGGGCTCGGATTGCACCGCGGTGACGAACGTCGGTGCCGCGAGGCGAGGCGCGAGTTGCTGCAGCCGGTATGCGGGTCTGCGAGCGTCGGCGGCCGCCTCTGCACCTGCCGGCTGACCGCCGTGCGGCACCGCGGCAAGGGCGAGAAGCGCGAACAGTCGACAGGCGGTCTGCATCCAAGCCTCCTCGGTCTACACCGGCAAGACTGCCTAGGTTGCGACGCTCGGCGCCTCGGCCAAGGCGCGCTGGATCGCCGCGACCGAGCGCTCGACGTCGTTGGCCGTCGTCCGCCAGTTCGAGACCGAGATGCGCATCGCCCCCAAACCGCGCCACGTCGTCCCGGTGAGAAAGCACGTTCCGTCCTCCTGCACACGCTGGACGACGGCGCGCGTCAACTCGTCGTCGTCGCCGAACCGGACGAGCACCTGGTTCAGGACGACGTCGTTCAGGATTTCGGCCCGTGGATCGGCGCCGAGCAACTCGGCGAAGCGAGAGGCGTGGTCGCAACAGCGGTCGACCAGCTCGGCGACGCCCGACCGGCCGAGCGAAGCGAGCGCGGCATAGACAGTCAGCCCGCGCGCACGGCGTGAGAACTCCGGCACCCAGTCCATCTCGTCGCGCGCGGCGCCGGGCTCGGACTGGATGAGATAACTGGCCTGCACGCTCATCGCCGCCCGGTGGGCGTCTGGGTGCGCGCAGAAGACCAGGCCGGAGTCGTAGGGGACGTTGAGCCACTTGTGCGCGTCGCTCGCCCACGAGTCGGCACGCTCGACGCCGGCGACCAGATGACGCCGTGACGGGCTCGCCGCCGCCCAGAGGCCGAACGCGCCGTCCACGTGCAGCCATGCCCCGGCCTCCTGAGCGGCATCGGCGATCGCGTTGAGGTCGTCGAATCCACCCGTGTTCACATCGCCGGCCTGCGCGCAGACGATCGTCGGCCCAGAGCCGTCTCCGAGGGCTCGACGGAGCGCGTCCGGTTCCATCCGTCCCTGGGCGTCCGTCGTCACGACCTCGATCTGCCGCGCGCCGATCCCGAGCAGGCGGAACGCACGGTCGACGGTGACGTGGCGGTGCTCTCCCACAACCGCACGGATCCGCGGAGCGCCCTGGAGACCGTCCTGGAGGAAATCCCAACCCGCTTGCTCGAGCACGCGGTGCCGTGCGGCGGCGAGCGCGACGAAGTGGGCCATCTGAGCACCGGTCACGAACCCCACGGACGCCCCTTCCGGCAGCCCGAGGAGATCGACGAGCCAGCCGGCGGCGACCTCCTCCGCGACTGCGGCGCTCGGCCCGCCCGCGTAGAGCCCGACGTTCTGGTCCCACAGCGACGTGAGCCAATCGGCAGCGAGGGCCGCAGGCAGCTCCCCGCCGATGACGAACCCGAAGAACCGGCCGCTCGGGATCGCCACGACGCCGGGCTCGGCTGCTTCGATCAGCCGCCTCGTGACCACACGCGCGTCGGTCGGCCCGTCCGGGAGCGGACCGCCGAGAGCGGCCCGAAGATCGTCCACCTCGACCGTGGGCTTGATCCGACGCTCGTCGAGCGTGTCGAGGAAGTCACCCGCGTAGGCGGCGACCTCCGCGAGGAGCTCCCGTTCACCCGACTCACTCAAGGCCCGATCACGGCGTATTCGACCACGAATTTGGGGTCAGGTCTTGCAATGAAGCAATACGGCGAAATCCTCACCAAAACCTTGAGACGCCGCATCAGGTTTGCGTGATTGCAAGACCTGACCCCCCGAATCGGACCACGAATCGGCCGCTCACAGGGTGATTTACGCGTCATAGTCGAATCCCCCAAAAGGGGGAGTAGACACGTCCGAACATCTGACTACGATGCGGCCCTTACGGACAGGCCAGGGCTGCGTCCCCGCATATCGCGCAGTCCGTCGCTCCTCTTACCTCTATGCCGACTCGCCTTCGAAGCCTCCTGCTCGCGTTCGCGCTCACAGCGTCCCTCTCGGGCTCCGCGGCGGCGCCAAAGCCGGCACCGGAGCGGCCCGGCGGCGTGAAGAGCGCAATGTTCCGCCTCGAGCTTCCATGGCCGAAGCCGCGTGTCGTAAAGCGAAAGCCGACGCTCGGCGAGCGAGCTGCAAAGATCGCGCTCCGCGCCGTGGGCGTGCCGTACCGGTGGGGCGGCTCGTCGCTCACGGGTGGGTTCGACTGCTCGGGGCTCGTCTACTGGGCGTATGGCCGAGTCGGGGTCGAGGTGCCGCACAGCTCGTACGCCCTCTTCGACATCGGCCGTCGCGTCCCGCGTGCCCGAATGAAGCCCGGCGACGTCCTCTTCTTCAGCGGGCTCGGCCATGTCGGTCTCTACCTCGGCCGCGGCCGCATGGTGCACGCGCCCCAGTCGGGACGAACCGTCGAGGTGGTCACGCTGCGCAAGTCGAACTACGGCGACAGGCTCGTCGGCGCGCGGCGCGTCGTTCCGGCCTAGTCGATCAGCTTCCGCGTCATCGCGTAGATCGCGATGCGCCACATGACGAGCCCGAACACGACGAGCACGCCGATGTGGACGAGGTCGGCCGACCAGTCCCACCCGTAGATGACCGCGTCGCGAACGGCCTGGACCAAGTGGTACAGCGGGTTGAGCTTCGCGAGCGCCTGCGCCCAGCCGGGAAACTCGTCGAGTGGGAAGAACGAGCCGGCCAGCAGGAAGAGCGGCGTCAGCACCGCGCTGACCACGTAGTTGAAGTTCTCGAACGACTTCGAGAAGCCCGCGACTGAGATCCCGAAGCACGCCCACCCGAAACCGGCGATCCAGGCGATCAGCGGCACGGCGAGCATCCCCCACGCCGGATCGAGGCCGAAGAAGATCGCGACCACCATCGGCACGCAGCCGTACACGCCGGCCCGCGTCGCGATCCAGATCGCCTCCGCGCTGACGAGCTCCTCGGTGTCGACGGGAGCAGCGAGGATCGCGTCGTAGGTGCGTTGGAACTGGTACTTGACGAACGTCCCGAACATCCCCGGGAAGGCGCTCGAGAAGAGGACGGCGGTCGCCACGGTGCCCGTGCCGACGAACTCGACGTAGTCGATCCCGCCGATCGTGCTGACGATGGAGCCGAACCCGAACCCGAACGCGAGCAGGTAGATCGTCGGCTCGACCGTCGACGAGAACGTGCTCGACCGCCAGTAGGACGAGTAGTTCACGACCTCGCGCACGAGCACGCCCGTAAGTGCCGGGCGGTCGAGCCGCCCGATGCGCGGAGCGCGAGTCGCGGTCGCCACTACGCGATCTCCTCGCCCGTCAGGAGAACGAAGACGTCCTCCAGGTTCGCCGGCCGGCGCTCGCCGTCGAAGCCGCGGAAGCCGTCGACGTTGAGGATCGAGACGCTCGTTCCGGTTCGCCGCGTGCGGAGCCCCGCGGCCTGCGCCTCGCCCTCGACCTCGGCAAGGCGCGCCGGCGGCCCGTAGACCTCGAGCACATCGCGTCCCGCATGCTCCATGACGAGCTCCGACGGCGGGCCGGCGGCAACCGCCTTGCCGTGGGACATGATCGTCACGGTGTCGGCGAGCCGCTGTGCCTCTTCGATGTAGTGCGTCGACATCAGGATCGTCGTGCCCTCCGAGCGCAGTGCGTCGATCAAGGCCCACATCTCCTGGCGGACCTGCGGATCGAGGCCGACCGTAGGCTCGTCGAGGAGGACCAGCCGAGGTTGATGGATGAGCGCACGCGCGATCAGCAACCGCCGCCGCATCCCGCCGGAGAGCTTGTCGACCCGCGAGTCACGGCGTTCGACGAGCTTCGCCATGCGCAGCGAGCGCTCGATGGCGTCGCGGCGCTCGTGCCGCCCGATGCGGTAGAGGTGCGCGAAGACGAGCAGGTTCTGTTCCACCGTCAGCGTCGTGTCGAGGTTGTCGAGCTGCGGCGCGACGCCGAGTTGCGCGCGCGCCTGCTTCGACTCACCGGGCAACTCGAAACCGAGCACCTCGATCTCACCCTCGTCCGCGATCGACTGTGCGGTCAGCAGCCGCATCGTCGTCGACTTGCCGGCACCGTTCGGGCCGAGCAGGCCGACACACGTGCCGACGGGAACGTCGAGGTCGAGACCGTCGACCGCGGTGATCGGCCCGTAGCGCTTGACGGCTCCGCGGAGGCGGATGGCGAGCTCGCGCTCCATCAGCGCAGGATGCCAGTAGCGGGGCAGGCCACCGTAGTGTTGAGACCGATGGCGAAGCGACTTCTCATCGCTGTGGCCGCGGTCGGTCTCGCTGCAGGCGCCGCGGGTGCGCAGCCGGCGTCGCGCTCACACGG
>Ga0081538_10005179_pt1 | contig 11800 bp, 10 predicted proteins | sample TabmetS5T2R1_FD_71022 | JGI IMG/M metagenome (GOLD analysis project Ga0081538, IMG submission 71022) | Tabebuia heterophylla rhizosphere microbial communities from the University of Puerto Rico - S5T2R1 | ecosystem: Host-associated > Plants > Roots > Rhizosphere ... | reverse complement strand
CCGCCGGCCTGCCCACCATCGACGGCCTGGCCCCGGTGGAGGGCGAGGCCCACGGCCCCGACGAGTGGCTGGACCTCGACAGCGTGGTCCCCCGCACCGCCCTCCTGGCCGGGCTGCTGGCCCGTCTGGGGGTCCAGGGGGCCGGGGAGATCCGGGGCTAGGGCCTGTCTGACGGCTCATGTTGGAAGCCACAGCAGTAGGGCGGCCAGGACCAGCCAGCTGTGGTAGCTGCTGGCGAGCTTGTCGTATCGGGTGGCGATGGCCCGATGCTGCTTGAGCCGGGCGACGGCTCGTTCAACCACGTTGCGGCGCTGGTAGCGCACCGGATCCAGCGTCGGCGGCCGACCACCCCGAGCGCCCCGCCGGGCCCTGAGGGCCTGCTGATCGGACCGCTCCGGGATGGTGTGGGCGATCCGCCGCTGCCGCAACAGCCGCCGGCAGGTGCTGTAGCTGTAGCCCCGATCAGCAATCAGGTGGGCTGGGCGCTTGCGCGGCCGCCCCGGCCCTGGGCGAGGGACCCGGATGGCGTCCAGCAGGGGTCCCAACTGGGTGCTCTCGTGGCGCTGGCCGGCGGTGACCAGCATGGCCAGCGGCCGCCCGTGGCCGTCGCAGGCCAGGTGGACCTTGGTGGTGAGCCCACCGCGGCTGCGTCCCAATGCTTGGTCGGACTCGGCAGCCGACTCTAGGTAGGTGGGTGGTCCCCTTTTCGAGCCCCGGCGGCGTGCTGATGGGCCCGCACGATGGTCGCATCGACCACCACCTCCCAATCGACCTCGCCCACGGCGTCCGACTTGGTCTGGGCGTGAGCGAGGAGTCGCTGCCAGGTGCCATCGGCCTGCCAGCGCCGGAACCGCTCATAACAGGTCTGCCAAGGCCCATAGCGCTCCGGCAGGTCTCGCCAGGGCACCCCAGTGGCCAGCTTCCACAGAATCCCGTTGACCACCCGGCGGTGGTCGGCCCACTGGCCACCAGGACAGCCGGTCGGTGGCAGCAGCGGGGCGATCTCGGCCCAGGCCTGGTCGGTGAGCTCGTGGCGGCGGACCACGCGACCTCCCACTCTCGAGAAGCTGGCAGCCGCCCGAACCTACAACACAGCCGTCAGACAGACCCTAGGCCGTAACGATCCCGGGACGCTGACCGGCCACACTGCCAGGCGAGACGGGACGCATCCGGGAGGAGCTGCATGCGGCGACGACGGTGGCCGGCCGGGCTGGCCTGGGCGCTGGCCGCGCTGGCCGCGCTGGGCCTGGCGGTCGGGGGCCGGCTGGTCGGGCTCGTGGCCGCCGCCGACCTGTTCGGCGCTCAGGGCTTGGGTCCTGCCCCCCTGGCCGTCATCCTGGCGACCGTGAGCGCGGCGGCCGTGGGCGCGGTCCTGGCCGGCCGTCGGCCCCGGCACCCGGTGGGCTGGCTGCTGCTCGGCGTCGCCCTCGGGCTGGCCGCCAACGTCCTCGTCGAGTCGTACGTGAAGTACGGGCTGCTGGTGCGGCCGGGGTCGCTGCCGGCCGCCCGCCTCCTGATCGGGTTCACGTACTCAGGGGCGGTCGTCTGGCTGTCCTGCGCCGGGTTCGTGCTCCTGCTCACCCCCACCGGGCGGCTGCCTTCGCCGCGCTGGCGCTGGTGGGCCCGGCTGGCCGCGGCCGCCCCGGTGGTCGCGGTGGGGGCGATGGCCATCCAGCCCGACCCGCTGGCGCCCGACTACCACGGCAACCCCCTGGCCGTCCCGGCGCTGGCCCGCCTGCTGGCCGCGCCCGGGGTGGCCGCCATCGCCGTGGTCCTGGTCTCGGTTCTCGTCGGGGCCGGATCGCTGGTGGGACGGTTCCGCCGGGCCCGCGGGACCGAGCGCCAGCAGCTGCGCTGGCTGGCCCTGGCGGCCGCCCTGGCCGCCGGGCTGCTGCTGGTCGGCCTAGTCGCCGGGTACCGGGGCAGGGACGCGGTGGTGCTGGCGTCCCTGACCCTCTGCGTGGCCCTGCTGCCGCTGGCCACCGGGGCGGCGATCCTGCGCTACCGGCTGTACGACCTGGACCGCATCGTCAGCCGGACGGTCGCCTACGGGCTGCTCACGGTCCTGCTCGGCGGCGGCTATGTCCTGGTCAGGCTCGGGTTGGGCCAGCTCCTGGGTCGCGACTCCAGCCTGGCCGCGGCCACCCTGGCCGTGGCGGCGGTGTTCCAGCCGGCCCGCCGGCGGGTCCAGGCGGCGGTGGAGCGGCGCTTCAACCGCCGCCGCTACGACGCCGCCCGCGCCATCGGCGCCTTCAGCGCCCGCCTGCGCGGCCAGGTCGACCTGGACGACCTGCGCGGTGAGCTGCTCGCGGTGGTCGACCAGACCATGCAGCCGACCCGGGCGTCGCTGTGGCTGCGGCCCCCACCCGCATGACGGCTAGCGCCGACCCTTCGCCTCGGCCAGGAGCTCGTCCAGGCGGGAGCGGGCGGGGTCGAAGGGGGCGGCGTGGTCGGCCATGCCCGCCCACGGGTCGGGCTTGCGGGCCAGGCGGCGGCGCAGGTTGGTCAGGGTGTAGCTGCGGGGCTCGACCCGGCCCAGCTCGTCCCAGTCGATGGGGGTGGCCACCGGCGCCTCCGGCCTGGGCCGGACCGAGAAGGGGGCGACCAGGGTCTGGGCGTAGCCGTTGCGGGCGGTGTCCAGCAGCAGCCGTCCCTCCCGCTTGACCTTGCGCCACTCGACGCTGAGCCGGCCAGGGTCACGGGCGGCGACCAGCAGCGCCAGCTCGTCCGCGAGCTGCCTGACCACCTCCACGTCGGGCCCGGGCCGCAGCGGCATGACCACGTGGTAGCCGCGGGACCCCGAGGTCTGGACGAACGGGGTGAGGCCGATCTCCTGGCAGGCCGCCCCGACCGCCCTGGCCGCCGCCCGGACCACGTCCAGGCCCTGGCCGGGGTCGGGGTCGAGGTCGATGATCACCAGGTCGGGCCGGGCCAGGTGGTCGACGGTCGAGGTCCAGGCGTGGAAGGTCACCGTGGCCAGGTTGGCCAGGTAGACGATGGTGGCGGCGTCCTCGCAGACCACGTGGTCGACGGTGCCGCCGCGGCCGCGGCGCTCGACGGTGACGGTGCGGATCCAGTCGGGGAAGTGGTCGGCCACGCCCTGCTGCCAGAACCCCTTGCCGTGGACCCCGTTGGGGAACCGCTGGAGGTTGAGCGGCCGGCCCCTGAGGTGCGGGAGCATGGCCTCGGCCACGTCGCGGTAGTAGGCCAGCAGGTCGCCCTTGGTCAGGCCGGCGTCGGGGAAGAACGGCTTGCCGACGCTGGACACCTGGACGGTGCGGTCGCCGACCCGCAGCGACCCGTCCTTCACGGGGGCAGGCATGTGGCAAGCCTACGATGCCGGCACAGTCCCGTGAAGGACGGGTCGCCTGGGTCCCTCAGTCGGTCAGCATCCTCCGCAGCATCGGCGGGATCAGCTCGGTCTTGCTGGACGCGCCTGCCTGTAGGGTCTGGGCGGCGGCGGGCTGGGCGAACGGCACCACGTCGGGCTCGCACACCGTGCCCCTGGCCGGCACCCGGGTCGTGAGCAGGTAGGTGCTCACGCGCGTGTCGACGCAGGCGGACAGGAACAGCGAGGTGTGCCCCCAGCCGGCCAGGGTGAGCAGCCGCGACCGGGGCAGCAGCCGGTCGACGGTGACCGCCCCGTGGTAGGGGGTCGCCGGGTCGAACCGGTTGCCCACGACCAGCACCGGGTTGGCGGTGGTCCGGTTCCAGGGGCCGTCGTAGTGGTCCCGGTCCCAGCCCGGCCACGGCTCGCAGATGCTGGAGATCCAGGTCCAGGGCCGGCCGAAGTAGGGATACTGGCGGTCCTGGGCCCTGGCGGCCCGCGCCCAGGCGCGGACGCTGTCCGGGTTGTGGGTCTCGGAGCAGGCGACCCCGGGGAAGCCCTCGACGAAGTTGGGGTAGTCCTCCTGCTGGAACGCTACCCCGAGCCGGGCGCGCAGGGCCTTGAGGTTGGCCGCGGCCGCCCCCGGATCGGTCAGCTCCCACAGCTGCTGGAGGATCTCGGCCCACTCGGGCCAGATGGCCGGGTCGTACAGCACGCCGAGGGTGGTGCCGATCAGCTCGGCGTAGGTGACCAGGATCGTCTCGCCGCTGGCGGGGTCGGTGAACTCGACGGGCTCGCGGAGCAGCCGCCTGGCCAGCCGGTCGAAGCGCCGCTTGGGGTCGCCCTCGGAGAAGGCGCAGTTGGGGCCGCCGGCGTCGCACAGCCGGAGGAACTCCTGGAGGGTCTGATAGGCGCCCTTGGCGCTGCGCAGCCGGGTCGAGAACGGCAGGGTGCGGGCCTGGTCGCCGCGGCCGGTGGACCAGGCGACCGGGTCGAGGACGCCGTCCACGACCAGGGCCCTGACCTTGCCGGGGAACAGGTTGGCGTAGGTCGCGCCCAGGTAGGAGCCGTAGGAGTAGCCGACATAGGACAGCTTGGCGTCGCCGACCGCCCGGCGCAGCAGGTTCATGTCGCGGGCCACGTTGGCCGTCGACATGTGGTCGAGGATCGGGCCGCCGCGCTCGGCGCAGGCCCGGGCGACGGCCCGGTCGGAGCGGACCCAGATCCGCTCCTCCTCCCTGGTCACCGGGAACGGGAAGGGCGTCAGCCAGTCGGCCAGGGCCTCATCAAGCGTCTCGTAGCAGCGCAGCGGGGTGCTGCGCATGATGCCCCGGGGGTCGAAGCCGACCAGGTCGAAACGGGCCCTGACCTCGTCGGAGAAGAGGAACGGACCGCCCTGGAGGACCATGTCGACCCCGGAGCCGCCCGGCCCGCCGGGGTTGAGGAACAGCGAGCCGATCCTGCGGCTGGGGTCGCTGGCCGGGAGCCGGGCCAGGGCGACGGTGATCTGCCTGCCCTTGGGCCTGTCGTAGTCGAGGGGGACCACGGCGGTGGCGCACTGGAAGGCCTCCAGGCCCTCCCCCTCGGCGGCGCAGCTGCCCCAGTCGAGCTCGGGCACGGCCGCCGAGCCGGTGCCGGAGGTGGCGGGCGCGGTGGCGGTGGCCGGCGGGACCGTGAACAGGGTGGCGACCAGGCCGGCGACCAGGGCCGCGAGCACGGACCGGCGGAGCCGGCGCCGCGCGTTCGACGACTGTGCCAAGACAAGACCCCCCTCAGGCACGCGCCGGCGGCCGGACGCCCCGGCGATCGAGCGAATCCTACTGCGCGCGATGCACCGGGAGAAGCAGGGCAAACTGGGGATTGACCGAATCCGGGCGGTCTGGCAGAGTCCGAGACGACGGCACGGTGGCCTCTCGTATGTCACCGTGCTGTTGAACGGTAGGCCTGGCGGTCACGCCGGGCCGTGTGTCCTGGTCTCTTCCCGTGACTGGGACGCGAGCCGGCCCACCCCCCCGAGGTGGGCTCGGTGATGGAGGTGCCGTTCGGGGGTGGAAGGCCCCGAGGAGAACCACGGGCTCGCGCCCGAGGCCTACTCGGGGCTTTCCTCTGCGCTCACGATGCTCAGGCTGCCGGCGGGGCGGCCGCGGGTGACGGCCAGCACCTCGGCCAGGATCGACAGGGCGATCTCGGGTGGCCGGCGGGCGCCCAGGTCCAGGCCGGTCGGGCTGTGGAGCCGGCCCAGGTCGGCCCCCGTCTGGCGGAGCCGGGCCACGAACCCCGGGGTGTGGCGGCGGCTGCCCATCACCCCCAGGTAGCCGACCCGCCCGGCCAGCAGGCCCTCCAGGGCCGGGACCAGGGCGGGGTCGTCGTGGTCGACGAACACGGCCGCGTCGCCCGCCCCCAGCCCCTGGCTGGCCTCCTCGAAGGCGGCCGTGCCGGGCGCCTCGACCTGCACGGCCAGGCCGACGATCCCGCCGATCGCGGCCAGGGCCTCCGCCACCGGGCCGCCACCCCCCACCAGCAGGCGCGGCACGCCCCCGAAGGCCTCCAGGAACACCTCGACCACGCCCTCGCCGGGCTCGCCCTCGAAGCTGGTGTAGGCGCGCAGGCCCGACCGCTCCCCCGCCGCCAGCAGCCCGGCCCCGTCCCGGCCGGCCTTGCGGTCCAGCCCGTTGCAGCCGATGGTGCCGGCCAGCAGCGCCCCGTCGGCGGCGAACAGGGCCCGGTTCCCCGGGGCCGATGGCGGGTCGCCCTCGGTCCGCACGGTGGTCCCCATGACCACCGGGCGGCCCTCGCGCCTGGCCGCCGCCACCGCCGCGAGCACGTCGGTATCCATAGGTCGATGCTAGCCGAGCCGGGCCACCGGCAGGCGGTCGCCGGCCAGGCGGGCCGGCAGGTCGCGGACCCTGGCCAGCAGGGCCAGGAACTCGGCCCGGGGCACCTCGCGGGCGCCCAGGCTGGCCAGGTGGGGGGTGACCATCTGGACGTCGATCAGGCAGCCGCCGGCCTCGGCCAGGCGGGCCACGAGGTCGACCAGGGCCACCTTGGAGGCGTCGCTGGCCACGTGGAACATGGACTCGCCGGTGAACACCCCGCCCACCCCGACCCCGTACAGGCCGCCGACCAGCTCGGCGCCGTCCCACACCTCCAGGCTGTGGGCGTGGCCCAGGTCGTGGAGGCGCTGGTAGGCGGCGCGCATCGGCGGCGTGATCCACGTCCCCCCTTCGCGGACGGGACCCGACCGGTCGGCGCAGCCGGCCAGGACGGCCGCGAAGGCGCGGTCCACGGTGGTCTCCCAGCCGGAGCGGCGCAGCCGGGCCCGCAGCGACCGCGACACGGCCAGGCCGTCGAGCGGGATCACCCCGCGCGGGTCGGGCGAGAACCAGGGCAGCGGCGCCCCCGGGTGCGGCCAGGGGAAGATCCCCCGCCGGTAGGCGTCGACCAGGGTCGCCGGCTCCAGGTCGGCCCCGATCCCGACCAGCCCGTCCTCCCCGGCGCCGGCCGGGTCGGGGAACCGCCAGCGCGACGGTCCGGGAACGGGCATCGCCGCCGGCCTCCCTCCTTCCGCCTGGGCCCGGGACGCCCCAGCCTAGCCGTCTCCGCCCCATCGTGGCAGGTCAGGACGGCGCGGCGCCTGACATCGGCCGAATGTCCAGGTCGGCGCGGTTGCTTGACCCGATCGGTTGTGCGCACGATAGGGGCGCATGCGGCGCCGATGTGGCGCGTCCCCCCGCCTGCTACCGGAGGATTCATGCGTCGGTTGCGTCCCCTGTTGGCCGGCATGGCCCTGGTGCTGCTGGCCTGCCTGGGGACGGGTGCGGCGGCGGCCTCGGCCCCGCCGGCCGCGACCGAGGAGCTGGCCACGGCCGCGGGGGCGTTCGTGGACAGCGTCGGTGTGGACCTGCCGCCCGGGGACGCCGCCGCCGGCTGGGCCCAGGCCGACCGGCTCCGGGCGGCCGGGATCCGCCACGCCCGGGGACCGGCGGCCACCGGGCCCGACGACCCCGCCCTGGCCGGGCTGCGGGCCCTGGCCGGTGCCGACCTGCGGCTCGACCTGGTCGTCGGGGCCGACGCCGACCCGGCGGCGGCGGTCGAGGCGGCCGCGTCCCTCGGCGGCGCCGTGACCGCGATCGAGGCCCCGGCCGGCGAGCGGGCCACCAGGCTGCGCCGGGCCGTCGCCGCCCACCCCCGCCTGCCCGGGGTGGCCGTGCTCGGCAGCGGCCCCGGCTTCGACTACCACGCCGTCCGGCTGGAGCTGGGCGGGGGCTGCCCGGGCTGCGTCGCCGACCAGCTCGGCTCCGGCGACGCGGCCGTCCAGGTCACCGAGGTCGACCTGGGCACGGGCGTACCCGACGCGGTGGCGGCCAGGTACCTGCCGCGGCTGCTGCTGGCCAACGCCGGGCTGGCCGTCCGCACCTACCTGCCGGGCGGCGGCGGCACCGGGCCCGGCCTGCTCGACCCGGCCGGCGCCCCCACCCCGGCCTACCATGCCGTTGCCAGATTGCTCGCCCTGCTGGACGACGGCCGCCGGCAGGTCGCGCCGGACCGGCTGCGCTTCCGGCTCGCCGGCGACGTCGCCGACGTCCGCTACCGCCTGCTCCAGAAGGCCGACGGCCACTTCTGGCTGGCCCTGTGGGCAGAGCGGGCCGGCTGGGACCCGGTCGCCGGCCAGGAGCTGGCCGTTCCCGCCCAGCAGGTCACGGTCGTCCTCGACACGCCGGTGGCCGGGGCGCGGACGTTCGTGCCCGAGCTCGGCACCCGGTCCGACCGCAGCTACGCCGACCCGCCCGGCAAGCGCGGGCTCGACGCCATCGAGCTGGAGGTGACCGATCGGGTCGTGCTGCTCGAGCTGCTCCCCCTGCGGGCCGACGGGGCGGCCCCCCGCGCCACCTCGCCACCCTCCGGTCCGGACCAGGCCGCCCCGACCACCCAGGCCCCGGTGGTCAGGGCGGGCAGCCAACCGGCGCCCCCGACCACCACCCCCGCCGCCGACGACGCCGCCCCGGCCGCCGCGGCCGGCCAGCCGGCGGCCTCCCTCGACCCGGCCAGCCGCTCCCCGCTCGCCTTCACCGGCGCCACCGCCCTGTCCATGCTCGGCGCCAGCGTCCTGCTCCTGCTGGTCGGCGTGGCCGCCCTGTTCGCCTCACGCCGCCGCTACCACCACCGCCACTGAGCCGCCCGGCTCAGGGTGGCGGCCGCAGCCACAGCGACGCCTTGGTCGGCTGCATCGTCCGGGTGGCCACGGCCAGCACCTCGGCGGTGAGCGTGTCCAGGTCGACCTGGTCGCGCAGACGAGCACCGAACCCCTGGATGAGCTGGGCGGCGTCGTGGCGCCGCCGGTTGAAGCGGCGGTCCACGGCCTGCTGGACCCGGCGGCGGGCCGGCTGGAAGACCGCGGCCACGGCCAGGGTGGCGGCCGCGACCACCAGGCTGGAGTCGCGGCCCAGGCGCTGGCCGAGCCCGAGCACGACCAGGGCGTAGCCGCCGCCCAGCAGCAGGGTGAGCAGCCCGTAGGCCAGGGTGCGGCTGAAGATCCGGTCCAGGTCGTACAGCCGGTAGCGCAGCACCGCCGCCCCGGTGGCCACCGGCGGGACCACCAGGCAGCAGCCGACACCCACGCCGAACACGATTCCGGCGGCCGACCCCCCGACCGCCAGGCTGAACAGGACGCCAACGGCGCCCAGCCCCACCACCACCGCGGCCAGCGCCACCCAGCGCAGCTGCACCCGCTCCACCCCGCGGGCGTGGCGGAACCGCCCCACCAGGGACACGGCCGCGGCCACCAGGCCCACCACGGTGACCGCCAGGGCCGTCCGGTTGGCGGCCAGCAGGACCCCGTCGAGGCCACGCAGGTCGAAGGGGCCGCCCAGGGCCTGGTAGCGCGGGTCCACCGGCCCGCCGGCCAGGGTCACCACCAGCACCAGGACGGCCGGCGTGGCCGCCAGCACCCGGGCCAGCCAGCGCCAGCGGGGCGAGGGCAGTGCCCCGGTGGGCGTCAGCAGCAGGACGAAGCCGATCAGGGTCAGGGCCGTGAAGGTGGTCGCCGGCTGGTACAGCACCGCGTAGCGGGCCCCGGGCAGCGCACCAGGGCGGACCAGCAGCCCGTACACGAAGTACTGGGCGGTCGCGGCGGTGCCGGTGAACGACAGGGCGATGCCCAGCAGCAGCCAGCCCACCGGGTGGGCCGGCCGGCGGGCGGCCACGACCGCCCCGACCGTGGCCGAGCTCACCACGGCCAGGACGGGTGTGGCGACGTCCGGGAAGGTGAGCTGGACCAGGTCGGCCCGGCCGGCCCGGCGCAACAGCTGGTCCAGCCACGGCACGGCGGCCAGGCAGAGCAGGCTCGCCAGCCACAGCGCCCACGCCAGCCCGGCCGTCCACCGCGGCCGGCCCGGTCCGGCGGTCGACGTCATCGCCGTGGTCCTGGCTGCTCGCAGCGCACCACCGATCCGGCCACCTCCCACGCTCGTCAGCTGCCAGTGTGGCCGGCCTGCGTCCACGGAGCGTTACGAACGCCGCTACGGCACCAAGAACCTGGCGACGACACCAGCCAGCCCGGTGAGCATTGACGGCCCCCTCGGGGGGGAGTGGAGCGGCCGCGCCGAGTGGATGCGCTTCGCGCGATTGATTCAAAGGCCTGTCCGCGTTCTTGGCGGACCTGCGGTCCGCGCCGCCTTCGGCGGCAATCTCAGCGTGACCTGGTTGCCACTCACAGTGAGCCAGAGGAGCATCGCGCAAGCCGAATACCGTTCTAGGTGGGCGTTCGCGCGTATGGACGGACGGCGTAGCGGCCATCAGACTGAACGACCAGCGCTTCGGTGCCGGCCATGAGCGGAGGTCTCGATGAGAAACCTGCGAGCCTTGGTGCTTGTCCTTGCCGTTGCCGCCGCTGGGACCACCCTCATGCCACCGGCCGGAGCATCGGTGCCCGAGCCGACCGGCACCATCGCCTTTGTGTGGGCAAACTTCGCGTTCACCACTGAAGAGATTGCCACCATCCAGGCGGACGGCAAGAAGCAGAAGAAGCTCACCAACGAAGAAGGCTTCGACGTCAGCCCGGCCTACTCACCCGACGGCCGCCGCATCGCGTTCACCAGCTCCCGCAGCATGCCACCGGGATACCAGGGCGAGCCGCGGTTCTACTCCGAGCTGTACGTGATGGACGCTGACGGGTCCAATGTGCAACAGATCACCTTCAGCGAAGGCCTGACCGACTTCCAGCCAGCGTGGTCGCCCGACGGCCGGCGGATCGTGATCGCACGCGGGCCGGGGACACCGCCGCCACCGGACCACCTCACCGCCCCCACCGACCTGTGGATCATCGATCTGGCCAGCGGTCAAGAGCGGCAGCTGACCGACAGCGCTGAGACCTGGGAGGGATTCGCCGATTGGTCGCCGGACGGACGGAGGATCGCGTTCGAGGGCGACCTGGCCGAGCCCGGTAACGACGATGTCTACACTATCGGTGTGGACGGGGGAGGCCTCCAGCGGCTCACCTCACGGCCGGGCTTCGACGGCGACCCGCGCTACTCGCCCGACGGGCAGTCAATCGCGTTCGACTCTGACCGTAGCGGCAACCTCGATGTGTTCGTGATGCGCACGGACGGGACGAATACCCGACAACTTACCGACCATCCTAACGATGACGGAATTCCCGGCTACTCGCCCGACGGGCAATTCATTGCGTTCTATAGTGAACGCGACGGAACCCCGATCCCAGGCACTCCATTCCGGGCGCCTGACATCTTTTGGATGCGGGCGGATGGAACGCAGCAGACAAACCTAACCAAGTCCCCAGGGGTCTTTGAGTTCGACGCTAACTGGCAACCCCCGCTGACGCCGTCGATGAGATCGTGACGGTGCAGGCGGGGACGTCCCGGTGTTGGACGCGAGGCGACTGACTCTGGCCACCGACCCACCGGACGGGACAGAGCCTACCGATGATCCACTCCAGGATATTGCGGGCCTGACGCTCGATCGCGACCTGCGCAACCTATTGCTTGCACAGCGCACAGCCGCTCATAGTCCGCGACTACCTGGAGCAGCGCCGTGGACCGGGCGCCCTGCGCTGGCAATCCTATTGGCAATCCGGTCGTTGCAACGGGGCCGGCCGGGCTGTAACCGGTTGGACGGTGGACCCGACCCGACCTGCGGCGATACTTCGTGACGGCACCAGGCGGACGGATGCTGTCTCACTTCTAATCCGTAGGTTGCAGGTTCGAGTCCTGCCAGGGGCGCAAAGCTGCAGGTCAGCGGCTTGAAGTAGCCTGGAGAGTAGGAGCTGCTTGCTCTGATGGCAATCCCTTGACTGCGGCGCCCCCCTCGGGGGAGTGGAGCGGCCGCGCCGAGCGGATGCGCTTCGCGCGATTGATCCATGCGGCGCGGCCGCGATCTTGGCGGACCTTCGGCCCGCGCCGCCTTCGGCGGCAATCTCAGCCTGCCTGCTCGCCACTCAGGGTGAGTGCACGGGCG
>Ga0081538_10005178_pt1 | contig 11801 bp, 11 predicted proteins | sample TabmetS5T2R1_FD_71022 | JGI IMG/M metagenome (GOLD analysis project Ga0081538, IMG submission 71022) | Tabebuia heterophylla rhizosphere microbial communities from the University of Puerto Rico - S5T2R1 | ecosystem: Host-associated > Plants > Roots > Rhizosphere ... | reverse complement strand
GAGGAGAAGAACGACCCCGAGCTGGCCGACCGGCTGGCCGCCCTGGCCGAGGTCTACGTGGACGACGCCTTCGGGGCCGCCCACCGGGCCCACGCCTCGGTGGTCGGGGTGGCCGAGCGCCTGGACGCCTATGCCGGCTATCTGCTGGCCGGCGAGGTCAAGGAGCTGTCGCGGCTGCTGGAGGAGCCCGAGCGGCCGTTCGTGGCTGTGCTCGGCGGCAGCAAGGTCTCCGACAAGCTGGCCGTGCTCGACAACCTCCTCGGCCGGGTGGACAGCCTGGTGGTGGGGGGCGGCATGTGCTTCACCTTCCTGGCCGCCCAGGGCCACGAGATCGGCGACTCGCTGTTCGAGCCCGACCAGCTGGAGGCCGTCCGCCGGCTGCTGGACACGGCGGCCGGCCAGGGCAAGCCGGTGCTGCTGCCCACCGACGTGGTGGTGGCCCGCGAGGTCAGCGAGGACGCCGAGGCCCGCACCGTGCCAGCGCAGGGCATCGAGGCCGGCTGGAAGGGCCTGGACATCGGCCCGGACACGGCCAAGGCGTTCGCCGCCGCCGTGGCCGACGCCCGCACCGTGTTCTGGAACGGGCCCATGGGCGTCTTCGAGCTGGCCCCGTTCGCCGCCGGCACCAAGGCGGTCGCCGAGGCGGTGGCCGCCGCCTCCGGCTACACCGTGGTCGGCGGAGGCGACTCGGCCGCCGCCCTGGCCGAGCTCGGCCTGGCCGACCGGGTCGACCACCTGTCCACCGGCGGCGGGGCCAGCCTCGAGCTGCTCGAGGGCAAGACCCTGCCCGGCGTCGCCGCCATCCCCACCAACTGAGGAGCGCTCGCCGTGGCCCGCCGACCGCTGATCGCCGGCAACTGGAAGATGCACAAGAACCACCTGGAGGGCGTCCAGCTCACCCAGAAGCTGGCCTGGGCCCTGTCCAGCGAGGACACCGACGCCGTCGAGGTGGCCGTCTGCCCGCCGTTCACCGCCCTGCGCAGCGTCGGCACCCTGATCGACGGGGACAGGCTGCCCATCGCCCTCGGCGCCCAGGATTGCCACCCCGAGCCCCAGGGCGCCTACACCGGCGAGGTCTCGGCCCCGATGCTGGCCAAGCTGGGCGTCCAGTACGTGATCGTGGGCCACTCCGAGCGCCGCCAGTACTTCTCCGAGGACGACGAGCTGGTCAACCGCAAGGCCCGGGCCGTGCTCGGCGCCGGCATGCGCCCGATCGTCTGCGTCGGCGAGGTCCTGTCCGAGCGCGAGGCCGGCCGCACCGCCGAGGTCGTCCAGGGCCAGGTCCGCGGCTCCCTGGCCGGCCTCGGCGGCGAGCAGGTCGCCGGCCTGGTGGTGGCCTACGAGCCCGTGTGGGCCATCGGCACCGGCCGCGCCGCCACCGCCGACGACGCCCAGGAGACGATCGCCGTCATCCGCGCCACCGTCGCCGACCTGGTCGGCCAGGCCGCCGCCGACGAGTTGCGCATCCAGTACGGCGGCAGCGTCAAGGCCGCCAACGCCGAGGAGCTGGCCGGCAAACCCGACATCGACGGCGCCCTGGTCGGCGGGGCCAGCCTCGACGCCGACGAGTTCGCCCTGATCGTCAAGGGCTCGGCCCGCCGCGCCCGCTGATACACTCGCCCGGTCTCGTTCCCTCCCTGAGGACTGCCCGATGACCGCCCTGCTGATCGTCATCAACGTGATCGCGTCGCTGACACTGATCCTGTTCATCCTCCTCCACGCCGGACGCGGCGGCGGCCTCTCGGACATGTTCGGCGGCGGCATGAACACCAGCCTCGGCGGCTCCACCGTGGTCGAGCGCAACCTCGACCGCCTCACCGTCGGCGCCGCCACCGTGTTCGGCATCACCAGCGTGCTGCTGGCCCTCGCGCTCGAGCCGTAACGGGTGCCCCCCGCGCCCCCGAACCGGCCGCGGGTGGTCCGGTGGCTGCTGGCGGTGGCGCTGGTCGCCGCGGCCGGGTGCACGGGAGGCGGCGGGGGCGATGAGCCCGGCGCCTCCGGGAGTTCCGGCGGCGGGGCGTCGCAGGGGCGGCGTGGAGGGACCCTGGCCATCGCCCTGCTCGACCCGGGGCCGCTCGACCCGGCCCGCGCCGACGGCCTGGAGGACGAGATCGTCCTCGGCAACCTGTTCGACGGCCTGACCGCCCTCGACCCCGCGGGCGCCGTCCGCCCGGCGATGGCCGCCTCCTGGACCAGCGATCCGGCCCTGCGCCGCTGGGAGTTCCGCCTCCGCCCCGAGGCCCGCTGGTCGGACGGCGCCCCGGTCCGCGCCGACGACTTCGTCTTCGCCTGGCAGCGCCTGGCCGACCCCGAGGCCAAGCCCGGCCCGTCCCCGGTCCGCGCCCTGCTGTCCGGCGTCAGCGGCTACCGGGCGTTCGCCGCCGGCCGGGCCCGCTCGATCACCGGCCTGGAGACCCCCGACCCGGCCACGCTGGTCGTCCGGCTCGACCGGCCGCTCGCCGACCTCCCCACCCTGGTCGCCGCCGTGGCGCTCTCCCCGCTCCCCGCACCACTGGTCCGCCCCGACCCGGCCGCCTACCTGGCCAGGCCGGTCGGCAACGGCCCCTTCCGCCTGGCCGCCCCGGCCCGCCCCGGCCGGCCCCTGACCCTGGACCGCAACCCCGCCTTCTGGGGCGCCCCGGCCCTCCTCGACCGGGTCCAGGTCTCGCGGGCCCCCGACGAGCAGACCGCCTGGCTGGAGCTCCAGAACGGCCAGGCCGCGTTCGCGCCCATCCCTCCCGACCAGCTCGACGCCGCCCGCACCGTCTACGGCCCCTCCGCCGACGGCCGCACCAACCCCGGCCTCCTCCAAGGCCCGACCCGCACCACCTGGCAGCTCACCTTCGACCCGAGGTCGAAGCTTGGCGGTGACCTCCGCTGGCGCCAGGCCGTCTCCCTGGTCGTCGACCGCGACCGCCTGGCCGAGGCGGTCACGGGATCGGCGGCGACCAGCCTGGTTCCGCCCGCCACCCCAGGGTGGGGGACCGCCTCCACCTGCCCGGCCTGCGCCCACGACCCGGCCAGGGCCCGCGCCCTGCTCGCCAAGGCCAAGGCGGGGCCCGCCCCGGTCGCCCTCACCGTCCCGGCCGGGGCCGAGGCCCGCCGCATCGCCACCCTCGTCGCCGACGACCTGGCCGCCGCCGGGATCGAGGTCGAGGTCGGCTCCTCACCGGCCCCGGGCGGCGGGTCGCCGCTGACACTGGCGCGCCGGGTCGCCCCCTACCCCCACCCCGACCCGTACCTCACCGCCGCCTCCACCACCCCGGCCGCCCGCCGCCTCCTCGACCAGGCCCGCGCCACCGCCGACACCCCCGCCCGCACCACCCGCTACCACCAGGCCGAGGCCGCCCTCCTCGCCGACCTGGCCGCCGCCCCGCTCGTCACCGAGCACCACGCCGCCGTCCTCACCTCCGCCCCCCAGGGCGTCGTCCTCACCCCCTGGGACACCCTCGACCTGGCCGTGGTCAGCCTCCCCGCCTGACCCTCAACCCGCGTCAGCCCCTTTGCTACAATCCGCCCGCACCCCAGGTGCACCACGTCGGAGTGGCGGAATAGGCAGACGCGCTAGGTTGAGGGCCTAGTGTCCTGATAGGACGTGGGGGTTCAAGTCCCCCCTCCGACACCCCACCTGAGCAGGACTTCTGCGCTTCACCTCCTTGCCATGTCAGTCGGTATCCGGGCCGGTTGCTAGCGGTTTGTTAGCGGACAGGTCGGCGATGGCCTCGCCATCCCCCAGGATCAGGCGGGCGACCGTCTCGGCGGCCTGCTCGTCCAGCCCGGGAATGACGTGGCTGTAGGTGTCCATCGTGATCGCGATCGTGGCGTGTCCGAGGCGCTGGCTGATCACCTTGGGTGGGACGCCGGCCGCCAGCGCGGCCGTGGCGTAGCTGTGCCGGACATCATGGAGCCGGATCCGCGGCAGCCCGGCGGCGCGGGTGTGCTGCAGGAACCAGGCGGAGATCCGCTGCGGATGGATCGGCGACCCATCGGGCATGGTGAAGACCAATCCGGAGTCCCGGTAGCCGCTGCCGATGATCGTCTTCTCCTCGGCCTGACGGGCCTGGTGAGCCTTGAGCGCGGCGAGTGTTGCCGGGTCGAGTGCCAGCGACCGGCGGCCCTTGGGTGTCTTGGCGTCGGACTCCACGACGATGTAGTCGACCACCACCCGCGGGCGGCGGGGGGAGACCCGGCCGGCGGCAAGGTCAACGTCCAGCCAGCGCAGCCCGGCGAGCTCGGCACGCCGTAACCCCGTGGTGGCCACGAGCAGCCAAGCGGCGTACAGGCGGTCGTCGCGCACGTGGCTGAGGAAGGCGCGCAGCTGCTCCGGCGTCCAGACCTGCCGTTCGGCCGGCAGGCCCTTCGGCGGGTCAACGGCGTCGGCGACGTTGCGGGCAGCGTAGCCCCAGCGCATGGCGTCCTTGAGGGCGCGGTGGAGGATGGCGTGGACGTTCTGGACGGTCTTGGGGGCCATGCCGTGACCGTCCCGGAGCCGGCCCCGAGAAAGGAGCCCCTCATAGAAGGCGTTGAGGTGGGCGGGGGAGAGCTGCTGGAGCGGGATCGGGCCAAGCGTCGGGAGCACGCAGGTGCGGATGTGGGTGCGGTAGTTGGACAGCGTCGACGGGCGGAGGTGGCGGAGGGCCGGCAGCCACTCGTCGACCAGGAACCTTTCCAGGGTGCGCTTGGACGGCTCGACGAACGTGCCAGCCCGCAGGGCGGCCAGCGCATCGTTGAGGGCTGCCTGGCACTCCCGCTTGGTCTTGAACCCACCCTTGGTCTGCTGCCTGCGCCTGCCGGTAATGGGATCGACCCCGACGTCCACGTGCCAGGTCCAGGTCGACCCGCGCTTATAGACGCTTCCTCTCATCGGCCCAGCATCCGCAGCAGAGGGGCGGTTGGGACGAGCAGCCTGCGGCCGACTCGGAATGTCACAAGCTGTCCGACCTTCGCCGCTCGGTACGCAGCCGAGCGGCTTACGCCCAGAAGTTCGGCAGCGTGCTCCACGCTGATGGTCGGAGGAAGGCCATGAAGAGCCATCGGAACCTCGGCCTGCTTATGTGACATATTGCTATGAGTGACCTTGGCGGTTGGGGGATGCCGCGTCAAGGGGACTCCCGCCGACCCAAAGGAAGACCCGCTCTCTGGCGAGCTTCTCCTGCGTCGACCACGCCCCACGCTTGCTCCCTTCGGACGGCTCACAACTTGGCAGCAGCACTGTAAGGCCGGATCAGCCGAACCAACCGGACAGCTATCCGGTAGTACGAAAATCCGGGTTAGTGTGACGTGGGTCCCATAAGCTGCAGTGGTAAGCCGACTCCAACGAATTGGCGAAAGGGTGGAGCGGCTTTGGGACAGGACATGCCGATTGGCGAGCGTATCGCCATCTACCGCCGACGGCGCGGGCTGACCCAGCTAGTGCTGGCTGGGCTGATCGGGCGGTCCGAGAGTTGGTTGTCGCAGGTCGAGCGTGGCATCCGCCCTATCGACCGCCTGTCGGTGCTCATCGACATCGCCCATGTTCTCAAGGTCAACGTGACCGACCTCACGGGGCAGCCATTCTCGTTGGCGCCGAATGGCAGTTTCGAGAACGACGCTGTCCACGCTATTCGCCACGCGCTCACCCGCTACGACGCGATTCCGGCGATTCTTGACCCCGCTCATCAGAAGCATCCGGCGGCACCCGACGTCGCGAGCTTGCAGCGCCACCTCCAGCGTGCCTGGCAGCTCCGGCAAGCGGCCCGCTACTCGGAGCTCGGCGCCGTGCTCGCCCCGCTGATGGCAGATACCGAGCGTGCCACCAGGGAGCTTGAGGGAATCGGTCGCCTGGCGGCCTTTGCCGTGCTAGCCGAGACCTACCATGTCACGGCGATGGCGCTGAAGAAGTTCGGCGAAAACGAGCTGGCGTGGATCGCGGCCGACCGTGGCGTCCTGGCGGCCGAGCGGGCTGAGGCGCCGCTCCTCATGGCCGTCAGCGCTCGCGCCGTGGGTCAAGTGTTCATGTCTGCAGGGCGGCTCGACGAGGCGGACAGCGTCTCGGCGGCTGCGCTTACGGCACTTGAGCCGCGCCTCGGCAACCCCTCACCCGAGCACCTGTCGATCTGGGGCGCGCTGCTGTTGACAAGGGCGATGATTGCTGCCCGCAAGAACGACCGGCCGACCGCCCAGCAGTTCATCACGGAAGCCCAGGCTATCGCCGGCCGGTTGGGCCAGGACAGAAACGACTTCTGGACCATCTTCGGGCCGACCAACGTGGCGATCCATGCGGTGTCGGTCGACGTGGAGCTTGGCGATCCCGCCGCCGGGCTGCGCAAGGCGCCGAACGTCGACCCGTCTCGGCTCTCGCCGGAGTTGGTGGAGCGGCGCGTCTACCACATGATCGATGTGGCGCGGGGCTACGCCCAGCACCGTAACGATGCCGCGGCGGTCCTCACCTTGCTGGAGGCCGAACGGGTGGCACCCGAAGAGGTTAGGTATCACGTGATCGTTCCGGAATTGCTTCGTGAGTTGCTCAAGCGCGAGCGCCGTGCCGCCACGCCCGGACTTCGCCCCTTCGCTGCCCGCGTCGGGGTGCTGTCCTGACCGGCGGAGAGTCAGTCGATCGAAAAGCAGTACGACAGGACATACTGGTCGGCCGCCACCACCAGGTCGCTGACGACAACCGGCCCGTCACCGGTGAACATGGTGCGGGCGACCAGAAAGACAGGGGTGCCTGCCCTCAGCTCAAGGTCTCCAGCCTCCGCCGGCAGGGGGAGTCGGGCACTCACTTCCTCCACAACCGTTGTAACCCGGATCCCCACAGTCTCGAGTTGCGCAATCGTGCCACCGGGCCACGGTTCCCGCTTCGGGTCTTCGATTGGACTTCCATGCACGAGCCTGTACGGCAGGTACGAGGTTGAGAGCTGCACCGGCCGTTCATCGATGAAGAAACGGAAATGGCGCGCGAGGACTTCCGCACCCTCGGAGAGGCCAAGTCGACTAGCGACTTCCGCCGAAGCCGTGGTCCGCACGAACCGCCGGACCTCAAGCCGTGCTGCTCGATCCGTCCCCACATCGACGGTGAAGGGCGTTTGGCCAGCTTGCCGGTGCCTCCTCGCAAAGCGGTCGGGCGCGAGCCGGAGAACGCGAGGATGCTTCGTGCGCACGAAGGCCCCGCGACCTTGACGGGTTTCTATGAGGCCCTCGCTCTTCAGGACTTCGATGGAGTGACGGACGGTCGATCGTGACGCGCCGAACTCGGTAAGCAACTCGGTTTCCGACGGCAGCAGGCCACCCGGCCGCAGGTCTCCGCCGAGGATGCGGTCGCGCAGCTGATCGGCGATCTGTCGAAAGGCCGGCCGTGAATCAGCGGGATCGACCCGTGCCAAGCGGAAGGCTCCTCTCGCTTATTGCGACGAGCGTGATCGTACTGTGGGACGCCCTCTCCTTCTGACGCGCTCTCTATCGCCGCTGGTCTCGACCGCGCTTGTGGTCGAGACCAACCTGTGCTGAACGAGCGAAGGTCGCCCAGCGGGTGGCCGCAACCACCGCCGCGAGTGCAAGGCTGGCGGTGGCGGCGAACAGAGCCATCCAGGGACCGCTTGCATCAATCAGTATTCCCGCAAGACTCGCCCCGATCGATTGACCAGTCAGGAAGCCAGTCAGCACCCAGGTGAAGGCCTCGGTCACCGTACCAGCCGGCGAGAGCCGGTCGACCAGCAAGTAGGTGCAAGCAAGCCAGGGAGCGATGGGCAGACCGGCGAGCACGATGAGCAGCCCCATCTGCAGGTTCGTTCGAGGAAGCAGCAGCAGGGCGAAGACGCCGGCGAGCAGTAGTAGAAGCCCGACGTAGCGACGCTCTATGGGCGCAGCCCACCGTCGGCCGCCAGCGATCAATCCGCCCACCAAGCTGCCGAAGGTCCAGGTCGCGAGCAGGACCCCAGCCGCACCGGGCGCGCCATTGTGAGCAGCGAACGCGGCAATCGCCACCTGCAGGAGCCCGAACGCGACAGCAAGCAGCACCATGACAGCCACAAGGGTACGAACACCGCGATCTCGCAATGGTCCAGCCCAGTCCCGCGTGCGCGGCTGCGCGCGCCACGCACGCGAGGCCGGCGAAGTCGCGAAGCTAGCGGTGCCCACGAAGGCGAGTCCGGCCGCGGCGAGGACGGCCGCCGCCGGGGAGATCGTGGTGACCAGCAGGGCCACGAGCAGCGGCCCGGTGATGAAGATGACCTCCTGCATCGTGGATTCCAGCGCGTACGCGGTCTGCAGGGTCGGACCGTCGAGCTTGGCTGACCACAGCGTCCGCATAGATGGGGCAAGCGGCGGATTGGCCAGCCCGGCCAGGGCGACACAACCCAGCACAAGGATCATATTCATGCCACGCCCCGCGACCACCGCGAGCGTCGCGAATGCTGCAGCGAACACCGTCCCACACGACATCAACACCCGAGTTTGGCCGATCTGGTCGATGAGGCGACCCAGCAGCGGCGACGCCACGGCGGTGGCAATGGCAAACACGCCCGCCGCCGAACCCGCGTGTGCGTAGGACCCAGTCACGGACTGAACGAGGAGAACGACCGAGAGCGGTCCCATGCTGGCCGGCACGCGGCCGACCAGTGAGGAGACGACAAGCCGAGGTACGCCCGGTAGGCGAAGCAGGGACTGGAAGGGCGCCAGGCTGAACGAGGCCATAGGATGAGGCTACCTACAGCATCGCCGGCCGTCCCCATCCCCGGAGCTGGTACAGATGAATCTGGCGGACCAGCCATCAACCAGTCGTGTGCTCTACCTCGTCGTCTGCGCGGCGCCCCCCGCCCGTGATGTCCATGTCCTCGTCGACTTGGCACAGAAGGCGGGATGGGATGCCTGCGTGGTCGCAACGCCACGCGCCTTCCAGTGGATCGACGCGCCGGCCCTTTCCGAGCGGACCGGCCACCCGGTGCGCTACGACTACAAGCTGCCCGGCGAGCCAGACCTGCTGTCGCCCCCGGATGCCATCATCGTCGCCCCGGCGACCTTCAACACGATCAACAAGTGGGCGTCCGGCATCTCTGACACGCTCGCGCTCGGCCTCCTCTGCGAGGCGATCGGCATGGAGCTGCCGGTTGTCGTCCTGCCGTATCTGAACGCCGCGCAGGGCAAGCATCCCGCGCTGGCGGAGAGCATTCAGCGGCTTCGCGGCTGCGGCGTCCAGGTGCTCTTCGGCCCTGATGTGCTGCCCTTGCATCGCCCTCGTGAGGGTCGACGCGAGCTGTTCCCGTGGCACGTGACCCTGGCGGCGCTGGACGCCTCCTGATGCGGGTTGCGCGCCTGCCAGACCACGAGCCCTCGGCACCATGGACTTGAGGCTGGTGTAACGCTCAACATGATCATCGTCGCCCCACGGCCGATGGGCGGCGCTCCGCCCATCGGCTCACGTGGCTCGATTGGGGGATGAACCGCTCTCTGACTTCCTCCGTGCGAGTAAGGACGGGCTCACCGCTGTGCCGACTGCCGTTTCCGCAGGTGGATCCCCTCGACCGTCAGGGGCGAAGTTAGGCGTTCTGACACAGGACCGTCGGAGACCGGGAAGTGGGTGTCGATCTAGACCTTGTCGCTGGATGCTCAAGCGGTGACCGCACCACACCCGGACCGCCACGCCCCAAGATCACGAACTACGGCTGGAGTAAATAGGGCGGCATGACCCGAGCTGTGCCGCCTGGCGGCGCAGAACCTGTGACCGCTTCTGTGTCGGGGACAATCAGCCGGTCGAGGGACCTGCTGATTTTGTCGCTCACGGCTTCTAAGCTGGGAGAATAGCTGACCGCTGTTGACTGCGGTTGTCCGGCGCCGTCTGCAGTATCGTGGCCCCAATGTGGCCCCGGCCGCTGTTGGCCCGAGGCCGACAAGCGGATCCGTGAGCTGGACTTCCTATGACCTCTGACCTGACGTAGGACGACGAGCTTGCGAGGTGGGCAAGGTGATCACCGCGTATGTCCTCATCCAGACCGAGGTCGGCAAGGCTGGGCAGGTCGCCGGTGCAGCCATTGAGATCAACGGCGTGCAGCACGCCTATCCGCTGACCGGGCCGTACGACGTGATCGTCCGCGCCGAGGCACGCAACATCGACGCCCTCGGCCAACTGGTCGTGTCACGGATCCAGGCCATCAACGGGGTTACGCGCACCCTGACCTGCCCAGTGGTGCATCTGTAGCCGGTCCAAGGTGCCTGGGACACGCGCTGGCCTGCCGTCCAGGTCTCCGCGCGTGCCGCGCCTGGTGGGGCCGTGAACGGTCGAGGCCAGGCGTGGAAGGTGGGAAGGGTCGCGGCTTGCGACCATGCCGAACCGTTGCTTAGGGGAGCTTCCCGGCGGTCGCCTGACGTGTGGCGGTCGGCAGGACGGGGCCATCTAAATGCTTCCTGACAGTGGTTGCGTGTCCTGGTTGGTGTGGGGCATGGTCACGTCTCCTGATCGCAAGGGGGACGATCATGGCTGCGCCGCTGCACGTGAGGTTGGACCAGGCCGCCAAGGCCGAGGTGGAACGCCGCTACCAGACCACCCGGGATGCCACCACCCGCACCCGCTACCAGATGATCCTGCTGCGCGCCGAGGGCCACCCGGTCACCGAGGTCGCGCAGCTCACCCGGTGCAGCCCCGACACCGTGCGGCGGGTGCTCAAGCGCTACCTGGCCGGCGGGCCCGACGCGGTGCCGCACCGGCCCCATCCCGGCCAGCCACCCCACTACCCAGCCGCCTGGCAGGCCGAGCTGGTCCGGGTCGCCGACCTGGACCCCCACGAGGTCGGTGTCGACAGCGCGCTGTGGACCTGTCGGCTGCTGGCCGACTACCTGGCCACCCAGACCGGCCACCGGGCGGGGATCGAGACCGTCAGGCTGGCGTTGCACCGGGCCGGGTACGTGTGCAAGCGGCCCCGCTGGGTGCTGACCCGCAAGGCCCAGACCCAACCAGGATGGGCAAAAAACGCGTGAGGGTGGAGGCGCTCCTGGCCGCCGCGGCCTCACCGGTGCCCCCACCCGCTGTCGACTTGGTTCCTGATCCAACCCTGGCTGATGAGCTGTTCCCCGAGGACCTGCCGCGGCTGCTGAGGCTGCTTGAAGGTGCGGACCTGTACCTGCAAGACGAGGTCGAGGTGGCCCTGCACCCGACCCTGACCCGGGTGTGGTCCCGCGGTGGCCGAGCCGGCCAGCGGCGGGTGCAGGCGCCGGGCACCAACGCCAAGCGGTACGGCTTTGGGCTGGTGGACTGGCGCGACGGCGAGCTGGACTTTCAGCTGGCCGAGGGCCGCCGCGCGGCGCCCTTGTGCGACCAACTCCGCCGCGCCGTGGCGCGCTCCCAAAGCCGTGGGCGCATCGCCATGGTGATCCTGGACAACCTGGGCATCCACACCCCCAAGGGCTCGCGGCTGCTGCGAGCTCTGCTGGAGGAGCTGGGCGAGCAGCTGGTGCTGGTCTACACCCCCACCTACGACCCGGACGCCAACCGGATCGAGTGGCTGTGGCGGGCCTTGCGCCGCAGCGTCACCCACACCCACCGGCGCCAGACGCTGGCCGAGCTGGTGGCCGACGCCGGCCGGTGGGCGCACACGATCACCCCCGCCCAGGTGCTGTCGCAAATCGGCAGCCCGTTCGCGCTCGACCAGCAGCCACCCGTCGAGGCGGAACTGGATCATGCGGCATAAACTCCCAGGAAGCATTTTAGGGCGTGAGACAACCTGCTCATCTGTGGAGTAGGGGTGACCGTGGTTGTCCGCTGGGTACCGCTCTTGACCGTCTGATGTGGCACGCGGGTGGCACACCGCAGCCGCTCATAGGTGGCGCAAGGC
>Ga0081538_10005177_pt1 | contig 11802 bp, 9 predicted proteins | sample TabmetS5T2R1_FD_71022 | JGI IMG/M metagenome (GOLD analysis project Ga0081538, IMG submission 71022) | Tabebuia heterophylla rhizosphere microbial communities from the University of Puerto Rico - S5T2R1 | ecosystem: Host-associated > Plants > Roots > Rhizosphere ... | reverse complement strand
GCAGGGGTCCTCGAGCCCGCCTTCGACGCCGAGCACGCCGGCGAGCGTCGCGTGGAGGCAGAACGCGGAGTAGGTCCGTGCATAGCCGCCCTCCTGCGCCAGCGCGATCCGCCCCTCCGAGTGGCGCTCGGCGAGAGCGCGCGTTGCCTCGCCGAGGCGCCGGAAGCCCTCCATGGACACGCACTGCCTGCCGTTCGGGTCGAACTGGTTCGCGTCCTGGCCGCAGGCGACAAGAAGGAGGCCGGGGGCGAAGCGATCGACGACGGGCGTCACGATGTCCCCGAAGGCCTTCAGGTAGCCGGCGTCCCCGGTCCCCGGCGGCAGCTCGACGTTGACGTTGAAGCCCGTGCCCGGGCCGTCCCCGAGCTCGTCGGGGGCGCCCGTCTGCGGGTGGGCATCGCTCCAGGCGCCGTGGCGCATGTGCAACGACACGGTGAGGACGTCGTCGCGTTCGTAGAAGCACTCCTGCGTTCCGTTTCCGTGGTGGACGTCCCAGTCGAGGATCGCCACCCGGGCGACACCGCGGCGGCGGGCGTGCTCCGCCGCGAGCGCGACGTTGTTGAAGAGGCAGTAGCCGTCCGCCTGGGACGGTTGCGCGTGGTGTCCCGGCGGGCGGACGAGCGCGTAGGCCACGTCGGTCTCGCCGGCGAGGACGGCCTCGCAGGCGGCGAGCGTCGTTCCCGCGGCCGCAAGCGCCGCATCCCAGGAGCCCGTCGAGACCGGGGTCGACCACGTGAGAATGGCCCCGCCGCCGAGGCAGGCCTCACGGATCGACTCGACGTACTCGCCCTCGTGCACGAGCTGCAGCTCATTGGGATCCGCGTGCCTCCCCTCCCGAGGGCGAACGTGGGCGGAGAGCGGGCCGCGCTCGAGGATCGACTTCATGTTGCGGATCCGCACAGCGTTCTCGGGGTGCAGCTCCTGCTCGTCGAGGAGCGGCGAGGGCGGCTGCTCGAAGAGCCCGCTCCCGGTGTCGTGACGGAGCGCGTCCTCGTGCCAGAAGAGGTCGATCACGCCGACCCCCCTTCCGGAGCGGGCTTGCCCCCGAACACCGCCCGCTGCGCGGCGGCGAGCGTCACCAGGCAGAGCGCGCCGGCGAGAAGGTAGGCGCCGGCGTCTCCTGCGGCCTGGGCGAGTAGACCGCCGAGGGAGGCGCCGACGACGTTCGCGGGCGCCCAGGCGACGTTCAGGAGAGCGAACCCGAAGCCCTGTTCGATGCCCGCCTTCTCGGCGCCGTCGGAGAGCAGCGCCGTGCCGGGCACCCAGTTGACGCCGTAAGCGACCCCCGCGCCGATGACGAGCAGGAGGTACGGCCAGGGGAGGTCGATCCAGGGAAGGACGAGCGAGAACCCGATCGCGGCCACGAGCCCGGTGCGCACCGGGGCCAGGCGCCCGTGGCGGTCGGACCAGCGGCCGATGACGGGGCTGAGCGCGGCCTCGATGCCGGCGGAGATCAGGAACGCCGCGCTGATCCCCAGCGCACCCCAGCCGAGCTCGTCGAGCCGCAGCGGCGCCACGACCGAGATCGTCCCGAGGAGGAACGCCGCGAGGGAGACGAGCCAGAAGCCCGAGACGACCTCGCGCACCCGTGGCGCCGTCCGGAGCACGCGCAGCGGCTGGGGCTCTTCGGCCGGCTTGAAGGCGGGCGTCGCCCAGGCCCAGGCGCCCAGCACGATGCCGATGGCGGCCACGGCGGCGAAGGCCGGCGCCGGCCCGACGACCGAGGCGACGCCGCCGAGCACCGGCCCGAGCAGCGCTCCTGCGATCGCAGAGCCCATGGCGATCCCGATCAGCTCACCCCGGCGGTCGCGGGGTGCCGCAGCGATCAGCCAGGCGAGCCCGCCGGTCCAGGCAAACGCGCTTCCCACACCCTGGCCGAATCGAGCCGCATAGAGAACCCACGCGCTGTCGGCCAGACCGAAGGCGACGCTTGTGACCACGATCAGCGCCAGGCCGGCGAGGACGGTCGCCCGCACCCCGACGCGGACGGCGAAGAGCCCGCTCGGAAGGGCGCCGGCGAACCCGCCGAGCGCATAGACCGCGGAGAGGGCGCCGAGCGCGGAGGTGGAAAGGCCGAACTCGTCCTCGTAGTAGGGCAGGAGCGGCGCCAGGGCGGCGAAGAACATCGACTCCAGGAGGACGATCGCGCTGACGAGAGTGAGAAGGCGCCGCACGGAGCGAATCTAACTCGCCGCGGCGCTCGCCGATGCAGGGTCGGTCTCCGCCTGATTGAATCGGCTGCGCAGCCCATGGCAAGTGCGATCACCGACAACCTCTGGCGCCACTTCACCCCGGCCGGGTCCGGCCGCATCGTGATCGAGCGGGGGGAAGGCAGCTACATCTGGGACTCTGAGGGGAATCGGTATCTCGACGCTCTCTCCGCCCTCTACTGCGTCAACATCGGCTATGGGCCGTGGCCCGAGATCGCCGAGGCTGCGAAGCGCCAAGTCGAGGAGCTGCCCTTCTTCTCGAACTGGGTCGGTTTCGCGCACGAGCCCGCGCTCGAGCTGGCCGACAAGCTCTCTTCACTTCTGCCCTTCGAGGTCGGCCGCACGTTCTTCGTGGGCGGCGGATCGGAGGCGATCGAGTCGGCCCTGAAGATCGCGCGCCAGTACCATCGCCTCCGCGGCGAGCCGACGCGGACGAAGTTCGTCACCCGCCGCAGCGCGTACCACGGGACGACGCTCGGCGCGCTCTCGATCAACGGCAGCCCCGCCCTCCGCGCCCAGTTCGAGCCGCTGCTCCCGGGCTGCTTCCGCGCGCCGATGCCGTACCGCTACCGCTGTCCGTACTGCGCCGAGAAGCCGGCCTGCACGCTTCGCTGCGCTGACGAAATCGATGACATCGTCGCGAACGAGGGCCCGGAGACGGTCGCCGCCGTGATCCTCGAGCCCGTTCAGAATTCGGGCGGCTCGATCGTCCCTCCGGTGGGCTACTTCGAGCGCGTCCGGGAGATCTGCGACGCAAACGGGCTGCTGCTCGTCGCCGACGAGGTCATCTGCGGCTTCGGCAGGGTCGGAGACTGGTTCGGCTCGACCCGCTACGGGATCGAGCCCGACCTCGTGACGCTCGCCAAGGGGATTACGTCGGCCTACGCGCCGCTGGGCGCTGTCGTCGCCTCGGCCAAGGCGGTCGAGCCGTTCTTCGCCGAGCCCCAGAGCATCTTCACGCACGGAATCACCTTCGGCGGCCATCCGCTCTCGTGCGCGATCGCGCTCGCCAACATCGAGATTTACGAGGGTGAGGGCCTGATCGGGCGGGTCCAGGAGCTGGGCCCCGAGCTCCGCGCGCGCTGCGAGCAGCTCCTCGCCGAGCATCCGATGGTCGGCGACGTGCGCGGCGACGGCTACTTCTACTCCCTCGAGCTCGTGAAGGACAAGGAGACGAAGGACACGTTCGCCCCGGCCGAGCGCGACCAGCTGATCAAGAGCTTCCTGACCCCGCGGATGCGCGAGCTCGGCGTCTACACACGCTTCGACGACCGCGGGGAGACGTGCGCGCAGTTCGCGCCGCCGTTCGTGGCGGGGCCTGATGAGTTCGACGAGATGGTTGGGGCGCTACGCCAGGTGCTGGACGAGGCCTGGGAACGGCTCGACCTCGGAGCGTGAGGAGGATCTGATGGCAGTCACGGTGAGAACGCTGCAGAACTTCATCGGGGGAGAATGGGTCGACGCAACCGGCGACGACGCCCGCGAGGTCGTCTCCCCGGTGACTGGGGAAAAGCTCGCGGATGCGCCGAACGCGAGTGAGGAGGACGTGGCCCGCGCGGCCCGCGCGGCCAGGGAGGCGCAGCCGAAGTGGGCGGCGCTCTCGGCCTGGGAGCGGGCCGAGGTCTGCCACGCCATCGCCGACCTGATCGACGAGCGGAAGGTGGACTTCGCGCGCGAGCTCTCCCTCGAGCAGGGCAAGCCCTACACGGCCGAGGCGATCCCCGACATCGAGGAGACGGCCGAGAACTTCCGGCTCGCCGCCGAGGACGTCAAGCGGATGGAGACCGCGATCATCCCCTCGCAGGACGTCAACAAGCGCATCTTGACGTTCCGCAAGCCGAACGGCGTCTATGCGTCGATCACGCCCTGGAACTTCCCGACGCTGATCCCGGTCGAGCTGATCGCGCCGGGGATCGCGGCGGGGAACACGATCGTCTCGAAGCCGTCCGAGTGGACGCCGATCGCCATGGCCAACTTCATGCAGATCATGGCCGACGCCAAGCTTCCGGAGGGCGTCGTCAACGTGATCTACGGCGACGGCCGGGTCGGCGAGCGGCTGATCCAGGACGAGAACGTCGACTGCGTCGGCTTCGTCGGCTCGCACACGACGGCGGAGAAGATCGTCCGGGCCGCGGGGCTGAAGCGGTCGCTGATCGAGGCGAGCGGCAACGGGCCTGTCGTCGTGTGCGCGGATGCCGATCTCGAGGCGGCCGCCAAGGGCGCCGTCTTCGGCGGCTTCTTCTGCGCCGGCCAGGTCTGCTGCGCGACCGAGCGCGTGCTCGTCGACCGCAGCGTTCACGACGACTTCCTGACAGCAATCGTGAAGGAGGCGGAAGGCTGGAAGCTCGGCGATCCCTTCGACGACGAGACCCTAGTCGGCCCGATGAACAACGAGCCGACGGCGCAGAAGATGGACGCGCACCTCGAGGACGCTCTGTCCAAGGGTGCCGCGATCGTGGTCGGCGGCGCCCGCGACGGGGGGCGGCCGACGGAGCTCTACTACCAGCCGACGGTCGTCGACGGCGTCGGCCTCGACACGCTCATCAACCGTGACGAGACGTTCGGCCCGATCGTCCCCCTGATCACCGTGGCCGACGACGACGAGGCGCTCGCGGTTGCGAACGACTCGCACCTCGGCCTTCAGGCGGCGGTCTACACGCGGAGTCTCAAGCGGGCCTTCCGCTACCTCGACAACCTCAAGGTCGGGAACGTCGTCGTCAACGACTCGACCGACTACTGGGAGGCGCACGAGCCCTTCGGCGGCGCCTCCGGCACCCGCACCGGCTGGGGCAGGATCGGCGGCCGCTACACGATGCTCGACATGACCGACCTGAAGACCGTCGTCCTCGACGTCGGCGGCCTCGAGTAGTCCATTCCGGCCACGCCCAGGGGACACGCCCCGGCCGTGGCCGGAGGGAACCCGGTCCGGCCGTCCGGGCTACGCGCGGGCGCGCTCGAAGCGGAGCTTTGCGAGGCGGAGGTTCTCGGGGATCCTCGTCGGGTAGTTCTTCGTCAGGCAGGCTCGGCAGAAGGAGTCCGCAGGGCGGCGCGTAGCCTCCTGGAGGCCTTCCAGGGAGAGGTAGGAGAGGCTGGTCGCGCCGATCTCCTCGCGAACGTCGTCGACGTCGCGGCCGGCGGCGATCAGCTCGTCCTCGGCGGCCATGTCGATCCCGTAGAAGCAGGGTGAGACGATCGGCGGCGACGAGATGCGAATGTGCACCTCGGTCGCGCCAGCCTCGAAGAGCATCGCCACGATCTGCCGAGTCGTCGAGCCGCGGACGATCGAGTCGTCGACGACGACGACGCGCTTGCCGCGCACCTCGGCGAGCGGGTTGAACTTCATCCGGATGCCATGCTCCCGCAGGCCCTGGTCGGGCTGGATGAACGTGCGCCCGACGTACCGATTCTTGATCAGCCCTTCCTGGAACGGGATCCCGCTCGCGCGCGCAAACCCGATCGCCGCGGGCGTACCGGAGTCTGGGATCGCCATGACGAGGTCGGCCTCGACGGGCGACTCGGCGGCGAGCCCCTCGCCCATGCGGACGCGGGCGCCGTGCAGCTCGACTCCGCGCAGGGTCGAGTCCGGTCGCGCGAAGTAGATGAACTCGAAGATGCAGAGGGCGCCCCCGTCGTGCCGCTCCACCGCCTGCTCGGTGCGGACCCCGTCGGTACGCACGGCGACCAGCTCGCCCGGTTGCAGCTCGCGCACGGGCTCGGCGCCGAGAAGGTCGAAAGCGCAGCCCTCGGAGGCAAGGAGGTGGTCACCGTCGAGCACGCCGAGGACGAGCGGCCGGATCCCGTCCGGGTCGCGGAACCCGATCAACGTCCCCTCCGAGAGGAGCACGGCAGCGAACGCCCCCTCGATCCGTGCCATCGTCGCCGCGACGGCCTCCTCCAGCGGGCGCTCGTCGTGGGCGATCAGCGCCGCGATCACCTCGGTGTCCGAGGTCGAGGAAAGCCGGACGCCGCGTGCGAGGAGCTCCGACCGCAGCTCCTCAGTGTTCGTCAGGTTGCCGTTGTGGGCGAGTGCGACCGTGCGTGCGGGTCCGTGCTGCACGATCGGCTGCGCGTTCGTCCAATGCGTCGACCCGGTCGTCGAGTAGCGGCAGTGCCCGATCGCCGTCTGTCCCCGCAGGCCGCGTAGCTTCTGCTCCGAGAAGACTTGCGTGACGAGCCCCATGTCGCGGAGGACCGTGAGCCGCCCCTCATCGGAGACGGCGATGCCGGCCGACTCCTGGCCGCGATGCTGGAGCGCGAAGAGCCCGAAGTAGGAGAGGCGCGCGACGTCACGGTCGGGGGCGTGGATGCCGACGATCCCGCACATCTATCGCTCGCCTCCCTCGTGCGCCCTTCGCAGGTCGTCCAGCGGGACTCCGAGCAGCGTCCGGCCGCCGACGACTCCCAGGCGGCGAAGCTCCAGGCCTTCCAGCGCCTCGACCCGTTCGGGTGCGCAGGCGACGACGGCCGCGCCGGCGCCCTCGCCGAACCACGCCGCTGCCTCGGGCTCGAGCTCGAGCTTCGCGCCGATGCCCGAGTGGAGCGCAAGCTCGGCCAGGGCGACCGCGAGCCCGCCGACCGAGACGTCGTGCGCGGCGGAGAGGAGCGGCGCCGAGCTCCAGAGGAACCGGACGAGCTCAGCTTCGGCGGCGTAGTCCGGAGCCGGCGGGCGCCCCGCCGGGCCGCCGAGAAAGAGCGTCTGGAATTCCGAGCCGTCGAGCGCGATCCCGTCACCTCCGGCGAGGAGCACCACGTCGCCTTCGCGCCAGGCTCCCGGCACCGAGCGGACGTCCCCCACCAACCCTACGCAGCCGACCACCGGCGTCGGCGGGATCGCACGTCCGTCCGTCTCGTTGTAGAGGGAGACGTTTCCGGAGACGACCGGCACGCCGAGCGCCTCGCACGCCAGCGCCATCCCCTCGATTGTTTCGGCCAGATCCCACGCGATCTCCGGTTTCTCGGGGTTGCCGAAGTTGAGGCAGTCCGTGAGCGCGAGCGGCCGTCCCCCGGCGCACGCCACGTTGCGCGCCGCTTCGAGCACGGCGCGCGCACCCCCGGTCCGCGGGTCCAGCGCCGCCGCACGGCCGGGCCCGTCCAGGGAGACGGCGATCCCGCGGAGCGACGGGCGCAGGCGAAGCACGGCGGCGTCCAGCCCCGGGCGGCGCACCGTACGGGAGCCGACGAGGTGGTCGTAGCGCTCGTAGACCGAACGACGTGTGCGGACGTTCGCCGACCCGAGCAGGGCAAGCAGCTCGTCGCGACCGACCGGAGGCGGCTCTAGCTCGAGCGCCGGTGCGAGCGTCCGTGGGGCAGTTTCGACCGCGTAGCGGGGCGTCTCCTCGGTCAGCAGGGCAACCGGGATCGCACCGACCTCCTCGTCCTCGAAGAACGCCCGCAGCTCGCCCGAGTCGGTGACCTTGCCGACCACCGCCGAATGAAGCTCCCACTTTCGGCAAACGGACTCGACGGAGTCGAGCCGCTCGGGCGCGACCACGGCAACCATCCGCTCCTGGCTCTCGGAGATCATGATTTCCGCCGGCGCGAGGTCCGGCTCGCGGAGCGGGACCCGGTCGAGGTGGACGTCGAGCCCGGCCCCGCCGCGGCCGGCCATCTCGGCGAGCGACGAGGCGAGGCCCGCGGCGCCCAGGTCCTGCAGCGACTCGACCAGCCCTCTTTCGGTCAGCTCGAGGCTTGCTTCGATCAGCTTCTTTCCGGTGAAAGGATCCCCGATCTGCACGGACGGCCGTTTGTCCTCGTCCTCGTCGGACAGCTCCTGGCTCGCCAGCACGCTCGCCCCGCCGATGCCGTCGCGGCCGGTCGTGGCGCCGAAGAGGACGACCACGTTTCCTGGGCCCGTCGCGCGCGCCCGCGTCACGTGCTCGGCCGGCAGGAGGCCGACGCACATGGCGTTGACCAGAGGATTGTGGCGATAGGCGAGCTCGAAGACCGCCTCCCCGCCGACCGTCGGGACGCCGACGCAGTTTCCGTAGTGGCCGATCCCGCCGACGGCGCGGTCGAAGGAGAAATCGTCGGCACCGAAGCGTAGCCCGTCGAGGAGCGCCACCGGGCGGGCGCCCATGGCGATGATGTCGCGGAGGATGCCGCCGACGCCCGTGGCCGCGCCCTGGAAGGGCTCGACGGCCGAGGGGTGGTTGTGGCTCTCGACCTTGAAGGCACACGCGAGGCCCTCGCCGAGGTCGACGACGCCGGCGTTCTCGCCGGGTCCCTGAAGCACGGCCGAGCCCTCCGTGGGAAGCCGCCTCAGCAGGAGGGCCGAGTGCTTGTATCCGCAGTGCTCCGACCAGAGGAGCGAGAAGACGCCGAGCTCGAAGTCGTTCGGAGAGCGTCCGAGCAAGCTTCGGATACGGTCGAACTCCTCGTCGGTCAGGCCGAGCGCGCGGTGGAGCGGCTGTTCCGCCACGGAGCTCAAGAGAGACCCCCACTCTATCGTCCGCGCCGGAGCACGACCGGCGTGCCTCGGTACTGTCGATAGCCTCTCGGTGTGATCCGCGGGTACGTTCCCCTGCTCGCGATCGTCGCCGCGATCTGGGGCGCGTCCTACCTCTTCATCAAGGTCGCGGTCGACGAGGTCGAGCCGACGGCGATGATGTTCATCCGCCTCGTCCTCGCGACCGCCGTGCTCGTTCCCGTGCTCGTCTGGCGACTGGGGGCGAGCCAGGCGGCCGGGGCCGTGGGTGACACCGGGTGGAGGGTGTTCGCCGTCGGCTTTCTCAACGCTGCGCTCCCGTTCGTCCTCATCGCCTGGGGCGAGAAGTACGTCGACTCGGGCGTCGCTGCGATCGCCAACGCCACCGTGCCCATCTTCGTCGTCCTACTCGCCCTCCGCTTCAACCCGAGCGAGCGCGTGTACGGACTGCGGCTGGCAGGGATCCTCGTCGGGCTCGTCGGCGTCGGCGTTCTCGCCGGTCTGCACCCCGAGGGCGGGTGGTGGGCGGTCGCCGGCACGCTCGCCATCGTTGTCGCGTCCCTCTCCTATGCGAGCGCGAACCACTTCGTCCAGCACAACTACGGAGACACCGCGCCGCTCGTGATCGCGACCGTGTCGTGTGCAACCGGGGCGGTGATCCTGCTGCCGTTCGCCCTCGTCCAGTGGCCGGGCGAGATGCCGAGCTGGGAGGCGATCGGCTCGATCGTTGCGCTCGGAGTCTTCGGGACGGCTATCGCGCTGCTCTTCTTCTACCGGCTGCTCAACCGCTACGGGGCCGCGCGCGCCTCGCTCGTCACCTACCTGCTCCCACCGGTCGCCCTGGTCTACGGGGTTCTCATCCTCGACGAGCAGGTGACCCTGAATGGGGCACTTGGCCTCGTGCTAATCCTCGCGGGGGTCGCGCTCGGGTCCGGCGTGGGCTCGCGTCTTCGCCGTCGACGGCGGCAGGCGGAGCCGGAGGCCGAGCCGGCATGCCCGCCCGCGTGAGCTACGTACCTACCCGCTTGCTCGTGTGCTGGGACACCGTTGCTCCGACCTGTTGGCTGGAGCGCCGGGAGCCCGACACGCTTTCTTGACCTTCCTGACACATCCCGCGTCTCACCCGTGAGCTTTTCGGCTGTACGCTCGAAAGCGGGTGGTGGGACGGGGTGCCCCTGGGGAGTTAACGAGCACGGGTCACTTGGCGTCGCCGGCCGGCCCACGTCGGCACGTCTATCTGAAGTACGCTCGAACGGTGCCGGACGCGCCCGACGAATCGAGTGGCACCTTCTCGCGTCCGGCCGGACTACGCGGCGCCCCTCGCAGACGGCAAGCTCATCCTGGCCGACGAAGGCGGAGCCGACCTGCTCAAGCTCGCCGAGTTCACCGAACACGATCATAGGAGCCCACAATGGAGCTGATCCACACCTGCTACCGCATCACCGACCCCGACCGGTCGGTCGCGTTCTACGAGGCGCTGGGATTCGAGGAGCGCCGGCGGCTGCCCATCCGGGACGAGGCCGTCAACATCTTCATGGGCCTCCCAGGCGACGGCGACCGGCTCGAGCTGACGTACAACTTCGGCGTCGAGGAGTACGAGCTCGGCACCGGTTACGGGCACATCGCAGTCATGGTCGACGACATCCACGAGACCCTCGCCCGGCTCTCGGAGCAGGGCATCGAGCCCGAGAAGCGCCCCTACACGGTTCGCGAAGGGGGTTCGCTGCTCTGTTTTGTTCGCGATCCTGACAATTACCGGGTCGAGCTCATCGAGCGCGGCTGATCGAGCCTCACGCCCAGCATGCCGAGTCGAGCATTGACGCTGTGTATCGCGGGAGCAACCGGCTGGACCGGGCGGGAGTTGGTGCGAGCTGTCGTGGCCGAGCCCGACCTCGAACTCGTCTCCGCCGTCAGCCGGTCGGCGTCAGGTCAGGATCTCGGGGAGGCGCTCGGCGGCGACACACTCGGAGTTCCGGTGCACGCGAGCGTTCGCGACGCGCTCAACGGGCTCGACGTCCTCGTCGACTACACGTCCGCGACGGCCGTCAAGGGGAACGCACTGGCTGCGATCGAGGCTGGGGTGGCCGTGGTGATCGGCAGCTCAGGCCTGACGGCCGGGGACTTCGCAGAGATCGACTCCGCCGCGCGCGAGCGCTCGGTCGGGGTCGTGGCGTCCGGGAACTTCTCGCTGACGGCTGCGATGTGCCAGGCCGCAGCGCTCCTCGCGGCCCGTCACCTGCCGCAGTGGGAGGTGATCGACTACGCGAGCGCGACCAAGCCCGACGTGCCGAGCGGGACCGCACAAGAACTCGCAGAGCGGCTCGGAGAGGTTCGACGGCCTGACTCGGGATACCCGATCGAGGATCTCCACGGGCCCCGAGAAGCCCGCGGCGCGACCGTCGGCGGGGCCCAGGTGCACTCCGTGCGGCTACCGAGCTTCGTCGTTTCCACGGAGGTCGTGTTCGCCCTTCCCGACGAGCGACTCACGATCCGCCACGACGCGGGGGGAACTGCGGAACCGTACGTTCTTGGCACGCTCCTTGCCGTGCGAAAGGCGCCGACCTTGATCGGGCTGACTCGAGGCCTCGACACCCTTCTGCTGGAGACGCAGTGAACGGCTCCGCAGTGCGCGCGGGAACGCCCGTAGGCGCCCCCGCGCGCGTGCCGGCAACCGGATCGATCTAATCCACGACGCCGCAGGCGACGCGGGCGCCGGCGTCGCCCGTCGCGAGAGTTGCCGAGTCGGGCCCGAAGACACCCTCGGTCGTCGACTGGTAACGCGTCGGGATGTTGGCGAAGTTGTCGGGCGCGGCGTGGACGATGATCGCTGACCCGTCTGCGTCGAACAGCTCGCCGATGGTGAAGCTGTCCGTGGCGAACTGCGCCTCCGCCGTTCCGTCGTCCAGCACCAGCAGGCTCGGCATGTCTCCTGCGTGTGAGCCGTGCCCCACCCCGCTCGGGTTGTAGTGGCCGCCCGCCGACGTGAACGGTGCAACGCATTGCCCGATCGCATGGACGTGGAACCCGTGGAAGCCAGGTGTCAGACCCTCCGTCTCGCCACGGACGATCACCTTGCCTCCCTGCTTGCTGAGCTTCACGAAGCCGACCTGCGCCCCTGCCGCGTCGTAGAGATCCACCTTGGCGTGGTTCTTCGACGAGGAGCTTCCG
>Ga0081538_10005176_pt1 | contig 11802 bp, 10 predicted proteins | sample TabmetS5T2R1_FD_71022 | JGI IMG/M metagenome (GOLD analysis project Ga0081538, IMG submission 71022) | Tabebuia heterophylla rhizosphere microbial communities from the University of Puerto Rico - S5T2R1 | ecosystem: Host-associated > Plants > Roots > Rhizosphere ... | reverse complement strand
ACGACGTTGACGACCCCGGCCGGCAGGCCGCCGGCATGCAGCAGCTCGGCCAGGCGCAGGGTGGTCAGCGGGGTGGTCTCGGCCGGCTTGGCCACCACCGTGTTCCCGGCCACCAGGGCCGGGCCGAGCTTGTTGGCCAGCAGGGTGGTGGGGAAGTTCCAGGGCACGATCGCCCCCACCACCCCGAGGGGCCGGCGCAGCACGACCCCGTAGGCGCCCTCGTCCAGGTTGGGCACATACCCGCCGCGCAGGTTCTTGGCCAGGCCGGCGTAGTGGTCCAGGGTCTCCAGGCAGCGCTCGACCTCCAGGTGGGCCTCGCGCAGCGGCTTGCCCTGCTCGCGGGTGAGCGAGGCGGCCAGCTCCCCGGCCTGCTCGCGGGCGGCGGCGGTGGCCTGGTGGAGCAGCTCGCCGCGGCGGGCGGCCGGGGTGGCCCACCAGCCCTCGAAGGCGGCCGCGGCGGCGGTCACGGCCGCGTCCACGTCGGCCGGGGTGGCCGCCGGGACGGTGTCGACCACCTCCCCGGTGGCCGGGTCCAGCACCTCCAGCGGGTCGGCCCCGGCCGGCCGGTAGGGGCCGCCGTCGACCAGCATCGGCCTCACGGCCGCGCCCCCAGCAGCAGCAGGAGGTTGCGGTGGCACAGCTCCTTGAACTCGGCGTGGGAGTCGCGCCAGTCCTCGCGCTGCAGCCAGCCGAGGAAGGTCCCCTCGATCAGGGCCCGCATGGCCGCCGCGGCCGCGGCCGGGTCGTCGACCCGGAGCCCGCCCCGGGCAACGCCGTCGCGGATGACCTCCTCGTAGAGGCCGTTGATGATCTCGTGGGCCATGGTCGACAGCTGGCCGAAGGACGGCACCCGGGCCGCGTGCTCGATCAGGTCCAGGTAGAGCAGGTAGAAGTCGCGGTTCTGCTCGGGCCCGACGAAGATGGCGTCGACCAGGGCGGCGATGACCTCGTCGGGGTTGTCGGCGCCGGCGATGCGCTGGCGGATGCGGGCCTCGGTGCGCTCCAGGGCCCAGCGCATGGTGACCAGGAACAGGTGCTCCTTGGACTTGAAGTAGTACAGGACCATGCCCTTGCTGACGCCGGCCTGGTCGGCCACGTCCTGGAGCGAGAGCCGGTGGCTGCCCTGGCGGGTGATCACCTGGTAGGCGCTGCGGACCAGGGCGTAGGCGCGGGGCGTCAGGGCCTCGTCGCCGACCTGCCTGGTGGCCACCTCAGCGCCCGCCGAAGCTGGGCCGGCGCTTCTCGGTGAAGGCGGTCATGCCCTCGCGGGCGTCCTCGGAGGCGAACAGGACGGCCAGCTCCTCCAGCTCCCGCTCCAGGGCGTCCTCCAGGGGGCGGTCGAGCCCGTCGTTGACCGCCCGGGTGATGCCGGCCACGGCCAGGGTGGCGCCGCCGGCCAGCCCGGCGGCCAGGTCGGCCACGGCCTGCTCGAACTCGTCCGCCGGGACCAGCCGGTCGACCATGCCCAGGCGCTCGGCCTCGGCCGGGGTGACGGTGCGGCCGGTGGTCATCAGCTCCAGGGCCCGGCCCCGGCCGATCAGGCGGGGCAGCCGCTGGGTTCCGCCCGTGCCGGGGAGCAGGCCGAGGGTGACCTCGGGCAGCCCGATCCGGTAGCTGCCCTCGGCGGCGACGCGGACGTCGCAGGCCAGGGCGATCTCGTAGCCGCCGCCGAGGGCGTGGCCGGCGATGGCGGCCACGAACAGCGGCGACTCGGCCGCGAAGCGGTTGAGCACCTGATGGGCGCGGCGGCACATGACCATGTTCTCGTCGGCCGAGCGCTCGAGGAACGCCTTGACGTCGGCCCCGGCGGAGAAGAACTTCTCGTTCGCCGACCGGACCACGGCCACGGCCACCTCGGCCTCGGCCACCTTGCCGACGGCGCCGTCCAGCTCCTCCAGGAAGCCGGCGTCGTAGCTGTTGGCCGGCGGCCGGTCGAGGGTGATCCAGCCGACCCGATCGCGGACCTCGGCGGTCACGGCCATGTGCTCGTTCCCCCTATCCGGACAGGCCGCCGACGACGACCGACTTGAGCTCGGTGTACTCCTCCAGGGCCTGGAGGCCGTGCTCGCGGCCCAGGCCGCTGTCCTTGGTGCCGCCGAAGGGCAGCTCGTCGTAGCCGTAGTGGAGCTGGTTGACCCAGGTGACCCCGGCCTCCAGCTCGCGGGTGGCCCGGTCGATGGCCACGGCGTCGCGGGTCCAGATCGAGGAGCCGAGCCCGTAGGCGCTGTCGTTGGCCCGCCCGATGGCCTCGTCCAGGTCCTCGACCGGCCACACGGGCAGGACCGGGCCGAACACCTCCTCGGTGGCCAGGCGCGAGTCGGGCGGGACGTCGACCACCACCGCCGGCTGGAAGAAGTGCCCGGGGCCGTCGGCCGCCTCGCCGCCGACCACGACCTTGGCCCCCCGGTCGACGGCGTCCTTGAGCTGGGCGGCGACCAGGTCCCGCTGGGCGGCGGTGTGCAGCGGCCCGATCCGCAGCCTCGGCTTCTCGGCCTTGGTGGTGCCCGGGCCGGGCTCGTAGCGCCCCACCCGGGAGGCGAGCTGCTCGACGAAGGCGTCGTACACCGGCGCCTGCACGAAGGCCCGCTTGGGGGCCAGGCAGGCCTGGCCGCAGTTCCAGTAGCGGCCGATCTGGATGTTCTTGACGGCCGCGTCCAGGTCGGCGTCGGCCAGGACGATGGTCGGGTCGGAGCCGCCCAGCTCCAGGCTGACGTGCTTGAGGGCGGGGCCGGCGACCTCCATGATCCGCTGGCCGGTGGCCGTCTGGCCGGTGAAGGCCAGCCGCCGCACCCCCGGGTGGGCGACCAGGGCCTCCCCGGTCGCGGGGCCGCCGGTGACCACGTTCAGCACCCCGGGGGGGAGGCCGGCCTCGGCGGCCAGCCGGGCCACGGCCAGGGTGGTCAGGGGGGTGGTCTCGGCCGGCTTGGCCACCACCGTGTTGCCGGCGGCCAGGGCCGGGCCGACCTTGTTGCCGAGCAGGGTCAGGGGGAAGTTCCAGGGGGTGATGGCCCCGACGACGCCGAGCGGCCTTCGCAGGACGATCCCGTAGGCGGGGCCGAACTGGCTGGGCAGCTCCTGGTAGCTGCCCCGGACCTTGGTGGCCGCCTCGGCGTAGTAGCGCAGCCCGCCGAGGAAGTGGCGCAGCTCGCCCTGGGCCTCCAGGGTCGGCTTGCCCTGCTCGCGGGTGAGCAGCCCGACCAGCTCGGCCCCGGCGGCCTCGACGGCGTCGGCCAGGGCGCGCAGGTGCCCGGCCCGCTCGGCGGCGTCGACCCGCCGCCAGGTCCGGAACGCCTCGGCGGCCGAGGCGACGGCGGCGTCGACGTCGGCGGCGCCGGCCTCGGGGACCTCGTCGACGGGCTCGCCGGTGGCCGGGTCGGTCACGGTGAGGCGGCCGCCCGACCCGGTCCTGGCCGCCCCGTCTATCCACAGATCGGCCACGGTGCTGGTCCTCCCGCTGGGTCGGGTGAGGGCTTGTCGCCGGAAATCGCCGGGAGGTATCGTGCCATCTGACTGACCGGTTAGTCGAGCCCAGCGCCAATCACAGCCCTGGAGGGTCCCATGCGCGGTCTCGTCCGCCGACTCGGAACCATCGCCGCCGCCGGCCTGATCCTGGTCCTGGTCGCGGGCTGCGGCTCCAGCCTGGAGGAGGACCAGCAGGGGGCCGCCGACGGCCCGGTCAAGGTGGGGCTGCTGGTCCCCAAGTCGGGGGTGTACGCCCCCCTCGGCCGGGACATGGAGAACGGCTTCCGCATGTACCTGGACGCCAAGGGCGGCAAGCTCGGCGGCCGCGACGTCGAGGTGGTGGTGGCCGACGAGGGCGGCGGCCCGGACACGGGCGTGCCCGCGGCCCAGAAGCTGCTCCAGCAGGACAAGGTGACCGTCGTGGTCGGGATCGTGAACTCGGCCGTCGCCCTTGGCGTGCGCGACCTGGTCACCGACAGCAAGGTCCCCCTGATCGTGGCCAACGCCGGGGCCAACGCCATCACCGGCGAGCAGCGCTCCGACTACGTGTGGCGGACCTCGTTCACCAACGGCGAGGTCGCCGGCGCCCTCGGCGAGTACGTGGCCGGGGAGGTCAAGGACGGCAAGGTGTTCCTGGCCGCCCCCGACTACGCCGCCGGCAAGGAGGCCACGGCCGGCTTCCAGGAGGCCTTCGAGGCCGCCGGCGGCCAGGTGGCCGGCACCGAGCTCACCCCCTTCGGCACCACCACCAACTTCCAGCCCTACCTGGCCCGGATCCAGCGGTCGGGGGCCAAGGCGGTGTACTGCTTCTACGCCGGGGCCGAGGCGGTCGCCTTCGTCAAGCAGTACCGGCAGTTCGGCCTGGCCGACAGGATCCCCCTGTACTGCAGCGGCTTCCTCACCGAGGGCGGCGTGCTCGCGGCTCAGGGCGAGGCCGCCCTCGGCATCCGGACCTCGCTGCACTACTCCGACCAGATCGACAACCCGACCAACCAGAAGTTCGTCGCCGACTACAGCTCCAAGTACGGCGGCCCCCCGACGGTGTACGCCGTGCAGGCCTACGACGCCGCCGCCGTGCTCGACCAGGCCCTGGCCAAGGGCGCGACCGGCGACGCCATCGTCGAGGGCCTCAAGGGCGTCGGCGAGGTCGACAGCCCCCGCGGGCCGTGGCGCTTCACCGACGGCCACGGGCCCGACCAGGTCTACTACCTGCGCGAGACCACCGAGCAGGGCGGCAAGATCGTCAACGCCGTGGTGCAGCCGCTCACCGGTTCCTGACCCGTGTCCTGGCTCGGCGGGAACCTCGTCACCATCGTCGACGGGGTCGCCTTCGGGGTGCTGCTGTTCACCATCGCCGTCGGGCTGTCGCTGGTGTTCGGGATCATGGACGTGCTCAACCTCGCCCACGGAGCCCTGTACCTGGTCGGGGCGTACCTGGCCGTCCGGTTCGTCGGCGACGGGCCGGCCACCTTCGGCGCGTTCCTGGCCGCCGGGCTGGCCGCGGTGGCGGTGGGGGCGGCCGCCGGGGCCGGGCTGGCCGTCATGACCCGGCCCCTGGCCACCCGTGGCCACCTCGACCAGGCCCTGCTGACCCTGGGGGTGGCGCTGGTCGTCGACGACCTGCTCTCGGCCCGCTTCGGCAACGACGTCCAGTCGGTCCCGCCGCCGGCGTTCCTGGCCGGCAGCGTCAGCATCGCCGGCCGCGAGTACCCCAGCTACCGGCTGGCCGTGATCGTGGCCGGGCTCGCCCTGGCCGTGCTCGTCTACCTGCTGGTCGAGCGGAGCCGGGTCGGGGCGCTGGTCAGGGCCACGGTCGCCGACGCCGCCATGGTCAGGGCCATGGGCGTCGACACCGGGCGGCTGGTGGTGGCCGTGTTCGCCTTCGGGGTGGTGCTGGCCTGCCTGGGCGGGGTGCTGGGCGCGCCCGTCCTGGGCGCCTACCCCGGCCTGGACGAGCGGGTGCTGATCCTGGGCCTGGTCGTGGTCGTGGTCGGCGGGCTCGGGTCGGTGCCGGGCGCGTTCCTGGGGGCCATGGTGATCGGCCAGGTCGAGGTCCTGGGGGTGTCGCTGCTGCCCCAGTACGCCAGCTTCCTCGTCTTCGGGACCATGGCCGTGGTCCTGCTGCTACGGCCGGAGGGCATCTTGGGCCGGGCCGGGGGGGTCCGGGGGACCGCCGGGGTGGTCCCCCGGAGAATGGGGAAGCCCGGGTGAGCACGGCCACCGAGGCGCGGGCGGCGGCGGCCCGCCCGGCCCTGGCGCGGGTCGCGGCCGGGGCGGCGCTGGTCCTGGCGGCCCTGGTGCCGCTGCTGGTCTCCGGCAACGTGGCCGACATGCTCACCCGGGTGCTGGCCTTCGCCCTGCTCGCCATCGGCCTTGACCTGCTCACCGGGGTGGCCGGGCTGCCCTCGCTTGGCCAGGCGGCGCCGTTCGGGGTCGGCGCCTATGCCGCCGCCCTGCTGGGCAAGCACGTCACCACCGTCGGGCCGGTGCAGCTGGTGGCCGCCGCCCTGGCCGGGGCGGCCCTGGCCGCGGCCGTCGGCTGGCTGCTGGTCCGCTCCCGCGGCACCTACTTCCTCATGCTCACCCTGGCCGTGGGCGAGATCGTCCACGAGCTGGCCGACCGCTGGGAGGGGGTGACCGGCGGCAGCAACGGCCTGGCCGGGGTGCCGGCCATCACCCTGTACCCGGGCGGCCCGCCGGTGCGGCTGGCCGGGGTCCTCTACTGGTACGTGCTGGCCGCGGTGCTGGTCTGCGCCGGGGCCCTGTGGGTGGTGGCCCGCAGCGCCTTCGGCCGGACCCTGCGCGGGGTGCGCGACAACGAGGAGCGGATGCGGTCCCTCGGCTACCGGACGTTCGTGCCCAAGTACGCGGTGTTCTGCCTGGCCGGGGCGGCCGCCGGGGCGGCCGGGTCGCTGTGGGTGGCCCAGGCCCGCTTCGTCTCCCCCGCCGACCTCGGCTTCGAGGTGTCGGCCCTGGCCCTGCTGGCCGTGGTCATCGGTGGGCGGGGCAGCCTGTGGGGGGCGGCCCTGGGCGCGGCCGTGGTCGTGCTCGTCCGCGAGGAGCTCTCCCCCCAGCTCGGGGGGCGCGGCCCGCTGGTGCTCGGCCTGGTGTTCGTGGCCGCCGTCTACCTGCTGCCCCGTGGGTTCGCCGGGACACGGCTGCGGAGGTCCAACAGGTCATGACCGCTCTGCTGGAGATCCACGGGCTGACCCGGCGCTACGGGTCGCTGGTGGCCCTGGACGGGGTCTCGCTGTCGGTCACGGCCGGGGCCCGCCACGCCGTCATCGGGCCCAACGGGGCCGGCAAGTCGACCCTGTTCGGCCTGGTCACCGGGAGCCTGCGCCCGAGCGCGGGCCGGGTCGTCTTCGACGGCCGGGACGTGACCGGCCGCCCCGACCATGCCAGGGCCAGGGCCGGCATGGGCAAGACGTTCCAGCACTCCAGCCTGTTCACCTCCCTGCCCGTGGTCGACAACGTCGCCCTGGCCACCCAGCGGGCCGCCGGCCTGGGCATGGCCATGCTGCGGCCGGCCGGGCGCCACGCGGCCGTCCGCGAGCAGGCCATGGGCCAGCTGGAGCGGGTCGGGCTGGCCGGCCGGGCGGCGGCCCCGGCGGCGGCCCTCTCCCACGGGGAGCGCCGCCAGCTCGAGGTCGCCCTTGCCCTGGCCGGCTCGCCGCGGCTGCTGCTGCTGGACGAGCCGACGGCCGGGATGTCGGCCGCCGACAGCGCCCGCTTCGCCGAGCTGATCGAGTCGCTCGGGGCCGGGGTCACGGTGCTGATCATCGAGCACGACCTGGACGTGGTCTTCCGGCTGGCCACCCGGGTGACCGTGCTCCACCTGGGCCGGGTCCTGGCCGACGGCACCCCGGACCAGGTCCGGGCCGACGAGACCGTCCAGCGGGCCTACCTGGGCGACGCCGCCCTCGACGACCTGTTCTTCGAGGAGGGCCGGTGACCGCGCTGCTGGAGGTGGAGGGGCTCCGGGCCGGCTACGCCGACAGCGCCGTCCTCCACGGCGTCGACCTGGCCGTCGGCCAGGGCCAGGCGGTGGCCCTGCTGGGCCGCAACGGGGTCGGCAAGTCGACCCTGCTGGCCGCGGTCATGGGCCTGCTGCGCCCGACCGCGGGCAGCGTCCGGCTGGAGGGGCGGGAGCTGGCCGGCCGGCCCGCCCACCGGGTCGCCCGGGCCGGCGTGGCCCTCGTCCCCCAGGGCCGGCGGGTGTTCGCCGACCTCACCGTGGAGCGCAACCTCCAGGTGGCCAGTGGCCGCCGCACCGCCGGCCCCTGGACGACTGGGCGGGTCTACGAGCTCCTGCCCCAGCTCGCCGAGCGCCGCCGCCACCGCGCCGACCAGCTGTCCGGGGGCGAGCAGCAGATGCTGGCCATCGCCAGGGCCCTGCTCCTCAACCCGCGCCTGCTGCTGCTCGACGAGCCCTCCGACGGCCTGGCCCCGGCCGTGGTGGCCACCGTCGCCCGCCTCCTGGCCGACCTGCGCGACCAGGGCCTGTCGGTCCTGCTGGTCGAGCAGGACCTGCGCACCGCCTTCACCGTGGCCGACGAGATCGCCGTCATGCGCAAGGGCGAGATCGTCCACCGCTCCCCCACCCTCGAGTTCCGCCACACCCCCACCCTGGCCGCCCAGCTCCTCGGGGTCTGAGCCGCAAGGGGGCTGTGGACAACGGATCCCCCAGTTCCGGCCGGTCGGCTACCCTCCCAAAAGGGGCCCCGACAGCGGCCGGTGGGGTTCGCGGGCGCCCGGCGGCCGGTGGGGTTCGCGGGCGCCCGGCGGCGGGTGAGGTTCCCCTGCGCCTTGGGACCCGGGCTGGCTACTTGGGGGCCATGCGGATGGCGCCGTCGAGGCGGATGACCTCGCCGTTGAGCATCTTGTTCTCGACGATGTGGCGGACGAGGGCGGCGTACTCGTCGGGGCGGCCGAGGCGGGAGGGGAACGGGATCTGGGCGCCGAGGGAGGCGCGGAGCTGGTCGGGCATGGCGGCCAGCATGGGGGTGTCGAAGATGCCGGGGGCGACGGCCATCACCCGGATGCCGTGGCGGGCCAGCTCGCGGGCGACGGGGAGGGTCATGCCGGCCACGCCGGCCTTGGAGGCGGAGTAGGCGGCCTGGCCGATCTGGCCGTCGAAGGCGGCCACCGAGGCGGTGTTGACGATCACGCCCCGCTCGCCGTCGGGGCCGGGGTCGTTGGCGGCCATGGCCTCGGCGGCCAGGCGGGTGACGTTGAAGGTGCCGACCAGGTTGACCTGGATCGCGGTCACGAACCGGGCCAGCGAGTGCGGGCCCTCGCGGCCGAGCACCCGCTCCGCCGGGGCGATCCCGGCGCAGCTCACGGCCACGTGCAGCCCGCCGCCGTCGGCGGCCGCGGCCACCGCCGCCCGCACGCTGGCCTCGTCGGTGACGTCGGTGGCCACGAACCGGGCCCGCTCCCCCAGCTCGGCCGCGACCCGCTCGCCCCGCTCCCGGTCGACGTCGGCCAGGACGACCGACCCGCCACACTCGACGACCATCCGGCCGGTGGCCGCTCCCAGCCCCGACCCGCCCCCGGTGACCAGCACCGTCCTGCCCTCGATGTCCACCCTGTGGCTCCTTCCCTCGACCCGACCCGGGAACGGTACGGCATCGGGCTCGGCCTCCGGTGCCAGCTCGCACCGAACGTCGCCCGAGGGCAATTTGCGTCGTGTCGGCGTCGGCAAGATACTTCGTCCCTCGCTTTGCTGGGCGGCGTCACGGCCGGCCCGGTAGGAGGTGGTGAAAAGATGCGGCGCGTCGCCGTAGTCATCGTCCTGGTCCTCACCGGCTCCCTCTTGCTCGCCGCCGGCCCGCCCGCCGGCGCGTCAACGGCCCAGCCGGCCCCCGGCCCGGCCGTGCAGGCCGACTTCAACAACGACGGCGCCGCCGACCTGGCCGTCGGCGTCCCCGGCGAGTCGGTCGGCGCCATCGACGGCGCCGGGTCGGTCAACATCCTCTACGGCGTGGCCGGCGCCGGGCTCTCGGGCGCCGGGAGCGAGCTGTTCACCCAGGCCGCCAGCGGCGGGGCCGTCGAGGCCGGCGACGCCTTCGGGGCCGCCCTGGCCTCGGGCGACTTCAACGGCGACGGCATCACCGACCTCGCCGTCGGCGCCCCCTTCGAGGACGTCGGGGCCACCCAGGACGCCGGGGCGGTCAGCGTCCTGTTCGGGACGGCCGACGGGCTCACCAGCGGCGGCCCGCTGCTCACCCAGGCCCCCAGCCGCCCCGAGACCAACGACGGGTTCGGCTCCGCCCTGGCCGCCGGCGACCTCGACGACGACCCGGCCGACGACCTGGTCATCGGGGCCCCGTTCGAGAGCGTGGGCAGCATCTTCAGCGCCGGGATCATCCACGTCGCCTACGGGGGGCTCGACGTGGCCGACCCCACCCAGCAGTTCGCCCAGCCGGTGAGCGCCGTCGAGGAGGACGACAGCTTCGGGTTCTCCCTGGCCACCGGCAACGTCGACGGCGACGACTTCGACGACGTGGTCGCCGGGGCGCCGTTCGAGAACGTCGGCAGCACCGCCAACGGCGGCGCCGTCAGCGTGCTCCGCGGGTCGGCCGCCGGCGTGGTCGTGGCCGGCGCCCAGACCGTGGTCCAGCCGGTCAGCGCCGTCGAGGCGGACGACAGCTTCGGCTACTCGGTGGCGGCCGGCGACTTCGACGGCGGCGGGGTGGACGACGTCGCCGCCGGTGCGGCCTTCGAGGACGTCGGCAGCGTCCCCGACGCCGGGGCGGTCAGCGCCATCGACGGGTCGGGCACCGGCCTGACCCTGACCGGGGCCCAGACCTTCACCCAGCCGATCAGCGCCGTCGAGGCCGTCGACGCCTTCGGGTTCACCCTGGCCGCCGGCGACTTCAACGAGGACACCGTCGTCGACCTGGCCGTCGGCGCCCCGCTGGAGAGCGTCGGGACCCGGTTCGCCGCCGGGGCGGTCAGCGCCCTGTTCGGCTCCGCCGGCGGGTTCAGCGCCGCCAACGCCCAGACCTTCACCCAGGCGCCGGGAGGCGTGGAGGTCGACGACAGCTTCGGCTGGTCGCTGGCCGCCGGGGACTTCAACGCCGACGGGGCCAGCGACCTGGCCGCCGGGGCCCCCTTCGACGACGTCGGCACCGTGCCCGACGCCGGCGCGGTCAGCGAGGTGCCCGGGTCGGATACCGGGCCCGGGCTGGTGCCGTCCGCGGGCACGCTGTTCACCCAGAACACGGCCAGCGTGCCCAGCGTCGCCGAGCTCGCCGACTCCTTCGGCGGCGCCCTGGCCGCCGGGATCCCGACCGCGGCCCCCGCGACGGCGACGGCGTCAGGGGCCGGGGCCTCCCCAGGGTCCGGCATCGCCAGGCTGCGCCAGGCCGTGCAGGCACGCGCCGGCTAGCCACAACCGGCGCAGGTGGCCGCCGCGGGAAACCGACCCCGCGGCGGCCATCTCGTGCTGGACAACTCGCCTCGGGGCTGATTCCCTGACAATCTCCCGCAAATTGTCGGAGGTGCGCAATGGCGAGCAACCCCGATCACCACCGGCTGGAGCTGCCGGTGCTCCAGGTGGGACGGCGCAACCACAAGAGCTGTCGCTGGGGCTGCGGCGACGCCTGTGCCAAGGAGCCGCCCAACCGGTCCGGCAACGAGACCTACGCCGAGGTGGTGGAGCGGGCCCTGAGCCGCCGCGCCTTCCTGGCCGCCGGCGGGGTCGGGGCGCTCGTCATCGGGGCCGCGGCCGCCCCGGCCGACGCCTCCGAGGCGCCGCCGGTCGGCCCCTACCGGCCGACCCCGACCGGGCGCCGGCTGCGCTTCACCCCCATCGCCCCCAACACGATCGACGACGTGGTCCTGGCCGAGGGCTACTCCGACCGGGTCCTGATCGCCTGGGGCGACCCCATCCGCCCGGGGGCGCCCGAGTTCGACCTCGACGCCCAGACCCCGGCCAACCAGGCCCGCCAGTTCGGCTACAACAACGACTACCTGGCCTTCTTCCCACTCCCGTGGTGGAGCGCGAACAGCTTCATCGGCCTGCTGTGGTCCAACCACGAGTACACCAACCCCGAGCTGATGTTCCGGAACTACGACGCCGACAACCCGACCCGGGACCAGGTCGACATCCAGCTCCAGGCCCACGGCGGCAGCATCGTGCTCATCCAGCGCCGCAAGCACGGCGGCCCGTTCCGCTACCGCCCCCTGTCGCGCTACAACCGGCGCATCACCGCCACCACCCCCATGCGGCTCACCGGGCCGGCGGCCGGCGACGCCCTGCTCAAGACCAGCGAGGACCCGACCCGGCGGCGGGGCCGAGGGAGGGTCCACAACTGCGCCCGGCGGGGGACC
>Ga0081538_10005175_pt1 | contig 11806 bp, 5 predicted proteins | sample TabmetS5T2R1_FD_71022 | JGI IMG/M metagenome (GOLD analysis project Ga0081538, IMG submission 71022) | Tabebuia heterophylla rhizosphere microbial communities from the University of Puerto Rico - S5T2R1 | ecosystem: Host-associated > Plants > Roots > Rhizosphere ... | reverse complement strand
GAGCTGTCGGAGGGCGCCGTCCTGCTGGAAGAGGCGTTGGAGCGCATGGACGGCCCGGACCGCCGCCTGGTCGAGCACGTGCTGGTCACGCTGGCGGACGACCAGACCCCCGACGAGGCCAAGCACGACGCCGTGCTCGGGCCGGAGCTGCTCGCAGCGGTCGAGCGCCACCCCGACCGCCACGACGCGACGTCCCTGGAGCGGGGCCTGCCGCTCGACGTGGAGCGCGTGCGCGCGCGATTCGGCGCCTGGTACGAGCTCTTCCCGCGCTCATTCGGCGGCTTCGAGGGCGTCCGCCGGGAGCTGCCCCGCCTGGCCGAGCTCGGCTTCGACGTGGTGTACCTCCCGCCGATCCACCCGATCGGGAAGACCAATCGCAAGGGCCGCAACAACGCGCTCGAAGCCGCGCCGGGCGATCCCGGCTCCCCCTGGGCGATCGGCGGGCTCGAGGGCGGGCACGACGCCATCCATCCCGAGCTCGGGACCGGGGCCGAGTTCGAGCGCCTCGTGAGCGACGCGCGCGAGCACGGGCTCGAGATCGCCCTCGATTTCGCGATCCAGTGCTCGGCCGACCACCCGTGGCTGAAGGAGCACCCGGAGTGGTTCAACCGCCGTCCCGACGGCACGCTGAAGTACGCCGAGAACCCCCCGAAGCGCTACCAGGACATCTTCAACGTGAACTGGGACTCGGAGGACTGGCGGGGGCTGTGGGATGCGCTCAGGGACGTGATGATGGCGTGGGTCGAGCGCGGCGTTCGGGTGTTCCGCGTGGACAACCCGCACACGAAGCCGCTGCCCTTCTGGGAGTGGCTGATCCGGGAGGTCCGGGCCGAGTACCCCGACGTGATCTTCCTGTCCGAGGCCTTCACGCGGCGGGTGAAGCTGAGGGCGCTCGCCAAGGCCGGGTTCAGCCAGTCCTACACGTACTTCACGTGGAAGAACTCGCGCTACGAGCTGACCGAGTACATGCACGAGCTCGCCTTCTCCGGCATGCAGGAGTACTGCCGCCCGAACTTCTTCGCCAACACGCCGGACATCCTCAACGAGTACCTCGTGCACGGCGGACCGCCCGCCTTCATGACGCGGCTCGTGCTGGCGGCCACGCTGTCGCCCACATACGGCATCTACTCGGGCTACGAGCACTTCGAGAACGTGCCGCTGAAGGAGGGAAGCGAGGAGTACCTCGACTCGGAGAAGTACGAGGTGAAGACGCGCGACCTGGACGGCCCGCTGCTCCCCACGATCGCCAGGGTCAACGAGATCAGACGCGAGAACATCGCACTCCAGCACCTCTCCAACGTCGTGTTCCTCGAGACCGAGAACGACGCCCTGATCGCCTACCACAAGCGCTGGGGCGACAACGCGATCGTCGTCGTCGTGAGCCTCGATCCCCATGGCCCTCAGGAGGGCGTGGCGGTCGTGCCGGCCTGGCTCGGCCTGCCGCCCGTCTTCGGCGTCGAGGACCTGCTCGACGGCAACCGCTACGACTGGCGCCTCGGGCGCAACTACGTCCGCCTCGGACCGGGCGAGCGCATGGCCCACCTCATGCGGGTGGCCGCGTGACGATCACTCAGCCGCCTCGCCAGTCCGAGGCGGAGCGCCGTCCCCAGCCCGAGCACTGGTTCGAGGCCGAGCCGCTCTGGTTCAAGACCGCCGTCTTCTACGAGATCCACATCCGCGGCTTCTACGACGGCGACGGGGACGGCTCGGGCGACTTCCGCGGCCTGACGGAGAAGCTCGACTACCTGCAGTGGCTCGGCGTGGACTGCATCTGGCTGCTCCCGATGTACAACTCGCCACTCCGAGATGGCGGCTACGACATCTCGGACTTCTTCGCCATCCACGAGGACTACGGCGTGCTCGAGGACGTGCGCCGCTTCATCGACGAGGCGCACCAGCGGGGCATGCGCGTGATCGCCGACCTCGTCATGAACCACACCTCGATCGACCACCCCTGGTTCCAGGAGGCGCGTTCGAGCCCCGACTCGCCCAAGCGCAACTGGTACGTCTGGTCGGACACGAAGGAGCGCTACCAGGACGCCCGGATCATCTTCATCGACACCGAGACCTCCAATTGGAGCTGGGACGAGCAGGCCGGGGCCTACTACTGGCACCGCTTCTTCTCCCACCAGCCCGACCTCAACTACGACGAGCCGGAGGTCCAGGACGCGATGCTCGACGTCCTGCGCTTCTGGCTCGACCTGGGCCTCGACGGCTTCCGGCTGGACGCGGTCCCCTATCTGTTCGAGCGCGAGGGGACCAACTGCGAGAACCTCCGCGAGACGCACGCCTACCTGAAGCGAGTGCGGCGCGAGGTGGACGAGAACTACCCGGACCGCGTGCTGCTGGCCGAGGCCAACCAGTGGCCCGCCGACGTGGTTCACTACTTCGGCCGCGGCGACGAGTGCCACATGGCGTTCCACTTCCCGGTCATGCCGCGCATGTTCATGTCGGCGCGGCGAGAGGATGCCACCCCGATCCTCGAGATCCTCGAGCAGACCCCGCCGATTCCGGGGAACTGCCAGTGGGGACTCTTCCTGCGCAACCACGACGAGCTGACGCTCGAGATGGTCACAGACGACGAGCGCGACTACATGTACGAGGAGTACGCCAAGGACCCGCGCATGCGGCTCAACCTGGGCATCCGGCGCCGGCTCGCGCCGCTGCTCGACAACGGTCGCGCCGAGATCGAGCTGATGACGGCCATCCTGTTCTCCCTGCCGGGCAGCCCGGTGCTCTACTACGGCGACGAGATCGGCATGGGGGACAACGTGTACCTCGGCGACCGCGATGGCGTGCGCACGCCGATGCAGTGGACCGGCGACCGCAACGGCGGCTTCTCCAGCGCTGACTTCGCCCAGCTCTACGCGCCGCCGTCGATGGACCCGGTGTACGGCTTCCAGGCGCTGAACGTGGAGGCGCAGCTGCGCACGCCCTCGTCGCTCCTGCGCTGGACGCACCGGTTCATCGCCCTGCGCAAGGAGCACCCCGTCTTCGGGCTCGGCAGCTACGAGCCGCTCCACCCCGCCAACAAGCGCATCTTCGCCCACATTCGCCGCTATGAGCGGGACGTGGTGCTGTGCGTGCACAACCTCGCCCGCTCGGCGCAGGCCGTCGAGCTCGACCTCTCGGAGTTCAACGGGAGCCATCCCGAGGAGATGCTCGGGCGCAGCCGCTTCCCGCGCATCGGCGACCTGCCCTACCTGCTCACGCTCGGACCCCGCGGCTTCTACTGGTTCCGGCTGGTGGAAGAGGAGGAAGACGACGATGACGACCGCTGACGTCCGGCTGGAGGAGCTGGAGCTCGAGGAGTGGGTCGTCGCCCAGCGCTGGTTCGGCTCGAAGGCGCGCGAGGTGGTCCACCTCGCGGTGCTCGACGTGGTCCCGCTGCGACTCGAGCCGCGGCTGCTCGCCTCCGTGATGGTGGAGGCGCGCTTCGCTCCCGGCACGCACGAGGTCTACCAGGTCCCCGTCGCGGCCCGTCCGGCGGAAGAGGGCTGGACCGAGGCCGTGATCGCCGAGCAGGGCGGGCTGACCTTCTACGACGCCCTCGCCGACCCCGAGGAGGGCCAGGCGCTGCTCGAGCTGATGCGCGCGAACGCGCGGCTCGAGTCCGAGGAGGCCGTGAGCGAGTTCCACTGGGTCGAGGGCACGCGCGACCCCGGCCCGAGCGCGTCGGTCCGGCCGATGGGGGCCGAGCAGTCGAACAGCTCGCTCGTGTTCGACGAAGCGCTCGCCCTGAAGCTCTACCGGCGCGTCGAGGCGGGCATCAATCCCGAGCTCGAGCTGCTCCGCTTCCTGACCGAGCGCGAGTTCGAGAGCGTGCCCGCGCTGGCGGGCTGGTACGAGTACACCGGCCGCCTGATGGAGGCGACGCTCGGCGTCATGCAGGAGTTCCTGCTCGACGCGCGCGACGGCTGGGAGCTCGCCCTCGAGGAGCTCGGCACCGATCCGGAGGCCTTCCTCGGGCGCGTACGCGCGCTCGGAGAGGTGACCGGGCGGCTCCACAGCGTGCTGGGCTCGGACGCCTCGAACCCGGCGTTCGCGCCCGAGGAGCCGAGCGCGGAGTCGCTCGGGCTGCTCACCGCGACCGTGGACGAGGAGATCGAGCGCATCTTCCTCGAGCTGCCCGATGACGAGTCGGTCGAGCCCATCCGCGGCCGCGGCGAGGAGGTGCGCGAGCAGCTGCGCCTCCTCACACACGCGGGCTCGACGGGCAAGGTGATCCGCACGCACGGCGACTACCACCTCGGCCAGACCATGCTCGCGGAGCGCGGCTGGATCGTGCTCGACTTCGAGGGCGAGCCGGCCCGCGCCCTGCCGGAGCGGCGCCGGAAGCGCTCGCCGCTTCGCGACGTGGCGGGCATGATGCGCTCGTTCGCATACGCGGCCTCGGCCTCCGAGATCCTGCGCGGCGTGGTGCCGCCCGAGGACTGGGAGATGCGGGCGCGCGACGAGTTCCTCGACGCCTACCTGGACTCCGCCGACGCGTCGCTGCTGCCGGCCGGGCGCCATGGGGTGGAGCAGCTCTTGTCGGTGTTCGAGCTGGAGAAGGCCGTCTACGAGCTCCGCTACGAGCTGAACAACCGGCCCGACTGGGTGCGCATCCCGGTGGCGGGCATCCTCCGGCTGCTGGAGGTGCCGGCCCGGTGAGCGACCTCGACCTCATCGCCCGGCGAGAGCATCCCGATCCTCACCACGTGCTCGGCGCGCACCCATGCAACGGCGGCGTCGTCGTCCGGGTCTTCCGTCCCGCCGCAAACCGCATCCTCGCCCGTCCCGACGGCGGCGAGCCCGTATCACTCGAGCAGCGACACCCGGCGGGCCTCTTCGAGGGCACCCTCGACGGCGCCCAGCTCCCGTTGCGCTACGAGCTCGAAGTCTCGTATCCGGACGGCAACACGTTCACCCTCATCGACCCTTACGCCTTCCCGCCCACGGTGGGGGAGCTCGATGTGCACCTCGCTGGAGAGGGGCGCCACGAGGACATCTATCAGCGCCTTGGCGCACACGTGCGAGAGCTGGAGGGTGTGACGGGCACATCTTTTGCAGTGTGGGCGCCGGCTGCGAAGGCCGTTAGCGTGGTGGGTGACTTCAACAGCTGGGACGGTCGCCTGCACCCGATGCGCTCCCTCGGTGCGTCAGGGATCTGGGAGATCTTCCTGCCCGGTGTCGACGACGGCGCCGCCTACAAGTTCGAGATCCTCACCCAGAGCGGCGAGATCCGGATGAAGGCCGACCCGTTCGCGTTCGCCACCCAGGTGCCGCCGCGCACGGACTCCGTGGTGCACCGCCCCCGCCACCGCTGGGGCGACGCCACCTGGATGCAGCGGCGCCGCGACTCGGCACCCCACGCGGAGCCGATGTCGATCTATGAGGTGCACCTGGGCTCCTGGCGGCTGAACCCGCTCGAGGGCAACCGCTCGCTGAGCTACGCGGAGCTCGCGGACGAGCTGGCCGCCTACGTGACCGACATGGGCTTCACCCACGTCGAGCTGCTGCCGGTGATGGAGCACCCGTTCTCGGGGTCCTGGGGCTACCAGGTGTCCGGCTACTTCGCCCCGACCGCCCGGCACGGCAGCCCGGACGACTTCCGCGCCCTCGTGGACCGGCTGCACCAGGCCGGCATCGGGGTGATCCTCGACTGGGTCCCGGCGCACTTCCCGCGCGACGACTGGGCGCTGGCCCGCTTCGACGGCACAGCGCTCTACGAGCACGAGGACCCGCGTCGCGGCGCGCATCCGGAGTGGGGCACGCTGATCTTCAACTACGGCCGCAACGAGGTCCGCAACTTCCTGCTCTCGAGCGCGCTGTTCTGGCCGCGCGAATACCACGCCGACGGGCTGCGGGTGGACGCCGTGGCGTCGATGCTGTACCTCGACTACTCGCGCCCCGAGGGCGGCTGGGTGCCGAACGAGTACGGCGGCAACGAGGACCTCGACGCGGTTGCCTTCCTGAAGGAGCTGAACGAGGTGATCCACCGCCGCGAGCCCGGCATCGTCTCGGCGGCGGAGGAGTCCACCGCCTGGCCCGGCGTGTCGAAGCCGACCTACCTGGGCGGGCTCGGCTTCGGGTTCAAGTGGAACATGGGCTGGATGCACGACACGCTCGCCTACTTCCAGCGCGACCCGGTGCACCGCCGCTACCACCACCACCAGCTCACCTTCAGCCTGATGTACGCGTTCTCGGAGAACTTCGTGCTGCCGCTGTCCCATGACGAGGTCGTGCACGGCAAGGGCTCCCTCTACGGCAAGATGGCCGGCGACCGCTGGCAGAAGCTGGCCAACCTCCGTTCGCTGTACGCGTACATGTGGGCCCACCCCGGGAAGAAGCTGCTGTTCATGGGAGGGGAGCTGGCACAGGAGGCCGAGTGGAGCCACGAGCGCTCGCTCGACTGGCACCTGCTCGAGCAGTCCGACAACGCCGGGATCCAATCGCTCGTGCGCGACCTGAACCGGGTGCTGCGCGACGAGCCCGCGTTGTACGAGCAGGACTTCGACCCGGCCGGCTTCTGGTGGCTCGAGGCGAACGACGCGCCGAACAACGTGCTCGCGTTCGCACGGGCTTCGGCCGGGGCGGAGCGAGTGCTCGTGTGCGTCGCGAACCTGGCGCCGGTGCCGCGCCCGGACTACCGGCTGGGGCTGCCGCGGTCGGGCCGTTGGCGCGAGGTGATGAACACGGACTCGAGCTTCTACGGCGGCACCGACACCGGCAACCTCGGCGGCATCGAGGCGGAGCCGGTCGGCTGGCACGAGCAGCCCTTCTCGGCCGAGGTCACCCTGCCGCCGCTCGGCGTCGTCTGGCTGGTACCCGAGTGAGCTATCCATTCCAGCGCCCCCTTGGGGCGGCACCCCGGCCGGACGGCGGGGTGGAGTTCCGCGTCTGGGCGCCGAAGGCGGAGTCCGTCTCCGTGCTCGGCCAGGACCTGCAGCCCGTCGGCTACGGCGTGTGGGAGGCCGTGCTGGAGGCCGAGCCTGGCGACGACTACGTCTTCGTCCTCGACGGGAGGCGCCACGCGGACCCGATGTCCCGCGACCAGCCGAAGGGCCTGCGCGGACCGTCGCGGGTGGTGGATCCGGGGACATTCGAATGGACGGACTCCGGATGGGACGGCGTCCCCCTGCGCGAGCTCGTGCTCTACGAGCTGCACGTCGGGACGTTCACCCCGGAGGGCACCTTCGAGGCGGTCATTCCGCATATCGAGCCCCTGCGAGAGCTCGGCGTGACCGCGATCGAGCTCATGCCGGTGTCCGAGTTCCCGGGCGTGCGCGGCTGGGGCTACGACGGGGTCTACCTCCGAGCACCCCACTACGCGTACGGCGGCCCCGACGGACTGCGGAGGCTGGTGGACGCGGCGCACGGCGTCGGCATGGGGGTCGTCCTCGACCTCGTGCTCAACCACGTCGGGGCGTCCGGCGTCCGCACCATGAAGGCCTTCGGCCCCTACTTCACCGACCGTTACGACACCGACTGGGGCAAGGCGATCAACTACGACGACGCCGACTCCGAGGGGGTGCGCGAGTGGGCGCTTCAGGGCGCCGCCGGGCTGGTCCGCGAGTACCACCTCGACGGACTGCGCTTGGATGCCGTGCACGCGATCATGGACACGAGCCCGCGCCACCTGCTCGTCGAGCTCGCCGACCGCGTTCACGCCGAGCGGCCCTCCGCGCTCGTGATCGCCGAGTCGAACCGCAACGATCCGCGCACGATCCGCCCGGAGTCCGAGGGCGGCCTGGAGCAGGACGCCCAGTGGGCGGACGACTTCCATCACGCGGTGCACACGCTGCTGACGGGCGAGAGCGAGGGCTACTACGGCGACTTCGGCGGCGTGGAGGATCTCGCGCGCGCGTTCGAGCGGCCGTTCGTCTACGACGGGCGGTGGTCGGACGAGCGCCGCCGCCGCGTCGGCGCACCGGGCGGCGACCGCCCGCCGGAGCAGTTCGTGGTCTGCGCGCAGAACCACGACCAGGTGGGCAACCGGGCGTTCGGCGACCGGCTGCCGCGCCGCGTCCTTCCACTGGCCGCCTTCTGCACGCTGCTGTCCCCGTTCACGCCGCTCCTGTTCATGGGTGAGGAGTACGGCGAGGAGGCGCCGTTCCAGTTCTTCACGGATCACGTCGACAAGCGGATAGCGCGAGCCACGCGGGAGGGTCGGCGGAAGGAGTTCGCGGCGTTCGCCGCCTTTCGGGGGGAGGAGGTGCCGGACCCCCAGGCGGTGGAGACGTTCGAGCGCTCGAAGCTCACGCGGCGGGAGGATCGGCGCATTGCCGCGCTGTACCGCGATTTGCTGGCGCTCCGCCCTCGGCTCCCGGACGTGGAACCCGAGATCGAGTCCGACGAGAGCGCGCGCTGGCTGCGGGTGCGGCGAGGCCCGTTCGAGCTGGCGATGAACTTCGGCAGCCGCCGGCGCGAGGTGCCGGTGGCCGGAAGCGAGGTCGTGCTCGCCACGCACGAGGCCTCCGTCGGCGACGGCCACGTGGCACTGCCGGCGCGCGCGGGAGCCGTGGTCCGGTGAACAGCGAGGTCTGGCCCGGCAACCCGTTCCCGCTGGGCGCCACCTGGGACGGGCAGGGCACGAACTTCTCGCTCTTCTCGGAGCACGCTGCGCGGGTCGAGCTGTGCCTGTTCGACGAGCAGGACCAGGAGCGCCGGCTCGAGCTGCGCGAGCGCACCGCCTTCAACTGGCACGGCTACGTGCCCGGGGTGGGGCCCGGTCAGCGCTATGGCTACCGCGTCCACGGGCGGTACGAGCCCGAGGAGGGCGTTCGCTTCAACCCGGCGAAGCTCCTGATCGACCCGTACGCGAAGGCGATCGACGGCACGGTCCGCTGGGACCGTGCCAACGCGTTCCCGTACGCGCTCGACGACACCGACACGGCGGACCTCGAGAGCGACGACGAGGACTCCGCCGATGCGATCCCGCGCTCGGTCGTCGTCGACACCGGCTTCGACTGGGAGGACGACCGCCCGCCCGGCACGCCTTGGTCGGACGTCCTGATCTACGAGGCGCACGTCCGCGGCTTCACGCGGCTCCACCCCGAGGTGCGCGAGGACCTGCGCGGCACCTATGCGGGCCTGGCCTCGGACCCGGCGATCGAGTACCTCACCTCGCTGGGCGTCACCGCGGTCGAGCTCATGCCCGTGCACCACATCGTCGACGAGAGCTTTCTGGTCGATCGCGGCTTGACCAACTACTGGGGCTACAGCTCGATCGGCTACCTGGCGCCGCACTCGGGCTACGCCGCCACCGGCACCCGCGGCGAGCAGGTGCGCGAGTTCAAGGGCATGGTCAAGGCCCTGCACCGGGCGGGCATCGAGGTGATCCTCGACGTGGTCTACAACCACACCGCGGAGGGCAACCACCTGGGGCCGATGCTCTCGTTCAAGGGCGTCGACAATCGGTCCTACTACCGGCTGATGCCCGACGAGCCGCGCTTCTACATGGACTTCACGGGCACGGGCAACAGCCTCAACCCCGTCCACCCGAGCGTCCTGCGGCTGATCATGGACTCGCTGCGCTACTGGGTCGCCGAGTGCCACGTGGACGGCTTCCGCTTCGACCTCGCGTCCGCGCTGGCGCGCGAGTTCTACGACGTGGACCGGCTGTCGGCGTTCTTCGACACGATCCACCAGGACCCGCTGCTGTCGCAGGTCAAGCTGATCGCGGAGCCCTGGGACGTCGGCCCGGGCGGCTACCAGGTGGGGAACTTCCCGGTGCTGTGGACCGAGTGGAACGGGATCTACCGGGACACGATGCGCGACTTCTGGCGCGGCTACGCGAGCGCGGCCGAGTTCGCGCGGCGGTTCACCGGGTCGAGCGACCTGTACGAGTCGGACGGGCGCAGCCCGGTCGCCTCGATCAACTTCGTGACCGCGCACGACGGGTTCACGCTGCGCGACCTCGTCTCGTACAACGAGAAGCACAACGAGGCGAACCAGGAGGGCGGGGTCGACGGCACCAACGACAACCGCAGCTGGAACTGCGGCGCGGAGGGGGAGACGGACGACCCGGATGTGAACGCGCTGCGGGAGCGCCAGCAGCGCAACTTCCTCGTCACGCTGCTCCTCTCGCACGGCGTGCCGATGGTGCTGGGCGGCGACGAGTTCTCGCGCTCGCAGGGCGGCAACAACAACGCGTGGTGCCAGGACAACGAGATCTCCTGGTTCTCGTGGGAGCAGGGCGAGCTGGGGCAGCGGCTGCTCGAGTTCACGCGCCGGCTGATCCGGCTGCGGCGCGCCCACCCGGTCTTCCGGCGGCGCGCGTTCCTGACGGGCGAGGAGCAGATGGGCTCGGGGCTGCCGGATGCCTGGTGGTTCCGCACGGACGGCCGTCGCATGACCCGCCGCGACTGGGAGCGTCCGGACGGCCACGTGGTGGGCGTGTTCCTGAACGGCCAGGAGATCCCGTCGCCGGACGAGCGCGGCGAGCGCGTGGTGGACGACTCGTTCCTCGTGCTGTTCAACGCGAGCGGCGAGGACGTCGCCTTCCGGCTCCCGGCGCGCCGCTTCGGGGCGCTGTGGGAGCTGGAGCTGTCGACCGCGGAGCCCTCGCTGGAGGCCGGCGCCCGGGCCTATCGCACTCGTGAGGAAGTCACGCTCGTCGGGCGCTCGGCCGTGGTGCTGCGGCGCCTCACGTGACCGTGTGACGCCGCTCCGCGCCACCTACCGGCTCCAGCTGAGCCCCGACCTCGACTTCGCCGCGGCCCGCGCGCTCGTCCCATACCTGCGCGACCTCGGGGTGAGCCATCTCTACCTCTCGCCCTCGTTCCAGGCTCGGCCCGGCTCGGCGCACGGATACGACGTCATCGATCCGGGGCGGATCTCCCAGGAGCTCGGCGGCGAGCAGGAGTTCCGCGCCCTTGCCGGGGCGGGGCTGGGCGTGATCCTCGACATCGTCCCCAACCACATGGCGGCGGCGGACGAGAACCGCTACTGGGCCGACCCGGAGCTGCGGCGGAGGTTCTTCGACCTCGATCCCGAGACCGGCCGTTGGCGCCGCTTCTTCGACATCGACCACCTGGCGGCGGTGCGACAGGAGGACCCCGAGGTGTTCGCCGAGACGCACGGGCTGGCGCTGCGGCTCGTGCGCGAGGGCCTCGTCGACGGCCTCCGGATCGACCATCCGGACGGGCTCGCCGATCCGGCCGGCTACCTGCGCCGGCTGCGGGACGAGGGGGTGGAGCGGGTCTGGGTCGAGAAGATCCTCGACCCGGGCGAGCCGCTCCGCGACTGGCCGGTCGAAGGGACGGTCGGGTACGAGTTCCTGAACGACGTCGCGGCGCTGTTCGTGGACCCGGCCGGCGAGCCCGCGCTGGCCCGGCTCGCCCCCGATCGCTTCGACCCCACCCGCTCGAAGCACGAACAGGTCGTTACGACATTCGCGCCGGAGGTCGAGCGGCTGCGACGGCTCCGCGACGCGCCCGATCTGGAGCGCGCGCTCTCGATGTTGCCCGTCTACCGGACGTACATCCCGCCGGTCGAGGACGCCGATCGCGCCGCCCTGGAAGGCAATCCGTTGCGCGAGCTGCTGCTCGGCGGAGCGGCGCCGGCCGAGTTCGTCACCCGCTTTCAGCAGACGACGCCGGCCGTCATGGCGAAGGGGGTGGAGGACACCGAGTTCTACCGCTACGTCCGACTGCTCGCGCTGAACGAGGTCGGCGGGGACCCCACGCGATTCGGCATCTCGGTGGAGGAGTTCCACCGCGGCTGCCTCGAACGCGCGGCGCGCTTCCCGCGCGGCCTGCTGATCACCCAGACTCACGACACGAAGCGCAGCGGCGACATGCGCGCGCGAATCAGCGCGCTC
>Ga0081538_10005174_pt1 | contig 11808 bp, 10 predicted proteins | sample TabmetS5T2R1_FD_71022 | JGI IMG/M metagenome (GOLD analysis project Ga0081538, IMG submission 71022) | Tabebuia heterophylla rhizosphere microbial communities from the University of Puerto Rico - S5T2R1 | ecosystem: Host-associated > Plants > Roots > Rhizosphere ... | reverse complement strand
GTTCAGACGACGGGCGGGCCGGCTACGCGAGCGGCGGTGACCTGCCCGACGCGGCCGCGCTCGAGGGCCTGCTCGCAGGGCTCGACCCGCGGCGGGTCGAGGTGGTGCGGGAGATCTGCGAGACCGTGGACTTCCACGGCGGGCGCCCCTGGACGGCGGAGGTGGCGGTCTGGGATCTGGCCGCCCGCTCGCTCGGGCAGCCGCTTTGGCTGTTGCTCGGCGGTCGATCGGAGCGCCTGCTCGCATACGCGTCAAGCGGCGAGCCGGCGGACGCCGAGGAGCGCGCGCGGCGCGTCGCCGTGCTGCGCGATCGGGGTGTCAAGGCCGTCAAGCTCCGCTTCCACGACCCGGATTGGCGCCGCGATGTCGAGCTGGTGGAGCGGGTGCGCGATGCGGTGGGAGCGGACGTCGAGCTGATGGTCGACGCCAACCAGGGCTGGCGGATGGCGGGAGATCGCCGGGCGCGCTGGGACGTCGCGACGGCCGGCCAGTGCGCGCGGGCGCTCGAGCGGCTCGGCGTCTATTGGCTCGAGGAGCCCCTGCGCACGGACGACGTCGACGGGTATGCGACGCTGCGCCGGCGCACCTCGCTGCGGATCGCCGCCGGTGAGATGGTGCGCGGTGCGTTCGAGGCGCGCGACCTGATCCTGCGGGGCGGCGTCGACGTGATCCAGCCGGACGCGGTCCTGGCCGGCGGCTTCGCCGGCTGCCGCCGGATCGCCGCGCTGGCGGATCTGTACGGCCGCGCCTTCACGCCGCACACGTGGTCGAACGGCCTCGGATTCGCGGCGAACCTGCACCTCGCGCTCGGCGTCTCGGCCTGCCCGTACGTGGAGGTGCCGCTCGACCCGCCCGCGTGGACGCCCGAGCGGCGCGACTGGCTCCTTCCCGCCCCGATCGAGATCGAACCGGATGGGACGATCGCGCCGCCACCCGGCCCCGGGCTCGGTGTCACCCCCGACCTCGATGCGCTCGAGGTCCATCGCGTCGGCTGACCCGAAACCTAGGTCAGTCGGGATTCGAGCTTCTCCGCCGCGTCCCGGATGCGGGGCAGGACGTCCGCTCGCCGCTCCGGCCCGAGGCGGAACGAGGGCCCGCTGACGCCGACGATGGCGACGAGCGCTCCCTCGGAGCCTCGCACGGGGACGACGATCGCAGCCAGCCCGTCCTCGAGCTCGTCGGCGAGCTCAGCGAAGCCGCGGCGGCGCACCCGCTCGAGCTCGGCGCGCAGCGCGGCGAGGTCCGTGATCGTGTTGTCCGTGTAGCGCTCGAGCCGCTGGTGGGAGGCCCAGGCGGTAAGAGCCTCGTCCGAGAGCTCGGCCAGCACGAGCTTGCCGGAGGCGGAGGCATGGAGGGGAAACGGGCGCCCCACCCAGTTCGTCGCCCCGACGAAGCGCGGGGTGTCGACCTGCACCAGCACGTCGGCTCCGGCCGGCGGGCGCGGGACGGCGAGCATCGCCGTCTCGCCGGTCGCCTCCGCGAGCTCCTCCATCAGGGGGCGGGCCCGCGCGATGAGCACGCGATCGGGGTCGGCGCCGCTGACGAGTCGGATCAGCTCGCGCCCGAGCACCCAGCCGTCGTCGGCCGCGGTGCGCTCGACGAAACCGGCGTCGGCGAACGTGGCCAGAAGCCGGGCGGCCGTGGCGACGGGCAGGTCGGCGGCCCGCGCCAGCGCGGCCGTCGGTGCGCCCTCCGGCCGCGCGGCGACAATGCGCAACAGCGCGATCGCACGCACGAGCGACTGGGTCCGCTGGATGGCGGGCGCGTGCCTCGTGGTTGCCGAGCCTTCGATCATGATACGGTCGGCCCAGATCGTACAGCGGTCGAAAGGAGGCCTGCTTCATGCTCGTCGACAGCGACGTCCACGTCGGCTACGAAACTCTGCTCGACCTCTGCGACTACCTTGATGCGCCCACCCGCGAGCTCGTCGAGCACTCGGGCACCAACGGGCTCGGGATGCCCACCTATCCCTGGTACCACCCGACCGGATGGCTGCGGCGAGACACCTACGACGTCGAGACGACCGCGGTCGGCGCACAGCTCCCGGGGCAGGACCTCGACCGGATCCGGGAGAAGCTGCTGGACGCCTACGACGTCACCTACGCGATCCTCACCCCCGACGAGGCCGCCGCGTTCGCGGTTCTTCCGAACGCCCAGCTGGCGGCGCGGCTGTGCAGCGGGTACAACAACTGGCTGCTGGAGCGCTACCTGGAGGAGGAGCCGCGGGCGCGAGGCCTCCTGGTCGTCACCCCGCAGCACCCCGAAGCGGCCGCCGAGGAGATCCGGCGGCTAGGGCACCGAGACGAGTTCGTGGGCGTGTTCCTGCCCGGCGGGGCGAGGGTTCCCTACGGCAGTCCCGTCCACGACCCGCTTTGGCGCGCCTGCGCGGAGCTGGGACTTCCGGTAGCGGTACACACCCACTTCGAGGGAGTCGGCATCGCGGGCCCCGTCACCGCGGCGGGCTACCCCGACCACTACGTCGAGTACCACACGCTCTGCGGCGCGGGCATGTACGGCCATTTCGTGTCGATCCTCTGCCACGGCGTCTTCGAGCGCTATCCCGGGACGCGCGTGATCATGATGGAGGGCGGCCTCGTGCCGTTCATGGGCCTCCTGTGGCGACTCGACACCAACTGGCGCGCATGCCGCAGCGAGATCCCCTACTGCCGGCGCCCCCCGTCGGAGTACGTGTGGGAACACGTCCGGTTCACGACCCAACCACTCGAGGAGCCCGCCGACGACCGTCTGCTGCTGCCCGCGATCGAGGGCCTGCGGCCGTGGGACACGCTCTGCTACGCGAGCGACTACCCCCACTGGGACTTCGACGAGCCCGCCCAGACCCTCCGCCGCCTCCCGGCCTCGTGGCGCGACGCCGTCTCGCACGCCAACGCGATGAGCTTCTACCGCCTCCCGACACCCGTGGCGGCGTGACCGCCAGCCGGCCGCGCGAAGCCCGGATCCCGCTCGCCCAGGCCCCGCCGCCCGGGGCCGTGCGGATCGTGGAGGTCGGCATGCGGCGCGTGGCCGTGTTCTGCGTGGACGGGCGGTTTCACGCTCTCGCGGACCGCTGCCCCCATCGCGGCGCACCGCTGTGCTCGCGGGGCCAGGTTGTCACGGGGATCGAGGTGCGGGATGGCGAGCTCGCCACCGGTCCCGCAAATGCGCTCGTCCGCTGCCCCTGGCACAAGTGGGACTTCGAGATCGCCACCGGCCGCTGCGCCGTGGACGCCCGCCTGCGCGTGCGTCGCTACGCCGTGGAAGTCGACGACGACCAGCTCGTGGTGAGCCTGTCGACGCCTCGGTGACAGCTCAGGCCGTCTGCCTCACCTCGGCGCGGCTGATCGACGGCACGGGCGCGCCGCCTGTGGAGGGGGCGACTGTGGTGGTCGCGGACGGTCGCATTGGGGAGATCAAGACGGACGGCGAGCCCGCTCCCGCCGGTGCGCTCGAGATCGGCCTCGAAGGCCGGACGCTCATGCCCGGGCTCGTCGACGCGCACGTGCACGTCAGCGCGTTCGACATGCCACGGGCCTTGAAGGGACAGGAGGCGGTCGCTCCGGAGGTCCGGCACCACCTCATCGCCCAGGGACTCCGGCGGATGCTGCGGATGGGGATCACGACCGTGCGCGACGTGGGCGCGTTCGGCGACGATCTGCTGCACGCGCGTCAGGCGATTCGCCTGGGCGCGATCCCCGGCCCGCGAGTCCTCGCCTGCGGACGGATCGTCTCGGCGACCTCGGCCGGCGGCCGGCACTTCGCCGGGATGTACCGCGAGGCCGACGGGCCGGACGAGATGCGCAAGGCCACGCGCGAGCAGTTCCGGCGCGGCGCCGACTTCATCAAGATCATGACCACCGGCGCGCGGTCCTGTGAGCTCGAGAACAGCTCGCCGCTCCAGATCACGCGAGACGAGCTGGCGGCGGTCGTCGACGAGGCGCACCGCATGGGCTACCGCGTAGCCGCGCACTGCGAGGGCCTCGACGGCACGCGCCTGGCGATCGAGGAGGGTGTCGACACGATCGAGCACGGGCTCGAGCTGCACCGCGCGGCCGAGCTGCTCGAGGAGCTGGCGCGCTCCGGGCGCGTCCTCGTCCCCACCCTGTCCTGCTTCTTCCACGTCTCCGAGAACCGTGGCTCGCGGTGGGCGCCCGGGTTGGTCCGGCTGGCCCACAAGCAGCTGGAGGAGGCGCACAGGACGGTCGAGGCGGCTCGCCGGGCAGGGGTCCGGATGGCTATGGGCTTCGACTCCCAGCCCCACGGCCAGAGCGCTCTCGAGCTGGTGCGCCTCTGCCGAGCCGGACTGACGCCGATGGAGGGAATCGTGGCCGCCACCACGGGAAGCGCGGCCGCCTGCGGTCTCGACGAGCATGTCGGCGCAGTGGCTCGGGGAATGGCTGCGGACCTGCTGGTCGTCGACGGCGACCCGCTCGAAGATCCCGAGGTGCTGCTCGACGCTGACCGCATCTGGCTCGTGGTGCAGTCGGGGCGGCCGGCGGCCGGCGCGGCGCTCGAAACCGACTTGGCGGCACTCGGCGCCGCAGCGCCGGGTGCGGATCCGGTGCCCGCCCTGGCCGGCAGGCCGCTCAGCTAGAGATCTCCGCCCTCGGCCGCGAGCCGCTGCAGCTCGCGGCTGAGCAGCCCGAGCCGCGCCTCCTTGACGAGCGGCATCTCGCGCCGGCGGCGGCGAACTCCGGCCAGGTCGAGGTCGACAGTGAGGAACGCCGGCTCGCCGGTCGGCGCCTCGGCCACGAGCTCTCCCCACGGGTCGTACACGTGCGAGCCGCCCCAGAACGCGAGATCGCCCTCTGCGCCGACTCGGTTCACGAAGACCACGTAGGTCTCGAGCATCCGAGCGTAGAAGCGGTTGGCGTCCCGCCACTCCGCCTCGTTCTCGGGCCGGCGAGAGGTGCTGTTGGCCGGAACGATCAGCACCCGCGCTCCGTCCTGGACGGCCAGCACCGCGAGCGCCGGCTGCCAGGCGTCACTGCATATCAGCATGGCGACACGGCCGATGTCCGTGTCGAAGGCGCGCATCTCGTTTCCCGGCGTGAAGTGCTTGCGCTCCTCCCAGATCCCATAGGTGGGCAGATACAGCTTGCGGTGGACGTGCCGGACCTCGCCACGCTCGAGGTAGGCGGCGCTGTTGTAGGTGTGCACCAGCCCCGCCTCCGCGAAGCCGACCACACAGGCGAGCCCGTCGCTCGCCTCTGCGAGCTCTGCAATCTCCCGGTCGTCGACCGAGAGCGAGACGTCATCGCTCACGCGCCCGAGCGAGTAGCCGGTGAGCATCAGCTCGGGCAGGACGACCAGGTCGGCGCCCTCTCCCTTCGCCTGCTCGACGACCTCGCGGCTTCGGCGGACGTTCTCCTCGACGTCCCCGAGTGCCGGATCGACCTGCGCCAGGCACACCCGGACGGTCCGATCTCGCGAGCCGCTCACGCCGCCCGAGCCTAGCGCCGCTACTCCAGGCGCTCGCGAGGAGCGAGCGCGGATGTCGTGATAAGCAGCAGTGCGGCCGCCGCAAAGACGGTCGCGAAGGCGGTGAGGTCGGCCACCCAGCCGAGGATGGGAGGTCCCAGCAGCAGCCCGACTGCGTTGAACCCCACCACCGCCGCGAGCCCGGCCGAGGGACGCTCGCCGAACACCTGCCCGCTCCAGATGACCTGCACCGCCACGACGAGGTTGTAGGAGGCGCCGAACAGCACAGCGGAGGCGAAGGCCGCGCCGAGCTGGTCGGGCGCCAGGCCGAGCATGAGCAGCGCGGCGGCTTCAGCGGCCACCGCGAGCGTGAAGGTGGCGCGAGCTCCCAGGCGCCGCACGGCGTCGCCGCCCACCGTGCCGCCTACGCTCGCCACCCCGACCACGCCGAGGAAGATGCGGCTTTCGGTGGAAGACAGGCCGCCCGCGGTCGCCAGGTGATCCACGGCGAAGGTCCAGTAGACCGAGCTGGCCAACCCCACGAGCAGCGCGCCCGCCAGGAGCGGGCCCGAGCGCGGACACACGAACCAGCTGAAGCTCGGGCGGAGGACGCCGGGCGAGTCGCCGCGGGATTGGCGGCGGGGGAGCACCACGAGTGCCCAACTCGTGGCCGCGGCCGCGATCAGCGCGAACAGCAACCAGGCCGCGCGCCAATCGGCGCCGGCTGCCAGGGCCAACGGCGCCGCGACGGCCACCCCCCAGCCGGTGCCGGAGCTGATGGCCGACATCACCCGTCCGCGTAGGTCTATAGGCAGCCGCCCGGCAACCACGTCCGAGAACGGCGGGAAGACCAGGCCCGCGCTCGCGCCGGCCACGAGGAGCGCGGCGAACAGCACGAGCGGGCTGCCCGCGGCGCTCGCCAGAGCCATGCCCGCGACCGCGCAGGCGCCGCCCGCGCCGACCATCGCGCGCGCGCCAAGGCGCGCGGACAACACGCCGGCGGTGACGGACATGGCCAGGTAGGAGATGTACGACGCAGCCGCGAGCAGGCCGAGCGCTCCGCTCCTCAAGCCAAAGTCGGCGCGGATGTCGGGTGCGAGCAGCCCGAACCCGTAACGCGCCATGCCGAAGGTCACAGCCACCATGCCGATGCCCGCCGAGGCCAGCGCGAACGGCTGCGACGCTCGCACGGTGACCGTGCTCATGCCGTCGTGTGCTCGAGGGGACAGCCGCCGGGAGCGGCGCAACACGTGGAGCGGTCACACATCCGGCACACGGTCAGGGCACCCGCGCGATCGTCGGCCAGGCCTGCGACCAGCTTCACCAGCAGGGGCTCGAGGCGCTTCCGCTCCTCGCGATCGAGCGTCCCCAGCACATGCGCGAGCTGCGATGCGCGGTCGGCCAACACCCGCGCCGCGGCGGCACGTCCGTTCGCGGTCAGGTACAGAGCACGAGTGCGCCGATCGGGTCCCGGGCGGCGCTCCAGCTGGCCCGCGTCCACAAGTCGGTTGACCACCTTGACCGCGGCCGGCTGCGACACGTTCAGCACATTGGCCAGCGCCCGGACCGAGTCGCCGGGATAGGCATCGAGGTGTACCAGCGCAGCGGCATGAGCGCCGGCACGGCCAAGGGAAGCGTCCACGCTGGAACGAACGCGGTCACCCGCGCCGAGCGAGAGGACGCCGAGAAGCTGGGCGAGGCGATCGGCCACACCACATATATAACCGGGTTATCTATCTGTCAAACGTCCGCGCCTATAGCCGCTCGGCGTACTCGCGGTTCTCGTCGCGCAGCGAGTCGTCGGTCCCGAGATAGGCGTGCTTCGACATGTCCGCGGAGTAGCGGCTCGCGGGCGGAGTGCGCCCCAACGCCTCGGCCATGCTGCGAATGTGGTGCGGCGCAGCGCCACAGCAGACGCCGAGGTAGCGGACACCGAGCTCATAAGCCTCTCGCGCGAACTCCGCGATCTCGTAGCGATTGCACGTGAACGGGTCGAGCGCAGTCGGGAACGGCCGGTCGCCCGGGAAGGTCGTCGGCGGGGAGTCCTCGAGCGACTGGAAGCTCGGCTGCTCCTCCGTCGTGCGGTACGGCACGGGCAGCGCCGCGACCGGAACCGACACGGCATCGCGGACCTCGCGGAGGAGCGGCAGCATCGTCGCCGGCCCGCGGCTGCAGTTAAGTCCCACGACGTCGGCGCCGGCCGCCTCCAGGCGCCTGCACGCCTCCGCGGGCGCAATCCCCTCTCGCATGTCCGGGTCCTTGTGAGCGGTGAGCGTAACCACTGCCGGAAGACCGCTCTGCTTGATGACCTCGGTTGCCACGAGAGCCTCGCCGAGCCACGAGAGCGTCTCGGCAATTACGAAGTCGACGTCCGCCTCGGCCGCCCATCCGACCTGCTCCTCGAACATGGCCCGCACCGTCGCGTCGGACTCGGGGCCGCCGTACACGTTCGTGTTGCACACGTTGCCGGCCAGCATGGCACCGCTCTCCCGTGCCACCTCGGCGGCGATGCGCAGTGCCTGGCGGTTGATCTCCTCGAGCAGCTCCTCCTTGCCGATCAGCCGCAGCTTCTCGCGGTGGGCGTAGTAGGTGAACGCCTCGACCACGTCCGAGCCCGCGTGCACAAACTCGCGGTGCAGCTCGGCGACCTTCTCCGGGTGGTCGAGCACGACCTCAGGCACAAAGCCGCCGGCCTGCAGGTAGCCGCGGCGCTCGAGCTCGAACAGGTAGCCCTCGGCGCAGATCACGGGGCCCTCCCGCAACCGCTCCAGCAGCTCAGACATCCCTTCCTCCTTCCCCGGCTCCCAGCCGGTCGGACAACTCGTTCGCAGCCCGCCTCACCAGCGGCCCGGCTCCCTCCACCCGACCGCCGAAGCGGAACTCCGGCCCGGAAACGTTGAGCGCGGCCACGACCACGCCGCGGAAGTCGCGCACGGGAGCCGCGACGCCCACCAGCCCGGGCTCGAACTCCCCCTCGACCACGGCATAGCCACCCTCTCGCGCCCGCCCGAGCTGACGCTCCAGGTCGTCGAGCTCGCGCCGCGTTCGCGTCCCCGAGAAGCGTGTGTCCAGGGCCTCCCGGTCCTCGTCGAGGAGCAGCGCGCGGCCGGCGGACGTGCAGTGCGCCGGGACCCTGAGGCCGCTCCAGTCACTCGCCTGCAGCAGCCGCGGCGAGGGCACCGACAGCAGCGTCAGGACCTGGACGCCCTCGAGGACCGAGAGGTGGGCCGTCTCGCCCAGGCCTGCCACGAGCTCGCGAAGGAGAGCCGGGGCGAACGCAGCCAGTCGGCTCCGGCCGGTCCGCGCGGCCAGCCCGTAGAAGCGCCAGCCGAGGCGGTACTCGCGCGTCTCGGGGTCGCGGTCGACGAAGCCGCGTGCCGAAAGCGTCTTGAGGGCCCGCGACACCTGGCTCTTCTCGCGGCCGAGCAGATCGGCGATCCGCACGACTCCCAGCCCGCCGTTCGCGGCCGCCTCGTCGCCGCCCAACAGGTCCAGGATGTCGAGAGCCCGCCCAAGGGTTGCTTGCTCAGCAACCATGGTTGCTCATTATGCATGCTCGGCAGGGCGACCCCATCGCGGGCGCCCACGCGCACGCCAACCTATGATCCGCCCGCCATGGCGCGTGCCACCGAGCCCATCGCTCCGCCGCCGGTCGGCGTGCCGCCCGAGATCCGCGGCGCCCCGCCGCCGCTCCACGGTGGCGTCATCACGCTCCTGCGGTTCATGCGCGCAAAGGGCATGCTCAACTTCAAGTACGCGCGGCTGCTGGCGCGGCTCGGTCGCAAAAAGCTGTTGTTGGGGCGCCGCCTGAGGCTCGATGGGATTGCCTTCGTAGGACCTCGCTGCGAGCTCGAGGTCGGCCGGAAGGGCACGCTCGAGCTCGGCCGCTGGTCCTGGATCGGGCACGGGTCGAAGATCCGAAGCCACGAGGGGACGGTCTCGATCGGGGCCAAGACCGTGCTGGGCCAGGAGTGCACGATCAGCTCCTACCAACACGTTTCGATCGGCAGGGAGTGCGTGATCGCCGACCGCGTGATGCTGATCGACTTCGACCACGGCATGGTGGAGGTCGAGCGCCCGATCCGGCTCCAGGGCATCTACAAGCGCGACGTCCACGTGGGCAACAACGTCTGGATCGGCTACGGGGCCTGCATCCTGCGCGGCGTGATCGTCGGCGACAACGCCGTGATCGGCACCAACGCGGTGGTGACGAAGGACGTCCCCGCCAACGCGGTCGTCGGCGGCGTTCCGGCGCGGCTCATCCGGATGCGGAAGGCGCCGCGGCGGATGCGCTGGGAGTAGGCGCGGCGGACGCGTTCGGTTAGCCGCACTGCGCTTGGCCGGTAGGCCGCATTGGACCGGCCTCCGCGGAGGGTGATGCTCTTCGACATGGAATCCCCCCGCAACATCGCAGCGCGCGCCGGAAGGTGGAGCGCACGACATAGGAAGAAGGCAATCCTCGGCTGGCTCGCGTTCGTGATCGTCGCGGTCGTGATTGGCGGGTCGGTCGGGACGAAGACGCTGGATGACGACGACTACCAGATCGGCGAGTCGGGTCGCGCCGACGCGGCAGTCTCCGACCACTTCCCGGACAAGGAAGACGAGAGCGTCCTCGTCCAGAGTCAAACCGGGGTCAACAATCGCGATCCCGAATTTCGGCAGACCGTTCAGACGGTCGTAGCCCAGCTGAAGGACACGAAACACGTCCGCAATGTCGAGAGCCCTTACGCCGAAGGCAGCCAGGGTGCGCTCTCCGAGAACGGGAAGTCCGCGCTCGTGAAGTTCGAGCTCCGCGGCGACAACCCCGAGGACAAGGTCGATCCCGCGCTCGCAACGGTCTCCAAGCTCGACAAGCAGGAAGCCGGCTTCCGTATCGAGGAGTTCGGTGGAGCGAGCGCCGACAAGGCGCTCAGCGACGCGTTTGCGGAGGACTTCCAGAGGGCCGAGGTCACCTCGCTGCCGATCACGCTGATCATCCTGATCCTCGCTTTCGGCGCCCTTCTGGCCGCGTTCGTCCCGTTGGTCCTGGCCGTCACGGCGGTCGCCGCGGCGATCGGCCTGATCGGTCCTATCAGCCAGATCTTCCCGATGGAGGAGACGGTCAACTCAGTCGTTCTCTTGATCGGACTGGCGGTGGGCGTCGACTACTCGCTGTTCTATCTGCGCCGCGAGCGCGAGGAACGGGCTCGCGGGCGCTCCGAGGAGGCCGCGCTTGAAGCGGCGGCCGCAACGTCCGGGCGGGCGGTGCTCGTCTCGGGCTTCACGGTCATGGCGGCGATGGCCGGCATGTACCTCGGCGGCGCCGCCACCTTCGTCTCGTTCGCCACCGGGACGATCCTCGTGGTCGCGATCTCGGTGCTTGGCTCCTTGACCGTGCTGCCCGCGGTGCTGTCGAAACTGGGCGATCGCGTGAACAAGGGCCGCGTGCCCTTCCTGAGGCCCGAGAAGCGGACGGGCGAGCCGCGCGTATGGTCGTGGGTGCTCGATCGAGTGCTGAGGCGGCCGCTGGTCTCGATGCTGGCCGCCGGCGCCGTGCTCGTGGCGCTCGCGATCCCGGTGTTCCACATCCACACCGCGGATTCCGGCGTCGAGGGACTGCCGCGCTCGCTCGAGGTCATGCAGACCTACGATCGGATGCAGGCGGCCTTCCCGGGCGAGCAGTTCACTGCCGACATCGTGCTCGAGGGCAACAACCTCGACCAGGGCCAGATCCAGGCGGCCGCCGACGAGATGCGCGAGATCGCGCGCGAGTCTGACCAGTTCAACGAGCCGGTTACGATCGACACGAGCCCGGACGGCGAGGTCTCGGTGATCGAGGTCCCGCTCGCGGGCACCGGCACGGACGACGCGTCGCTCGCTGCCGTGGACACGCTCCGCCAGGACGTGGTCCCGCAGATCCTCCCGAGCGTCAGCGGCGGCGAGGTCGTCGGCGTGAGCGGCTTCACGGCCGGATCGGTCGACTTCAACGAGCTGATGTCGGAGCGCATCTGGTACGTGTTCGCGTTCGTCTTCGCGATGGCGTTCGCGCTGCTGCTGGTCACGTTCCGCTCGATCGTCATCCCGATCAAGGCGATCCTGCTGAACGTCCTGTCGGTGGCAGCGGCCATGGGCATCGTCACCTACGTGTTCCAGGACGGTCACTTCGAGGACCTCCTGAACTTCGACTCGACCGGTGCGATCACGGCCTGGTTCCCGCTGATGCTGTTCGTGATCCTGTTCGGCCTCTCGATGGACTACCACGTGTTCATCCTCAGCCGGATCAAGGAGGCGGTGGACCGCGGCGAGTCGACATCGGACGCCGTGAGCCACGGCATCAAGTCCACGGCCGGCGTGGTGAGCGCGGCGGCGATCGTGATGGTCGCGGTGTTCTCGATCTTCGCGACGCTCTCG
>Ga0081538_10005173_pt1 | contig 11810 bp, 7 predicted proteins | sample TabmetS5T2R1_FD_71022 | JGI IMG/M metagenome (GOLD analysis project Ga0081538, IMG submission 71022) | Tabebuia heterophylla rhizosphere microbial communities from the University of Puerto Rico - S5T2R1 | ecosystem: Host-associated > Plants > Roots > Rhizosphere ... | reverse complement strand
GACCACACCCAGGCCGATGACCAGCCCGGTCACTTGATGGGCCCGCATCGAGCGCCCACCCGCCTCGGTGACACCGGCAAGAACCGTCACCCAGCCCGGTGGGTGGTGGGCTGTCTCCGCGCCGACGTCGCCGAACGCTGACGTGTACCCGAGGCCGTCCGCGATCCGCAAGGCTTCGTAGTGGTAGCTGAACCCGTCCCCGAGCACGAACACTGGTGCGCCGTGGAACAGATAGAGGAGGCGGACGAAAGCACCGAGCGCGACGGCGGTCGCGATGGCGAACCAGAATCGGCAATCCGTGTCCGCCGGGCGCTTGGCCGCTGCTCGCGTTTGGCGGTCCTCGCTCGATTGCGACCCGAGATCCAGGGTCGCGGTCGTCTCCAACACCCGAACTACGACCCCAGGTCGACCTTTTCAACGGCAGTCTGGGCCGATGTCGTCGTCCACCGCGTTGAGCCGGGGCGTCGGACGAACCGGGCGATTATCCCGGACGACGCCACGGTGCCTCCCAGGACGAGCAGGATCTGGGCCAGGGAGGCGAAGCCAAATTGAACCCCGCTGGTCGGGGCCGAGCCGGTGCCGTTCCACCAGGCGATGAACAGACCGAGGTCGATCGCCAACCCGCCGACGATGGCGATCACCCCCGTGGCAAGGGCGCGGTTGGGCAGGCGGGGGTCATCGAGGAAGGAGAAGCGTCTCCGTGACGCCGGCGAGACGGGTGAGGTGTGGGCGAGCACCATGCCGGCGAGCAATGCTTGGACACCGAGGACAACAGCGATCCCGGCGAAGAACACAGGCTGCCAACGGGCCGAACCGATCTCCACGCCGCCGGGCTGCACGAAGGCAAGGCCGAGCGTGGCCAGTCCGGTGGCGGCGAGGATCAGGCCGGGGCCGATCAGCAGCAGGTCGGGAGCCAGCAGGAGGATCAGCATCAGGTGTCGCCAGCCGTCTGACCAGGTGTCCAGCTTGGATTCTCCGATCCGGGCAGCGTAGCCGCCCTGGATCTCCCGGATTCGCAGCTCGGCTCGTGCCGCTTTGATGAGCATCTCCGAGGCCATCTCCATGCCATCGCTCTGCAGGCCGACGCTCAGCATCCGATCACGGCGGAATGCCCGATACCCGGTTTGGCTGTCGCTGGTCAGCCTGCGCCCGCTTGCCCGGCTGGTGAGGAAGGTGATCACCGGCGTGCCCACGTAGCGGTGCAGCGCGGGCATAGATGCTCGGGTGGCGCCGTCGAGCCGAGTAGCGAGCACAAGATCGGCGTCGCCCTCGAGCACCGGGCTAGCGATCTGCGGGATCTTCGACAGGTCGTAGGAGCCGTCGGCGTCCGCCATCACGATCACGTCGGCACGGGCGTGGTCGAAGCCCGTGCGGAGCGCTCGCCCGTAGCCCCGCTGCGGTTCCGCGATGACCCGGGCGCCGGCGGCCGTTGCCACCTCCACGGAGTTGTCGGTCGAGCCGTTGTCGACGACGAGCACCTCGCCGTCGAGGCGACCGGCGCGCAGGGCAGCGCGTGCCTGCCGGACGCAGAGGCCCACGGCGTCCTGCTCGTTGAGACACGGCAGCACGACAGCGACCTTCTGCGACGTCCTGTCCACCAGCGACACGCGCTTGCCCCCTGCCTTGCCTCCCAGCCTGCTGACCAGGTACGCGACGCTAGCTCATCCCTGCGACGCGATCTTCGGCGAATCACTGAGAAGGTCGATGTACTAGGCAAATGATCCCAGCCGCCCCGACGGTCGGTGCATCCGCCGCAGGAAGCCCCCGGGGTTGAAGGAGAGGGCGTACTTCTCCATCTCCGGGTCGGCCACGAACTCCCCGTGGCGGTTGAGGATCTGCTTGACCCCCTCCGCGGGCCCGGGCCCGAACGACGGCCATACGGGGTGGCCGTTGACGATCGTGTCGGTGACGACCACATAGGAGCCGACGCCGACCAGGTCGGCATATGCCTCGAACTGCGCGATCGTCACGTCGCGATCGGCGCAGGCACCGAGCACCACGAGGGCGTTGCCTTCACCCGCGAGCGCGTGCACGTGGTCGCGGACCGCTGGATCGAGGGGCGCACCGGCGCACCGCCGCAGCCGCGGCTGCGACGGCGGCTCATCGCCGTCGGCGTCGCGGATCGAGAGCACATGGCCGTACCCGATGAGGTCGCAGATCGACGCCATGAACGTCGCCCGGCCATCGTCGCTGGAGCCGATGTCGATGACCCAATCGGGCTGCACCCGGCTGACGATCTCCTGGTAGGCGAGGAGATCAGTGGGTGCCGAGAGAACGGGCGACCCCAGCCACGTGGTGCGCCGCCAAGGCAAGTTGTGCCACACGGCATCGGTGAACGACCAACGCAGGTCGTCGGGCACCGGTGCCGGCTGGTCAGGCGGGCCGTCGACGGCCTTGGCAGCGTCGGCGAATACGGGGGCCGAGAGGCGGCGGGGTTTGCTGCGCCGGGCTGCACCGGTGGTGATGCGGCCCACAAAGTGGATCGGCTTGCCCGGGCCCCGGAATCCGCGACCCCGGACCTCGGCGTAGTGCTGCCCGTACCCGAAGACCCGTGACCGACGGTCGGCGGCGTCGGCCTGGTTGGTCGTGGTGCCGCCGTGAACCTGGTGGAACGATCCTTCGCCGAGGATCGTGCACACAGTGATGTCGGGCGACGACCCGAGCCGCTCGTACAGCTCGAGGTTCGCATACCCCCCGCCGGCCATCGAGAAGCGCTCGTCGAAGCCGCCCACCTGCTCCAGCTGCGCGCGGGTGACGAACATGCAATTGCTCTCCCAGACCCCGTCGAGCCAGTCGCGGTCGCCGACGAAGTGGCCGATCTCGAACAGGCGGTAGCCGTTGGCCGGCCACTGGATGCGCTCGAACAACCGGTCCTCGTACGGCCGATCGTATCCGTCGTCCATGGCATCACCCTGCTGGCCGGGCCCGACGTACCACTGCTGGGTGGCGACGATCGCCGGGGCGTAGGTGGCCAGGCCCTGGAGGCCGAAGCGCAGGACACCGGGCGTGAGCACGTGGGCGCCGTCGATCATGAGCGCGAACGACCGCCCACCGCTCATGGCGATGCCCCGGTTGAGGGCCGCGACCGGCGAGCGGGCGGCGTCGGCGCCGAGGTCGAGGTAGCGGAACTCGGGCCCGAAATCGCTCACGAATGCTGCGCCCAGCTTCTGGTCGTCGTCAGACCCGTTCTCGACGGCGATCACCTCGTAGCTGGTCCCGACGACGCCCTCCTGGTAGGCGCGGCTCAGCGAGTGGAGCGTGCGGCGGGCCTCGCGGCGCATGTTGTAGAAGACGACGACCACGGACAGGTCGATCGGATCCGCCGGCAGGGGCGGCGCAAGGGGTGGGTGGGAACCCCCAGGTATCGTGTCATGTGCCGTGTCCACTGTCGTCGCATCGGGCGCGGCCGTCGCCTCCCCTCGGGACTTGCGCCAGGTCACGGCCGAGGCGTCGATGGGCTGGAGCGGCGTCTCGATCTTTCGATCGGCACGGAACCGCTCCAGCTCGGCCCGGGCGGCCGGGCGGATCCCGCAGTCGACGATGATCGAGCCGCCGTCGACCACCCGGTCGTAGAGGTACTCCAGGATCGCTCGCGCCTCGCGGCCGGCGGGCCTGCCTATCCGCAGGAACGAGATCTGCTCGGGCTTGTCGGCCTCGAGGGCGCCCACGGGGCCCTGGACGAAGCGCACCCGCTCGTCGAGCACGTCGAAGCGGGCGAAACCCTCGCGCACGACGTTGAGATCGGCCTGGAAGCCCGCGACGCCTCGGTCGGAGAGCATGGGTGCCTTGTCAGGTTCGGGGCTGGCCCGGAAGCGGTCCACCACCCATACCCGAGTCCCGCCCACCTCGTGCGCCTCGAGATAGGCCCGCATGAAGATCGCTCCGCCGCCCCGGCCGGTGCCGCACTCGACGAGGTCGCCGGGAACGCCCTCGCGGCGCATCGTGTCGAGCGCCGCTTCGAGGTGATCGAGCTGGGCCCTCCCCATGGGGGCATAGGGGACGAACGAGCTTGCGGCGCCGTCGTCGGGCCCGGCGGGCGCGAACCTTTGGCGCTCGAGCCTGCGGTAGCGCTCCTGTGCATTGCGCACCGGGTCGCGTAGCTCAACCGGGCTGGGTCGCTGGCGCCCACCGTGGGCGGTGAGCTGCTCCAGGCGAACCTCGTTCTCGAGGTAGTGGCGATCGAGGAGCACATCCTTGACGACCGCCAGGTGTCGGGCGACCGCCCGGTCGGCCCGAGCATTGCGCCGGAAGTGGTCGGTGTGCTGGAAGATCATGGCCCGCAGGCGCGTGGCCTCGGCGACCTGGAGCAACTCGTAACGGCCCTGGCTGCTCTCCAGCCACCGGAGGGCCCTGTTGAGCTCTGGTTGGGCAACCAGCCGGTCTTCCTCCGCGACGATGGCCAAGCCGAAGTAGATAGGGAGCACGAGCTTGCGGACGGCGTTGGGGTGCTCGGCGAGGAAGTCGTCGAGCGCGGTCATCACCCCGTTGCGGGGGCCACCCTCCTCCTTGGCGTTCCACATGGTCGGGTTGAGGCCCTTGCCGGGGTGCAGGCCCTTCATTCCGGGGTTCATTCCCGCCCGGGCATAGGGGTGGCGAAACTCGACGGGGATCCGCTCCGGCGCGTAGTAGAGGTCGCGCCGACCGTACGGCCAGAGCACATCGTGGAGGATGAGCACCGGCAGTGGGGTGCCGTGGCGCCGAGCACCTTCGGCGAAAAGGCGGAGCTCGCTGTTGACGGTGTACCAGTTGTGGTCGCCGTCGATCAGGGCGGCGTCGACGGGCCCCAGCGTGGGAAGCACATCGATGCTCAGACCCTGATGGAACCGGTAGCGCCCCGCGAACCGGCGCTCGTGGTCGGCCGGATCGAACGCCGGCTCGGGATCGATGACGTGCAGCTCAGCGTCGGGACCGAGGTCGTCGAGCATCCGCTCGGTGGTCTCCCCGCGCAGCGCGCCGATCTCCACCACGCGCCGGGCGTGCGCTGCGTGGAGCACTGGTGCGATGGCGACATCCCATAGCGGGAACATGGTGAGCTGCGCTTCCCCGAGCTGGTGAGGAACGCGCAGGGTAGCAGCGGCCGGCGGCCGTCGGCCGGTTGGGCACCGGGCGCCTGATGCATACTCGGTCAATGCCACCCGATCCGCGCTCAGGCGGCCCGGACCTGCGTGAGCAACAGATCCAGCTGGAGGTGGAACGAGCGGCCCTCGAGCATTGGCGACGGGTCGCGCAGCAGCGATCGGAGGAATACAGCGCGCTCCGCGGCCGACCGTCCGTGCGCGCCCTACTGGCGCTGGAGCGGCGTGCTGCTCCGGTCGTGGCGCACGTGGGGTCGGCTCGCCGACGCCTGCAATCCGCTGCCGAGCGGCTGGCGTTGAGCGCCGGTGCGCTGCGCCGCTTCGGGCACCAACGTTCACCGCAGGGCCTGGAGATATCTGCGCCGGCGGCGCTATCGTTGGCGCGCCGCGTAGCCGTCGTGATGGTGGAACCGGCCGACCACGACTGGGTCGGTGCGTTCTCTGCCGGTGTCTCGACCACGCGAGTGGGCAAGCCCAGTGCCGTCCGCCAAGCGCTCGCCCGAGCCATCGAGGCCTCCGGTCCCGACCTGGTGGGCGTGGTAGCCCGCACCAGCGAACCCGTGGATCCCGGGTGGCTGGCCCAGCTCGCGGCGGCGATCGATGGCCCCACGGTCGCGGCCGTGCCTCTGCTCGTCCACCCGCATCGTCCTCTGCACCGGGCCACCGCGCACGACGGGCTGGTGCGGTGTGAGGGTGTGGCGTTGCGGCTGGACGCGGACGGAACGCCATTTGCCGAGGCACTGGGGGCTGGGACAATGCCCCGGCCCGACGATCCAGTCGCAGACATCGAAGCCGGCTCCGGGGGTGCGCTGCTCGTCGACCGGACGGCGTACGAAGCCGCCGGCGGGTTGGCGCCAGCCGACGACCTCGACGCTGCCGCCGTGGAGCTCTGTGCACGCTTGCGAGCCCAGGGCGGGCGGGTGGCGTTGGTGCCCGGTGCCGTGGTGATCGACCATCGCCCGGTCCAGACGCGGCGAGAGCTGCGGATGGCTGTTGACCCGACCGGACCAGGGTGGGCCGACGCCATCACTCGGTCGGGTGCGCTGCTGCGCCGGGCGGCGGATCCCCGGCCCGAGCCGCCGCTGCGCCTGGCCATCACGGTGGCCGCCCCGTCCGCGAAGGTGGCGCCCCGGTGGGGCGACTGGCACCTGGCGCAGGCACTCTCAGCGAGCCTCCGACGCCTCGGCCAAGAGGTACGGGTTCAGACCGCCGACCTCGCCGACGACCTGGCCGGCCGGTCGTCCGACGTCCATCTGGTGCTGCGCGGCCTGCACCCGGTCCCGCGTACCGCCGGTCAGCGCCACGTGCTGTGGATCGTCAGCCATCCCGAGACGATCGAGGACAGTGAGCTCGACGCTGCCGACCTGGTGCTGGTGGCGTCCCGCCGGTTCGCCGATCACCTGCGCGACCGGACGGACACCCCGATTGACGTGCTGTTGCAGGCCACGGACCATCGCCGCTTCTACCGACGCCCGGTAGACCCGGCCCACCGCCACGACGTGACGATCGTGGCGAAGACTCGCGACGTGCCGCGGCCGATCGTGGCCGACGCCCTTGCTGCCGGGCTCCGCCCCCGAATCTACGGCGGCGGGTGGCGGCAGCTCGTCGATCCGGGGCTGGTCGTGACGGATCATGTCGACAATGAAGTGCTGCCGGTCGTGTACTCGTCGGCCGGCGTCGTACTCAACGACCACTGGCGCACCATGCAGGCGTGGGGGTTCGCGTCCAACCGCCTGTTCGACGTGCTCGCCTGCGGCACACCCGTGATCTCCGATCCCGTGGACGGCGTGGACGAGCTGTTCGACGGCGCGGTCCTCGAGTACCGCACGTCCGCCGAGCTACAGGCGCTGGTAGACGAGGTGCTGAGAGACCGACGACATGCCCTGGAGCGGGCGGAGCGTGGCCGGATGACTGTTCTTGGGAAGCACACCTTCGACCACCGGGCGCGGCAGCTTCTGAGCCAGCTCGGGCCTACTGCGGGTGCTTGATGACCAGACCCACATGGCAGACCTTTCGTTCTCGAGCGGAGTTCCGCTGGCGCATCCGCCCGTCGCCACTGGTTGACACCTCAAGTAGGACACATGCTCACCATGGAAAGCGGCAGATGTTGGCCTGCTGGTACGCTCGCCGTCATGGAGCGTGCCATAGTGGTCGTGAGCCGGGTCTTCGGCATCTATCCGTGGCAGCACCGACATGCTGAGGACACCCGCTGGTTCGAGCATCGGATGCATCTGTTGCAGCGGATTACGCTGCCGGCTCTCGCAAAGGTGTCGGTGCCGTTCGTCTGGGTGTGGCAGGCACACCCAACGAAGATGGATCTCGTTGCTGACGACCTGCAACGGCTGGACCTGTACGGGATGGACGTAAGGCTTGTCAACCAGAATGAGACAACCCGTTCCGACATCTGGCCGGGTATGGACAAGTTCATAACGTTAAGAATCGACACCGACGATGCGTGGCTGCCGTCGGCTATCGAGAGCCTCGCAGGCAGGACGCTCGCCGATCGGACCCTCGTGGATTTTCAACGCGGGGTCGTGCTCGATTGGAGTTCGGGCGAGATGCGACATCTGTGCTTCTCTTACCAAGGCCCCTTCCTTGCACTCACACAAGACCGGAAGCTCATGCTAGATACTGGTGGCCCGCACCGAGAAGCACAGCAGGGCCACACAGTCGAGCATGTTGACACCATCTCCTGGGTTCAAGTGGTTCACGGTGGCAATGCTCGAAACCGCGTACCGCGCAAACCGACTAAAGACATCTACGAGCGCGAGGGACCGAACGCCAGCGGGGCACCGGTTCATGAAGATTTGCGCCAAGAGATACTGGCCGCGACAGGCATCCGGCTCGACGCAAATTCGTCGAACACCCCCCAGGGCAGCACCGAGGAAGAGGCCCGCCGTCCATTTCTACGGCGGCTGGGTCAACTGCTGGGTGCCGGCGGGCCTAGGTTCCGATCGTGAGCCCTCAGCATCTCGAGTCAGTCGACGGTCATCCCGGGCTCATCGGACTTCAGCGGCTGTACGCGTCCACGCGTGGTTGGCGGTTCTGATACGTGCGACGGGTCGAGTGTGCCAGCCATTCGACGCCGCAGTGGAGCAGCAACTGACGGCGATAGTTCTCGAAGTTGGGAAAGCCGTGGCCGACCCGCTTGATGTTCTTGATCAGCAGGTTCATCGCTTCGGTTAGTCCGTTGGACAGCCCCGTGGGACGCCAGCCGAGGATCTCTTACTCCCAGCGTCGCACCATGGCGGCGAGTCCGCGGAGCTCGACGATGTCGGCGTTGCGACAGCGCGCGTAGATGTGCTCGAGCCTCCGGCGAGCCTGCTGCTCGGAGTGGCGGCGTACAACTCGCGGAGGAGTTCTTTGGCGAGGTAGGCGGCACCGACCTCGCCGGCGGATCTCACCGCGAGCCCGGCCTGGATGCGGGCCCACTCGCCCTGGGGCAAGCGTTCCTGGGCCACCAGCGGCTGGCGGTGGATCCGGTACACCGACCAGATCGGCATGCGGGAGCCCTTCGGCCAACCCGCGGGCATAGGCGGCGTAGGGATCCAACGTGACGGTGCCGATGGCGGCAGCCACGGCGCCGGTTGCGCTGCGTGCCAGTTGAAACCCCTTGCGCGGTGCGGCCTTCGACCACATCCAGGAGCCGGTGGCGGTCCAGGTCAACGAACCCGGTCGCCTGCAGCGTCGGGTGCTCGACAGTGCCCGATAGGAATGAGTGGTCATCCAGCCCTGGGGCGCCAGGAGCCCCGAGGCGGGACAGGGATCGACCCGGGGGTGGCCGTGATCGCGCACCGCCGCCATGGTGGTGTGCCAGCCGACCCCGAAATCGCGGGCAACCTCGGCGACCGACTGGCCGGCCTCGGCGACCCGGCGACAGATCTCGGCTCGGGCCCGCTCGGTCAGCGCCGCCCGAGGAGCGATCTCATCCATCTCCTCGGACCACGTCGCCACCGGACAGTCCGGATTCGGACAACGCCACAGACGCTTGGCCCCAAAGCAGCGCCACCGGCCGGTCCGCCATCGGCAAATCCCGCACCCTCACCGGCCGCCGGTCGTGCCCGATCGACCGAGTGCCACACGCTCGCATCCGACCGCCGCCACTGTCGTTTCCACCGCCAACCACCACTCACCGCCGACCTCGATCTGGGCGCCGACCGCGAACTCGGGCATCCCGAGGAGTGCGGTCGCGCCCTCGCTACGGTGCATCACCGTCAAGTGCTCATGTTCTGCAACTGCTGACAAGTCGCAGACCCGCGAGGCCCTTGGCGGCCCTCGTCGACCCCTATCGAGCGGCCGGCCTCAAGACACACAGCCCGACGCTTCATCGCGCGGAGCCACTTCGGCGGATAGAGCCGATGACGCAAGCGCATATCGTCTTAGGTGAGGAGGGCCGTTGGCTGGCACGTGACAGTCTCACCACCGTGGCTGCGTACCGTGGTCGAGGTGGAGGGGCGTCAAGCGATGCCGACGAGCTTGCCTTCCAGCGCGAAAGCACCTACGAGGGCCAGAACAGCACGGCGAGTCGGCCGTCGCTGAGCGCCGCTAGCTGTGGGAAGCACCGGGGTCGATGGAGAAGTGCGGCGGTCGAGCGCATGCGGGTGCCACGCCTAGGGCCTACAATTGCCATCGCTGGAGATCAACCTCTCCACGACTCCGCGGGGCGTGATCTCGTATGCACCCCGACGAGTTCGGGGGTGCGTGATGGAAGGAATCATCACTCCTCTGCAAGCGCTGCCTCGCTTCATTCGGGCGTTCATTACGGCAGTGCTCGCGATGCTGGTGTCGGCTGTGTCGCCTATTTCGTTGCCGCGGGTCGCGGCACAACCTGCCCGCGAGCTTCACGAGATCGATAGTTCCGTTGTAGCGCCAGGCCCGCAGTCGCTCACATCGGGCGATGCCTACACATGCGCACTAACCTCTGCTGGTGGAGCCAGGTGTTGGGGCGTCAACTTCAACGGTCAATTGGGTGATGGCACGGCAGAAGACCGGTTGACACCAGTGGACGTCTCTGGCCTGTCGTCGGGTGTCTCCGCGATCTCCGCCGACAACTTCCACACGTGCGTGGTGACGGCGTCTGGCGGTGCGAAGTGTTGGGGTGACAACAGCAACGGCGAGCTGGGTGACGGCACCACCTCTCCACGGTTGGCGCCGACGAATGTGTCGGGCCTCACGTCGGGTGTTCGAGCGATCTCGGGCGGACTTACTCATACCTGCGCCCTGACGACCGCGGGTGGCGTCAAGTGCTGGGGCGCGAACGACGGCGGCCAGTTGGGTGACGGAACGACGACGCAGCGGTTGACACCAGTGGACGTTTCTGGATTGACGGCAGGAGTCGCCGCGATCGCGACCGGCAACAACATGAGCTGCGCGCTGACATCCGCGGGCGGTGTGAAGTGCTGGGGCACGAACGATTTCGGCCAGCTCGGCGACGGGACAACGGCCAGGCGGCTAACGCCGGTCGATGTCTCGGGCCTCACATCCGGTGCTGCCGCGATCGCCAATGTGAATCAGACCGCTTGTGCGTTGACGACCGCGGGAGGGATGAAGTGTTGGGGCTTCAACTTCAACGGCGAGGTAGGTGACGGGACAACGATCGCCCGGTCGACACCGGTGGACGTGTCCGGTCTCACGTCAGGTGTTGCTGCCATCGCCGCCGGCTTTCAACACACGTGCGCGCTGACGACCGCCGGCGGGATGAAGTGCTGGGGACTCAACATTGATGGCCAGTTGGGAGATGGAACGAGGATCGCGCGGCCGACGCCCGTCGACGTGCTCGGCCTTTCGGCCGGAGTCGCGGCTATCGCACCCGGCTACGACCACAGCTGCGCCCTGACCTCCGCAGGCGGCGTTAAGTGCTGGGGGCTCAACGAGCACGGCCAAGTGGGGGACGGAACCACCACCGGACGGCTGACGCCGGTCGACGTGTCGGGCTCCTTCTACCGGCCCGAGTGCCCGACGCTGATCGCCGCACCACACACGAGCTTCACGCTTGCCGACGGCTACGCGATCGGGTCGACCGCATCCTTCTTTGCGGATCCCGGGTTCATGTTGGACGGCTCTGCGACGCTCACGTGCCTCACGGATAGCACGTGGAGCGGCTCGGTACCGACGGCGAGGCCGGAGAAGCCGACGATGGTCCCTGGACAGGGAAGGGTCGTCGAGGGCGACTCCGGTTCGCAGGTTCTGCAGATACCGGTCATGTTGACTGAGCCGTCCAGCGTAACGGTGACGGCCGCGTGGACCACGATTTTCGGGCCTGGCGTTGAGCCACCGGCTCCTGCCGAACCGGGGAGTGACTTCGAGGCGGCAAGCGGGACGGTGACATTTGAGCCGGGTGCTACCGAGACGAGAGTCTCGATAACCGTGCTTGGTGACGCGCTGGAGGAGCCCGACGAATGGATCGTCGTGGCATTTGGCAATTCAACCAATGCGGTAATGGGTGGCTATTGGGGGCTCGGCTTCGGCGTGATCGAAGACGACGATGCCCCTCCACGTATAGTTCCGGGTGCGGCAAGCGTCGTCGAGGGCGACTCCGGTTGGCAGGTTCTGCAGATACCGGTCACGTTGACTGAGCCGTCCAGCGTGACGGTGACGGCCGAGTGGACCACGATTTTCGGGCCTGGCGTTGAGCCACCGGCTCCTGCCGAACCGGGTACCGACTTCGAGGCGGCAAGCGGGACCGTGACGTTCGAGCCGGGCGCTACGGCGACGACAATCGCGATTACCGTACTT
>Ga0081538_10005172_pt1 | contig 11814 bp, 14 predicted proteins | sample TabmetS5T2R1_FD_71022 | JGI IMG/M metagenome (GOLD analysis project Ga0081538, IMG submission 71022) | Tabebuia heterophylla rhizosphere microbial communities from the University of Puerto Rico - S5T2R1 | ecosystem: Host-associated > Plants > Roots > Rhizosphere ... | reverse complement strand
GCGAGTCGTTCGGGATCGTCCTGGCCGAGGCGATGGCGGTCGGGCTGCCGGTGGTCTGCTCCGACATCGGCGGCTACCGCGACGTGGTCCGCGACGGCAGCGAGGGGCTGCTGGTCCCCCCGCGCGACCCGGAGGCGCTCGCCACCGCCCTGGCCGGCCTGCTCGACAACCCGGCCCGCCGCGCGGCCATGGGGGAGGCCGCCCGCGCCGCCGCCCGGCGCTACGCCTGGCCGGTGGTCGCCGCCGAGGTCGCCGACGTCTACCAGGCCGCGCTCTAGCGGCCGGGTTCCCGGCAGCGGTCCGGTACACTGCCAGCCGGCAGCGGGTGCAGGCAGAGGAGGCGCGGTGGACGTGGCGGCGGCCCTGTGGGGCGGGATCATCGGGGCGATCGTGGCGGCGACCGTGTACGTCGGCTTCCTCGGGCTGCGCCTGACCCGCTTCGACCTGCTGCGGTTCGAGGGCGGCCTGCTGATCCGCGAGCGCACCAACATGGTCTACATCTACGGCGCCGTGGTCCAGGTGGTCGCCGGCGCCCTGCTCGCCCTCGGCTACCGGCTGGTGTTCCAGCAGCTCGACTCCGCCACCATGGTCGGCTGGGGCGCGCTGCTCGGGCTCGCCCAGGGGCTCCTGGCGCTGGTGCTGCTGCCGCTGCTCGGCGCCGTCAACCGCAACGTGCGCGCCGGCGACGAGCCCCCGCCCGGCCTGGCCGGGCGCGCCCACGGCGGCCTCACCCCCATCGCCCTGCTGGTCGCCTCCGTGGTGTTCGGCACCTGGGTCGGCATCGTCCTGCTTCCTTGAGCGCCGTCGTCCTCCTCCGCGAGCAGATCGCCGCCAACCGGCGCGCCTACCAGCGTTGCGTCGCCCTGCTGGTTGGCGGGCTGGCCGTGCTCGGGCTGGTGGTGACGCTGGCGCTGGGGCTGGGCGTCGGCGGGCTGGGCGCCGGGCTCGGGCTGGCCGTGCTGGTGGTCGGCTTCGCCCCCGGGGTGGGGGAGCGGGCCGCCCTGCGCGACGCCGGCGCCGAGCCCGCCGACCCCCAGCGCCTGCCCCGCTACCACAACCTGGTGGAGGGCCTGTCCCACTCGGCCGGCCTGCCGATGCCGCGCCTGTACGTGGTCGACAGCGACGCCGCCAACGCCTTCTCCGTCGGCCGCGACCCCGAGCGGAGCGCCCTGGTCGTCACCAGGGGGCTGCTCGCCGGCCTGAACCGCGTCGAGCTGGAGGGCGTCCTCGCCCACGAGCTGAACCACATCTGGAGCTGGGGCGCCCGCCTGGCCACCCTCGGCGTCGCCCTCGGCCGCGTGCCGGGGCTGCTGCGGCTGGTCGCCCCGCCGCGCCGCGAGTTCGACGCCGACGAGGCCGGCGCCCGCCTGACCCGCTACCCGCCCGGCCTGGTCAGCGCCCTGCGGAAGCTGTCCGCCGGGGACCCGCCGCCGGAGCGGCCGCGCCTCGGGCACCTGTGGATCGTGGCGCCGGACCCCACCCACCCCCCGGTCGCCGCGCGCATCGCCGCGCTCCAGGAGCTGTAGCCGTGCATTCCAGTAGGACCCGCTCCGCGCTGCGCGCGATCGCCGCCGTGGCGCTGGCCGCGGCCGCCGCCGGCTGCTCCGGCGGCAACGACCAGCCGGCCCCGCCCACCGCCGCCCCCACCACCAGCGCCCCACCGGCCGCGTTCCCCCTCACCGGCCTGCCCACCGGCAGCGCCGCCACCGCCGCCCGGCCCGCCCTGTCGGTCAAGGTCGACAACACCCAGCGGGCCCGACCCCAGGCCGGCCTGAACGACGCCGACCTGGTCCACGAGGAGCTGGTCGAGGGCGGCCTCACCCGCCTGCTAGTCACCTTCCAGTCCAGGGACGCCGGCGAGGTCGCCCCGGTGCGCTCGGCGCGGCCGGTCGACGGGCCGCTGCTGCGCCAGTTCGGCGGCGGCCTGTTCGCCTTCTCCGGCGGCGCCGCCGGCGTGGTGGCCCGCGTCCAGCCCGCCTCCGGCGCCACCTTCGTCGGTCCCGGCCAGGCCCCGGAGGCCTACCGGCGCGCCGGCGACCGGCCCGCCCCCTACAACCTGGTGACCGCCACCCCCGCCCTCTACGAGGCGGGGCGCCGCCTGAACCCCGGGCTGCGGCCGCCGCCGCCGTTCCTGACCTTCGCCGAGGAGCCGCCCGCCGGGGGCCGCGCAGTCCGCCGGGCGGCGCTGCGCTTCTCGCCGTCCAGCCGGGCCGCGTGGCGCTGGGACCAGGCCGGCGGCCGCTTCGTCCGCGACCAGGACGGCACCCCCGACCGCCTGGCCGACGGCGAGCCGGTCACCACCGACAACGTGCTGGTGCTGGGGGTCGCGATCCGGCTGGACGAGAACCGCGACGTGCTCGGCAACCGCACCCCCGACCCGGTGGTCGTCGGCACGGGCCGCGCCTTCCTGCTCCGCGACGGGCAGGTGGTCACCGGCACCTGGCGCCGCGCGTCCGCGGCGCAGCCGCTGCGGGTGCTCGGCCAGGACGGCCAGCCGCTGCCGCTGCGCCCCGGCCGCACCTGGGTCGAGCTGCTCCCCGCCAGCCAGCCGCCCGCCTTCGACTGACGCCGCCGCCTTCGGCCGCGGCGTTGAAGGGCCCGTTCGGCCTGGTGTAGCCTTGAACCCAGAAATGACCCTCTGAGCAGGGAAAACGCATCTCATGGAGCCCACCGACCACGTCACCGGCAGCGCCCGCGTCAAGCGCGGCCTGGCCGAGATGCTCAAGGGCGGCGTCATCATGGACGTCGTCACCGCCGACCACGCCAAGATCGCCGAGGACGCCGGCGCGGTCGCCGTGATGGCGCTGGAGCGCGTGCCCGCCGACATCCGCGCCCAGGGTGGCGTCGCCCGCATGAGCGACCCCGAGCTGATCCACCAGATCATGGACGCCGTCACCATCCCGGTGATGGCCAAGGCCCGCATCGGCCACTTCGTGGAGGCCCAGGTCCTGCAGGCCATCGGCGTCGACTACGTCGACGAGTCCGAGGTCCTCAGCCCCGCCGACGAGGCGCACCACATCGACAAGTGGCAGTTCACGGTCCCGTTCGTGTGCGGCGCCACCAACCTCGGCGAGGCGCTGCGCCGCATCGCCGAGGGCGCCGCCATGATCCGCTCCAAGGGCGAGGCCGGCACCGGCAACGTCATCGAGGCGGTCCGCCACATGCGCGCGATCGCCGGGGACATCCGGCGGCTCGCCGGCCTGCGCCCCGACGAGCTGTTCACCGCCGCCAAGGCGCTCGGCGCCCCCTACGAGCTGGTCGCCGAGGTCGCCGCCGAAGGCCGCCTGCCGGTGGTGCTGTTCACCGCGGGCGGCATCGCCACCCCCGCCGACGCCGCCATGATGATGCAGCTCGGCGCCGACGGCGTGTTCGTCGGCTCCGGCATCTTCAAGTCCGGCGACCCCGCCCGGCGGGCCAAGGCGATCGTCGAGGCGACCACCTTCTTCCAGGACCCGGAGATCGTCGCCAAGGTGTCGCGCGGCCTCGGCGAGCCGATGGTCGGCATCGCCGCCGTCCCCGAGGGCGAGCGCCTGGCCGACCGCGGCTGGTAGGCCAGGTGACCGTCGCCCCGGTCATCGGCGTCCTGGCCTACCAGGGCGACGTCCGCGAGCACCTGCGGGCGCTGGCCGCCGCCGGCGCCGACGCCGTCGAGGTCCGCACCCTGGACGACCTGGACCGGGTCGACGGGCTGGTGGTCCCAGGCGGCGAGTCCACCGTGATCGGCAAGCTCGCCGCCCGCTACGGGCTGCTGGAGCCGCTCCGCGAGCGCGCCAGGGCCGGCCTGCCCGTCCTCGGCACCTGCGCCGGCATGATCCTGCTCGCCCGCGAGGTCGAGGGGCCGCCCCAGCACCTGCTCGGCGTGCTCGACGTGCGGGTGCGCCGCAACGCCTTCGGCCGCCAGGTCGCCTCCTTCGAGGCGGAGGTCGACGTCAAGGGCCTGGACGGCGGCCCCGTGCCCGGCGCGTTCATCCGCGCCCCCTGGGTCGCCGAGTCCGGCCCCGACGTCGAGGTCCTCGCCGAGCTGGACGGCAGGGTCGTCGCCGTCCGCCAGGGCAACCTGCTCGCCACCGCGTTCCACCCCGAGCTGTGCGGCGACACCCGCCTGCACCGCTGGCTCGTCGACCTGGCCAGGGCCGCCAGGGCGCGCGGCGTCCATGGCCAGCCTCCCGATCCCGCCGGCTGACAGCCAGGCCGGCGACCAGCGAAGGGAGCGAGCGCCATGAGCGGGCACTCGAAGTGGTCCACCATCAAGCACCAGAAGGGCGCCAAGGACGCCAAGCGCGGCAAGCTGTTCGCCAAGCTGATCCGCGCCATCGAGATCGCCGCCCGCACCGGCGGCGCCAACCCCGACGGCAACGCGGCCCTGGCCGACGCCATCCAGAAGGCCAGGGACAACTCCGTGCCCAACGACACCATCGAGCGGGCCGTCAAGCGCGGCGCCGGCGAGGTCGCCGGCCAGCAGCTCGCCCTGGTCACCTACGAGGGCTACGCGCCCGGCGGGGTCGCCGTGCTGGTCGAGGCGCTCACCGACAACCGCAACCGCACCGCCGCCGACATCCGCCACGTGTTCACCCGGGGCGGCGGCAGCACCGCCGACGCCGGCAGCGTCGCCTACCTGTTCAGCCGGCGCGGGCAGCTGGTGGTGCCCGGCGACGGCGTCGACGAGGACCGGATCATGGAGGTCGCCCTGGAGGCCGGCGCCGAGGACGTCGAGGCCGGCGAGGACGGCTTCACCGTCACCACCGCCCCCGGCGACCTGCGCGCGGTCCGGGCCGCGTTCGACCAGGCCGGCATCGCCTACGACGCCGCCGAGGTCACCATGGTGCCGAGCATGTCGGTGCCGCTGGAGCGCGACGCCGCCGTCCGCGTGCTGCGGCTGGTGGACGCCCTCGAGGACCTCGACGACGTCCAGGACGTCTATGCCAACTTCGACATCCCCGACGACGTCATGGCCGAGGTGAGCTGAGAAACTCGACGTTCGCAATTCCGGCCCCAGCTCCTGGCCGGGGCTGGCGAGGTCGCGGCGAGCCGGCGGGCGCAGCGCCTGGCGGGTTGCGCTAGGCGCCGCGCTCCAGCCGTTGCTTCAGGTTCCGGTAGCTTCTGGGCGCACCCTTGGCCGCCATGCGGCGGATGACATCCAGCGGGAGCAGCTTGCCGATCCCGTGCCCCTGGAAGTCCAGCGCGATCGTGACCCGCGACCGTGCGCCGTCGCCGAGCGGCTCGACGGTGATGACCGCGCTCGGCCGGAACGGTCCGTCCACGCCGCGAGCGGCCCAGCTGCTTGGGGGACGGATCTGCGTGATCTCCTGGGTCGTCGTCTGCTCGACACGACCGATCCGGCGGATGGTGGTGAACCTCGTACCCACGCCGGGCGGGCGAGCGCCCTGGATGCGCACGCGCACGACGTCGTGCTGCCACTCGGGGAAGCGTGACGGGTCGGTGACGTACGAGTAGACCTCGTCGGGCGGGCGGGCGATCTCGAAGCTGGACACGATCGGTGGCATCGTTCTCCTCCTGGTTGGCACGTCGGCTCGGGTTGCACCGTCACTGCTCTGACGGATCGCGACCGATCGATGTGACCGACCAGAGGTCGCCACCACCGCAAGCCGACGGCGATGACGGCGACGGCGGGCCAGGCGACCGGCGTCGGCGCCGCGCCGTGCCGTGTGAGGATCAGCCAGGCAAGGTAGATGCCGCCCGGGTTGGACGCCTACCTCGCTCGGGGTGTGCTCGCTGCTTCGCGCGGCTTGAGCGCGGCCGGCTTGGTCGGGGGTAACGGCGCAGCACGCGCGTGTCATGGGTGGCTCCCCCGGTTGCAGCGCAGCGACATGGGGCGCTGCGTGGCAGCCGTGAAGGCGGCAACGCCACGTTGACGGCCGTGCTGTCCGGCAGGAGCATGCAGGTCGCCACCACGACCGCGCTCAGCGCCCACCAGGTGCGTTCCACCGAAGGTCGATCTGCCGGTCACATCGACTGGATTTCGTTCGTCAATGCTCCGACAGAGCGCGACCAGGGGATGTGACCGATGGCCGAGCGCGACTGGCTAGCGGATCGCTTCGAGGAGCACCGGACCAATCTGCGAGCAGTGGCCTACCGTATGCTCGGTTCGCTCGCCGAGGCCGACGACGCCGTCCAGGAAGCCTGGCTACGGCTCAGCCGCTCCGACACGAGTGGCGTCGAGAACCTCGGGGGATGGCTGACCACGGTCGTTGGGCGGGTGTGCCTGGACATGCTGCGGGCGCGCAGATCACGGCGCGAGGAATCCCTGGGCGCGCACGTGCCCGACCCCATCGTGAGCCCCGAGGACGGAATCCACCCGGAGCACGAGGCACTCCTGGCCGACTCGGTCGGTCTTGGGCTGCTCGTGGTCCTCGAAACGCTCTCTCCCGCCGAGCGGCTCGCGTTCGTGCTCCACGACATGTTCGACGTGCCCTTCGACGAGATCGGTGCCATCGTGGGGCGCTCCCCGGCCGCGGCCAGGCAGCTCGCGAGCCGGGCCCGCCGTCGGGTCAAGGGGGCCGCCCCGATTCCCGACGCCGATCTCGGCCGCCAGCGGGAGGTGGTCGGCGCCTTCCTCGCTGCCGCTCGCGGCGGTGACTTCGACGCGCTGCTCTCGGTGCTCGACCCGGACGTCGTGCTCCGAGCCGATGCCGGTGCCGTGCCTGCGGGCGCATCGAGGGTGATCCGCGGTGCGCCGGCCGTGGCCGAGCAGGCCTTCGCCTTCGCCCAACGGCTTGGCCCGTTCGCCCGGCCGGCGCTGGTGAACGGCGCAGCGGGGATCGTTGCCGCTCCGGGTGGGCGGCCGGTCTCGGTGCTCGGGTTCACGGTCAGGGGCGAGAAGATCGTCGAGATCGACATCCTCGCCGACCCCGGGCGCCTGCGCCAGCTTGACCTGGCGGTCCTGGACGACTGACGCGCAGCGCCCCACCCGCATCGCCGGGATCCGACAAGCAGGCGGACAGGATTGGACGCACCGACATCGCCTGCTCGTCGACCCCAACAGGGGAAGGCGGTCCGGGCCGGCGGCGCTGCGCCGGGTCATCCTCGCCGCCCGGCGATCACCCTCACCCCACGACTGCGGCGGGCTCCGGGAGGCGCCGAGTAAGCACCACAGGGCCGTCGTCGGTGATCGCGACCGTGTGCTCGGAGTGGGCGGTGCGCGAACCGTCGGCTGCACGGATGGTCCAGCCGTCCGGGTCGAAGGCGATCTGATCGGTCGTCCGGGCGAACCAGGGCTCCAGGGCGATGGTCAGGCCCGGCAGGAGCCTGAGGCCACGGCCCGTGCGGCCGTTGTTGGGGACATGGGGGTCTTCGTGCATGGTCCGTCCGACCCCGTGGCCGCCGAACTGTGTGTTGACCGGGTAGCCGTAGTCGTGGGCAACGGCCCCGATCGCCGCGGAGATGTCGCCCAGGCGGTTGCCTGGTTGCGCCGCGGTGATCCCGGCCTCCAGAGCGGCTTCGGTGGCGCGGACCAGGCGCAGGTCCTCGTCTGCTGGTGTGCCCACGATCACGCTGCGGGCTGCGTCCGCGACCCAACCGTCGATGCCGACCGCAAGGTCCATGCTCAGCAGGTCGCCGTCGCGCAGTGCGTAGTCACGGGGGAGCCCGTGGAGCACCGCATCGTTGACCGACAGGCAGATGACGTTGCGGAACGGGCCGTTGCCAAAGGACGGGGCGTAATCCCAGTAGCAGGACTGTGCGCCACGTTGGTGGATCCTGCTGCGGGCATGGTGCTCCAGTTCGAGCAGGTTGACGCCGACGTCAGCGAGCTCGCTGAGCTCGGTGAGGACGTGGGCGACGAACTGTCCGGTGACCTGCATCCGTTGGATCTGGGTGGGCGACTTCAGCTCGATCATGACGGCGCTCGCATCGACGTTACGGTATAATAATACCAATTCTACCCTTGCCGGTATTGAAATACCAGCCGTACCATCGCGGCATGGTTCGCCATCCCCTCACGCCCGAGCAGCTCCAGGCTGGCAAGCGACTGGGGGCGCTCCTGCGCCATGCCAGAGCAGATCGTGACCTCGGCGACGTGGCACAGGCGGCCGGCATCTCGCCGGAGACGTTGCGCAAGATCGAGACCGGTCGACTGCCGACCCCCTCGTTCGGCACGATTGTCTGCCTCAGCGACGCGCTCGGCGTGCCGCTGCACGACTTGGCCGCTGCGTGGCGCAACGACCTGTCCGTCCAGGCGGTCGTGTAGCGGCCACGTCGTGCGGTCGTCGGCTACCGCCCGGTCGGATGTGACCTTCGCCGAGGACGCTGCCCCGATCCGCATCGGCAGCGGCCCACATCATGGCCTGCCTGCGCAACCTCGCCATCGGCCTGCTCAGCCGCGCTGGCCGGTCAACCTCGCCGCCACGCTACGCCACCACCGCCGCGACCACACCGACCGCTCGCCACCCTCGGCATCAGGCCCGGATGAACCCGACAACACCCAAGAACGACGGAGCCCTGCAGGTCACCGGCGGAAAGGCTCGGCAATACGCAGCCTGGTCAACGGCGGTCTGCGACCTCGCGTCGCAGGTCTCAAGGCTGGCTGTTCGCCGCTCTTGCGGGTCCATTAACGAGATTTCGTCGCCGCCCAAGACCACTGGCATTTGGCGTAGCGCGACCTACGCTAAGAACAGGTTATTGGCGAAATTTGACATGATTATGCCCATTTTGGAAAGTTGCCCGCCTCCAGTGTCGTAACCCTTTTGGAGGGGAGGCAACATGCGCAGGATCACGCTCCTGCTCGCGGCGGCCAGCGTACTCACGCTCACCGCCGCGCCGGCCGCATTTGCCCAAGCCAACGACCAAAACTGCGCCGACTTCGCGTCGCAGGCCGACGCCCAGGCGCACCTTCGCGCCGACCCCCAGGACCCCGATGGCCTGGATGCCCGACCTGCCCCCGCCGATGGCAACGACCAGGCGGGCGGGGACGGCATCGCCTGCGAGAGGCTGCCAGGTCCGTTTGACCGCGAGCCAGTGTTCGCGGGCTCGCCTGCGTTGCCGGCTCCCACGCCAGCAGCACCCACGCCAACCACCATCGCGGGACAGCCACTGCCCTTCACCGGCCCGCGCGACACCCAGCTCCCGCTCGGGGCCGGGCTGGTTGCGGTCGGCGCCGCCGTCCCTGCTTGCTCTCATCGAGCGGCACACGCTGGGTACACCCGTCTGGCGGCCTAGGGAGCCCAGCGGGCACCGGCCGTCACCACCTCCTCGAGGAATTCGGCTGTAACGCCGCCGTTGTTGGCGGAGACTGGTCCTGGACCGAACCTTCTGACGAGGAGGAACGATGCGCACGGTGGTGGGCCGGCGGCTGCGGGACGTGGACGTCGGCTAACTCCTCGACCTGGCCGCCAGGCACACGGCGGCCACCATCGACCTCGGCACCGGCGACGGCCGCCACGTGCTGGCGACCGCCGCGGCCCAACCCGACCGGCTGGTCGTCGGCGTCGACGCCAACGCGGCGGCGATGGCGCAGGCGTCACGCCGGGCGGCCGCCACGCCGCGACGCGGCGGGCTGCCCAACGCCCTGTTCGTGGTCGCCGCCGCGGAGGCGCTGCCGCCCGAGCTGGACGGCCTGGCCGACACGGTCACCGTCCACTTCCCCTGGGGCTCGCTGCTGCGCGGCCTGCTCCACGCCGACCCGGCCGTCATGGCCGGCCTGACCCGCGTCATGCGGCCCGGCGCCACCCTGACGATGCTGCTGTCGTCGACCGACCGCGACCGCGCCGCCGGCGTGGCGCCCCTGGGGGAGGCGGCCGTGCGCGCCCTCGCCGACGCCTACGCCGGCTGGGGCCTGGCCGTCACCGGGGCGCGGCCGGCGACCGCCGCCGACGTCGCCGCCGCCCACTCGACCTGGGGCAAGCGCCTGGGCGCCGGCGGGCGGCGGCCGGCCTGGCTGCTGCGCGCCAGGCTCGACCGCCACCCGCGGACGCCGGAGGCCTGGACGGCCGGCCGCCGGTCCTCGACACTCGACTGACGCGATCGGGTCGCGGAGGGAGGCGCGCGGTGGCGCGCGAGCGGCGGGTGGTCACGCCCGACGGCCACGTCTGGTACGTGCGCCGGCGCTGGGCGAGACGGCGACCGCCCTGGTCCCGGCGGTCGCGGCAGCCCATGACCCGGGTCGACGCCGACGAGGAGCTGACGGCCGGCGACGGGGTCACCCCACCCGTCGACGCCCTGTTCACCTACCACGGCAGCGACCTCGGCGATCCCGGCTTCCTCTGGTGGCACGACGAGCGGGACACCCTGGAGCTGACGGTGTGGGCGGTCATCGTGGTGGCGGTCGTCGCCGTGCTGGCGGCCGCGGCGACCGTCCAGTTCGTGCTCCCGTGGCTGCTCCCGTGGGTGGCCGCCAATGCCGTGACGGTGGTCGCCGCTGCCGCCGCGGTGGCGGCGCTGGTCGTCGTCGACCGCCTGCGGCGGCCCTGGTTCGTCGAGCTCCAGCGGCAGGGGCTCACCGACGCGCCCCGGCGCGTCTGGCGCGTGCGCGGCTGGCGGCAGGCGGGCCGCCTGATGGAGGAGATCGCCACCGCCCTCCAGGAGGGCCGCATCGACAGCGCGCACGCCGCCATCCTGTTCCGGCGCGGCGGTCCCCCTACAGGCGGCCGCGGCGGCGGCTGAGGAAGAACAGCACCAGCAGGACGATGATGATGATCAGCAGCAGCGTGGTCACTCGCATGGCGCCTCCCTGATGTCGCGCCCGCTTACCCGGCGGGACTGGCGCCCAACCTACGTGGTTGAGCCTGTCGGGGCGAACCGGTAGGCTGCGCCAAACAGGTGTTCGACCAAAGCTCTGCTCGACAAAAGGGGACGGGATGCGGGTGCTCGGGGTCGACCCTGGTCTCGGCCGCTGCGGCTGGGCCGTCCTCGACCACCACGGCGGCAGGGTCGCCGCCGCCGGCTACGGGACCATCCACACCGGCGGCGACCAGGTCGCGCCGCGCCTGGCCGAGCTGGCCCGCCGGCTCCGCCAGGTGCTCGCCACCCACCGGCCCGAGGCGCTGGCGATCGAGCGGGTCTTCTTCAATTCCAACGTGCGCACCGCCATGACCGTCGGGCAGGCCTCCGGCGTGGTGCTGCTGCTGGCCGCCGAGCACGGCCTCCAGGTCGCCGCCTACACCCCGCCGCAGGTCAAGCAGGCGGTGACCGGCACCGGCGGGGCGCCCAAGGAGCAGGTCGGCTACATGGTGCGGGCGCTGCTCGGCCTGGAGGCGGTCCCCACCCCGGCCGACACCGCCGACGCCCTGGCCGTCGCCCTCTGCCACCTCCAGCACGCCGGCCTGGCGGGGCTCGGCGCCGGCGGCGCCGCCGGCGGGCTCGGCGCCGCCTCCACCGCCGACTGGCTGGCGCGCGCCGCGCCGACCTCGCCGGGGCTGAAGCGATGATCGCCAGCCTGCGCGGGCACCTTGCCGAGACCCTGCCCGACGGCGCGGTGATCGAGGTCGGCGGGGTCGGCTACCGGGTGTTCCTCACCCCCAAGGCGCTGGCCGGCCTGCCCCGCGACGGCGAGGTGCTGGTCCACACCGTCACCTACGTCCGCGAGGACACCCTGGCGCTGTACGGCTTCGCCACCGTCGACGAACGGCGCGCGTTCGAGCAGCTCCTCGGCGCCACCGGGGTCGGCCCCAAGCTGGCGCTGGCGGTGCTGTCGGTCCACTCCCCGGACGCGCTGCGCCGGGCGGTGTCCGCCGGCGACGCCGACGCGCTCACCCTGGTGCCCGGCGTCGGCCGCAAGGGCGCGGCCCGGCTGATCCTCGAGCTCAAGGGCCGGCTCGGCGACGACCAGTCGGAGCCCCCCGTCGAAGACGCCGGGCGGCC